>JGI12316J15310_10000067_pt143 | contig 30770 bp, 37 predicted proteins | sample MarCyaLeptolynsp_FD_15310 | JGI IMG/M metagenome (IMG submission 15310)
ATGTTCTCCTTCAGGTCAAGCTGCATGATCGGATAGCTGCGCGACGCACCCAGCACGTAGGCTGTTGCGAGCGTCATGATATGGTCTGCCCCCTGCTCGCGGGCCCGCTCTTCCTGTGCGGTCTGCGCGACAGCTTCGTCTGACCACAGCACACCTGCGGCACCTGCAACAACAGCCGCCGTGAAACCACCGGCGCTGGCCAGCTTCAGGAAATTGCGGCGCTCGACAGAGGCCAGGTCTTCAGTCTTTTTCATCATTTCCTCCCAAAAATCCGAATCTGATCTAGGTTTTGTCGGCTCGCTTTTGCGCCTCTTTTTTCAGGACAGATGCGGTAAACGCGATAGACACGGCGAACAGCAGAATCATCTCGCCGACGTTGCCTAACGGCGGCGACCCACCAAAAGAACCGATTGAAACGTTGATCACGAAAGCGGCAAACAGAACGGCCGCCAGAACCAAAAGCATGATCACCTCCCAACGATCAATTAACTTGGTCAGCAAAAATGTAAGCGCTTACATTTTTCAATGCAAGCGAAAAAAATATTCTCTGGAGCTGGAAATGACGGTAATTCAGGTTCACTGATGGAATAACCGAGTGGCTTACACATCATCCGGGCAGATGGAACAGACAACAAAACAGCCGACCAACGAGGTCCCGAAGCTTGCAGATGTTGCCGCTGCCGCCGGTGTTTCGACGGCAACTGTATCCAGATGCCTGAACACCCCGGACAGGGTGACGAAAAAGACCCTCAAGATCGTCATGGATGCGGTCGACAGGCTCGGGTATTCCCCCAATTACAGCGCACGCGCCCTCGCCGCCGGACGCACCAACACCTTCGGTGCGATCATCCCGACCATGGAAAACGCGATTTTCGCGCGCGGCATCCAGGCGTTTCAGGAAGAGCTGCAGGAGAACGGATGCACGCTTCTGGTCGCCAGTTCGTCATACCGTGAAGACCTGGAAGAAGAACAGATCAGAACGCTGACGGTACGCGGCGCGGACGCCTTGCTTCTGATCGGGTACCAGCGCGATCCGCGTGTTTACGAATTTCTGGAAAAGCGCAAGATCCCGGCCGTGATGACCTGGGTTTCTGACCCGGGAAAAAATCTCCTGTCCGTTGGTTTCAACAACCGCAAAGCCATGAAGTCGCTGGCCGACCTTGTCCTTGAAAAAGGGCATACGTCCATCGGCTGCATTTCAGCGGAAACGGCTCCCAACGACCGTGCCAGGGACCGTGTCCATGGCATTCGCGATGCCATGCAGGCCGCCGGTCTCGATCCGGCGGCATTGATGGTCGAGGAAACCCAGTACTCGATAGAAAACGGCGACATTGCCTTTCGCAAGCTGATGTCGAGTCCTGTCCGTCCAACGGCCGTTATGTGCGGCAACGACGTGCTTGCCGTCGGGGCGCTCCGGGCCGCGTCCACATTGAACATGCGCATTCCACAGGACGTTTCCATAACCGGCTTCGACGACATCGAACTGGCCAGCGTTGCACCGGTGCCGCTGACGACCGTTCACGTTCCCCACCGCCGAATGGGTCAGTTCGCCGCCAAGGCACTTATGGCCGCCCTGAATGGCGAGGAACCAGACAGCGTCGAGTTGCCAACCAACATCTGCATTCGGGACACGCTGGGAGCGGCGCCACGCTGACACAGTGCCTGATCGTCGTTAGTGCGCGAAATGCTGACCGCTTTCAGCTCTCGCAACAGCCCTCGTAAGCGCATTTGCAATCGTTGCAGCTGCTCGGACTTGTTACGCCGCAGTGCTCCTGCAGCCGTTTTTTGAGCGCTGCGCGTGCTCTGTGGAGCCGCACCGTTGCGTTGTTGACGGAAATATTGAGAGCCTCTGCCGCCTGGTTGAGTGATTTCCCGGAAATGTCGACGAGGTCGAGGATCGAAGCGTAGTTGCTGCCGAGCTGCCGAGCGAGCGCGACACTGCAGCCACAAACGGGTTCGTCCCGACTCTCGACAGGTTCGTCCTCGACTGCCATTGCCTCGCGCAAGCGCCGCTCGCTCGCATTCTTGCGGCTGAGGTCGATCGCAACATTGGCGTGAACGCGATAAAGCCAACGCAGAACCAACGCCGGGTCCCGAAGGTCCCCGGCCCTTTCAATGGCACGCAGCGCCGCAAGTTGAAGCACGTCTTCCACGTCGCCCGGAGGCACCCGGGACGACACATACCGCATCAAGTCCCCCCGATGGGACCGCAATGCGGAGGCAACGCACGCATTTGGATCAAACTCCGGCATAGCCAGAATCTAGCTCATTTCGCCCTGTTTGGACACCCGCACTCAGGCCCGCAAGCACAGTCCTTGCAGGTGCACTTGTCACCGCAACAACACCCCTGGTCCCCGGGCGTTCTCTGCGCGCAATTGCAGGAAGGGGGGCAATTCTCGCAGGCGCATGACTTGGAACCGGCCATTGGTTTCTCCGTGGTTTTTTGGTGTACCTGGTCATATGACGGACGCCGGAGCGCGATCCTTACACTTTCCGCAAAGAAATTTTTCAGCCCCGACCCGAGATCGGAGGAGACGATTTCGATCGAGGCTCCGATTTTGCTTGAGAGACAGCTTTGCCTATGACATTCTATCAATCCATTGAATGACAGAATAATGAGATGACCGATCATTCCGACGTACCGAGCTGCGACGAAAGCAGTCACCAGAAACGCCCGCCCCTGACCTTGCCTGCAATGGCGACCGTCGAAAGCGCGGCCATGATGCTACGCGCTGCAGGAGATACGGCGCGCCTGCGCATCCTGGTGTTGCTGGCAAGTGGCGAAAGATGCGTCACCGAGCTGGCGGCAGAAGAAAATGAAAAAGTCGCAACGGTATCCGCACGTCTCAAACTTCTTCATTCAGCCCGGCTTGTGACGCGGCGGCGTGAAGCCAAACACATCTACTACGCGCTTGCAGACCATCACGTGGCGCATCTTTTGCGCGATATTCTGGACCATGCAGCTGAAGACACCGCGACAGATTTGGAAGACCAAGGAGAGAATTCATGACCAGCGATCACAACGACGACCCGAACCACGATCACGTGCACGGACCCAATTGCGGCCACACCGGCATTCGGCATGGAGATCATGTCGACTATCTCCACGACGGTCACCTTCATCACCAGGATGGAGATCACGTGGAAGAACATGTCATAGAGGTCTCAGCGACCAATCCCGGCGGATGCGCTCCGGTTGGCTCCAGTGAACTTGGTCACGATCCGGATCACGTTCATGGCCCCGGCTGTGGCCACGAACCAGTGCCGCATGGCGACCATATCTGCTACCTGGTGAACGGCCGCCTGCATCACCCGCATAACGGTCACTGTGACGATCACGGCCCGGTCGAGGTCGTCTGACTGCTTTTCGCGAAAGGAAGGAAGTAAGACAGTCTTTGCGTAGTCTTCGCCGGGATACGGACACACGCCCATAGTGAGCGAATGTCCGTTTTCCCGGCGAACAGCCATCACAACTGGGTTGGGTTTGGAGCGTCGCCATAGACCTCGATCGGGTCGAAGGCTTTCTCGGCCTCCTTGAAGCTCAATTCGATCGGCCCTTCCTCTGTCGTCACCGGAACCGCACGATAAAAGCAGGAGCGGTAGCCGACGTGGCAGCTGGCACCACCTTCAACGGCGACGCGCAGCCAGACCGCGTCCTGATCGTCGTCAATTCGGATTTCGACAATCTTCTGGACAAGTCCGCTTGTCGCTCCCTTGTGCCAAAGGCACTTTCGGCTGCGGCTCCAGTAATGCGCTTCACCTGATCGGATCGTTCGCAGCAGGGCTTCTTCGTTCATGACGCCCATCATCAACACCTCACCTGTCTCAGCATCGGTGGTGACGACAGGCAAAAGACCGTTTCCGTCGAATTTGGGCGCCAGCAGCGCACCTTCTTCGACCTGTTCGACGGAAATCCGGTTCGCAAAGGGCTTGTTGTCCGTCACGCGCCCTGCCCTCCGCTGGACACCGCGACAGAAGAGAGGAAGTCCCTGCGGAGCTCCGGATCCGTTTGAAAGGCGCCGAGAAGCCGCCGTGTCAGCATGGATACACCCGGTTTTTTGACCCCGCGGGTGGTCATGCACATGTGCGCTGCTTCGATAACGACGGCAACGCCGCGGGGTTGAAGCACTTCCTGAATCGTGTCGGCAATCTGGGACGTGAGCGTCTCCTGGATCTGAAGACGCTTGGCATAGACCTCCACCACACGCGCAATCTTGCTGATACCGACAACCCGGTTTGCTGGAAGATACGCCACGTGCACTTTCCCGATAATCGGCACAACGTGATGTTCGCAATGCGACTCCAGCCGCATGTTCCGGAGCACGATCAAATCGTCGTAATCGGCTGTCTCTTCGAATGTGCGGGCAAGCAGCTCCGCCGGATCGATCTTGTATCCCTCGAAAAATTCTTCATAGGCACGCACAACACGGGACGGCGTATCGACCAAGCCCTCGCGATCGGGATCATCGCCACTCCATTCCAGCAGAACACGGACAGCAGCTTCAGCATCCGCGCGCGAAGGCCGGATCCCGTGTTCTTTTCTGTACTCTGCCATGGCCGCAACACTCGCAGCATAAGTCATACTATTCAAAACCTCTGTCGTTGATTTTCCGGGCTGAGTTGCTTTGTCTTGGCGCGGCATTCAATGAGCGCGCTTGCGCAAAAATCCGGACACTGGATCACTCACGCTATCGCCCGTTTCAGATAGAGCCCTTCTGAAGGCCGTTCTTTCCTTCGGGATAAGCAAAATCGAACTTCCTTGATTTGGACATGATACGATATAACATAACATTTCAAGATGGAAATGGCGCACCCGCCGATTCCCATCAAGCGCGACAAAGTGCCGGATCAAACGTATCCGATACCGTGTCACCAGCCGGATTGTTGGGAGAAAATAGGGGCGAAATTTGGAACAGAGCTTGGCTGACCACGCAAATAATCGTGAAGGTTCGCCTTTGGAACACGCGCGCGCAACCATGACAAAATGGACGGAAGCTGTGGCATCGGGACGGATCGATGAGATCCTGGATCTTTATGCTCCAGACGCAATTCTCGTACCCACCTTGTCCAACGAAATCGTTGTCACGGAGGACGGGCGCCGCCGCTATTTCGAGTTCTTTTTGTCCGATGGCGGCCCTGACTGCCTGATCGAGTTTGAGAAAATGAGAACCGACCGCATTCGCTGCACTGTCGCGATTGGCGGCATTTACACGTTTTGCTTTCATCGGCCCGCCGGGGATGAAACCGTGCCCGCGCGCTTTCTGTTCACCTTCGAAGAGATCGGATCGCGCTGGCTGATCACCGGACACCACTCCTCGCGCTGCGTTTGAAGCCGGCATGGAGCTTTGAATGCGAAAAGGCGCACTAGACCAAGTGACTGGACCTTCATGAACACCCCCGACCGCATACCTGTCATTTTGCTGAGCGGATTTCTCGGTTCGGGCAAGTCAACCTTGTTGAACACGTTTCTGAATGATCCGGCGGTTCAGGATACAGCCGTCATCATCAACGAATTCGGGGAAGTGCCGGTCGATCACCTGCTCGTGCGCCGAGGGGAAACCACAATCAGCCAGGTCTCAACAGGCTGCCTGTGCTGCTCGGACACGACGGACATCCACCAAACGCTTCAGGATCTCAGCAACGCCGCTTTGGAGGGCGTGACGGGTAAATTCTCGCGCGTGATTGTCGAGATGAGCGGACTTGGTGACCCGGCTCCGCTGGTCAACGCGCTCTCTGGCGAAAAAAACGGGACAGAGCGTCCGCAAAGTGACGCCAAAGCGATTGAGTTTTATCTGGCCGGGGTTGTGACGCTGTTCGATGCCGTTGCAGGTGCAAGTTCGGTCGAGAACCACTTCGAAGCGCTCAAACAGATCGCTTTCGCCGATCGGATCGTCCTGACAAAGACGGACCTGGCGAGCAACCTGGAGACGCCAGCGGATTTCGCAGCTCTTTCGAACGAACTGCGAGAACTCAACGCAAGTGCCGAAATCCTGGATCGTCAGTCAGCAGATGCGTCAGCCTTGTTTGCTCCAAGACCCTACGCCGTCTTGGATCGCGGAGAAGATGTTGCGGGTTGGCTGGCATTGGAGGCCGCGCTGGCGCTTGAAGCAGGTCACGCCACCCGGACCGACCAGGACAATGGCCAACTCAGGCATGGCGCCGGCATTCGCACCTTCAGTATCGTCAGTGACACACCCCTCCCCGAGCAGAAGTTTCGCCGGTTTCTTTCCTTGCTGCAGGATTCGGCAGGGCAGCGCTTACTTCGTGTCAAAGGGATCGTCTCGACTGAAGCCACGCCTGAGGAACCGCTGATTGTCCATGCGGTTCAACATGTCGTGTCCAGACCCGTTCGGCTCCCGGCCTGGCCCGATGACGACCGCCGCACCCGGCTCGTCTTCATCACCGACGGTGTCGATCCCGAGCCGGTGCGCGCACTGTTCACAGCCGTTATCGACGCCGTTCCGTTTTCCTTCACAAGGTCCTTCAAAAAGGCAGGCAACGCCTTTTGGGCTTCGTTTACCCGAGCCTTCTCAACCCTCACCAGTATTTCTCGGAGGTCGCAATGAACGCTTTGCAGAGAACACCTGTCACCGTGCTCACCGGTTACCTGGGTGCAGGTAAAACCACCTTGCTCAACCGCATACTCTCGGAAAACCACGGCAAGAAATACGCGGTCATCGTCAATGAATTCGGCGATGTCGGCATCGACAACGATCTCGTTGTCGATGCGGACGAAGAAGTCTTCGAAATGAACAACGGCTGTATCTGCTGCACGGTGCGCGGTGACCTTATCCGCATCATCGAAGGCTTGATGAAACGACGTAACCATTTTGACGCGATCCTGATCGAAACGACAGGACTGGCCGATCCGGCCCCGGTTGCCCAGACCTTCTTTGTTGATGAAGACGTGCAATCCAAGACCAAACTTGATGCGATTGTGACCGTCGTCGATGCCAAGCATTTGCTGGAGGAAATCGACAAGGCGCATGAAGCCCAGGAACAATTGGCCTTTGCCGATATTGTCCTTCTGAACAAGATCGATCTTGTCAGCAGTGAAGAACGCGCCGAAGTCGCAAAACGGATCCGCAGGATCAATCCGACGGCACAGATCCACGACAGCGAACGCTGCCAGGTGGCGCTTGATGAAATTCTTGGGCGCAACGCCTTCGATCTGGACCGGGTGCTTGAAATCGAACCGGAGTTCTTAAAGCATTTCCATGATCACGACCACGACGATCACGTCACGAGTTTCTCGCTTGTAAGCGATGCTCCGCTCGATCCGGAAAGGTTCTTTCCCTGGATGCAGGCGATCGCACAAAATCATGGTCCCGACATGTTGCGCATGAAGGGGATCATCGCATTTGACAACGATGACGACCGCTTTGTGATGCAAGGTGTTCACATGCTGCTGGAAGGCGATCATCAAAGACCCTGGAAAGCGGACGAACCGCGGACCTCCCGGCTCGTCTTCATTGGTCGCGATTTGCCGCGCGATGCCATCGAAGACGGCTTCCGGCAGTGTGTCGTTCCGCAAGGAGTTGCTGCGGAATGACAAGGTTCCACAATCCGCTCGCACCAAAATTCACGCGGTTGAAAAACAGGTCGACGGAAATAAAGGGCTGGGTTCGTGAGCTGATGCAGCTGCCGGAAGATACAGCGATCACCGTCGCTGAACTCGCCTGCCGTGAAGAAGGTTGTCCCGACATCGAAACAGTGATCGGCGTGCTGGAACCGGACAAGCCCATCGTTACGATCCGGGTTCACACGACGATGGCTGACGTGACAAAGGCGGATGTCGCCGAAGCGGCGGGCGTGAAGGCATGATCAGAAGGGCTATCGCCCTTGACACCGAGCCAACGAAGAAAGGCGCCCGATCTGATATTCGGCCCGAGGCGCTGAGGGTGCAGATACTGCAAGGAAGCAGACTCTTTCCTTGAAGCGGTTGAGCAGCGGGCGGTGCAAGACACCCGGCCCGCTGCTCATGAGACCCCTATAGAGGGAACGGTTTCGCCTTAAACCGGAACAATTTTCCCGGGAAGCGAATTGACCGTCATTGTGTCGCTCGGGCGGAAATGGATGACCGACCGGATCGACTCGCCTGCTTTGAGAAGATCAAACGCCGTGTTGATCTGCTCGTGGTTCATGTGATGCGTGATATAGGGATCCACGCTGAAATCGCCTCGCAGCCATTCATCGACCATTCCCGGCAATTGGCTGCGGCCCAGAACACCGCCAAAGGCCGTCCCGCGCCACACCCGGCCGGTGACCAGCTGGAAGGGCCGTGTTGCGATCTCCTGTCCGGCACCGGCAACGCCGATCACCGTGCACTCACCCCAGCCTTTGTGGCATGCTTCAAGGGCGGAGCGCATCAACTCGACATTTCCAACCGCCTCGAAGGTGTAGTCCAGGCCGCCATTGGTCATCTCGACCAGGACGTTCTGGATCGGCGTGTCATAGTCTTTCGGATTAAGGCACTCGGTGGCCCCGAGCGCCTTCGCAAGCGGGAACTTGGCCGTGTTGATGTCGATGCCGATGATCTTGGAAGCACCGTTCAGCACCGCGCCCTGGATCACCGCCATGCCGACTGCGCCAAGCCCGAAGACAGCAACCGTCGCACCGGCTTCGACCTTTGCGGTGTTGCGTACAGCGCCGATACCGGTCGGAACCGCACAGCCCATAACCGAGGCCTTGGAAAGCGGCGCGTCCTTGGTGATCTTGGCAACTGAAATTTCAGGCAGCACAGTGTATTCGCTGAACGTGCTGGTGCCCATGTAGTGAAGGATCTGCTTGCCCTTGTAGGAAAAGCGCGACGTGCCGTCCGGCATCAGCCCCGCACCCTGCGTCTTGCGGATCGTCTGGCAAAGATTGGTTTTGCCCGACTTGATATAGGGGCAATCGGGATCTTCCGGGATGTAGAGCGGAATGACATGGTCGCCCGGTGCGACCGACGTGACACCCTTGCCAACCTCTTCGACGATGCCACAGCCTTCATGGCCGAGGATGCACGGAAACAGGCCCTCCGGGTCTTCACCCGAAAGGGTGAAAACATCCGTGTGGCAGAGACTTGTCGTCACGATCCGGACAAGAACCTCTCCCTCTCTGGGACCTTCGAGGTCAATTTCCTCGATTTCAAGCGGTTGGTTCGGTGCCCAGGCAATGGCAGCACGCGTTTTCATTTTGGACCTCCCTGAATAAATGAATGCAAAAGTTTTGAAAGGACGGACCAGTCGTCACTGCCACCGTTCAGGATCGCAGAACGACCGGTCTCGCCAAAATCATGACCTCATGTCCCCTCAGGACCCGAGCGCCTCCGTCAGGGTCTTTGCATTGTGGCGCATCATGTCGAGATACGTTCCAGCCGGGCCGTCCCCGCCCGACAGCGCATCCGAATAAAGTGTCCCGCCGATCGTCGCACCCGTCTCGTTTGCAATCTGTTCGAGCAGCCGGTTGTCGGTAATCGACTCCACGAACACTGCAGAGATACCGTCTTCACGGATCTGGGCGATCAACTCGGCAACATCAGCGGCTGACGGCTCGCTTTCGGTGCTGAGGCCCTGCGGCGCTTCGAATGTCAGTCCATATTGGTCCGCAAGATACCCAAAAGCATCGTGGGACGTGACGACCGTCCGGCGATCTTCAGGTACGGCTGAAATCATCGCGTCGATTTCAGCTTCGAGCGCCTTGATCTCCGCGACGTAGGCTTCACGGTTTTCGTAGAAGACACCTGCATGGGCAGGATCAGCCTTTGCAAGTGCAGCAGTGATGTTGTCGACATAGATCACGGCATTGTCGAGGCTCTGCCACGCATGCGGGTCGAAGGCCCCATGATTGTGACCGTGATGGTCGTGGCCGGCATGCTCCTCATGATCGTCGTGATCATGTTCTGCCTCGGCATGTTCCTCATGCTTGTCATGATCGTGGTCGTCATGATCCGCATGCTTTTCGTGTTCGTGATCATGCTCGGCTTCGGCATGTTCCTCATGCTTTTCATGATCGTGATCATCATGATCCGCATGTTTTTCGTGATCATGGTCGTGATCGTGTTCAGCCTCGGCGTGTTCCTCATGCTTTTCATGATCGTGGTCGTCATGATCCGCGTGTTTTTCGTGATCGTGATCGTCGTGATCATGCTCGGCTTCGGCGTGATCATCGCCATGGTCGTCGTGGTCGTCGCCCTCTTCAAAAGGAATGGCCTCGATGCCGGTCGTGGCAACGACAAGGGTTCCCTTGAAGTCTGCCGCCTCGGACAAGCGCTCCAGCCAGCCTTCAAACTCAAGACCGTTAACAATCAGCACATCCGCTTCGCTCACGGCGCGCGCGTCCTGAGGAGTCGGCTGGTAGACGTGCGCGTCACCATCCGGGCCGACCAAAGTGGTCAACTCGATATGATCGCCGCCGATACGCTCCACCATGTCGCCCAGGACGGAGAAGGTTGCGACAACATTCTTGGGATCGTCTGCCCAAGCGATCGTTGGCGACATCAGGGAGAGAGCGACAAGAGCGGTCGCGGACCTCAGGACGGTTCTGCGGGACTTCATGAAATTTCCTTTCAGTTCTGTAAGGGCCGGCGTGGCAGCACCTGTGCGATGAGACCGCCTGCCGGCCCAAGCACCAGGGACACCGCGTAGACGATCCCGGCTACGAGGATGATCGCTGGCCCGGACGGCAAGCTGTAATGGTATGAAAGCAAAAGGCCGCTCAGGCTCGACAGAAATGCGACAGCAATAGCGACAAAGATCAAACCACCGATGCTGTTTGCCCAAAAGCGCGCGGCAGCAGCGGGCAAGATCATGATTCCGACGGCCATGAGCGTACCGAGGGCGTGAAAACCGCCAACGAGGTTCAACACCACCAGCGAGAGGAAGGTAAAATGTGTGACAGCGCTGAGCCGGCTGACGGAGCGCAGAAACTGCGGGTCCGCACATTCCAGAACAAGCGGTCTGAACAGGACAGCAAGGATCAGGACCGAAATGCTGGCGATTGAGCAGAGCAGGATGAGCGCAGCATCGTTGAGTGCCAGAACCGTACCGAACAGCACATGCATCAGGTCAACATTGCTGCCGCGGGTGGAAACGATCAGAACGCCAAGCGCAAGGGAGATAAGATAGAACGCTGCCAGGCTGGCATCTTCGCGCAAGGCCGTCACGCGGGTCACGAGGCCAGACAACAGCGCCACGGCCATCCCGGCGATCAGTCCGCCGATGGTCATGGCACCGAGCGACAGCCCCGCCACGAGGAAACCGACGGCGGCCCCCGGCAGGATTGCGTGAGCCATCGCATCTCCGGTCAGGCTCATGCGCCGGAGCATCAGGAACACGCCCACAGGCGTCGCGCCCAGCGAGACAGCGATGCACCCGAGCAGTGCGCGCCGCATGAACCCGAAATCGGCGAATGGTTGAATGACGGCTTCCCAGATCATGCCGCATCCCGCCCGCAAACATGAGGTGGCCCCGCACACGCCTCGCACATCTGGCGGGCACGAAACTGGTTTTCGGCGGTCATCACCTGTTCGGTCGGCCCGTGTGCCACGAGTTCGCGCGCCAGCATAAGCGTTTCGGGAAAGTGAGCCCGAACGGTTTCCGCGTCATGCAGCACGGCCAGGACCGTGCGTCCTTCCTTGTGCCAATCCCGGACAACTTGAATGAGATCGGCCATTGTGCGGGCATCGATCGCGGTGAAGGGTTCATCCAAGAGAACCAGATGGGCGTCCTGCAGGAGAAGCCTTGCAAAAAGAGCGCGTTGCATTTGGCCGCCGGACAGCGAGCCGATCGGACGGGACTCAAGCCCTGTCAGGCCCACTGACCCGATGGCGGCATCGACGCGTGCTCGCTGCTTCTTGCCGAGCCAGCCGAACGGTCCGATTTCACGCCATAACCCCATGGCCACAAGATCAACCACCGACAGCGGGAAGGAACGGTCGATGTCGGACTGCTGCGGCAGATAGGCAATGTCGTCGCGCTCAAAAGAGCCAAACTCCACCTTGCCCTGCATCGGTGCCAGCACGCCCGTCACGCCCTTGAGCAAAGTCGACTTGCCGGCGCCATTGGGGCCAACGATCGCCGTGAGGCTGCCTTCCGCAATATCGGTCCGCAGCTGTTGCACGGCGGGAAGCCGGTCATAGCCCAACGTGAGGTCTTTGAACGCAAGAGCTGCTGTCATAAGGCCCCCGGTGTCGACGTTGCCCAGAAAAAGCCGGCCCAGAGTGCCGCCACAACAATAACCGCACCAATGAGCCGGGCACCCGCTCCAACGAGCAGCAGTCGCAGTGTTTTTTGTGCGCTCATGCCTGTGCCTTCCTCGAACCACAGGAAGCACATGTGCCGTGCACTTCGATCACATGACGCATTGGAGAAAATCCGGATTGTCCGATCACGCTCGAAAGGTCTTTCAGAATCTTGGGGGCGACGCTCTCCTCGACAGCGCCGCAGTCTTCACAAATTGACAGGATCGATGTGTGCTGGTGCTGGCCGCACTGGCAGGCAATAAAGGCGTTGAGGGATTCCACTCGATGCACACGCCCGCGTTTCGTCAGCGCCGACAGCGCACGGTAAATCGTCGGCGGCGAGATTTTCTCATGGGTCTCGCGCAAGGTTTCCAGAATGTCATAAGCTGAAATCGGAGTATGGTGCCGGCTCAGAACCCGAAGGATCTCTGCCTGCCACATTTCTCCCCGCGTGTTCATCAAGTGCCTCCAGCGATCCTGCTTCTGCGATTACGTTACTATATAACATTGCGCGATCAGGCAACTGGGATATTCGATTGCGGAGAGCCCGGCAAAAAGAGCGAAACGACACATGTCCGTCGAACGCTGGTGACACCCGAGCATTCAGGCGTGAAACACCCAATATTTCGATTTGAATTCAGGTACATAGAAAAAATGGTGGGCCCGGAGGGACTCGAACCCCCAACCAATCCGTTATGAGCGGACGGCTCTAACCAATTGAGCTACAGGCCCACGACACGGCTTTGACACATAAGCGCTGCCGTGCACGGTTTCCCCTATACCACGGCCTGAGGCCGGAGCAAGTGCTTTGCGGCGGGAAGCTTAAAAAGGTCTTGGAAACGCGCTGCTCTCCCGTCACCCGATCGATCGACCGAAGGATTGGCCCGATTGTGTGAACGACATCGGTGAACGTCGCCGACGGCATCTCCTGCCTGCTTTTGCTGTTCCGATCAATGCCTTCTTGGAGAAACCGGCTTCCGTTCCGGTGCCGCATGGGGTCTAAATGGGTGCGTTCCATGTTGCCAGAATCACACGAATTATCGGAACCGGAGCCGCAATGCGAAGTCCCCTTGTGTCCTTGACGCTGACCGTTCTCCTGGTTTGCATGATCGGGTGGCTGCTGGTGGTTGGCCGCTCGCTCCTGCTCCCCTTCGTCATTGCGCTCATCGTCTGGTACATGATCAATTCACTGGCGCACGTCTTTGAAAAGATCCCGATCGGCCGGTGGCGCCTGCCCGGGCTCGTATGCTTCACCCTCTCGTTGCTGACGATCTTCGCGGTCTCGACCGTCGTGCTCGATATCGTCGCGGTCAACCTCTCCCAGCTTGCCCAGGACGCGCCGACCTATCAGAGGCGTCTTGAAGAACTCTTCAACCAGATCTCGTCGCATCTGGATCTAAACGATCCGATCGAAATGAAGGATCTTTTGCCCGATTCCGTGGTCCCGCGCATGGTCACCGCCGGTGCCAGCCTCGTCACCACGCTTGCCGGATCCGCCAGCCTGGTTTTCATCTACGTCTTGTTCCTGGTTCTGGAACAATCCACCTTCGACAGGAAGTTTGAGCGGCTGTTCGCCTCGCCCGAGCGCGCCAAGGCCGCCTTCGCGATCCGTGCGGAGATCAACCGCTCGATCATGCACTATTTCTCGATCAAAACCGCCGTTTCGGTTGCGACGGGCGTCCTCACCAGCCTCGTCCTGATCCTGATCGGCCTGCCCTACGCGGCTCTCTTCGGCTTCATCGCCTTCGTGCTCAACTACATTCCGACCATCGGCTCGCTGATCGGTGTGATTTTCCCGAGCCTGCTGGCAATCGTCTATTACGACACGCTGGCGCCATTCTTTGCCATTGCCACCGGCCTGGGGCTCATCCAGTTTGCGGTCGGTAACCTGATCGAACCGAGATTGATGGGGTCCAACCTCAACCTGTCAGGTCTTGTGATCATGCTGTCGCTTGCCTTCTGGGGGGCGATTTGGGGGATCGTCGGCATGGTCCTGTGTGTTCCGCTGACCGTGATGATCGTCATCGTCTGTGCGCGTTTCGAAGGATCAAGGCCAATTGCCGTCCTCCTGTCCGAAACCGGCGATGTCGGCATTCGGGAAAGCGACCCGCCGGCTGGTGCCGGGTGACAAGCTCTGCGTCGAAGCCCTTGAAAATGAACGGAAGCTGAACCGGCAAGCCTTATCCATGCCTCAATGGCCAACAATCTTCCCGGCCAAGTCACAATGTCTTGAAAGGACCTCCGCATGACCGGACCAATAACCAATTGTCAGGCCAATCCGCTTGCCTTTGCGCGCAAGTTCGCGCTTGCCGCCATGCTTGGCGCAGCCATGTTGACGGCCGGAGCCGCCCAGGCCCAGGAAACGCCGGTCGCGGTGGGCAGCATCACCATGGACGGACGCGGCACGGTTTCAGTCGCCCCCGACATGGCGGTGATCTCCACCAATGTGGTTTCGACTGCCAAGACGGCCGCCGATGCGTTGTCTGAAAACTCTGCGGCGATTTCCAAGGTGATTGACGCGATCAAGGGCGCCGGCATTGAAGCCAGAGACATCCAGACAAGGGGATTTGGGATCTATCCTCGATATGAGCGCATCACCGGCAACTCGGATCGCCAGCCGAACATTATCGGCTACGAGGTCCGCAACGGTGTCGAAGTCAATGTCCGCGACCTGGCCAAACTCGGCGGCCTTCTGACGCTCGTCGTCGACAGCGGCGCGAACTCCGTCGATGGCATCCGGTTCGAAGTCAGCGATCCGAACGAAAAGCTCGACGAAGCCCGCAAGAGAGCCGTCGAAGCCGCACGCCACAAGGCGGAGGTTTTCGCCGCTGCAGCGGGTGTCGAACTCGGCAACATCATCACCATTTCAGAAACCGGCACCCAGATGCCGCGCCCTTTGATGATGCGCGCTGAAAGCATGATGGCTGCGAGCGCCGAAGCGGTTCCGATCGAAGCGGGTGAGGAAACAATCGCCGCCAATGTCACTATCCGCTGGGCTTTGAAGTAACGGAAGAAACTGGTCCTTTCCGGAGTGTGCCGAAGCCGCTCCGGAGAGGCCCTCCGTCCGGACCAGCCAAGAGACCCGTCAGGATTTCGCGCGTGCGTTCGACGCCGCGCCGAGGTTTTTGCGGTATTTTGTCAAGAACATATCCGCGCCCTTGATCTTGCTGGTCACCCAGTTTCCGGCCGTAAACAAAACCAGGAACGAGCTACCGATCACCGGCCCTAGCGGCAACAGGATGGGCGCCCTGCCCCAGGGTGCGTAGGGCTTGATGTTCTCGATGGCTTTGCCGCTCATCAACGCTCGCAGCGTTTTGGCGAGCCAGGGCACCTGCCGTGTGATCGCAACGATCGTCATCGCATCTCCATTGTCCACGACATCGCCGGCTGCAAACACATTCGGCAAGCTCGAGGGACGCATCCAGCCATCGGTCCCGAAGCGGCCGGAGCGAGATTTCCGGATATCCGGCAAAGTTTCCAAAAGACTTGTGTTCGCATGCGATCCAACAACCGGAAAAATGAGATCCGCCGACAGCTCACGGCCGCTTGAAAGGTTAAGAACACCGGCATAAGGCTCGTCCGTGCGCTCAAGGTTTTCCGCTTTTGCGCCGAAAATGATCTCAACACCTGCTGCTTCCAGCTTCTGCTTGAGAGATCTGCCGAATGTTGCCGGCTTGTCCGGCATCAGTCTGTCCGTGTTGCAGACGAGAAATATGCTTTTGTCCGGCATTGCATGCGCAATCTCGCCGGCCAACTCGATACCGACGGCACCAGCGCCAACAATCGCGACGGTCTTTGCCGAGGCCAGTTGCGCATGCACGCGGGCATTGGCCTCTCGCAAAGCTTCCACATCGCCGTCGACCGGCTTGAAGGGAAGGCTGTTTCTCGATCCGGTCGCAACGACAACATAATCGCCATCAACGCGCGACCCGTCCTCCAAAGTTACGCCTTGCGCATCAATGGCACTAGCGGTGCCCTGAACGAACGACCCCCGCGTCAGCAACTTGTCGTAGGGAATGAAAGCGCGTTCAAGAATGGCAGGATCTGTGACGGCCCTGATCATGGCGGGCGCATGAACGAAATAGGGTGCCCGCTCTATAAGCGTCACCTCGGCTTCTTGCTCCAGCGACTTGGCAAGTTCGGTGCCGAGATACCCGCCTCCGATGATAACGATACGACTGGACATGTCTCGATCTTCCCAGGTCTGCTGTGCCGGACGATTGCAAAATCTGTAACAGTTCCCATCTAATCATGATAAAACAAAAAACAATAGACCATTGTCCATGGTTTGGAGTTAATGATGAAAATCGGTGAACTCGCCGAAAGGTCCGGTGTCACGCGTCACACGATCCGTTTTTACGAACGAAACGGGCTTATAGTTTCAACGCCCGGCAACAGCGACACCAACAATTACCGGGATTATCCGGAAGAAAGTCTGTTCAGGCTAGGATTTCTGACAAAGGCGCGCGAAGCGGGGATGTCGATTGCCGACCTCAAGGACATCGCCAACGCGATGGAAGGGTCTTGTGACAAGGACATGGCCAAAGAAGTTTTTCGTGCGAAAATCGCTGAACTTCAGGATCGGGAAAACCAGATCCGAAGCGTCATATCTTTTCTTCAGACGGATCTTGAAACGCTGTAGTGGGAAATTCGAAAGAAAGTTTGCAAGAGCCTGAGCCACGCTCAGGAGCCTGTCTTGTCCTGAGGGTTCGATATTGCGGAGAGACCGTCCTCAGAGCTGAAACGCAGCGAAATTCCAAGCTGCTCGCTCCATTTCTTTGCCGCGTTCTCAAAAAAATCCGTCTGTTTCAGGTCGAGATAGGCATTTTCCCAGCGGGCAATGACGTCCGGATCGCTGCCCTTTGAGATCATCAGGAAGGACGGTGACCGCCGGACTGCGTGAACCGGTTCCACCCGGTCTGCGTCTTCGCCCAGATCTTTCAAAATCACAGAGGCCTGGAGACTGGAGGTAATCCAGAGATCGACACGCTCGGCCAAAAGCATCCGCGCACCGGTTTCGTGGTTTTCCGTATCAACGGTCTGAACGCCTGCTTCCTCTAGCAAGCGCATCTGCCAGGATCCGCGTACACCGGCAACGGTGAGGTCTTGAGCTTTCACGGCATCCAGATCGTCAATGGACAGGTTCGCGCCGCTTTTTGCCATCAGCGCATGGGTCCACATCACGACTGGACCGATGAAATGGAAGCCATTGCTGACCCGCTCTTCCGTGCGCCCCGCGGTAAACAGCATCACGTTCGGCTCGGATTGTGCAATCAGGTAGCCCCGTGCCCAAGGCAGGATTTCGACAGGCGTATCGAGCTGGAGCTTTTCCTTCAGCGCTTCGATGACGTCAATGCTGATGCCTGCAGGAGATCCGTCCGGCCCGACGTAATTGGATGGTGGCCAGGGTGATGTGATGAGCCTCAATTCTTGCGATTTCGCTGGTCCGGCCATTGCAACAGCCAGGCAGACCAAAAACGCGACAGCGAGCACACGACAAACCATCCCGCTACCGGGGGCTGCGCCCAGCCTCATGGTCACTCGCCTGGCAGTTCCAGTCATTGCGCACAGTCTTTCCGTTTTCTCAATCATGAACGAAAGCAAGCACGCGAAAAAGCCTCGCTTGCCGCTGTCCCGTCACTTTAATGAAGGCAACTCGCAAATTGCGGACGTATCAACGCTTCAAGTCAGCAGGAAGTTGCCAACGCGCTCGCCAAAAGATGATTGAATATTCGCAATAATCACGAGTGCTCAGTCGGGTTCGCGATCGCGATTCACGGGCGGACTGAGGCTCGATGCAAAAAAAATAGACTTACGGCCCGTCACAAACGTCTGTACCACACCTGCATGGGCTTTTCGGTCTCTTCACGTTCGCCGATGTCCAACCAGGGGAAGGTCACGATGGCGTCTTGCAGTTTCTCGTAACCGCGTTTCTTCCAGAAAGGATCAAGGGGCCGATAGTTTTCAGGCTTCATCGGGTGATTGTCGGGACGAATAACGGCACAAAAGGCAGCCTGGTCATAACCCAGCCTTCGCGCATGGGCCTCGCGCTCATCGAAAAACCGGTGACCAATCCCGTGACCGCGATAAGCAGGTTCAAGCACGGATTCCGCCAGATAGAAGATTTTGTCAGGATCATAGCCCCGTTCCCTTAGCGGCGCCTGGAAGGCTTCGAACTCATCTCCAAGCGGTTCTCCGGTCGCCGCACCAACCAGCTTGCCGCCATCATAGGCGCCAACAATCAACGCCCCGTCCGTCTCCAGATAGCGCTGAAGATACTTCGCCTCGTATTCCATCGACCCTTCATAGAGATAGGGCCAGTCGTGAAAGACCGATATCCGCAATCTGGCGAGATCGCCCAAAACGTTTTTTAAATCTTCGCCGCTTAAATTCTTGATCTGAAGCGTCACGACTAACCCTCTCTAACGGCAACAGGATTTGACCAGCGAGATGTCAATGCGCGGAATGCGCACAACTTTCACGAGATTCTTTAGAAAGATTTTGCAGATTTCCCATTGAGATTAAACACCCTTTTCTGTAAGGAGTGCGCTCCGGAAATATCCCGGGGACATCTGCTGGTTTGGGAGAGCGATATGGAAAGCAACGCCCTCTTCGAACTGGGGATGGACTTGGAGGCTCGTGTAGCAGAAGACGCAAACAGCGTTGCCGAGCCGAGAAGCACCACCCAGAAGGAAGAAAACGTTTCGACCGCGGCCGCTGGCGTTTACGCAGACGACCGCCTGGATCACTTCATTCAGAAGGAAGGGATCCACTGCGCTGGTGCGCATCTGATAATTGATCTTTACGATGCCGAAAGGCTCGATGACCTGCCCCATGTCGAACAGGCGCTACGCACCTGTGTCGAAGAAGCCGGGGCGACACTGTTGCACATTCACCTGCATCCGTTCGAACCAACGGGTGTTTCCGGCGTGGCCGTGCTCGCGGAGAGCCACATTTCCGTGCACACCTGGCCGGAGGCCGGATACGCAGCTTTCGACGTTTTCATGTGCGGTGACGCGCAGCCGGAAAAATGCGTTGCGGTTCTTGAGAACGCTTTCAATCCGGGCAAAACAGCCGTTTCCGAACTGCTGCGCGGACGCGAGGTCGCCCACCAGTTGTCCAAGCCGCACACGCTGGAAGCAGCCGAATGAAGAACGGCCTGGTTTTCAACGAAACCCTCTATCCCGGCGTTCAGGTCAGCTACAGCTGCGACGAAATACTTTATCAGGAAAAAACCGAGCACCAGGATCTGGTGCTCTTTTCCAATCCGGTCTTTGGCAAGGTGCTGATGCTGGACGGGGTGACACAGGTCACGACGGCTGACGAATTCATCTACCACGAGATGATGTCGCATGTGCCGATCCTTGCCCATGGCGCTGCCAGGACCGTTCTGATTGTCGGCGGAGGGGACTGCGGCCTGGCCGAGGAGGTGCTCAAGCACGCATCGGTCGAAAAGTTGGTCCAGGTCGAAATCGATGCATCGGTCGTCGATTTTTCAAGAGAGCATTTCGGTGATTTCAACCAGGGTGTTTTAGACGACCCACGCTTTGAGTTGGTGATCACCGACGGCATGAAATTCACGGCCGAAACCGAGCGCCGCTTCGACGTTGTGATCGTCGACAGCACGGATCCGCATGGGCCGGGCGCGGTGCTTTTTTCAGAAGAATTCTACCGCAATATTCACCGCTTGCTGACAGCGGGTGGCGTTCTAGTCACCCAGAACGGCGTGCCGTTCCTGCAAAGGGACGAACTGGTGACAAGCGTTGAGCGGTTCGCACGCATCTTCAAGGATGCCGCCGCCTATATCGCGGCGATCCCGACCTATTTCGGCGGTCACATGACCCTCGGCTGGGCAACCGACAATCCCGACTTGCGCAGGCAGGCTGTGTCCGTCCTGGAAGAACGCTTCAGCTCGGCAGGTTTTGAAACGACCTACTATACGCCCGAGGTTCATGCAGCCGCGTTCGCGCTGCCAAAATTCATTCTGGACGCGGTCGAGGAAGGCCGGGCAAAGGCCTGAGCGGCTTACACATTGCCCGCAATCTGCCTGAGACCGTTTATGGCCGTTTCCACAGCGGCGGCATCGATCGGGTCGTTTCTGTAGACCAGATAGGCTGGCCTTTTCAGCAACGGCGCCGCATCCAGCCGGAACAGCTTTCGCTCGTCGAGCAACTCCCTGACGACTCTCAGCGGGAAATAGCCCGATCCACCAAACTGCAGGATATACTGCAGCCCCAGGGCACCAAGTCCGACGGTTACGGCAGCCGTTTCCGCATCCGGAAACGCCGCAGCGTGTGCCTCCAGATAAACGTCACCCCAATCCACGAACACAAAGTCTTCAATCCAGCCTGACGACATCTCCCGCTCTCTGGTACTCACAAGAACAAGTTCGTCGTCCAGCAGCTTTTCGATCGTCAGTCCGGTCGTGTGCCGCGGCTGATACATGATACCGATATCCATCAGGCCATCGGACAATTTCGACATCTGGGCAACGGAATAGTCCGCCTGGATGTCGAGCGCGATATCAGGGGCTTGCCGGCGCATCCAGGCCATCCAGTCGACAACCAGACTGTCCCAGAAGCTCACCTGCGTTCCCAGTGTCAGGACGCCGCGAAACTCCGGCCGAAGCGTCACGGTTTGCAGCGATTTTTGCCAAAACATCTGAATGTTGGCAGCGTGAGACAGGAACTGATGACCGGCAGCGGTCAATCGGCAACCGGAATGCTCACGTATCAAAAGCGCGTGACCCAAAGCCTGCTCGAGCATTTTCAACCGTGCACTCACGGTCGACTGGGTGACGTTCAAAATGTCGGCCGTTCGATTGAAATTCCCGGTCTTTGCCAGGACGAGGAAGGTTTTTATCTGGTCAAGCGTCATGCGGGAGTACGTTCTCTAATCGGAATATTCGATTGATCCTATCATACAATTTCGTTTTTCAGATTGACTGTTGAAGCTCATCATTCCCCTCTCAGCTTATTCGAGACGGTGGTTCCGGCATGGCTTCCAATCCCAACGCCAATCTGCTCAAAGCGGCGACGCCGCAATCGGGAACGGATGCATCAGTTCAAGGAATTGTGCTGATCACGGTGGGCATCGGCGTCTTCAGCATCCAGGATGTTTTCATCAGAGCCCTCGGCGATACCTATCCCGGTTTTCAGATCATGTTCATCCGTGGGCTCGTCGCGATCGTACCCATTTTCGTCTTCGTTATGTTCAGCGGTGGATTGCAGACACTGAGAGTGGCTCATCCCTGGCTGAACATCCTGCGCGGCGTCCTGGCCCTCACCTCCTACACCTTGTACTACATGGCGTTGCAGGCACTGCCGCTTGCCGTTTCAACCGCGCTCTTTTTCGTGGCCCCGTTGATCGTTACGCTGTTGTCGGTTCTTTTCCTGAGGGAAACAGTGGGCGTTCGGCGCCTTGCCGCCGTTCTCGCAGGCTTCATTGGGGTTATGATGATCGTGCGTCCTACCGACGGAGCTGTTTCCACGGAAATGCTCCTGCCCGCGCTGGCGGCTTTGGCCTACGCGATCAGCATCATAATCACCCGTCACATCGGCAGAAATCAGACCGGACCATCGCTCGCGTTCTACGCGATGCTGAGCTTTATCGCCGTCAGCGGGCTGGCAGGACTGTTCCTGGGATCCGGCTATGGCGCAGCGTCCTATCACCCGAGCATCGACTTTTTGCTTCGCGGATGGGTGTTGCCGACGTCCGGCGACATGTTCCTGATAGCAATCTGCGGCGTGATCGCAGCCTTCGGCTTCTATTGCCTTTCGCAAGGATACAGGGTTGCGCCCGTCAGCGTGGTCGCGCCCTTCGAATTCGTCGCGATGCCGCTTGCGGTCTTCTGGGGCTTCCTGGTCTGGTCGGAAGTGCCTTCGCCGCTCACCTTTTCAGGGATCGCGGTCATCATTGTCAGCGGGATCTACGTCCTGCAGCGCGAGGCGCGCCCTGACACAAAACGCCTGACCTCAGGAAAAGGTGTTCGGCTAAGGTTGTGAACCTGCATAAGACGTTTGGGCGCCGATACAAATTCTTTAGAGCACGAAGCTTCCTACCTACTCAAACAGCGATGGCAGGAACAATGAAAACGCCGGCACGTAGGTTATCAGCATGAGAGCCACAAACAGAGCAAGATAGAACGGCCATATTGTTTTTAAGGCTTCTTCGATCCTGATCTTGCCGACAGCGCATCCGACGAAAAGACATGTACCGACCGGCGGTGTGCAAAGGCCAAGGCCAAGATTGACCAGCATCATGATCCCGAACTGGACCGGATCCATGCCGAGTTCTCTGGCAAGCGGCAGGAAGATGGGGGTGCAGATCAGGATTAGCGCGGCCATATCCATGATCATGCCCAGGACCAGGAGGACCGCGTTGATCATCAGGAGTATGAGGATTGGATGATCCGTAATGCCCTGGAGCAGCTCTGCGGTGAGATTGGGTACGCGATAAAACGTGAGCATGTAGGCAAAGGCGCCCGCACAGGCGATCAGAATCATGACCATGGAGGTCGTACGCACCGATTGGACGACGGCGACCCTGAATTTCTCCCACGTGATGCTCCGATAAACGAGAAGCGTGACCACGAATGCGTACATGGCGCCGAACGCACCGGATTCGGTTACCGTGAAAACGCCTGACAACACGCCACCTACGATGATGACAGCGGTCATGAGTCCTGGAATCGCGCTGGCAAAATTCACAACAAGCGCCGTCCATCCGGGAAATTTTTCAGCGCTGTAGCCACGTTTCACCGCCACCAGATACGCAGTCACCGCAAGGCAAAGGCACATCAGGACACCAGGCACAACACCGGCAAGAAAGAGTTTTGAAATCGAGACCGCGCCCCCCGTCGCAAGGGCAAAGATAATCATATTGTGGCTCGGCGGGATGATGATCCCGGCGATCGACGAGGTCACCGTCACGTTCACCGCATAGTCAGCGTCGTATCCCTTGTCCTTCATGACCGGAACCAGAATCGATCCCAGAGCTGAAATATCGGCAATCGCCGAACCGGAGATACCGCCGAACAGCATCGAAGAGGAGACGTTCACGACACCAAGCCCGCCCCGCACCGCACCCACAGCGGATTGCGCAAACCGCACCAGCCGCATTGCGATTCCGCCGTGAAACATCAATTCCCCGGCGAAAATGAAAAACGGGATTGCCATCAGTGAAAAGACGTTGATGCCGGAGACGATGCGTTGAAATCCAACGAGGAGCGGCAAGCCCTCATACCAAAAGGCCGCCAGCGCAGCGATCCCCAGTGCGAAGGCCACTGGCGTTCCAATAACCACACAAAGGGCAAAGACCCCAAGAAGCAGCGCGAGCCCCATTTTTTTATCCTTGTTCTATGCTGTCTTCGCGTTTGTCCAGCCCGAGTGTCAGGCGGATCAGGTGGCCCACTGAAAAGAGAAAGATCAGGAGACCGCAAATCGTCAATGGAAGCGAGCGCAGGCCTTCGGACCACTGGATTAGGGGGATCAGCGTTTTCCACTTGAAGATCGTAAGCTCGGTGCCGTACCAGAACATCATGGCCCCGAAGACGGCCATGAGCGTGTCGCTTAGATAGACAAACAAGGTGCGCAACCGTGACGGAACGGCGTTTCGGAATAGGACAACGGACAGATGGGTGTTCTGGTTCACCCCGACCGCTGCACCCAAAAATGTAATCACCATGATAAGCAGAAGCGAAACTTGCTCGACCCAAGTTGGAGTGTCGTTCAGGACGTAACGACCAAAGACCAGCCAGGCGAAGATCGCAGTCATTACGACCAGCGAAATGCCGGCCAGTAGGAGACAGGCTTTGGAGATTAGGTCGAATGTCCCGTTCATGTGGTTCACGAACGCAGGTGGTGCGGGTTTGTTGCGCATGAGATCTCTCTTCTTTGCAAACCGCCCGGCGTCCACTGTCGGCGCCGGGCGAACTCACGCGTATTCGGGTTGGCCGTTACTCTGTTGACTTCGCGAGATCGACAAGTGTCTTCATGTCAGGATTTGCGGCAAGGTACTCGTCGTATACCGAAGCCATCGCATCCTGGAAGGGCCCCTTGTCGGCGATTTCGTTGACGACAATCCCGGCTTCTTCGACATCCTTTCGCGCCTGATCTGACTGAACTGCCCAGAGTTCACGCTGAAACAGCGCAGCCTCTTCCGCAGCGCCTTTGACTGCAGCCTGCATTTCCGGTGACAACGCCTGGAATTTCGCGGTGTTCACACAGATACATTCAGGGATGATCAGATGCTCGCTCAGGGAGTAATTTGTTGTCACTTCGTAATGCCCAACATTCTTGAAGGACGGAAAATTGTTCTCCGCACCGTCGACAACCCCGGTTTTCAATGCCTGCTGTACTTCCGAGAAAGCCATCGGTGACGGGTTGCCACCCATTGCAGAGATCATGGCGGTGTAAAGATCGTTGTTCATCACCCTGATCTTCAGACCTTCGACATCGGCCGGCGTGTTGATCGGTTTCTGACTGTAGAAAGAACGCGCACCGGCATCGACCCATGCAAGCGGCGTTAGACCGGCATCAGCCATGGCCTGCGCCATGATGTCGCCTGCCTCGCCATCCAGAACCCGGAACATGTGCGGCACGCTTTTGAAAATGAAGGGCAGCGAGACCAGGTTTGCTTCTTTCACCATGGGACCAATCGGGCCGAGATTGAAGTTGCCGACCTCGATTGCGCCGATACGTACCTGTTCAAGCGCATCCGGCTGCGAACCCAGCACACCCCCGTGAAACACTGACACGGTGAGCTCACCACCTGTGGCCTCGGCAACCAGCTCCGCAAACTTGTCCATAGCGGCGGTATTCGGATGACCGTCGTGGTGAATGTTCCAGGCACGCCATTCTTCTGCGGCGGCAACGCCAGTCAGCATAGACAGTCCAGTGACAGCTCCTACGAGAGCCGTAGAGATTCTCTTGTTCATGATTTCCTCCTCTTTTCGTGAACGTTAGTGGTGCCCGGCAACGGAGCGAGGTGGACCGAATGGTGATCACGATCCGGACTGGTCTGCGGCTGCAACTTTGGAAACCAATTCCTTACTGCAACACCGCATCGCTTTACCTTCCGATGCCTCCCTTTTTTCAAACCGGTGAAGTTCGCGAGATGCGCATTTATCCTGACCTGGGAGAAGCCGCTTGGCCCCCTCAACGACACAGTCACACGATATATTTTTTACAAATTATTACAAGTTAAAAAATCTATTAACAAATTTTTGCATTGCCATACGGATAAAACACTGAAAATATTGGATTTATCTGAGATTGCGAAACTCCAAAACAAATTCTGTGAACCTAATTTTTTACAAATCCCGGACAAATGGTCCGCGCGACTGTCGCCGGCAGATGATACCGGCGACGTGTGCTGCCGACTCGTCAGGAAAAGAACAGACCACCGTTGACGTCGACGCAGGCGCCCGTGATGTATGCCGCCTGATCCGAGGCCAGGAAGACTGCCAGGTTCGCCACCTCTTCAGAGGTCCCCTCGCGCTTGAGCGGAGTTACGCCGGCGACGTGCTGGCGAACCTCAGGCTTGGTGAAGATGTTGTGAAAATCCGTGTCGATCATGCCGGGACAGAGCGCATTTACCCGTATTTCAGGGGCAAGCTCTTTCGCCATGCCCCGGGTCATCGTCATGACGGCCCCTTTGGACATGGCGTAGGCCATCGCACCCGGGCCACCGCCATCCCGCCCCGCTTGTGAGGCCATGTTTACGATCGCCGCACCTGGACGAAGATGCGGCAACGCTGCCTGGATGAGCAGAAACGCTGATGTTGCATTCAGGTCGAAGACTTTTTGCCAATGCTCGGGCGTGATCTCGGCAATGGTTTTTCGCGCGACCAGCCCACCCGTGATCGGCATGACGACGTCAATGCCGCCAAACTCATCCAATGTTCTGGCAACAAGCGCATCTACATCGGACTTTTTGGTCATATCCCCCTGCAGCGCAAACGCTTTTCCGCCCGCCGCCCGGATCTCGGCGACGGCACTTTCAGCCCCCTCGCCGCTGCTGAAGAAATTGATGGCGACGCTTGCACCCGCTTCCGCGAGCGCCATGACACATGCACGGCCGATATCCCGGCCACCGCCGGTCACGATCGCGGTTTTTCCGCTGAGGTTCATCAGAACACCTCCTCAATACTGTTTTGAATGTTGTCCGTCTGGAAATCCGGCACCTCGCTTTGCTTCAGGGCGCGTGCCTGGCACCTTGCCGACACCCGCGCGCTGCAATCAATGGCGAAGACCTGAATGTGTCCCAACCGCATAGCGCAGTTCATGACTTCAAATCAAGATCAATTTTTACAAATAATAACAAAACTCAACAATAAGTGACAAGTCGGGTCATATTCTCGAATTTTCGCAATAAATTTCGCAAATCAGTGGCAATACATAACTTGATTTGAGGATCAGGCTGGTAAATTCGAAGGCACGCCTGACCCCATAAATCACAAAAAATCAATGTATTAATTGAAATTACTCGTTCTCACGCAGCGACTTCATGCTGAGGGATGCCTGACGCTTTACAAATTATTGACAAATCAAGGCGCTGTGTCTAATTTCCGGTGAAGTCACCTATCCGTGTCGAACCGGAGCGACGGAGCAATTTCCATGAACGGGCAAATCAATGTAACGGAATTGAGACTGATGCAGGTCAGCACTGCCACATTGACGACCGTATTGTTCAAGCGCGGACTGAGAAACATTTTCCTGCAAGGCGTCCACCGTCTGCGACCGGGCCCCAATATGGTCGGAACAGCCTATACGCTCCGATACATTCCGGCACGCGAGGACCTGGACATTCTCGATTCCTTTGCCGATCGCAGCAATGCACAACGCAAGGGTGTCGAGGAATGTCCATCAGGTGCCGTCTTTGTCATCGATGCAAGAGGAGACGCGTCCGCTGCGTCCGCAGGCTGCATCCTCGCAGCAAGGCTGCAAGCACGCGGATGCAGAGGTGTGGTCACCGACGGCGGCTTTCGCGACACGCCCGAAGTGGCCGATCTGTCGATGCCGAGTTATCATGCGCGCCCGAGCGCACCGACGAACCTTACCAAACACCACGCAGTCGCAATCAACGAGCCAATTGCCTGTGGGGGGGTTTCAGTTTTTCCCGGAGACATTATCGTTGGAGACAACGAGGGCGTTGTTTGCATACCGCAACACATGGCAATTGAGGTTGCGGAAGAAGCTGCGGAAATGACAGTCTTCGAAGACTTTGTGATGGAAATGGTAAAACAGGGCGCTTCGACATTCGGGCTATATCCCCCGACCGATCCGTCGACTATGGACAGGTTTTACGCGTGGCGGCAGGAAAAAGGCAGATAGACCAGTCTTCGATGACTGAACGGCAAGTCAGGGACCGGACTTTGTCGGATAAGGTCTACGAGAGCATACTCGGCAAGATCATGGACGGCGACATTCCGATTGGAGGCAAGCTGCCGACAGAACAAGTCCTCTCCGAGGAATTCGGCGTTTCGCGGCCGATATTGCGTCAGGCGCTGAAACAGCTGCGCGAAGATGACGTGGTGGTTTCAAGACAGGGGTCGGGTTCGTATGTGAAGCGGCGTCCCGAGGGAGCCGTTCTTGATTTTGCGCCCGTCGGATCGATCGCAGATATTCAGCGAACGTTTGAATTCCGGGCCGCGGTCGAAGGTGAAGCAGCTTATCTTGCCGCGGAAAGGCGTACAGACGCGGATCTGAAACAACTTCAGGACACGCTCGCCGAGCTCGACCGGTGCATCAACGAGAACGAACTGGGCGTGGCAGCCGACGAGGACTTTCATGTCGCAGTCTGCAACGCTTCGGACAACAAGTACTTCGTTGCTGCAAGATCATCCATGAAATCAAATATCCTGACTGGCATGAACCTCACCAGAAATCTCTCGCTGACCAAGCCAGAGGACAGGATGCGCCTTGTTCAAGGAGAACACTACGCGATCTATGATGCAATCGTGGCCCGCGACCGCGAGGCGGCGCGACAGGCGATGCGGGCACATGTTGAGAACGCGCGGAAACGGATTTTTGAAGGCTGAAGCCGGTAAGAATGGCAGCTTCCAAAGTGACTGTTCACAAAATTAGACACCGTGAACTGGACAGCAAAGTGAGGGCCAGGGCCTGACCAGAAACTTTCCTGGGTTGCTTCCGTTCAAATGCCTAATGATTGCGTCTGGCCCTTAAAAGAGGAGCCGTCTCCGGTTTTGGGCAACTTATAATCCGGCAATATCGACAAGGTCTTCTTGACCGCATCCTTTAGCCCACGCTTCGTTCTGTGCGCAGCCAGATAAAGGGTTCCGACCGGTGACATCGGCTCTTTCACAATCACTCTGTGCAGCTCATCGACTCCGAAACGTCGTTTGTAACTGGCTATTCCGGGGCCCAGATTGTAGGTCTTCAATCCGTTCGCATAAGCCCATTCGATTTCCAGTGCCATGGTCACGACGCCCGGAGAGTGGCGTGACCAGGCACCGTCGGCAAAAGATGACAATTGCGCATTCATGACACCGTTTTGGATCAAGGCGAAGCTGGTCGCGATCCAGTCGTCATTGATACGGATACCCAGAAACAACGCTTCTTTCTTCGGGCATCTTTGACGAGCGATAGAACGAAACAGTTTCTGCCGCCGGGGGTCGGCCATGCCATCCATCTTCCCGATTTCCTGAAAGCGGATGCGGCGATGTTCGAACATCTTGTCGAAGGCCGCATCGATGTCACCCGTTTCCGTGAAGTAGTCAATTTCAGCGCCGAACTCCTTCTTCATTCGACGCATCTTCTTCAGCGACTGTTTGAACGCGCTGTTGCTTTTCCGATAGCTCTCAAATTGTTCTGCCAGGAGGGGTACGCTGTAAGTCACTTCGCAGGTGCGCGGCGACTTGTCGAGAAGCGGCTGTACACCTTCCAGCGCACCGGCGCCGATGCTCCAGTTCTTGGACTTCAGAACATCGAACTTGGAGGCATACTCCAAAAATGCGATCGTTGCCTGGTCTGCCGCGGAGCGTTCAGAAAACACGTCTGGACAGTAGATAGGCCTGGCGTAGTCGATCACGTCGTAGTCCAGGGTTTCCAGAATACGGAGGTTCAGCCGCCTTCTCTCGACCATGGAAATGATGAGAACAATCCGATTGTCGGCCTGGTCGCGCAATGCAACATAATGCGGTTTGTGCGACCCGTTCTCAAAAAAGGCGTTGTGCACGGCAGACACGTAATCATAGCTTTGAAACGCAGTCCCCGTTCCGGTTTCCGCAAGCCTGTTCCAGGCGTCAACAAGACACTGGTCGTCAATCGACGAAAAACACTCAATTGAAAATCGATTTTGTTTCATGACCCTCTCTTCATGAAATCAAATAACCCAACACCTCTTTCTTGACCGAGCAGGCTGTTCTGTCGTCCCTACTACCTCAATAACGACAGACAGCCATGCAACGCTCATCAGGTGCTTCTATGACGTCGTCTCGGGAACCGCCGAATTCGAACGCGTGTCCGTTTTGGACATGGATTGAACCAAACGCGGCCCGATACCGCTCCGGCGCAAGGCATAGCTCATCATCACCTTCGACCAGAAACCCGCGCCCTCGATCGCCTGAGACCTCGGCCGGTAACCGAAAACGTGGCTCAGCATTCCGTTTGCATAGTTCACATTGAAATGCCGCCGCGTCATCTTCGTGCTGTACTCGACTGTAGCCGAGATATTGACCGTATCGCCGTTAACGACGCGATGTGGCCAGTTGAGCGGCCAGAAAAGGCCTGCACCCGGCGTCAGATCGTAGACTGTCGCAACCTTTTCGAACGACGGATCGTATGTGATTTCTTCGGCGGTGCTGTGCGTGACCACTTTCTCAAAGTCGCGCTGGTTCAGGTAAGGCTCCTCACCCGGATACAGCCAGATCCGTTTTTCACCGCTGATATGCAAAAGAGCCTGGCCAGGCACATCTGCATGGTAGAAAACCCGCGCATTCGGTGAAGAAATCAAAATGCCGATCTGCCGATTGAAAGTGGCAAGCCCGGGAACCTCGTTTTCGATCTGATCCATGATCTGATCGACAACTGTCTGATACCTGCTGTCCCGTTCACCTATCTTGCCAAGATTGGCCCAGATACTTCCATTCTGTATCGCATCGATAAGCTCGTTCGACGGGGCATTGGCTATACCCGCATCTCGCCAGGTACTGGCATCTTCGCGGCTGTTGTTCATCGTTGCCGCTTCGCTCACGCAATCCGGGTTCTGCCGGATCAGTTCCGCCAGAGATTCCAGGGAAAAGAGAGCGTTTTCGTTCAGGTCATGCTGAACTTCCGCAATTCCTTCGCCCCACTTGTCCGAAATGTTCATCAGATCAGTTAACAAAAACCAACCTCCTACACGCACTGTTACACACAGATACTTAGTATTTATTTGTTTAGAATCCCCTAGCGCGATAGAGAGAATCGCAAAGTTCTCGTTTTGGGTTAAAGAAGTATTTAAATGAAGAACAGCACATGCTTGGCCGCCTTCGCATCGTTCACGTGGAGCGCCGATGTCACTTCTTGAGCGGGTAGCAGGCCGC
>JGI12316J15310_10000069_pt11 | contig 30715 bp, 29 predicted proteins | sample MarCyaLeptolynsp_FD_15310 | JGI IMG/M metagenome (IMG submission 15310)
CATGGATATCCGCGAAGGCTGACGGGCCGTCATCGAGCGGCCGCTCCTCGGTCCAGTCGAGCGTGCCCAGGCGGCCCTCGAAGATGGCGCGGGCGGTGTCGCGGAAATCGGTTGGCGTATAAGTGTAGGTGCCGATGACCGTGATCTCCTGCAGGGTGATGCGCCGCACGTCCAGCCCGCCGGCGGCGCTGCCGAGGCCGATATGCAGGATCACCCCGCCGGGAGCGACGGCAGCGCTCGCGGTCGCCCGGGTCGCCTCGAAGCCGGCCGCGTCGATCACAAGGTCGCAGGCTCCGGTTTCCGGACCACCGCCGGCCGTGGGATCGAACACCCGGAAGTCGCCCGCGTTGGCGACCCGGCCCCGGCGTTCGGCGTTGGTGTCGGCGATCCAGATCTCGGCCGCCCCCCGCGCCGCCAGGACCGCCGCCGCGCCGACGCCGATGGCCCCGCCCCCCAGGACGAGACATCGGGCCGCGGCCAGGGGCGGCAGGAGAACCTTCTCGGCCAGCCCCACCGCATGCCAGCCGCAGGCGATCGGCTCGGCCAGGCCCGCCGCCGTCCAGGACACGTCATCGGGGACGGTCACCAGGTTGCGTTCCGGTATTGCCACGAGAGAGGCGAAGGCGCCCTCGCGGGGCGGCATGGAGATGATCTGGCGCGTCGGGCAAAGGTTGGCGCGCCCGGCCAGGCAGGCGGGGCACCGGCCGCAGGTGACCAGCGGATTGATCGTCACCCGGCGGCCCGCCTGCGGTCCCCCAACCACAACGCCCGCAGCCTCGTGTCCCAGGATCAGCGGGGCGGGCCGGCGGTCGTCATGGCCGAGATAGGCGTGCATGTCCGACCCGCAGATGCCGACCGCCTTGATCTCCACCAGCACCTCGCCGGCGCCCAAGACGGGGGCCGGCACGTCGCGGATTTCGAGCGATTCGGGACCGGTGTAGACCAGCGCCTTCATTTGGCGGTGAACCCCCCGTCGACGAACAGGACCTGGCCGGTGACATAGTCCGAGGCCGGCGAGGCGAAGAACAGCGCGGGGCCGATCAGGTCCTCGAGCGCCCCGTTGCGCCCGATGCAGGTCTGCGCCGCGTTGCGCGCCGCGCGGGCCGGATCACCGAACACCCGGGCGGTCAGCTCGGTCGGAAAGAAGCCCGGCGCGATCGCGTTTGCGGTGACGCCGTCCCGCGACCACGCCTCGGCCATGGCCCGGGTGAGCTGGGTGATCCCGCCCTTCGAGGCTCCGTAGGAGAGCCCGCCGGGAAATGCCCGTTCGCTCTGCAGCGAGGCGATGTTGATGATCCGGCCCCAGCCCTTTGTCTTCATCGCCCCGACCAGGGCTTGGGCCAGGAAGAACGGGGTCGCCAGATTGATGTCGATCGTCGCCCGCCAGCCCTCCGCCGTCACGGCGTCCGCCGGCTCGCGCGTGTTGAGCCCGGCCGCGTTCACCAGGATGTCCGGCGGGCCAAACGGCTCGACCAGCGCCGGCGCCACGGCCGTCGCCGCCTCCGGTCCGGAGATGTCGGCCGCGACGGCCGCCGTCCGTCCTGGCGTCTCCGAGCGCCAGCCGTCGAGCGACTCCGCCCGTCGGGCCACACCGACCACCTGGGCCCCCGCCTCGGCGAAGGCCGACGCGATGGCGCGACCGATCCCGCCGCTCGCCCCGGTGACGACGGCCACCCGACCCGAGATGTCGAAGCTCGGGATCACGTCTCCTCCGCCGCCGAGAGATCGAAGTTCTGGCCCGGGAAGTACTTCGCCAGTCGCACGTCGGCGGTGCGGGCGTGCGCCTCCATGCCTTCCAGCCGGGAGATCCGCGCGGTCGCCTCCGCTACCGAGCGGCTGGCCTCGCGGGTCGAGCGCTGCCAGGTCACGGTCTTCATGTACTTGCCGACGAACAGCCCACCCGAGTACTTCGCCGCCCCCTTGGTCGGGAGCACGTGGTTCGGGCCGGCCGCCTTGTCGCCGAACGCCACCGTTGTCTCCTCGCCGAGGAAGAGCGAGCCGTAATTCGCCAAGTTGTCCAGCCACCAGTCGAGATCGGCGGCCTGGACCTGCAGGTGCTCGGAGGCGTAGCGGTCCGAGACCTCGACCGCTTCCTCGCGGCTGCCGACCAGCATGATCTCGCCGTAGTCGCGCCAGGCAGCCGTCGCGTTCTCGGCGTTGAAGGCGGGAAGCGTGTCGATCAGTTGCGGCACCAGTTCGGCCACCTTCTCGGCGAGCGCGCGGTCCAGGGAGATCAGCCAGACCGGCGAGTTGTAGCCGTGCTCCGCCTGACCCACGAGATCCCAGGCGACGATCTCGGGATCGGCGGTCGCGTCCGCGATCACCATGGACTCGGTCGGGCCGGCGAACATGTCGATGCCGACCTTGCCGTAGAGGATGCGCTTGGCCTCGGCGACGAACTGGTTGCCCGGACCGACCAGGATGTTGGCAGCCGGCGTGCCGAACAGCCCGAAGGCCATGGAAGCGATGCCTTGCACTCCCCCCAGGCTGAGCACCGCGTCGGCCCCGCAGAGATCGAGGGTGTAGAGGATCGCCGGATTGATCCCGACGCCCGGCCGCGGCGGTGAGCAGGCGGTCACATGCCCGACGCCGGCCACCTTCGCGGTGGTCACCGTCATGATGGCGGAGGCCACATGCGAGTACCGCCCGCCCGGCACATAGCAGCCGGCGGCCTGCATTGGGATCTGCTTCTGCCCGGCGATCAGGCCCGGCAGAATCTCGATCTCGGTGTCCTGGATCGTTGCCTTCTGGACCTCGGCGAACCGCCGGACATTGTCGTAGGAGAAACGGATGTCGTCCTTCAGTTTCTGCGGCACCGTCTCGGCGGCGGCGGCGATGGTCTCCGGGGAGACCAGGATTTCCCCCTCCCACTTGTCGAACTGGGCGGCGTAGCAGCGGGCGACCTCGTCGCCGCCGGCCTCGATCTCGTCCAGGATCCGCTGAACGGTCGCCCGGACGTCCTGTTCGCCGGTCGCCGACGTCTTCTCCGCCTTCTTGAGGTACTCCAGCGCCATGGCATCAGCCTCCTACTTGTAGATGTCCGGCAGAAGCGTCGTGGACACCTCCGGCACATAGGCGATCAGCAGCACCACCAGCGACATGAAGAAGACGAAGGGCACTGCCCGCGCGGCGATCTTCAGGATCGACTCGCCCGTCAGGCCGGAGACCACGAAGAGGTTCAGTCCCAGGGGTGGGGTGATGAAGCCGACCCCCAGGGCCGTGATCATCATCACGCAGAACTGGATCTCGTTCATGCCGATGTCGTCGGCCAGCGGTTTCAGGATCGGCGCCAGGATCACGATGTTCGGCGTCGTCTCCATCACGCATCCGGCCGCGATCAGAATGGCGATCATCAGCAGGATCAACAGATACGGGTTCTCGGTCAGCGACGTGACCGCGAAGACGAACCCCTGGGGCACGCCCAGCGCCGCCAGGGTCTGAGCCAGGGGCAGCGAGAACGCGATGATCGGCAGGATCACCCCGTTCACCTTGGCCGAGCTGACCAGCATCTCCGGGAAGTCCGAGAGCTTCAGGGTGCCGAGAATGAAGCCAAGGAAGATGGTGACCACGACCGCCGTCGCCCCGGCCTCGGTCGGCGTCAGACGGCCGGAGAAGATGCCGTAGAAGATGATTCCCGGCACCAGGAAGGCGTACCACCCGTTCTTGAGGGCCGAGAGGATGTTGGCGAACCATTCGCCGAAGGTGATCGCCCCACCTCCCTCATAGGCGTGGATGCGGTTCACGACGATGTTGGTCACCAGGATCGAGAACAAGATCACCAGGCCCGGGATCAGCGCCGCCTGGAACAGGGTCGACGCGGAGATCCCGAGCACCAGGCCGATGACGATATAGGCGATCGACGGCGGGATCAGGATGCCGGTGCACGCGCCCGCCGCCACCAGGGCGCAGGCATAGGGCCGCGGATAGCCGGATTCGACCAGGCGGTTGATCGTCATCCGCCCGACCGCCGCGGCCCCCGCCGCGTCCGACCCGGAGATCGCCGAGAACATGCCGCAGACCAGCACCGTCGCCGACCCGAACCCGCCCTTGGCCCAGCAGGTCAGCGCCTCGGCCACGTCGAGGAACTTGCGGCTGAGGCCGGTGCGCACCAGCACGTCGCCGGTCAGGATGAACAACGGCACGGCGGTCAGCGCGAAATGGTCGATCCCGTCGAACAGGGACTCGCCGATCAGCGAGAGCGGCAGCACCTCCGACAGCAGCAGCATGGCCACCGCCGAGGCACCGATAGAGGCCCAGACCGGCACCCCGAGGGCCACCAGACCGACGAACAGGAGCACCGGGCCGTAGAAGAACCAGCCGAGCTCGACCTCCTGCTGCTGGAGTTGGTTCCAGAGCATCGCCGCCCCCTCAGTCGAACAGCTGGCCACCCTCGTAAACGTCGCGTCCGGCGATCAGGTCGCGGACATCACGCACGAGGGATTGCAGCAGGCGGAAGATCATCAGCGAGAAGCCGATCGGGACGGCCAACAGGAACCAGACCATCGAGACGCGCAGCCCGTGGCTGACCGATCCGAACTTCCAAGAGGTGCCCACCGCCTCGGCCGACCAGTAGACGGCGACGCAGGCGACGGCGAGCATGACCAGATCGCCGAAGATGTAGAGCAGCGCCTTCACCCGGGGACCGATGTAGTGGAACAAAACGTCGATCCGGATATGCGCGCGCTCGCGCACCGCCGATGCCGCCCCGATCCAGGCGAGATAGATGAAGGCGTAGCGCACGACCTCCTCCCCCCAGATGGAGGAAAAGGCGAACACCTCTCGGCGCACCACCTCGATCGCCATGGTGACGACGAGCATGCTGTAGAACACCAGCAGCGCCCAACGTTCCGCGTTGCGGTCCAGTGTCTTGAACACGGCCCCCTCCCGGGTTACTGGCCGTCTCCATCGGAACGGAGTGCCGATGGGCCGGCCTTGTCGTCACCGGCCGGCGATTGATGCCGGCCGGTGTTTCGGTCGCTTGGGAAGGTCGTCGGTCAGGCGTCGTGGACGTAGTAGCGCCCCTGGGTACCCGCCGCCTCGACGAGCATGTTGAACTTATCGATGGAGCCGGCCAGCTCGACCTTGAACGGATCCCACTCGGCGCGCTGATAACCGCCCGCCTCCTGCCACTGGGAAAGCTCGGCCGACGTCGGCGAGTAGAACTGGACACCCGACTTGGTCAGCTCCGACATCGCGTACGCCCGCGCCGCCGGCACCTTGGCCAGGTTCTGGTGAGCGGTCATCTCCGAGGCGAAATCGATCCCGTCCTTCACGTCGGCTGGCAGGCCGTTGAACCACTCGAGATTACAGGAATAGACCTGACTGTCAGGCACCGCCTGGGAGAACGTCACCCAGGACAGGATGTCCTTGAAGCCGAAGACGTACAGCGCGCCGACCGACGGATCGAGCGCATCCGCGACCCCTTGCTTGATCGCCGACGGGGTCTCACCCCAGGCCACCGGCGTCGGGTTGGCGCCGACCATGCGGTAGTACTGCTGAAGCATCTTCGACCCCGGCACCCGGAACTTGACGCCGGACAGGTCGGCCGGGGTCTTGACCGGGCCCGCCCCGCCCTTTCGGACGGCGACGACGCGCGGATCGATAACCACGTAGAACAGCGGCTTGAAGCCCTTGGATTCGACCGCCGGATGCACCTCCCGCTTCCAGGTCTCGGAGGTGACCAGGTTCACGAAGCGCTGATTGGCGCCACAGAAATACGGCATGTTGATCAGATCGACCGTCGGCGCGAAGGGCGCGAAGTTGGACAGCGAATGCTGCGCCGCCTGGATCGTTCCATTCTGCACCTTCGAGGCGAGCGCGCCGCCGGCGCCCAATTGACCGCCAGGCGCGAGCTTCACATAGACCTTGCCGTTGGTGGCGTTCTGGATGTTCTCCTTGAAATCCAGCTGCATGATCGGATAGCTGCGCGAGGCGCCGAGGATATAGGCGGTCGCGATCGTCATCGTGTGATCGGCGTTCTTCTCACGCTCCCGCTCTTCCTTGGCGGTCTGGGCGCTTGCCTCCGTCGACATCAGCGTGCCGCCCGCGGCCGCGACCACGGCGGTGGTGAATCCGGCGGTGCCGGCCAGCTTCAGGAACCGGCGGCGCTCTTCCGACTTGATCTCTTGGATATCCTTGGTGTCCGTCATGGTCTGATCCTCCCACGGTGTTTTCGTGCGGCCCTATTTCGGGTCAGGCCGGGTTCCGGCGTTTGCGGCCGCTTCGGCGCGGAGGATTCCCACCACGAAGAAGCCAACCGCGACGAACAGGACCACCGCCTCGCCGACATCGTCGAGGAAGGTGCCCATGCGTGCGCTGCCGAGTGCCACGTTCGAGAGGAAGATCAGAAAGACGGCCACCGCGATCAGCAGTGCGGCGCGGCCCTGGCTTTGTCTCATCAGTTCCTCCCTTTTCCACGCCTCTTGGCGGGCGTGATAAAAAAACTGTAAGCGCTTACATTTTTCGACGCAAGCTGAATTGGAAGCGCTTACATCCGCGCCCTGCTACACTCCGCCAAACGCAATCAGTTCCCGCCCGGAGATGACCTCCAGACGCCCAGCAAGAATCGAGGATGTCGCGCGCGTCGCCGGCGTATCGACGGCGACGGTCTCGCGGTGCCTGAACAACCCCGGAACGGTGAAGGAGGCGACCCGCCTGACGGTGGAGGCGGCGATCTCCGAACTCGGCTACACGCCGAACTTCGGCGCGAGGGCCCTGGCCATGAACCGGACCCATACGATCGGCGCGGTGATTCCAACGATGGAGAACGCGATCTTCGCGCGCGGCTTCCAGGCCGTTCAGGAACGCCTGAGCGATGCCAGCACGACGCTGCTTCTCGCCAGCTCGGGCTACGACCCCGAGCGCGAGGCCGAGCAGATCCAGGCGCTGCTTCAGCGCGGCATCGACGGGCTCCTGCTGATTGGCGAGTCGCGTCCCGACAGCACTTACGACCTGTTCGACAACCGCGACGTGCCGATCGTTCTCGTGTGGTGCAACGGCGAGGAGACGGATCACGTCTGTGTCGGTTTCGACAACCGCATGGCCGCGCGACAGATGGCGCGGACGGTGCTCGATTACGGGCACCGCCGGATCGCCATGGTCGCCGGCATCACCGCCTGGAACGACCGTGCGTCACGGCGCGTCGAAGGGGTTCGGCTCGCCCTCGCCGACGAGGGCCTGACCCTCGACGAGGCCAACCTCATCGAGGCCGAGTACACCCTGGAGGCCGGCGCGCAGGCCCTGCGCCGGCTGATGTCGGAAACGCCGCGGCCGACGGCGATCATCTGCGGCAACGACGTCCTTGCCGCCGGGGTCCTGATGGGCGCGCGTCAGATGAACATCGCCGTGCCCCAGGAACTCTCGATCACCGGCTTCGATGACATCGAACTCGCCTCGGTTCTGGATCCGGCCCTCACCACCATCCACGTTCCGCATCGGCGCATGGGCTGGACGGCGGCGGACCGGTTGCTGGCCATCCGGTCCGGAGCGCCGTCGGAGGGAAACATCACCTTCTCGACTGATCTAGTCATCCGCGCATCCCTGGCCCGACACGCGGACTGATTCCCTCCGGCTGGCCGCGCAAGGGACATGCGGTGTGGCAGTGTCCTGTCTTCGGCCGATGCGCGTGATGCGCCTCGAGCCATTCCAAGGATCGCACAGCGCCGGTTCACCCTCAGCGCCGGACGGTCTGCACCCGGGCCATAGGCGCACGCAGCAAAGTCAGGCGTTAGCGCCAAGCCATCGATCCGCGGTCCTGTGGCGGCGTTTCGCCACAAACACCCCAGGCCCGCGCTCCCATGTCGTCTCTCGATGCCGTGTCCGGTCATCCCATCGGCAGGCTCAATGGCACCAACTCGTCGGCGGAGCGCCCCCGGTAGTCGCGCGATGGCGCAGTGGCCATCATGTCCGATTGCGCCGCCGCGAGGGCCGCGCCGGCACTCGCCGGATCCAGCCCCAACACCTGTCCGCTGCCGACGACCTGACGACCCTCGATCCACACGTCGGACACCGCGCGGTCCGCCGCATGGAAGATCAGAGACCGCAACGGATCCCGCGCTGGCTGCATCTCCAGATGATCGAGATCGACGGCGACGATGTCGGCCTTGCAGCCGGTTGCCAGTCGTCCCAGGTCGTCGCGCATCATGGCCTTGGCCCCACCGACCGTCGCCGCGTGGAACAACATGCCGGTGGAGACGTCATGGACGTCACGGGCCGCGATCCGCGCGAACGTTCCCGCCTTGCGGATCTCCTCGAGCATGTTGTGCGGCGTGGTGTCCGTGCCGATCGCCATGTTGATGCCGGCGCGCACATAGGCGCCGAAGCTCTCCAGAATCTGACCGTATCGCGCGAACGGTGTCGGGCAGTGGGCGACGGAGCAGCCACTATCGGCCAGCAGGCCGAGATCCTCCCGGGTCCACCAGTTGATCCAGGAATGGCGATCCAGGAAGATCGCATGCCCGAACACGCTGCCGGGCCCCATGATCCCGATATCGGCCGCATGCTGGATCGGCGTGCGGCCGTGGCGCCGGATCATTTCGTGCACCTCGAGCACGCCCTGGGAGACGTGCAGCGTGAACGGGATGCCCCGCTCCCGCGCGGCCTCGTAACTGTCCCGCAGCAGATCATCCGTACAGTTCTCGATCTGCATGGGCGACACGACACCGGACAGGAGACCACCCGGTTTCAGGCCGTCGATGAAGGACAGGGCCGCGTCCATCCGCCCGCGCCCGCCATCCTCGCTCCACTCGAACCCGAGCTCGTGGTCGTTCCGCAGCCGCCAACGGGCCGATGCATAGCCAGGGGCGAGAAACCCGCGCATTCCGGCTCGCCCGAAGATCTCCTCCCAGCCTTCGAAGATCGGCGATATGTCACAAACCGAGGTGACGCCGGACTTCAAGAGCTCGCAGAGCGCGACCTCAAGGCTCGCCTGGCGGAGCGCTAACGCACTGGTGTCGAACGCCGCCGACCGCTCATAGAGGCCGGTCATGTACATGTTCGCCACCCCGTGTTCCTCTCGGATTCCACGGTAGGCAGGCTCATGGGTCGGGTGCGAGTGGACGTTGACGAGGCCGGGCATGACCATCTGGCGGGATGCATCGATCACCACATCCGCCGAGCCTGGGAAAGCCGGCCCGACATGGACGATGCGATCATCTTCGAACGCCACGTCGGCGTCCCGCAGATAGACATGGCGGCCTTGGCTCCACGCGACGAGCCAGGCGGCGTTCTTGATGAGGGTGGTCGGCACGGGCTGAACCCCCTTCCTGTGAGGAGACCGGACGCCGCGCTCGAGCTAGGGGGCTCCGCCGGCGTTGCCCAGATTGTACACGGGCTCCTCGACGAATTTCAGTCCATGTTCTGACGGTGAGCGAGCGCCGGGCCCGGTACCCGGAAGGGGGCACCCCGCTCCCGCCGCGGCATTTCCAGGCGCGATGCGCATCAACCCTGCGGCCGTCCGACCTCGTCGAAAGCCATCGGCAGATTGGACAGGATTTCAACGGAATCCGGACCGACCAGCACCTGCTGCTCCAGCTTGACGCCCTCACCGCCGGCCTCGTCGCCGACGAAGCTCTCCACGCAGATCACCATCCCGGCCTCGATCTCGCCTTCATAGCCGTTGCGCTCCCAGTCCTGTCGGTGCGGCAGCTTCGGCCATTCGTCGCCCATGCCGGCGCCGTGCATCAGGCAGGCATAGCGGTGGGCGATGAAGCGGTCGGGCTGGTCGAAGGACCGATCCGTGATGTCCCGGAAGGCCATCCCGGGGCGCAGCAGCGCCATGTTGTGCTCGATCTCGGCGCGTGCCCGGTCGAGCACGTCCTGCTGCTCCGGCCGCGGGCGCCTGTCGCCGCAGATCATCGCGCGGGAGACATCGGCGAAATAGCCGAACGGCCCGACCATGTCGGTGTCGAAGGAGACGATCTCGCCAGCCTCGACGACGCGGTCGCTCGCCTCCTGAAGCCACGGGTTGGTGCGCGGACCGGACGCCAACATGCGGCCGTCCATCCATCGACCGCCATGGGCAAGGTTCACCCGGCAGAGCTCTCCGATCAGTTCCCATTCCGTCACCCCCGGGACCAGGACGCGGCGCATCGCGCATATCCCTTCCGCCGCCACCGCGATCGCGTGGCGCAGCAAGGCGATCTCGTCGTTCGATTTAACCGACCGGGCCACATCGACCAGCGGGCGGGCGTCGACCACGTCGAAACCGGCTTCGCACAGAGCCGAGGCGACGGCGATGTGCGGACTGTCGATGGCGATGCGCGCCGTCCGCCCGATCCGACGCACCGTGTCCTCGGCGAAGGCCCGGGCCTTGGCGGTGAGATCCAGCCCGGCGTCGAAGGTGCTGAGGTTCCAGCAGGGCGCGTATTCGCCCACCGACTCCCAGATGCGGTGGTAGGCGCCGCCCATCACCACCTCGCCGTCCAGCGGGATCAGGGCCTGAAACGTGGCGATGCGGGTCTGGTAGAGTTGGTACTCCTCGAAATCCACGGCGTATTGCAGCGACATCGGGTCGGTCAGCGCGACCGCATCGACGCCCGCCCGACGCATTTCCGCCCGTAGCCGGCCGAGACGGTAGCGGCGCAGCCGAGCGTGATCGACGACCGGGGCGACCACCCGTCGTCGCCCCCGGTCAAGCGCCTCGACCGCGGCCACGGCCATCGCTCAGGCCGCCCTGGGGCGTTCGTTCGTGGGGTCGTAGACCGGCTCCGCCAGCACCCGGGCCGGCCGCTTCTCCCCGAGGATCATCACCTCGAGATCGGTGCCGGGCGACGCCGCCCTCGGATCGAGATAGGCGAAGGCGAGGCTCTTGCCAACCGTGAAGCCATAGCCCCCGGACGACACCTGCCCGACCCGCTCGCCGTTCAGGAAGACTGTCTCGCTGGCATGCGGGTCGGCATCGGCGGCATCAACCTCCAGATAGGCGCAGATCCAGCGCAGCGGCGCGTCGGCGCTGCGGATGGTCGCGTCGCGCCCGACGAACGCGCCCTTGTCCAGTTTCACGAAGCGCATGACATCCGCCTCGGGCAGGGTGACCTCATTGGTCAGTTCCGAGGCCCCCTTGAACCCTTTCTCCAGGCGCATGGCGTTAAGGGCATAGGAGCCGAAATTGGCGATCCCGTGTTCCTGTCCGGCGTTCCACAGCGCGTCGTAGACCTGGCCCATCGCGGCCATCGGCACATGCAGCTCCCAGCCGAGTTCGCCCTGGTAGGACATCCTCAGGGCCCGGACCGTGGCGCCCGCGACGTCGATCTCCTTGGCGCGCAGCCAGGGCCAGCTCTCGTTGTCGAGTGGCGCCTGCGTCGCCCGACGCAGAACATCGCGTGATCTCGGTCCTCCCAGGACCAGACAGCCGAACCGCTCCGAGACGACCTCGACACTCACGTCCTCGCCCACATCGACCGCCTGGGTGAGCAGGTCGCGTACCCGGTTCTCCCAGAACGCGGCGCACATGAGGTAGAAGCGGTCGTCGCGCATGCGGGCGACCGTGACCTCCGCCTCGATCGTCCCGGCGCGGTTGAGGAGGTGAGCGAGAACGATGCCGCCCACCCTGCGCGGGGCGCGGTTGGCGATCATCCGGTCGATGAAGGCGTGGGCATCCGTGCCGGACACGTCGAGCTTGGCGAACGCGGAGAGATCCATGATCCCGACACGCTCGCGCACCGCCCTGCATTCCTCGGCGACGGCGGCGTACCAGGCGGGGCGGCGGAAGCCGTAGACGTCCTTCCGCGGCTGGCCCTGGGCGGCGAACCAGCGCGGGCGTTCCCAGCCAAAGATCTCCTCGTGGATCGCGCCGGCGGCCGACAGACGGTCGTGGAGCGGACTGGTCTTCTTCGGCCGCCCGGACTCGCGATGGCGGCCCGGATACGGGATTTCGTGGCGCAGGACATAATCCTCCTTCGCCCGGCTGATCTGATAGTCCCGGTCGGCGAAGGCGCCGAACCGGCGCGGATCGAAGTCGCGCATGTTGATCTCGGCAGAGCCGTGCACCATCCACTGGGCCAGGTACTTGCCGGCACCGGGCCCCCAGGCGATGCCCACATGGCTGCCGCAGCAGCACCAGTAGTTCCTCAGGCCCGGAGCCGGGCCGAGCAGCATGTTGCCGTCCGGCGGCATCGGTATGGCGCCGTGCACCTCGCGCTTGATGCCGTATTGCTCCAGCACCGGCATGCGCTCCAGCGCCTTCTCCAGGTATGGCATGACCCGGTCGTAGTCTGGTTCGAACAGCTCGTTCTCCGCCTCCCAGGGCGTGCCGTCATCCCAGATCGTGCGCGGATCGGTCTTCTCGTAAATGCCGATCAGCCCGGATTTCTGCTCCATGCGGATGTAGCCGGAATAGGTCATGTCGTCCCGCACCACCGGAAGCTCATGCTCCAGGTCCAGGAACTCGCGGACGGTATCGGTGACGAAATAATGGTGCGTGGTGTTCGCCATCGGCAGATCGTAACCGGACCAGGCCGCGACCTGGCGGGCGTAGGTCCCCGCCGCGTTGACGACATGGTCGCACGTGATGTCGCCCTTCTCCGTGACGACCAGCCATGCGCCGGACGGCAGTTGGCGGATGTCGGTCACGCGGCAGTGGCGAATGACCTGGGCACCGCGGTCGCGCGCGCCCTTGATCATGCCCATCGTGGCCCCCGAGGGATCGACATGCCCGTCATCCGGGGTGTGCAGCCCGGCCTTGACGCCGTCGGTGTTGAAGAACGGGTGCAGCCGCCTGATCTCGGCCGGATCGACGATCTCCATCGGCACGCCGAGCCCCCGGCCGACCGACAGGATGTGGCCGATGTAGTCGACCTCGTCGTCGTGATGGGCGACGCGCAGCGATCCGCAGCCATGCCAGGAGACCGATTGCCCGGTCTCCGCCTCCAGGCCTTTGTAGAACTCGACCCCGTAGCGGTTGATCGTCCCCAGGCCCCAATGGGCCAGACCATGGGTGATCTGCCCGGCGGCGTGCCACGTCGAGCCGGACGTCAGTTCCGCCTTCTCCAGCAGGACGGTGTCGGTCCAGCCTTCCCGGGCCAGGTGGTAGAGCAGGGAGGCCCCCATGATACCGCCACCGACGATGACCACCCGCGCCTGATCGATCATGGCCCTGCCTCCGGCTCAATCGCATCCGTCGGCACAGTGAGATCTGTCTGTGACACCGTCAATCGGTTTTTGCACAACTGTACCAATTCGGACATGGGCAGTGTAAACCTCACACGCGGCAGGCGTGCGGGAGGAGACTGATCCGATGAAGCACAGCGGAACCGACGACATCCTGAGCCGATTGACGGAGGCCTATACCGAACTGAGTCCGCAGCTCCAGCGCGCGGCCGATTATGTCCTGCGCAATCCCAACGAGGTCGGGGTTCATTCCATGCGCCGGGTCGCCGCGAGCGCGTCGGTGAACCCCAACACGCTGGTCCGCCTCGCCCGCGCCGTCGGTTTCGACAACTACCAGAGCTTTCGCGAGCCCTTCAGCCGACGCCTGAGCCAGGGGGGAGAAGACTATTTCCCCGACCGCGCCCGCTGGCTGCAGTCGCTGGCCCAGGGCGGCAGCGACGGACTGCTGTTCCGCGACATGGCGGCCACGTCCCTGGCGAATGTCGAGCAGATGTTCTCCGGATCCACGCCGGACGAGATGCGACGCGTGGCCGAACTCGTCGTCGCCGCGCCCGACACCTACGTCCTCGGCGTGGGAAGCGCGCATTCCCTGGCGCACCTGTTCTGGTACATCGCCCGCATGGCGCTCGATACGCTGCACGAGGTGCCGCGCCAGGGGAACCTGCCCGTGGACGACATCGCCAACATCCACCCCGGCGACGTCCTGATCGCGATGACCTTCGCCCCCTATCGCACCGACGTCGTCGAGGCGGTCACGCTTGCCCGGGAACGCGGCGGGACGATCGTCGCGATCACCGACAGACGGACGTCCCCGATCGCGCTGCAGGCCGACCACGTGTTCGTCACGCCGACCAACACGCCGCAGTTCTTTCCCTCCCTGTCCGCCGCCTTCACCTTGGTCGAGACCCTGCTCGCCTTCGTCATCGCCCATGCCGGGGAGAGCGCGATAGAGAACATCAACCGCTTCCACCGGGCGCGCTACCGCGCCGGCGTCTACGCGAGCGGCGAAGCGGACGAGTAGGCTCTCATGGCCCTCATCCCAGCGATTCGCCGCCCGGGTGGACGGGAGCGGGAATGACACATACGTACCACGAACGATTTGTCTTGATACACACGTCGGATTCCTGCCTACACTTCCGCCAGTGATCACGCAGCGGGGGTTGCGATGGAAACTGCGGTCCGTGACGAGGCGGGCACGCCGCCGGTGCGAGCGCTCGATCCGAGCTATTACACTGACCCCGCCATCTTCAGGCAGGAACGGGACGCGGTCTTCTTCCGGACCTGGCAGTACGCGGGCCACATCAGCCAGCTCGCCCGACCGGGCGACTTCTTCACCTTTTCAATCCTCAACCAGGCGCTGTTCTGCATCCGTGGGCGCGACGGCGCCGTGCGGGCCTTCTACAACGTCTGCGCCCACCGCGGGCATGCGCTGGTCAACGGCGACGGCCATTGCAGCGTGGTGGTCTGCCCGTATCACGCCTGGTCGTACAATCTGGACGGCTCGCTGCGAAAGGCGACAAACCAGAAACGCGCATCCAACTTCCCGGCGTCCGAAATCCGCTTGAGCGACGTGCGGTGCGAGGTGTTCTGCGGGTTCATCTTCGTCAATCTCGATCCGGACGCCCGCCCGATGGCTGAGTGGTATCCGGGCGTTGAGGAAGAGCTGCGGGCCTTCGTGCCGTTCATCGACGACCTGCAGCCGGTCCAATGGATCGAGGTGGAAGAGGCGTGCAACTGGAAGATCACGGTCGAGAATTACAGCGAGTGCTATCACTGCTCGCTCAACCATCCAACATTTGCCCGCGGCGTGATCGAACCCAAGAGCTACAACATCCTGCCCCAGGGTCACTGCCTGCGGCACACCACGCGATCGACGGACCTGGACAGCCTGCCCTATCCGATCGATCCGTCCCTGCCGCACGGCAGCGATTATTCAAGCTGGTTCCTGTGGCCGACCTTCTCGTTCCAGGTCTATCCCGGGGCGTTGCTGAACACCTATCTCTGGCGGCCGCGCGACACGGAGCACACGGTCGTTTACCGCGGCTGGTACACCGAGAACGGCGCGGACTCCGAGGTCGTCTCGCGCATGGCCGACCAGGATCGACGGACGACCGTGGAGGAAGACATCCGGTTGGTGGAGTCGGTGCAGGTGGGCATGCACAGCCGCGGCTATCGCGCCGGGCCGCTGGTCATCGACAGCCAGCTCGGCCTCAACAGCGAGCACTCCATCGCCGCCCTCAACGGGTGGCTGAGGGACGCGCTGGGCCGACAAGGCGAGCCGGGCCCCTGACCCGCGAGCGCACTCTCCTCGCGGGTCGCTACCCGGCGGCCGGACGCGGCGGCCGGACGCAGCGGACTTGACCGCCGCTAGAGAATCCCCCGCACCGCATCCGCCTGCGCCCGCGCGCCCGCCATCAGGAACGCGAAGTCGTTCCCCGACAGGATCAGGCGCGCGCCCATGGCGATATAGCGCTGCATGATCGCCGGATCGTAGACGCCGCCCATGCCCGGGTGCTTCCCGTGCCGATGGCAGGCCGCGATCATGCTCTCGTAGGCGGCGACCACATTGGGATGCTCGAACTGTCCGGGGATCCCCATCTCCATGGTCAGGTCGCTGGTGCCGATCAGCAGGGCGTCGACCCCGGGCACCGCCGCGATGGCGTCGGCATTCGCGATCGCCGTCGGCGTCTCCAGCATCAGCACCAGAAGGGTCTCGCGGTTCACCGCCTCGGCGGTCTCGGCCATCGGATGACCCGCGAAGTCGAGCTGCGGCAGGGCCCCGGTCACCGACCGGTGGCCGAGCGGCGGGTAGCGAACGTTGGTCACCATCTTCGCCGCCGTCTCCGCGTCGTCCACATGCGGCACCACGATGCCCTGGGCGCCGCCGTCGAGCACGCGGGTGGCATGGAAGTGCTGGAACCCCGGGACGCGCACGATCGGCGTGATCCCGGCATCCTGCGCCGCTACGCTGATCTGCACCGCCATGTCGACGTCCATGGCGTTGTGCTCCATGTCGATGAACAGCCAGTCGAACCCGGCGGTCTTCATCGCCTTTCCGATGTCGACGGTCCGCGCCTGGCGCAGCCCGACGCCAATCGAGAGCTCCCCCGCGCGCAACCGCTCCATCGCGTGGTTCCTGAGGTCGATCATCCGGTCCTCCCTTTCCAGTCCGCTACGGCGCCACGTTGCTCGAAATCAGGTCGGACGCCTTCTCCGCGATCATCATCGTAGCCGCATTGGTGTTGGCCGAGACCATCGTCGGCATGACCGACGCGTCGACGACGCGCAGCCCGTCGACCCCGCGCACCCGCAGCGTCGGATCGACCACCGCATCCACGTCGGTTCCCATCCGACAGGTGCTGACCGCGTGGTAGACGGTCGCTCCCTTGGCCCTGGCATGGGCGAGCAGCTCGTCATCCGTCCGGGCCTCCGGCCCCGGCAGGGTTTCCGGCCCGCGATACGGGGCGAGCGCGTCGCTCGACAGCAGCGTGCGGCACCACCGCAATCCCCGGACGATCGCCTGCCGATCGGCCGGATCCGTCAGATAGTTCGGCTGGATCTCCGGCGCGTCGGCGCTGTCCGCCGACATCGCCCGGACATGACCGGTGCTGTGGGGACGCATCTGCCAGACGCCGATGGTCATGCCCGGCTCGCGCTGCAGCTGGCCGATCACGCCGTCCGAATAGCTCGCCGGCGTGAAGACGAACTGCAGGTCGGGCTCCTCGAGATCGTCCGATGACCGCAGGAAGGCGCCCACATGGGCCGGGCTGAAAGCGAGCAGGCCCTTGCCCGTCGCCAGCCATCGCCCGATCTCCCACAACAGGCGCGGTCCACGCGCCCGCTCGTTCAGCGTGATCGGGCGCGTCACCCGATGCGCGACCCGCACGGCGTAGTGGTCCTGCAGGCCGCGCCCGACCGCCGGCAGCGCGTGCACGGTGTCTATTCCGATCCCGCGCAGATGCTCCGGGTCGCCGACACCGGAGACCTGCAGCAGGTGCGGGCTGCCGATCGCGCCGGCCGCCAGGATCACCTCGCGCGCCGCGGAGACGGTCTGCACATGCCCGTACCGGCGATAGCGGATCCCGACCGCCCGGCGCCCCTGGAACACGACCCGCTCCACATGGGCATCGGCGATCACCTCCAGGTTTGACCGGTTCCGCACGGGGTGGAGGAAGCCGGTCGCCGCGCTATGGCGCTTGCCGTGGCGGATCGTGCGCTGATAGTACGCCACGCCCTCCTGGCGGGCGCCGTTGTAGTCAGGATTGCGCGGGATCCCGAGCGACTCTGCGCCGGCGATGAACGCCTCGCAGATCGGGTGCCGCTCGTGGATGTCGGAAACGTGCTGCGGGCCGCCGGCGCCGTGATAGGCGTCGCCGCCGGTCGAGCGATCCTCCGCCCGGCGGAAATACGGCAGGACGTCCTCATAGGCCCAGCCGCGATTGCCAAGCTGCGCCCAGGTGTCGAAATCCCTCGCCTGCCCGCGGACGTAGAGATGACCGTTGATCGAACTCGAGCCGCCGAGCACCCGGCCGCGCGGGAAGAAGATCGAGCGGCCGTCGACACCGTCTCCGGGCGCGGTCGAGAAACACCAGTTGAACCGCGGGTCCTCGAAGGTCTTCAGGAATCCGACCGGGGCCCGGACGTAGGGATGCCGGTCGCTGCCGCCCGCCTCCAGCACCAGCACCCGGACTGTGGGGTCGGCGCTCAGGCGATTGGCCAGCACGCAGCCGGCGGTTCCGGCGCCGACGATCACGTAGTCGGCGGTTTGGTTCATGCGGCCGCCGCCAGGGTCGGTGCGGCGCCTGCGATCGTCGTGCGGACCATCAGCCGCTTCTCCGTCGCGCTCTCGAACGGGGTCGCTCGATGGATGACCGCCCGGTTGTCCCACAGGATCAGATCGTTGGGCTGCCAGACATGGGAGTAGACGAACCGCTCCGCGGTCGCGAAGGCCATAAGCTCGTCGATCAGCGCCCGCCCCTCGTCCTCCGGCATGCCCTCGACCCGGGCGGCGTGGGTGCCAAGATAGAGCGACCGGCCAAGCTCGGCGCCGTGGTCGATTAGCATCGCCTGGCGGACCGGCGGCACCGCCGCCCGCTCCTCCGCGGTGACCAGAGTGGAATCGATCTTCGAACGGGAATAGGCGTAGTCGTGAACCACGACCCGGCCTTCCACCGCCCGCTTCAGGTGGGCCGGCAGCTCCGCGTAGACGGCGCGCATGCTGATGTACTCGGTGTTGCCGCCCCTGGACGGGATGACCCGGGCCGACAGCATCGACGCCTTGGCCGGCACCGGCTTGAACGAGCTGTCCGCGTGCCAGAGTCGGTTGGCCCGGTTGTTCAGCACCTGGCGGTCGCTCGGCGGCACGACGGTGCCGTCGGCATCCATGTTGGAGAGGACGATCAGCTTGCTGCCTGCGCCCACGGTCCCGACCTTCGTGGTCTCAAGCTCCCCGAAGCGTTCGCTGAACGCGATCTGCTGATCGTCGGTGATCGGCTGATCCCGGAACACGAGGACGGAATGCCGGCGGAAGGCGGCCTCGACCTCGGCGAAGGTGGCATCCGACATCGCCGACGACACGTCGAGCCCGGTGATCTCCGCCGCGAAGAGCGGATGCATTTGCCTGAGAGCGATCATGGCGTTCCTCCAACCGATGGCCCGTTGTCCGTTGGAGCAACGGTGCCCGATGTCCAGATGGGGCTGTAGCAGGATAATAGGGGAAATACCTTCCCTGATGCCGGGATAGTCAGGAGAGATGGGTGCCCAGATGGCGCTGGAGATGCCCGAGGAATGCCTCGATCTTTCCGGGCATTCGCGGATCGCGCCGGTAGACGGCGTAGATCTCCGCGCCGTAGCCGGCGGGATAGAGTCGCAGGTCGTCGAGACAGGTCCGGAGCCTGCCGGCCGCGACATCCCAGGCGATCATCCATTCCGGCAGGAGCGCCAGGCCAAGACCGTCCAGCGCAGCCTGCCGCAGGGCCTCGCCGCTGTTGGAGCGCAGCGAGCCCGAGGCCACGATGCCGTGACGCTTGCCGCGGTCCTCGGACACCCAGATCGCCCGCTCGGAGTCCTGGGTATAGGAGAGGCAGTTGTGACGATCGATGTCCCCAAGATTCCTCGGCGGCGGGTTCCGCCGGAAGTACTCCGGGCTGGCGCAGAGCATCCGGCGATCGGACGTCAGGCGCCGCCAGTCGACCGACTTCTCCGCCGGCTGGCCGAGGCGGATGACGATGTCGATCCCGTGCGTCGGCGAGATGTCGACCGTCTCGGTGAGAGGCAGGTCGACCGAAACCTCCGGATAGGCCGCCCGAAACGACGGCAGGGTCGGGACGACATGCAGCATCCCGAAGGACCGCCGCGCCAGGATCCGGAGCGTCCCGGAGGGCGCGTCGGCGCGCTCGGAGATCTGCTCGAGGATCGTGTCCATCTCGCGGATCATCGGCACGATCCGGTCGTACAGCGCTTGACCGGCCTCGGTCGCCGACACGTGTCGGGTGGTCCGATTGAACAGGCGCGTGTTCAGATCGGTCTCGAGATCCTGAAGGCGCTTGGACGCGGCGGTCGTCGAGAGACCCAGCGATCGGCCGGCCGCCGAGATCGTTCCGCGCTCGACGACGCGGGCGAACAGGTGCAGGGCTAGCAGACGGTCCACGCGGCGCTCGCCATCTGGTCTCGGGACCCTGAGTATGCCCGTCCTCCGAACCCCGGTGAAAGCCGGTAGCTCGTGCGGCAAGGCTGGACCTGGAGGGGTGGACGACGCGGCACGAGTCGATCCGTCACGGCGCGCAGAGATCGCTTCGGAGCATGCGTGAGACCGGCTTGTCGTCGCAACCCGATCCGAATCGAAAGGTCAGCCATGGGATTGTTTGCGGCCGCTCAACCACTCGGTCGAGAAGACGCAACCGTTCCGAAACCGATTGCCTCTCCGCTCCTCACCCCTGTGTCCCGGCAGGCAATCGCCTCAGCCGCCTAGAGATCGGCGCACGGGACGCGCACGATGTCTTCGGGGATCAGGGCCGGCCGATCGCGGTCGACCGGACCGATACTGTACAGGCTCATCCCGAGGACCACGTCGACGGCCCCGTTGTCGGACTTCATCGGGGCCAGAATGCGTTCACCGCGGCGGACCTGCTGCCGGGAAAGACGCTCGCGCGCCATGCCGTACTGGATGAAACCCCGCGACACGATCTCCTGCCACCGGCCCAGCACGGTGTCGTGGTCATCGTCACCGACGACCTGCCGCAATCGACACCCGTTGATCCTCTGACCCCATGCCTCGTTGATCTCCTCGCCAGCCAAGTGACAGACAAAGTCGCCGATGCCGGGCTCGTACTGGTATAGCCAGACGCTCTTCAGCAGACTGGGGATGTTCAGCGGGTCGAAACGGGCACGGTAGGGGATCGCCCCATCGACCCGCGCCGCGCGCCATGCGTCGAGGAACTCGAACACCCGGGGATCGGCGTCCGGGAGCTTGTCCTGGATGGCTATCGTTGCGGCTTTCCGTTCAGTCTCCATGGCGGCCTTTCCGGTGAGCGGTCACTCAAGCCTATCCGGCGGGATCTGACAATCGCCAAAGAGACGCTCACCTGTGTCGAGCGTAAGTCGAGGGCAGGAGCGCGTCGAGCCGGTTACGTGGTTAACCTGTTCTTCCCCATCGTCCGTCTCCTCTCGGTTGTCGGACTAACCATTCAAATGAGGGACCAACCGTGGCTTAGACGACGTGCTCGCTGATCTTGCGCATCTGGAGCCTGCACGCCCGGGTTGTTCAGTCAGCACAAATATTGCGATGAAATTGAAGTTGACGGAATTTTACCTTTAAGTTTAGGGCTTTGGTGTCATCCGTCTGCCACGGTCCGCATGACTTGGTAATCAAGGAGAGGGCTATGGTTGACGCATCGCGGACGCTACGCGCGATCGTGCCGATGGCCGTTGCCGGCATGGTGATGTTCGGGTCAGAGGCGCGCGGACAGGAAGACAACCCCGTAACGCGCATGTCGCTCGAGTATCTGATGAACATCGAGGTGACAACCGTGTCGCGGGAGCCCGAGCGAGCTCAGGGCGTGGCTGCCGCCCTGCACGTTCTGACCCGCGAAGAAATCCAGCGTTCCGGCGCGGTCAATCTGCCGGATGCGTTGCGCCTTGTACCCGGCGTCAACGTCGCTCGGATCAACTCCAACTCCTGGGCCGTAAGCATCCGTGGGTTTAACAGTCGGTTTGCCAACAAGCTGCTGGTGATGATCGACGGCCGCAGCCTCTATTCACCGCTCTACTCTGGGGTATTCTGGGATCGTCACAATATTCCCATCGACGATATCGATCGGATCGAAGTCGTGCGTGGTCCTGGCGGCACGCTGTGGGGCGCCAACGCCGTTAACGGCATCATCAACATCATCACTCGGCATTCCTCGGGCACTCAGGGTTCTCGGCTGGAAACCTCAGTTGGCACCGAAGACCTTGGCATCCTGTCCGCGCGCCATGGCGGCGTGATCGGCACGAACGCCAGCTATCGGATTTCGGCAAAGGCCGACGCTCACGACAACACCAACTTGGCGGACTACGACGACGGCAACGATGCGTGGCAGAACGGTCAAGCGCATCTCCGGGTCGACTGGACGCCGTCAGCCTGGGACGACGTCATGATCGCCGCGGGCGTGAATGCGGTTTCCGGCGGTGATCGCTATCTCGGCCCCAGCTTGAGCGCACCGTACTCGACGGTATCGGAAGGCAACATAGAGCGTCACGGTGCCTATGTGCTCGGACGCTGGGAACGCCGCGTCAGTTCCGAGTCATCTGTGTCGATCCAGGGATTTCTCGATCACCGGGTCATGGACATCGACAATCCGATGGCCGAGGAGGAACGAACCACCGCAGACCTTCAGGCCCAGCATAGTACCGTCGTCGGGCCAGAGATCGGTGTCACCTGGGGCGGCGGCTACCGTGTGATCAACGACCAGACCAGCACGTCCGGTTTCGCGTTCGAGATCAACCCGGACGACGAGGTGATTCACATCGTCAACGGCTTCGTGCAGGGCTCGCGGCGGTTTTTCGACGACCGGTTCGAGTTCATTCTCGGCACCAAGGTGGAGCACCACTCGATCTCCGGTACCGAAATCCAGCCCTCGGCGCGCGCCGTGTGGAACGTGAGGCCGAACCATACAGTGTGGAGCGCCGTGTCCCAGGCCGTCCGCACCCCCTCGCGCGGCGAAACCGACGGCATCGTCCGCAACGTGGTTATCCCGCCGAACACGGTGGCCAACCCGACCTCGCTGCCTCTGGCGGTGGCAATCCAGGGCACGCGTGATCTCGATGCCGAACGGATCACCGCGTATGAAGCGGGTTATCGTGGCCGGCTGGCCCCCTCCCTGTCGGTCGACGCCGCGGGGTATTTCAACAGCTACGACGGCCTCCTCCTGGACGCGACCTCGGAAGAGACGACGCTCAACACCGATTTCGGCACGCCTTTCCTCGAGACTCCCAACGTTATCGGCGAAAGCGCCGACGGCAAAACGTACGGGATGGAACTCAGCGCCACATGGCAGGCGCGACCGGATCTGCGCCTGAGGGGTGGCTACTCCTGGCTCTACGAGGATCTGGATGCCACCGAAGGCGCGGAGGGCAATGCGCCGCGTCATCAGGTAGCCCTGCAATCACTCTACGACATCTCTGGCGAATGGCGGTTTGGCACCGTTTTCCGGTTCGTCGACGAACTGTCCAACGTCGATGCCGACGGCTACGTCGATCTCGACGCCCGGCTTTCCTGGTCACCCAATACACAGGTTGAGCTGGCGCTGACCGGTCGGAACCTGTTGACCGGTGGCAGGCGTGAATTCGGCACAGAACGAGCCGCCAACCCGACTCCGCTTGCCACGGATGTCTCCCGCTCGGTGTTGGCGACCCTGGTGGTGAAATTCTGACCGTGACCGATCCGCGGCCCATCCCAGAACGTGCTGGAGCTCCGCCGACCCTTGGGTCGGGCGGCGTGACTGTCGTCGTGCGCGTTCTGGCCACGGTGGCGATGACCGTTGTGCTGGCGGCCCTGCCCTGGTCAGGCCCGATCAGGTCCACCGAGCTGAGCCGCGATACGGTCAAGGCCGGGTTCTTGTTCAACTTCGCGCAGTTCGCCTCCTGGCCGACGCGGGCAGCGGGGCCGATCGCCTTCTGCGTGGAGGAAGGGTCGATCGAGCCAGCGGTCTTCAACGGCTGGAGCAATAGTTCCGCGGGCGCCCGGGCCATGCCCCCGACGCGCTTTCGCCGCGCGGACCTGTCGGCGGCGCTGCCGCAGTGCGACATCGTCTATCTCGATCCCGCGACCGCCATCGAAGAGATCGACCGGCTGCTCGCGGCGGCTCGGCAACACAACGTGCTGCTGGTCGCCGACGCCGAAGGCTTCGCCCGGCGTGGCGGCCATATCGAACTGTATCTGGAGGGGAACCAGTACCGGTTCCGCATCAATCTGTCGGAACTCCGGCGCAGCGGCGTCGTCATGAGTTCAAAGGTCCTGAGGCTGGCCGACGTCGTCGACGACTTGTCGGGCAGGTCGGCGCAATGACGCACTTCAGCATCCGGAACAAGCTGATCTGGCTGACCACGGCGATCAGCGTCACCGCCGTCGTCATGGCGACGGCAGTCACCGCATGGCAGTCCTACAGCTCGCAACGCCTGGGCCTGGAGCGAGAGCTGAACGCGGTCGCCGCCACGCTCGCAGCCAATCTAGAGGCGTCACTGGTCTTCCAGGACCCGGCGGCCAGCCGTGAGATCCTGTCGACGCTGTTCTCCAACGAGACGGTTGAGAGCGCGCAGGTGACCGATGCTGACAGGACGGTGATCGCCCACATTGGCGTCTGGCCGGACACCGCCGGCTGGCCTTCCCGGAGCTTTGCCATCGTCGATCGCATGGGTCTGCTGAGTTTTCCGATCGTTCTGGATGGCAGGACCCTTGGCGTGCTGCGGATCAGCGTTTCGCTCGCCAATCTGGACGCGGCCGTCAGAGAGATCCTGCTGATCAGCGCGGGCGTGCTGATCGGCTCGGCGCTGCTCACCTGGTTGCTGGCGACCCTGCTGGGGCGACGGATCTCCGGCCCGATCGAACATCTGGCGGCGACCATGGACCTGGTGTCCAGCGATCGTGATTTCAGCCGTCGTGCGGTGCGGACAACGGATGACGAGACCGGCGCTCTGATCGACGGTTTCAACGAGATGATCGAGAGGGTCGAGATCTATCATGGCGAACTCGCCGATGCCCGGGATCGAGCGGAAAGCGCAAACCTGACGAAGACCCGGTTTCTGGCGACGATGAGCCACGAGTTGCGAACGCCCTTGAACGCCATCATGGGTTCTCGGAGGTGATCCGAGACTGGCATTTCGGAGATCGCCCGGACGCCTATCGCGGATATGCCGGCGACATCCACAACAGCGCGCGCTTTCTGCTCGAACTGATCAACGATCTGCTCGACATGTCGCGCCTCGACAGCCAGGCCTATACGCTCGACGAGAGCAGGGTGCTGGTTGAGGATCTGATCCGGGAGAGCACGCGGATGGTTGCGTTTCGCGCCAAGGCGGAACGGATCCGGATCGACTTCGATCTTCCCGCAGTCAGGACGGCGCTCAAGGTGGAGGACCGCGGTCTGAGACAGGTGATGGTGAACCTGCTCGGCAATGCCGTGAAGTTCACGCCGGGTGGCGGCCGTATCACCGTGAGCTCAGGCATCGAGCCGTCCGGCGAGTACGCCGTTCGGGTGACGGATACCGGACCGGGCATCGCGGCCAAGGATCTTGACCGTGTGATGCTGCCATTCGAACAGGTCCGCTCTCCGCTCTCGGGCGAGCATGGAGGCACGGGGCTGGGTCTGGCGATCAGCCGGGCGATCATTCGCCTGCACGGCGGTGACCTGCGTCTCAGCAGCACCCTAGGCGAGGGAACAACCGCGCTGTTCACACTGCCTGCCGTCCGGATCATCGGGTCGGCGGGAGACGACGAGACGGTCGAAGCGCACCGCGGCCCATCGTAGCCGTCTTGCCGTCGAAACCGCCGCTCGGATACGGCCTGCCCACCAGCCGCAATCACGCGGCCGGCATGGCCAGACTTTCACCCTGGACCTGGACCACCCAATGGCCCCCGGCCAGAGCAGGCTCCATTCTAGCCAGAGTGATGCCATTGGCCGCCCGTGTTTGATGACGGAGACCGCAGCTGACGAAATCTGGCATCGTTCCGGGGGTCAAGACCACGACACCGGAGGACACTAGGACAATGATGGATCGACTTCAAACTTGGCTTTAAGGAAGTCTGTGAAAGCGCGGACACGGGCTGGGAGGTGCCGCGACGGAGACCTGACAGCAAACACGCTCCATTCAGGCAGAACAGTGAAATCACTGAGTATCTGAACCAGCGACCCGTTGTCTAAGTGCTCAACGATCTCCCACCGGCATTTGCGGGCGATCCCAAGGCCCGTCTGTGCCTGACCTGAGCCCCGAGTTTCCTCCGGCTATTGGTAGAGTCCGGGCATCGATTGGAGTGCTCCCGAACGTGCCCTCGGCGTGGGCTAGAGTTTTCGAGCGATGGTCAGCATCACGGGCTGGCTGCGTATGCTGATTTCATGAGCGCTGCCGGAACGTTGTTCCCGATCGCGCTGTGTGGCCGCTGTTCGTTGTAGTCTCTACGCCAAGCCTCCAATTTCTCCGCCGCATCGGCAAGGCTGAGGAACCAGTGGGCGTTCAGACATTCCGCCCGGAGCCGGCCATTGAACGCCTCGATGAACGCGTTGTCGGTCGGTTTTCCAGGACGGGAGAAGTCGAGCGTGACGCCGCGCTGGTAGGCCCACAAGTCCATATCGCGGGAGATGAACTCCGAGCCCTGGTCGACGCGGATCGTCTTCGGATAGCCGATCTGTCCGCAGACCCGCTCCAGGGTCGCCACCACGTTCTCGCCCCGGTAGCTGAACCGCGGATCAAGCACAGGGACATAACGTGAGTATGTGTCGACCACCGTCAGCACGCGGATCTTGCGCCCTGTCGCCAGCTGATCGTGCACGAAGTCCATCGCCCACACGTCCCTTGGCCCGTTGGCTTCCGCGCGATCGTCACGCAGCTTGGCCTTGACCCGCCGCTTCGGCGTCTTGTTGCGCAGCTGCATGCCCAACTCCCTGTAAATGCGATAGGTCTTCTTCATGTTGATCGCCCAGCCCTCCCGCTGCAGGAGGACATGGACCCGCCGGTACCCGAAGCGCACCCGGGTCTGACAGATCTCCCTGATCCGCTGTTCCAGCGCGGCCTGGTCGGGTCGACGCGAGCTGTACCGGTAGGTCTTGGGATCGAGCAGGATCGCCGCACAGGCGCGGCGGATCGAGACCGCCCACTCCGATCGCATCGCATCGACCAGCGTTCTCTTCCGACCAGGCCTCAGAGCTTTCGCTTGATCACGTCCTGCAGCATCTCCTTGTCGAGCGACAGGTCGGCGACGATCTTCTTCAATCGCGCGTTCTCATGCTCGAGCTCCCGCATCCGCCGCATCTCAGACGGCATCATGCCCGCGTACTTCTTCTTCCAATTGAAGTAGGTCGCCTGGCTGATCCCAGCCTGACGACACACCTCCGCCACCGGCGTGCCTTCCTCGCCCTGCTTTATGATGAACGCCTTCTGTGCATCGCTGAACTTTGATGCCTTCATCGTCTTCCGCTCCTCTCCCAGCCAGGAAATCAGACCCGGAAAACTCTAACCAACTTCGAGGGCGTTTCGCGGAGGCACATCAGTGGAGCCGGGATGGGAGTTTGACCTGAACCGGGTGAAGCGGAGTTGGCGCCAGGGCAAGCATTTTCAGTCAAGGCCGGCGGAGAAAAGGACGGGGGCGAGAAGACGGTCGACCGGCGCGTAATCGTCGGTCAGGACGACTGGCGCCGGCCTCTCTCCGTCGAACAAGTCGCCAACCGCCACGCGTCGCCACGTCCGGCGGATGCCGAATGCCGACTGCAGCACGTCCGCCGGTTCCGACGCCGGCGCACCGAGCGCCGAGGCCACAACGATGTAGGTCACTCGCGCTTCGTCCACGACCGGGGCGCCCGCCTCGCTCCAGACCTGAACGTCCTGGAAATCGAGGGCGAGCGTATGTGCCAGACTGGCGAGCAGGCGCGGATTGCGCGCGGCGTCGACCACATTGACGACATAGAAACCGTCAGACCGCAGGCGCGCGGCGACTTCGCCGTGAAACTCCCGGCTGACCAGGTGGGTCGGGATCGAGATGTCGTGGAACGCGTCGCCGAAGACGACGTCGAAGGTCGCCTCGGGCGGTAGCGATTGCAGCAGGGCCCGCGCGTCACGGTGATGGATCTCGAGCGACGGGAGCGAGCGGTCTAGCCAGAGCCGCTCGACCGCGAGGTCCGTCACCGTGGGATCGATTTCCGCCACCACCAGGCGCGCGTCCGGCACCGTTGCAGCCCAGGAGCGCGGCAGCGAATACCCGCCACCGCCAACGAAGAACGCGGCGAACCGCCCTGTCGGCGCGTCGAGCGCGAAGCGACGGCGCGCGTACTCGTCGACGAAATGGACGTACGGGCTGTACAGCAGACTCGGGTCGTCGCGATCGTTGATGCTGTGGACCAGGTTATCCAGGACCATCAGCGCACTCGGCCGGCCCGACACCGGCGAGAAGTCATCGGCGATGATGCAGAAATAGTCGCTCTCCCGGGTGCATCGGCTGTCGAACGCGCCGCGTGCGAACCCGACCGCCGCCATCGGCACCGTGAGGGTGGCCAGCACCGCCAGCAGTATGAGCACCGTGCGCCGACCCGAGAGGTAACCGCACGCGATCGCCAAGGCGACGTAGAGGCACAGCACGGTCGTCAACGTGCCGGACGACCCGACCCAGGAGATGAACAGGTAACCCGCCGCCAAGGTGCCGGCGATGCTGCCGATCGTCCCGATCGCGAACATGCGGCCCAGCACCGCGCCGGTGTTCTCGGGCTCGCCGTCGACCGCCAGCTTGGTGACGATGGGGGCGACGACGCCGACACACAGGCTCGGCAGCAGAAACAGCGCCGTGGTCAGCAGCACGACGACCGTGACCTGGCCAAGCCCGCTTGCCAGCAGCGCCAAAGCCACATCGTTCAACAGGACCAGGGCCAACAACGTCGCGGCACCCGCCAGCCCGAGCGACAGCGAAAGCCGCCTCAAGCCGGTCACCCGATCGACGCCGGGCCCGGCCAGGCGCCCGCCGATCCAGTGACCGACGGACAGCCCCGCCAGCACGACGGCGATGATCGCGGTCCAGGTGTAGAGCGACATGCCCACATAGGGCGCGATCAGCCGGCCGGCGACGATCTCGACGATCAGCCCGCCGGCCGAACTCAGGAAGAGGACCAAGGCGAGAATGAACTGAATGGGCGGCCCTCCCGACCCGATCCGACGGTCAGCGGCTCAGGTCCTCTTGGGTTGATACAGGTGTAGCCCTGCTGCAGAAGATGCAACGATTCCGCCACACCGCTCGACACGATGTCCTCCCCGAAAATGTCGAACAGTTCGGTCGCATCGCTGGTCTTGCGGCCGTTCAGCGTGTTGTTGCGGACGCTGGAGGCGACGTTCTGCGACGTCAGCGCGCCGGCCGGTGGCCCCATGGACGGGTCCGCCGGCCGGGTTCATCCGTGATGCCAACGTCACCCGAACATGTCGGAGGTGATGCCGGCGTACCAGCCGATGCTCTCCTCGTAGGTCTGCTTGCGCAGGGCCGCGTCCTCGCCGGTCTGGCTGATGAAGCCGGAGGTCTTGGAGATCTTCTCCTCGGTGGCCTCGTAGGCGGCGCCGACCTTCACCCCATCATCGGTCTCGATCAGTGACCAGCAGGTGTTGGAGAACTTGGCCGGGAACACCTTGGAGCCGGTCAAAGCACCGCGGATGGCATTGGCCGCGACCTTGGCCTGGCTGTTGGCCGAGAACCCGGATTTCGGCATGTCGCCCTGCTGCGAGGCGTCTCCGAGGACGTGGATGTTCTCGTCCATACGGCTCTGCATCGTCGCGGGAACCACCGGGGCCCAGCCCTTGTCGTTGGTGATGCCGGCGAGTTCGGCGATGCGGCCCGCCTTCATGGCCGGGATGACGTTCACGACGTCGGCCTTGGTGGTCTCGCCGCCGACGACGATCTCCATGCTGTCGGGGCGCACCTCCTCCAGCGGGCCGGTGAAGCCGGCATCCAGCCAATCGACCATGCCCGGGTAATGCCGTTCCCAGCCTTCCTGGAACAGGCCCTGCTTGGAGAACTTCTCCTTCGGGTCGAAGATCAGGATCTTGGCCGTCGGGTTCTTCTCCTTCAGCACATGGGCGACCATCGACACCCGCTCATACGGACCCGGCGGGCAGCGATAGGGATTCGGCGGGGCGACCATGGCGAAGACGCCGCCCTCGCGCATGTTCTCGACCTGGGCCTTCAGCAGCTCGGTCTGCGAGCCGGCCTTGTAGGCGTGCGGCATGTGGTTCTGTGCCGAGACGTCCCAGCCGGGCACCGAGCCGTCGACGAAATCGATGCCGGGCGACAGCACGAGACGGTCATAGGGCACCGAACCGCCGCCGGCGAGCGCCACCGATTTCTTGTCCCGGTCGACGCCGACGGCCCAGTCATGGACGACGTTGACGCCGTACGCGCTGGCCAGAGTACCGTAGGAGTGCCCGAGCGACTCCATGGTGCGGAACCCGCCGAGATACAGGTTGGAGAAGAAGCAGGTGTAGTAGGTCCGCGTCGGTTCGATCAGGGTGACGTCGATCGCCCCCTTGCTGTCCTTGGCGATGTAACGGGCGACCGTGGCGCCGCCGGCGCCGCCGCCGACGACGACGACCTTCGGCTTGCCGTGGCTGGCGCCCATGATCATCGGCGCGGCCGAGAGGACGGCCCCGGCGGCCGCCCCTTTCAGAACCAGTCTTCTGCTCAGTGACATCACATGTCCTCCCTCTTGCGGCCCCGATTCATTCGAGGCTCTCGAAATACGCCGCCAGTCCGGCGATCTCCTCGTCCGACAGCCGCCCGGCCATCATCTGCATGACCGGGTGCGGGCGGACCTTGTCCTTGTAGGCATGCATGGCGATCACGAAGACATCGCGCGGCCAGCCGGTAATCGACGGGATACCCTTGTCGGCGCCGCTCGCCTGGTGACAGGTGATGCACTCGCTCGACAGGTATTCGCCGTAATCCGGATCGCCGGCGATGGCGAGGATCGCCGGATCGACGGCGTGGTCGGTCGCGGTCGATGTCGGCTCGGCCTCCGGGATATCCCGCGGATTGTCCGAGAAGCCGCGCAGATAGGCGATGACGTGCGATCGCTCTTCGGCGCTCTTCATCCCGCGGAAGTTCATGCGGGTGCGCGAGACCAGGCTCTTCGGGTTCTCCAGGTAGGCGTCCAGCGTTTCGGCGGTCCAGACCAGGCCGTCGGCGCCGGCCCGCGCCAGACCTTCGGAATACCTGTAGCCATCGATGGTGCCGGCCTTGCGCCCGAACACCCCATTCAGGTGCGGCCCGACGGTGTTCTTCGCCCCCTCGCCGACGCGGTGGCAGCTCTTGCATGCGCGGAACAGCTTGCCCCCCTCGGTCGGATCACCGAGCTCTACGGCTGCGGCGGGAGGGGACCCGACCGGAGGG
>JGI12316J15310_10000165_pt34 | contig 30493 bp, 23 predicted proteins | sample MarCyaLeptolynsp_FD_15310 | JGI IMG/M metagenome (IMG submission 15310)
TCTTGGCCGGTCCGGCCACAAGGTCGACGATCTTGCAGGGCACAGTGTTGAGGTAAGAGGTGTCTTGCAGGACAGAGACGGGCCGTATATTGCGCTTCGGCATCCGGAACAGCTCGTGGTACTTGAAAGCAAAAGGGTGGTAAGTGGCGGTCAGGACGGCAATTAAATCCCGGCGCGACCTGCGTTTGACGGCTGCGGGTGTTCAGCGCGCGGCAAGGTCGCGCTTCCGCACGATGCGCGCCGCCAGCGCGATCGCGCTGTCGTTGCTGGTCGCGTCCTGCCAGATCCTTGGCGACGGAACCAGTGTCGGCACTGTCTCGACCGGTGTCCGCCCCAGCCTCACCAGCGACATCGGCGCTCGTGAACATCCCAGGGTGGTTGCCACATATGGCGGCGTTTACAAGGACCCGGGTGCGGAACGGGCCGTGGCCAGTGTTGTCGGGCGGCTGGTCGCAGCATCGGAAGACCCAACCCAGAGCTACCAGATCACCATCCTGAACTCTCCGGCAATCAACGCCTTCGCGCTTCCCGGCGGCTATCTTTACGTGACACGGGGGCTTCTGGCGCTGGCAAACGACACATCGGAAGTTGCCGCCGTCCTTGCGCATGAAATGGCGCATGTCACGGCAAACCACGCCATCAAGCGCCAGCAGCGCGCAGAAGCCAAGCAACTGGCCGACCGGATCCTGAATGACGTGGTCCAGGATTCCGAAGAAGCGCGCAAGGCTATCATCTCGTCCCAGCTTTCATTCGCGCGCTTCAGCCAGGTCCAGGAACTGGAGGCGGATGCCATCGGCGTCAAGACGCTCGCGCGGGCCAACTTCGATCCCTACGCGGCTGCCCGGTTCCTGCGATCCATGGCTGCCTATGCGCAGTATCAGTCGGCTGACAGCTCGTCTTCAACGAGCGCGCCTGACTTTCTGTCGTCGCATCCTTCCACGCCGGAGCGGCTTCAGATTGCAGTGAAATCCGCGCGCCAGATCGGTGCGCCGGGGATCGGCGAACGGGACCGGGACCGCTATCTCACCCAGATCAACGGCATGCTGTTCGGAGACGATCCGCTCGAAGGGTTCGTCAGGGGCCGGTCTTTCCTGCACAAGGCGCTTGGTATCGGCTTCACGGTGCCGCAAGGCTATATCCTGGAGAACTCAACGGAAGCCGTGCTTGCGAGCAACGGTGACGGCACGGCCATCCGCTTCGATGGCGCTGATGTCAGCGGTTTTCCAAATCTGGTCGATTACATGAAGTCCGGCTGGATCAACGGCCTGCTTCCAGAAAGTGTCCGGGAGACAACCATCAATGGTCTGCCGGGCGTGACCGGGGCAGCGATCACGCAAGGCTGGTCTTTCCGCATCGCGGTTGTCCGGATCGGACGGACCGGGTACCGGTTCATCTTTGCCAGCCGGTCTCCCAATCAGAGGTTCGACACGGATTTCCGCGCGACCGTCGACAGTTTCCGTCAGCTGACGCCCACCGAGCGGGCGCGGCTTCAGTCGCTGCGCATCAAGGTGATCAAGACAAAACCGGGCGACACACCGCGCAAATTGGCGGTTGGCATGAGCGGCGTCGAGCCGTCCCGGAGGCTTCAGTTCTTCTCGATCCTGAATGATCTCGAGCCGAACAAAGCCATCCCCGAGGGGACAGCGGTCAAGCTGGTGGTGGAATAGCGTTTATCAGGTGCGCGCGTTGCGGCCGACTGACGATCAGACGCTGTAGACAGCTTCGTCGGACTGTTCGTTCAACAGTGCCGACTTAAGCTTTTCCATTGCGCGGCTTTCGATCTGACGGACGCGTTCCTTGGAAATGCCGAGCTTTTCGCCAAGCGATTCAAGCGTTGCCCCATCTTCAGACAAGCGCCGTTCCTTGACGATCCGCAACTCGCGCTCGCTCAGAACCTTCAGCGCCGACCAGAGCCACTTGCGCCGGCGTTCCGTATCGATGTTTCCGGTAACGATCTCGTCTGGCAGGGGAGCGTCGGATACAAGAAAATCCTGCCTGTCGGCGCTGGAGCCTTCGCTGTCGGTAACCGGTGCGTTCAACGAGGTGTCCGGCCCGGACAGACGGGCGGACATCAATGCGACATCGGCATGTTTCACACCGATTGCATCGGCGATCTTCTGATGAAGTTCACTGTCGGTCAGCGGGGTCTGATTGTTCGAAAGCTTCGCCCTGAGACGGCGCAAATTAAAGAAAAGCGCTTTCTGGGTCGATGAGGTTCCGCCGCGGACGATCGACCAATTGCGCAGGATGTAGTCCTGGATCGAGGCGCGGATCCACCAGGTCGCATAGGTTGAAAACCGGACTTCGCGCGCCGGTTCGAAGCGGGCGGCGGCTTCCAGCAAGCCAACATGCCCTTCCTGGATCAGGTCACCGAGCGACAGGCCGAAATTACGAAAACGCGAGGCCACGGCGATCACGAGACGCATGTGCGACAGCGACAGTTTTTCGAGCGCCTTCTCGTCCCGATCATCTCGCCAGCGGATTGCAAGCTCCCGTTCTTCCTCACGTGTGAGGTAGGGTGCCTTCATTGCTGCCTGGACCAATTGACGCTTTTCGCTTCCCGACATGACTGACGCTCCGATGTGTTATCGGGTTAACTACGTATCAATGTGCAGGTTAGATCACCCGGAGAGGCTGTTGGCGTGGAATTTTTGCACTTCTGCGTGATGCCTGTGTGAGCGGTTGAGCCAGATGCCATTCCCGGCGGGTTCCCGGGGCCGGAACGAAAAAGGGCCCGGCGCGAACCGGACCCTTTCGACACTCACGTGTGATCGGATGACGAACTTCAGGCAGCTTCTTCCTTGTCTTCGTCGTCCTCTTCCACGTCCGCCTCGGCAGCCGCTGCGGCCTTGAGGCGGCTCGGCGACTTGGCGAGGTTCTGCTCGATCTGCTTCACAGCTTCTGTCTCCGAGCACTTGTTGACGGCGGCGATTTCGCGCGCCATCCGGTCGAGGGCCGCTTCGTAGAGCTGGCGTTCGGAGTAGGACTGTTCCGGCTGGCTTTCAGACCGGTAGAGATCGCGAACAACTTCAGAAATGGCGATCAGGTCGCCAGAATTGATCTTCGCTTCGTATTCCTGTGCACGGCGGCTCCACATGGTGCGCTTTACGCGCGGCCGGCCGCGGACTGTTTCAAGCGCCTTCTTGACGGCTGCCGGGTCGCCGAGCTTACGCATCCCGACGGAAGCGATTTTCGCGACCGGTACCCGAAGGGTCATCTTGTCCTGTTCAAAAACGATGACGAGCAACTCCAAAGTGTGACCCGCAACGCTCTGCTCTTCAATGGCGGTGATCTGGCCGACGCCGTGTGCCGGATAAACGATATGCTCGCCTGTTTTGAAACCTTGACGCTGCGCGGTTTTTTTGGTGCTTGTTGCCATACTGATATTCTCTCCTGCGCAGTTGCGGTCTTTTCAGACCGATGCTTGGCCGTGTTAGCCATCTGTTTTTATGCGACACGAACCCCGCCGAGCGATCCGATACGGAACGCCTGTTGATATGCGGCGTGTCAGGGCTGGTCAGTCGTGCCTTTCCACTATAGAAGCTGTTCAGTCATAAGAGCTGCCGGGAGCTGACGTTTCCGGTTTCGCTGGGATCCGGAACACGTTTTGTAAACTCCGTTTTGGGGGTTCTTCTCGTGGTTGGCGACTATCCCCAATATGTAACATAGTTTTGTGGAAAATTAAAGTGTTACGCTTTTGTGATGCACAATGACCACAAAACGGCCACTTGAGCACCGCGTGCAGGCCGTTGAATTTAATAATCTAATCAGCAGAAATCCGCGAAAACGCCGCATGCGGCAGGTTGCCGCATACGTAAAGCAGCGTCGAATCAGGACGGCGGATTCGGCGAGAAATGCTCTTCAAACTTGTTTTCTTTGCCGTCGAATTCCTCGGCAGTGGGAAGCGGATCCTTCTTCTCCGTAATGTTCGGCCACTTCTCGGAGTATTCGGCGTTGATTTCGATCCACTTCTCCAGGCCCGGTTCCGTATCGGGCAGGATTGCCTCAGCCGGGCATTCGGGTTCGCAGACACCGCAGTCGATACATTCATCAGGATTGATGACAAGGAAGTTCTCGCCCTCGTAAAAACAGTCCACCGGGCAGACTTCAACACAGTCCGTGTATTTGCACTTGATGCAATTGTCGGTGACGACGTAGGTCATCGTATCCTCGCTGCGGGTCACGTCGGGCGGTTTTGCGAACCGTCTTCCGACCGGCTATCATTTGCGTGCAGCACGTCCGAAGCGGGGTGCACGGCCAAAAAATCAGATCGATGTTGCCTATCGTTTTTGTCTGACGCGCGCAAGCGTCCACGATGACGCAATCCCGGCCTACAAGAGAAAGTTATTCCGTTTTCGCTTCAAAAACCGGAATAGGCTTCAGTTTTCACCCCGAAACGCATCCATCTTGCGGCGGTCACGCTTGGTTGGCCTGCCGGCTCCGGCCTCGCGTTGCCCGGGAGGGGGTGGCGGCGCAGCTTTTTTGGGCGGCAGTGGCGGCGACAGATCCTCGTAGAGTGTGCGAGCCTCTTCATACGGTCCGCGTCTAGATCCGAGTGCCACGATCTTCAGGACAAGAACCTTGCGTTCGAGCACGATGGTCAGAACATCGCCGGTTCTCACGGTCTTGCTGGCCGAGGAAATCTTGTCCTTGTTGATGCGGACGTGGCCGGATGTGGCCAGTTTCTGCGCCAGGGAGCGCGATTTGGTGACCCTGGCGTACCAGAGCCACTTGTCGACGCGCAGGACGCCGGCGTCAGGCGGTTTCTGGTCGCCCGCCGAAATTACTTCTTGTCCTTGCTGTCCATATCCGCCTTGAGGGCCATCAGGGCCGCAAAGGGCGAATTCGGATCAATCGGTTTGTCCTTGGGCGGCGCATTGCGGCGATTTCCGCCGTCAAAACCCCTGTTCCCGCCGCGATTTCGGTTCGGGCCGCCCTTGCCGCCGCCACCCTTGCCATGCCGTTTATCTCCCTGGCCGCCTTTCGGGCCCTGGTTCTGACCCTTGCGATGATCACCGCGGCGCTGGTCCTGCCGCCCGCGCGGTCTGCGGTCGTGCCGTCCCGGCCGCCAGATCTCGATCGTGATGGTTTCCATCTCGACGGATTCCGGGCTTTCTCCGTCCGTCGCGTCAACAACAGCGCCGTCCGCTTCGTCAGCTGCTGAATTGTCTGCGGCAATGGTTTCTTCTGCTTCGGGCGTTGCTTCGTTTTCTGCGGGCTTGCCGTCGGCATCTGCCGGTGCCGCCTGTCCGCCGCTCGAGACAACTTCTGCCGGCGTGGCCTGTTCGTCTGTTGCAGCAGAGTCGGCTGAAACCGTCTGCTCCTGGCTGCCTTCGGCCGGTCCCTCGCCCGAAGCGGGGCTCTCGGTTTCGCCTGCGGTTTCGGCAGCCGCGTCGCCGGATACGGCAGGTTCCGTCGGTTCGCTTTCAGCAGCTTCGCCGGCATTTTCGTCCGTGTGGGCGGTTTCTGCTGCCGTTCCGGCATCGGCCACAGTCTCGTCCGGAGCGGTTGCCGTCTCCGGCTTGACCGTCACGGGCCGCTGCACTTCCTTTGTTTCGACACGATATCCGAGCGACTTCAGGACAGCAGTGAAGTCTTCGCCTGCACAACCGAGAAGTGACGTCATCGCGACGGTGACCATGAAGCCGCCGCCCTGCTCGATCGCACCTTCTGGCGGGCTGACATCCGCATCCAGCGGTTTCCAGGCAATCAGCGGCCGGATCAGATCCGCGAGACGCTCCAGAATGTCCACCCTGACTGCGCGCGATCCGCACACCCGGAAGCCGACAACCTTGTACAGTGCCTTGTCGATGGTTTCGTCGACGGGAATGGAGGTGCGGCCAGACGCGGAAAGCTGCGGTAACTCCGTCATGCCATTCATGTCCAGCGAGCCATGCTTCAACGCCCAGAGCTGGGCAATCAGCTGGCTGGGTGCCGGTTTCAGCAATGCGGGCACAAAGACCGTATAGGCGCCGAACCGCACGCCGTGCTTGCGCAGCGAGGCGCGCATGTCCTGATCCAGCTGACGGATCTCGTCGGAAGCGTCCTGACGTTCCAGAATGCCGAGGCCTTCGACGATGCGGAAACCGATGCCGCGCGCAAGGCCCTCCAGGCCATCACCGGATTTCAGATCGACCAGAGGTTTCAGCAAGGTTTCGATCTGGGTCTTGACCCAGAGATCGATGCGGTTCTGGACAGTGTCACGCGGCGTTCCGGTCAGATGCTCATCGGCAAGCAAGAGGATAGTTGGCGCCAGAACGTCTTCACCTGCGACGAGCTTGGCAACGGGTTCGCCGCGCCAGCGGATTGCGCCTTCCGACGTCAGCACGAAATCGCTGTTCTCGGATTTGCCGAGCTTTTCGGCGCGGGACTCGATCTCGGTTGTCAACGCGACCTGGGCGGCAGCACGGACTGTCTTTCCGTCCGGCCCCTCCGCGGCCGCATCGGGTGCAAACCGGAAGCCAAGCAGGTTCCCGATGTGCTGACCTTCCACGAGCACATCGCCGCTCGATGTAATTTCTGCTTCCAGCATTGCGTTCTCTCTCAAACGTCGCATCAATACGCTCGTCCGCCGGTCCACAAAGCGCTGGGTCAAGCGCTCGTGAAGGGCGTCAGATAGTCTGTCTTCTATGTCGCGCGTCTCGCCCTGCCAGTGAGCCGGATCGGCCAGCCAGTCGGGACGATTGGCGACATATGTCCAGGTCCGGATATGTGCGATCCGGTTTGCAAGTGTGTCGATATCACCATCTGTGCGGTCTGCGAAGGCCAATTGACGCGAGAACCAGTCATCCGCGATATAATTTTCCTGCATCAGATGCGTATAGATGGCGTTCAAAAGCTCTGCATGATTGGCCGGCGCGATCTTGCGGTAATCGGGAACCTGACACACGTCCCATAGCAGTTCGACCGCTTTTTCGCCCGTTGCCATGCCGGATACTGCCGGATCGCGCAACAAATGTTCAAGAGCGGTTACATCATCCCCGGTCGGCGCACGTGCCAGTCCCTCTTCCTGAGGCACCTTGTCGAGGCTTTGCCGCAACGTCGCTGTCGACGAAAAATTCAGCGTACTGTTGCGCCATTGCAGCACTTTCAGGCTCTCGAACTGATGGCTTTCGATCTGTTCGATGAGGTGATCGTCGAGCGGGTCGACCCGTCCGGTCACGCCGAATGTGCCGTCCTTGGTGTGGCGTCCGGCGCGTCCGGCGATCTGCCCCATCTCGGACGCAGTCAGTTGCCGATACTGATATCCGTCATATTTCCGGTTGCCGGCAAAGGCGATGTGGTGGACGTCGAGGTTGAGGCCCATCCCGATTGCATCGGTCGCCACCAGATGATCGACATCACCATTCTGGAAAAGCTCCACCTGGGCATTTCGGGTTCTTGGGCTGAGCGATCCGAGAACGACAGCCGCACCACCCCGCTGACGGCGGATCAGTTCGGCAATCGAATAGACTTCGTCCGACGAGAAGGCGACGATCGCGGACCGCGCGGGCAGGCGGGACACCTTTTTCGAACCGGCATATTCCAGCACGGACATGCGCGGGCGGGTGATGACGTTGAGGCCGGGAAGCAGTTTTTCCAGAAGAGGCCGCACGGTTGATGCGCCCAGGAGCAGGGTTTCGGAGCGTCCGCGCAGGTTCAGGATCCGGTCGGTGAAGACGTGCCCACGATCAAGATTGCCGGCCAGCTGCACTTCGTCGATCGCGACAAACTCCGTGTCGAGATCAAGGGGCATCGCCTCGACGGTGGAGACCCAGAACCGGGGCTTCTCGGGAATGATCTTCTCTTCCCCGGTGATCAGGGCGACGCTGTCGGCTCCCGAGCGCTCCACGATCCGGCTGTAAACTTCGCGCGCAAGCAGGCGGAGCGGCAGACCGATCAGGCCCGAGGGCTGCGCGAGCATGCGTTCGATGGCCAGATGCGTCTTGCCTGTATTGGTCGGGCCCAGGACCGCCGTTACGGTGCGGGACCTGGCCGCAGGCGGCAAAGGCAACGTTGATGGACGGGGCATGGGATTTTTTGTGGTCGGCTTTCTTGGGGCTCTGCGCCTAAATCTGGTGCCGGGTATCTAACACGGCGATACAGCGACTGTCGCTAATTCTTTTGGCAAAAGCCCCGCATTTCGCGCGGTTTAATTAATTGTGGAGAACGACTCTAGAACAAACCGAAACCGAATCGCTGACTCGCGTTGATTCAGGATTTGTTCCCTACAAGATGTGGCATCTTTCCCGTTCTTTGGCACAAAATCGTGAATCTGGCCAACAGGTTGAGTCGTTTTGAGCGTTGCGAGCGGATTCGCAGGCGAATCATGTCAAGTCTTAAAAAACATTTGAATGCTCCTCCCAGAACTTCAGCAACAGCATTTACTGTCCGGACACAGCGGGAACGAATACGGCACGAATCGCTGAGGAAGCAGGGTTCGGGATTTGTTCCGTACAAGATATTGGGGTTAAGAGCCGGCTTCGGGTCGAATTGAACGCGGTAAACTTTCCTGATTTGCGTCTTTTGGCCAGCAACAGACCAAAATGCGTTTCAAGGTGGCACAGGGCATTTACCCTGTTTCGCGGCGTCCCGATTGCCGATTTGAAGTGTTCATGCTGCGCTGCAAAAATTTTTCTAAGTCTAGTTACAATCGTAACTTTCGGCAATTCCGTATCTTTTTCCGCAGCTTACCTGCGCGCACGCAAAATTATTTTCCAAGTTAAGAAAAGGACACCCTTTCTGCCCCTTTTCAAGTGCGTGCGACCAAAGTAGAAAACGTTCCAAATCCGGCCTTGCATTTGCGTAAAATTAGGGGAGAGGGCGTTTGGCGATAACAAAAATTCTCGTTGCGAACCGGTCCGAGATAGCGATCCGTGTCTTTCGGGCGGCCAATGAACTCGGTCTGAAGACCGTTGCGATCTACGCCGAACAGGACAAGCTTGCGCTGCACCGGTTCAAGGCCGACGAGGCCTATCAGGTCGGCAAGGGTCTTGGCCCGATCGAGGCTTACCTGTCCATCGACGAGATCATTCGTGTCGCCAGGCACGCCGGGGCGGACGCCATCCACCCCGGCTACGGGCTTCTGTCCGAAAGCCCGGAGTTTGTGGATGCGTGCGAGACAGCCGGCATAACCTTCATCGGACCGAAGTCCGATACGATGCGGCGGCTTGGCAACAAGGTTGCCGCCCGCAATCTGGCGATCGAAGCCGGTGTGCCGGTGATGCCGGCGACCGATCCGCTTCCGGACGACATGGAAGAGATCAAGCGTCAGGCGCTTGAGATCGGCTATCCGGTGATGCTGAAGGCGTCCTGGGGTGGCGGTGGCCGCGGGATGCGCGTGATCCCGGACCAGGCAACGCTTGAAAAGGAAGTGCTTGCGGCAAAACGTGAGGCCAAGGCTGCCTTCGGCAAGGACGAGATCTATCTGGAAAAGCTCGTGCAGCGGGCGCGCCACGTCGAGGTTCAGATCCTCGGGGACGGCGACAATGTCGTACACTTGTTCGAACGCGACTGCTCCATCCAGCGGCGTCATCAGAAAGTGGTCGAGCGCGCGCCGGCCCCTTATCTCGACGAAGCAAAGCGCACGGAGCTGTGCGAGTACGGTCTGAAAATCGGCCGCGCCGTCAACTATCGCGGCGCTGGCACGGTCGAGTTCCTGATGGATGCGGACACCGGCGAGTTTTACTTCATTGAGGTGAACCCGCGCGTTCAGGTCGAACACACCGTCACCGAAGAAGTCACCGGGATCGATATCGTTCAGGCGCAGATCCACATCGCGGAAGGCGCCAAGATCGGCACGCCGGAAAGCGGTGTGCCGGTGCAGGAGAAAATCCGGCTCAACGGTCATGCCCTGCAATGCCGGATCACGACGGAAGACCCGGAACAGAACTTTATTCCCGATTACGGCCGGATCACCGCCTATCGGGGCGCGACCGGTTTCGGCATTCGTCTTGACGGCGGCACGGCCTATTCGGGCGCCGTGATCACCCGCTTCTATGATCCGCTCCTGGAAAAGGTCACGGCCTGGGCGCCAACGGCGGAAGACGCTCGCAAACGCATGGACCGTGCCTTGCGCGAATTCCGTATTCGCGGTGTCGCGACCAATCTGGTGTTCCTGGAGAACATCATCGACCATGCCGACTTCCGGGCAAACAACTACACGACCCGGTTCATCGACGAGACGCCGGCGCTGTTTGAACAGACCAAGCGTCAGGACCGGGCGACCAAGCTTCTGACCTATATCGCCGACGTTTCCGTCAACGGGCACCCGGAAACGAAAAACCGGGTGCGTCCGCCGAAGGATGTCGCTGCGCCGGTCGTTCCCGATTTCGGCGATGACAAACCGGAGGGCACCAGGCAGCTGCTCGATGCGCTTGGTCCGAAAGGCTTCGCTGACTGGATGAAAGACCAGAAGCGTGCGCTGATCACCGACACCACGATGCGTGACGGTCATCAGTCGCTGCTGGCGACGCGCATGCGGACCCATGACATCGTCAACATCGCCGATGCCTATGCGGTCGGCCTGCCGACGTTGTTCTCGCTGGAGTGCTGGGGCGGGGCGACCTTTGACGTCGCCATGCGGTTCCTGACCGAAAGCCCGTGGGAGCGGCTGCATCACATCCGGGAAAAGGCACCGAACATTCTGCTGCAGATGCTGCTTCGCGGTTCCAACGGTGTCGGCTACACGAACTATCCCGACAATGTCGTCAAGTTCTTCGTCAAGGAAGCGGCGGAAAACGGGATCGACCTTTTCCGCGTGTTCGACTGTCTCAACTGGGTCGAAAACATGCGCGTGTCAATGGATGCGGTGCAGGAAGCGAACAAGCTTTGCGAAGGCGTTCTTTGCTACACCGGCGATATGCTGGACAGTGCCCGGCCGAAGTACGACCTGAAATACTATGTCGGTCTTGCCAAGGAACTGGAAGCAGCGGGCGCGCATATCCTCGGCATCAAGGATATGGCAGGACTGCTGAAGCCGCAGGCTGCCCGGGTTCTCATCAAGACTTTGAAAGAAGAAACCGGTCTTCCGATCCACTTCCACACCCATGACACATCCGGTATCGCGGCGGCGACAGTCCTGGCGGCCGTGGAGGCCGGGGCCGATGCGGTCGACGCGGCCATGGACGCGCTCTCGGGGCTGACATCGCAGCCATGCCTCGGTTCGATCGTCGAGGCACTCAGGGGCAGCGATCGCGACACCGGTCTCGATGCGAAAACGATCCGCCAGATTTCCTTCTACTGGGAAGCCGTGCGCACGCAGTATCGCGCATTCGAGAGCGATCTTCGCTTTGGCGCATCGGAAGTCTACCTGCATGAAATGCCAGGCGGCCAGTTCACCAACCTCAAGGAACAGGCACGCTCGTTGGGTCTTGAGACGCGCTGGCACGAAGTCGCCCAGGCCTACGCAGACGTCAACATGATGTTCGGCGACATCGTGAAAGTGACGCCGTCGTCCAAAGTGGTCGGCGACATGGCACTGATGATGGTCAGTCAGGGGCTGTCCGTCTCGGAGGTCGAGGATCCGGCCAAGGATGTGGCATTCCCGGACAGCGTCGTGAAGATGCTGCATGGTGATCTCGGCCAGTCACCGGGTGGGTGGCCGACGGCTCTGCAGACAAAAGTCCTCAAGGGCGAAGCGCCAATCGCCGTGCGTCCCGGATCGCTTCTCGATGATGCGGATCTGGACGCCGAACGGAAAACGGCCGGTGAGGCGGTCGGGCGTGACATCGATGATATCGATCTGGCGTCCTACCTGATGTATCCAAAGGTCTTTACCGATTTCGACAAGGCGCAGCAGCAATACGGACCAACCTCGGTTCTGCCGACGCCGGTCTATTTCTACGGGCTGGAAGCCGGCGAAGAGGTCTTTGTCGACCTTGAGCCGGGCAAGACACTGGTTGTGCGCTGCCAGGCCATCGGCGAAACAGACGAGAAGGGTGAAAAGAAAGTCTTTTTCGAGCTGAATGGCCAACCGCGCAATGTCAAGGTTCCGGACCGGGCGCATGGCGCGACGGGTGCGGCGGCCATGCGCAAGGCGGAAGACGGCAATGCGGCCCATGTCGGCGCTCCGATGCCGGGCGTCATTTCCACGGTGGCGATTGCCGCCGGGCAGGACGTGACGGCCGGAGACGTGCTTGTCTCCATTGAAGCGATGAAAATGGAAACGGCGCTCCATGCCGAAAGGGACGGCAAGATCAAAGAAGTTCTGGTTTCACCAGGCGCTCAAATTGATGCAAAAGACCTTCTCGTCGTCTTCGACACTTGATCGAGCAAAGGTGAGCAGGTCGCACATTGGTGCGATCTGCCTGCTACTTACTTGTAATTTATTCTGAAAATTGAGCCCTTCACGCAATTTCACATGCGATCACCGCTCATGTGAATTGTCGTCTTGCGTTCCGCGGGCGGACACTCTTCCGGCCAGGCCTCTGAAAAGGGGCGTTAGCTAAGGGAGAGAACAATGAGGAAGCTACCTGTTTGGCTGGGCGGTGCGATCGCATCCGTTTTCTTGACGACCGCGGCGCATGCCGCATGCGACGTTCAAAAGCCGGGTTACGAATTGACCGGGGACGAAGCCGACACGGTTTATGATTGCCTGAAAGCGGATTTGCAGGCGGGATACCAAAAAGGTGCAAAACGTTGGATCCCGGAGGCGTTCGTGAAGGATTATCCCGGGTGGACAAAGGCGAGTGCGTTTCCGGCAGCGCCGGGATTCCACGGTGGCCGGTTCCTGATGACCTACGTGAATTCGATCGGGGCCGACGAGTACCTGAAATACATGCCGGAGAATGTGGTGGTTCCTGCCGGGACCCGGATCGCAAAGGAATCCTTTGCCATCAGTGACGACGGCAAGGTCAGCAAGGGGCCGTTGTTCCTGATGGAGAAAGTTGCCGCGGGCACGTCGCCGGAAACAGGCGACTGGTACTACATGATGGTCGCCCCGAACGGAGCTCCGCAGGCGGTTAACGTGATCAGCGCCTGCAGCGAATGTCACCTTGAGAATTTCGGGGAACAGGGCGGTCTCGGCTATCCCGTCGAGGATGCCAGGATCAAGTAGCCTGGAAAGCCAGGAGGGAGCCTACTCAGCTGCGTTCAGCTGAGTGCGGCTCACCGGCATCGCCGCCGTGCCGATCCAGATGTCGAGGAAGTCGTTGAGCCATTTCTTGACCGCCGGATCGTAGACGAAGCGGCCCGCGAAGTGATCACGGCGTTGCTGCGCACCGGGAAGTTCCATGCGGGGTGCCGCCTTCGTGGTCCATTTGACCATCATCTGGTGCGTCAGCTCGGGGTGAAACTGGATACCGTAGGCGGCGGGGCCGACGCGGATCGCCTGGTTGGGATAGGTCGGACCGGATGCAAGAAGCTCCGCGCCCCGCGGGCAATCGAAGCCCTCCCGATGCCACTGATAGACCTTGTCCGGCCAGTTCATCAGGTCCTTGCCGGCTGATGTCGGCTTCAGCGGATAGTAACCGATCTCGACAAGCTCATCCCGGTGTCCGGCAACGGTCCCGCCGAGATGCTTGACCATCATCTGAGCGCCAAGGCAGATCCCCAGGAACGGTTTTTCCTCCTTGAGAGGAACCTTGATCCAGTCGATTTCCTTGTGAACGAAGCCGTCGGGATCGTTTGCGCTCATCGGGCCGCCAAAAATGACCGCTCCGGCGTGATCGGCCATCGTGTCAGGCAGCGTGTCGCCAAAACGGGGCTTGCGGATGTCGAGGGTGAAACCGCGCTTCACCAGTTCCTGGCCAACGCGACCGGGAGAGGATGTCTCCTGATGCAGGACGATAAGAACCTTGGACGGGCCGGTCACCGGGCTGGATTGAAATCTCATAAAACAAATATGAGGGAGCTCGCCGCAAAAATCGAGCCCCGTTGCACCACTAGTTCAAAGAAAACGCTGAAAGCAGAAAAACATAGGCTGTTTTTTTGCGCTCCAGGACTTGTCAGTTTTTCTTATGCGCCTTCTTCGTCTTCTGGCGCGGTCTGGGCCACCTTGTGACGAAGGGTCATGCGATCCCGTGTCGAGACGCCAAGGAGTTCGGCGACGCGCCAGATCGTGTTGTCTTCAAACTCGTGAACATGACCGTCCGCGTAAACGATTTCCCACATCATTTCGACGATGGCGAGCCGCTCGGCCTCATCGGTGGTTCGTTTCAGAACCGACGTGAACCCGTAAAGATCAACAGCTTCCTCGTCCCGCTGGCGCGCAGCCGCGATCAGTTCGGACGTTTCCTTGTCGGTGAGCTCGTAATGCTGTTGCAGGATTTCCCTCAGCTTTGCGCTTTCGCTTTCCTCGATGACGCCGTCGATATCGACCAGGTGAAACAACAGGGCTGCCGCGGCCAGACGCTTGTCGTCTTCCGCAAAGGTTTTTTTGCCGCTGTCACCAAAGGTGATCTCCCGGACGAAACTCTTGAGCGCGTTCAGCATGTCTTGTTCTTCCTGTTTTCGGCATCCCGCCTTGGCTTCCAATAGCTATACCATTCCCACTTGAGCATCAAAGACTTGTTAAAAGCAGCCCAGGAGATCAAAGTGGGCATGAAATCTGGTATTTTCCATTCACCTTTTTTGAATCATTCTAAAGTATTGATTTTTATATATTTTAAACTTGACATTTACCCTCATGAAATGGTTTCACCCTCGGGGTGTTGGTTCTTTCCGGCGCCGTTCACTTCTGATTTTCGCAAATAAACGGGGCGGTGTTTCGTGTCTCCGGTTGCATTGAAAGGGGATAAACCCATGACATCACTCAAGGCTGGGCTGCTGACCGCAGCGGCCGTGCTGGCCACACCCGCAATGGCGGCTGCTCCTGCAGATATCCTGTCGACTTACGGCGATGTCGCGCAGGCGAGCTACGCGGATTCTCTCGCGACCGCCAAAACACTTAAAGGTGCGATCGACAAATTCCTTGCCGAGCCGACCGAGGCAAATCTTGAAGAGGCGCGGGCCGCGTGGATCGAAGCGCGCAACCCCTACCAGCAGACCGAGGCCTACCGTTTCGGCAACGCCATCGTCGATGACTGGGAAGGCAAGGTGAATGCCTGGCCGCTCGATGAAGGCCTGATCGACTATGTCGATGCGTCCTATGGTGAAGAATCGGAAGAAAACCCGTTCTATGCTGCCAACCTGATCGCCAACCCGTCCCTGAAGGCCGGCGGCGAGACGATCGATGCCAGCAACATCACTGCCTCCCTGCTTGCCGAGCAGCTCCAGGAAGCCGGCGAAGTCGAAGCCAACGTGGTCACCGGCTACCACGCCATTGAATTCATGCTCTGGGGCCAGGACCTCAACGGTACCGGCCCTGGCGCCGGTGCACGTCCTGCAACCGATTTCGACCCGGCAAACTGCACGGGCGGCAATTGCGAACGCCGGATCCAGTATCTGCAGGCGGTTACCGACCTCCTGATTTCCGACCTGGAAGAAATGGCGGCAGCCTGGGAACCGGGTGGAGCGGCCCGCGAAGAGCTGGCGGCCAAGGGCGAGAACGGCGGCCTTGCAACGATCCTGACCGGTATGGGCTCGCTTTCCTACGGCGAACTGGCCGGTGAGCGCATCAAGCTCGGCCTGCTGCTGCACGATCCGGAAGAAGAGCATGACTGCTTCGCGGACAACACGCACATGTCGCATCTGAATGATGTCATCGGCATCCGCAATGTTTATTTCGGGTCCTACGCAAGCCCGCTCGGCAACAATGTCGCCGGTGCATCCCTTGCGGATCTTGTTGCTGAAAAAGACCCGGCACTTGCCGAAGAAATGAAAACGAAGCTTGATGCGACACTGGCCGCCTTCGAGGTGATGAAGGCGCGCGCGGACGGCGGTGAAGCCTACGATCAGATGATTGGCGAGGGCAACGAAGAGGGCAATGCCGTGGTTCAGGCCGCTGTCGATGCCCTGGTCGACCAGACCGCTTCCATCGAACGCGTCGTCAAGGTGCTCGGCCTGGACGAGATTGCATTTGAAGGTTCGGATAGCCTGGACAATCCGGGCGCCGTTTTCGAATAAGGACGTTGCGTCAGGCGGTTATTGAACCGCCTGACGTTGTTTACGATCTGCGAATTGGGGCTCGCGGACTACAATCAGGATGCGACTATGATACTGGGGCCCCGGTTGACGGCGCTATTCAGCGCCCTTTTTTGTTTTTGCAGTGCCGCCAGCCCGGCAGCCGCAGATGATGCATTTTCTCACCGGGATGACCTGACGGCGGATGACAGGGCCAAGATCTCGAAAGTCCTGACCGCGCCGGCGGATTTCGAAACGCCCGAACGCTTCGAGCCTATGCAGGGCGGGGCAGGGACCTCGACCCGCCGTCCGAACCGGGACGCCTTTTCCCATTCCAACGCCAATCTCACCTTCGAAGAGCAGCACGACTTCAAGGTCGGCAATGGCCTTTTCAAGAAGCTCTGGACCTCTTCGCCATCGTCGACGCGGGCTTCAGACGGGCTCGGTCCGCTCTACAACGCGCGTTCATGCCAGGGATGCCACCTGAAAGACGGGCGCGGGCGGCCGCCGCTGCCGGGTGAAAAAGCGGTCTCGCTGTTTCTGCGGCTTTCCATTCCGCCCGAAACGGACGAACAGAAAGCGGCGCTTGCGTCAAAAGAGATTTTACGTGTGCCTGAGCCGACCTATGGCGGCCAGTTCCAGGCTTTTGCGGTCCAGGGCCTGCCCGGCGAGGGTCGCTTCGATATCGAAACCGTGGATTTTATTGTTCCACTTAGCGGCGGTGAAACGGCAGTTCTGCAACAACCCGTCTACAAGATCCGCGATCTCGGGTTCGGTGACATGCATCCCGACACCCTGATCTCGCCCCGCGTCGCACCGCCGATGATCGGATTGGGGCTCCTGCAAGCAATTCACCCCGGAGACATACAGGCGTTGGCGGATCCGGACGATCTCGATGGCGACGGGATTTCCGGAAAAGTCAGCCGCGTTCGCGATCCGGCCACCGGCGATCTTGCTGTCGGCAGGTTTGGCTGGAAGGCGTCCAATCCAACGATCCGTACGCAAACGGCAGGTGCGTTTTTGGGTGACATCGGCATCAGCACGCCCGAACAGCCATACAATTTCGGTGACTGTACCGAAACGCAAACCGATTGCAGGGCCATGCCGCACGGCGAGCAGGCAGATCTTGGGATCTCCGAGGCGCCCGATCCGGTCATGGATCTCGTTACCTTCTATTCGGAAAATCTCGCCGTGCCGATGCGCCGGGACGTCGACGATCCGGACGTTTTGCTGGGCAAGCAGGTTTTTTACGAAACCGGCTGCGTTGCCTGTCATCAGCCAAAGTATGTCACGAGCCGACACGCGGAAAACCCGGCGCACCGGTTTCAGTTGATCTGGCCCTATACCGATCTCCTGCTGCATGACATGGGGGAGGGCCTCGCCGATCATCGCCCGGTCGGAGATGCCAATGGCCGAGAGTGGCGCACGCCGCCGCTCTGGGGCATCGGCCTGACGGAAACCGTCAACAATCATACGCGGTTTCTTCACGATGGCCGCGCGCGCAATCTGCTTGAAGCCGTGCTATGGCACGGCGGCGAAGCGCGGGAAGCCCGTGACAAGGTCGTGGACATGCCGCCGGAACAACGCAACGCACTGATCCGATTTCTGGAGTCGCTGTAATGAGAGCATCTGTCCTTGGAATTGTCCTGTCCGTACTTGCCGCGCAACCTGCGGTCGCAGCGGATTTCAACAACGCGATCGACAATGCGATTACCGGGTATATCCGGCCTGCAACCGCCCAATTTGCAATAAGTGCCGGAAAACTGCCGGATGCGGTTCAGATGGTTTGTGCAGACCGCTCCGAAGCGAACCTGCAGGCCTTCCGCGAAGCTTACTCGGCGACGATCCATGACTTCTCCAGAATTCAGTTTCTGAGGTTCGGACCGCTTTTGGAAGAGGACAGGCTCAGCCGGTTGGCCTTTCTGCCCGACCCGCGTGGCATCGGCCAGCGGCAGATCCGAAAGATCTATGCGGCAAAGGACGCGACCGCCCTGTCGGCGGAAACTCTCAAGGACAAAAGCGTTGCCGTTCAAAGCCTGACGGCATTTGACCTGATCGCGTTCGACAAGGATACGAATGTCGTGTTGGGCGCGGCCGGCGACATGCGTGAATTCACCTGTTCCTATGCGGGAGCGATTGCACAAAATACGGCGCAAATCGCTGCAGCCGTTGCAGCTGATTGGCAGGATCCGGACGGGTACAGCAAGCTGCTGCTAACGGCTGGTCCTGAAAACGATCTGTTCAGATCCTCAAAGGAGGCAATGGAAACGGTCTATAACGCGCTGACGACCGGTATCACGGTCGTCAAGGATCAGGATATTCTGCCGGCGCTCGGCAGTTCGGAAGCCAAAGCAAAACCGAGACGGGTGCCATTCTCGCGTTCCGCCAATGGCCTTCTCTACCTTTCAGGTGAGCTCGCGGGGATCAAGTATGCGGTCGTCAGCATGGAGCTGACACCGCTTCTGCCGGAGGAAAATCATCGCGCCCTCGACACGCTGGATTTCGAGTTCAACAACATCCAGAACACGCTGTTGGCTCTGCAGGCGCCGATCCGGCAGACATTTACCGACAGTTCCTACAATCAATTGAGAGCTGTCTCTCTCACCCTCAGTTCCGTCCACTACCTGATGACCAATGGCATGGCGGGGCCGATGGGCCTTGCCGGAGGGTTCAATGCCCTTGACGGAGACTAAGGGTGCGGCCTCCGGCTTGGCGGCGTTTTCGCGACGGGGGTTCCTGACAGCGCTCGGCGGGCTGGCCGCCATGCCTGCATTTTCGGGCTTGCCACTGGCGGCAAGCCTGCTGGAGAAGAATGCGGGTGACGACGCCCGGCTGTTCGCCAGCGCCTACAAGACGGCCGACGGCAGTTTCGGCATCGGCCTGCTGGATGACTACGGGCAGATTCTCGGCCGGATAACGCTGCCCGGCAGGGGGCACGGCATGGCCGTTTCGCCCGATCGGCGCCGGTTTGTCGCCTTCGCGCGGCGGCCCGGAACCTTCGCGTTGCTGGTCCGGCCTTTCGAGGATCCAGAACCCGTTGTGCTCGTTTCGGAGCCGGGTCGGCACTTTTACGGGCATGGGTGTTATTCAGCCGATGGTCGGTTGCTTTACGCGGTCGAGAACGACTTTGCTGCCGCTCGAGGTGTTGTCGGCGTTTATGACGTCAGCGGACGTTTGCCACGCAGGATCGGCGAAATTCCGAGCCATGGCACTGGTCCGCACGATATTGCGCTTTCTGCCGACGGAACGACGCTTGTCGTCGCCAACGGCGGGATTGAAACACACCCGGACCGTGCCCGGGAAAAGCTCAATCTTGAGACAATGCGGCCCTCCGTGGTCTTCTTGGAGGCAGGCACCGGAACGCTCGTCGTCAGGCATCAGCTCGATGCTTCGCTGCATCAATTGTCGCTTCGGCACATGGCATTGGACCAAAAGGGGCGGGCGTGGGTTGGCGGCCAGTATGAAGGCCCCTCTAGGGATGTACCTCCTCTCGTTGCCGTATTCGCGCCGGACGAGACGCCCAAACTTACCGAGATCCCTGCGGTTCTTGCCGGCAAGTTGGAGAATTACATCGGCTCGGTCGCGGCCAACAGAGCGGGAAATGTGATTGCCACATCCGCTCCGCGGGGTGGCCAGACCCTGTTCTGGAACGCGGAAACAGGCGATTTCCTCGGAGCACAGACCATTCCGGATGGATGTGGTGTCGCGCCAGCCGATCAGGGCAGTTTTCTGATCTCGGACGGTAATGGCGGATTGTCCTATGTCAGCGAACCGGGCACACCGTCGGAAGTTCTGTCGCGCCCACCCGGGTTTTCCTGGGACAATCACCTTGTGGCGATCTCCTGATCCGGTTGAAATCCGTCGATGACTGGTGCTCTGCGGTTGCGAATTTCATCGCTTTCCTGCTTTTGTCAAATTCAGGGTGCAGTGTGGGTGTGGATGAACGGCTGTTTGGTCTACATTGGAGCCGATTCGCGAAAGGAGACGCTCAAACATGCGACGTCTTTTGATCGGGCTGGGCAGTCTGGTGATCATGCTGGTGGCGATCGTACTGATCGTCCCCCTGTTCCTGCCCAAGGACGAGATCAAGCGTCAGGTGGTCGAACAGGTGGACAAACGCCTTGGTTGGCGCGTCCGGCTGGACGGTCCCGTTTCGCTGTCGCTTTTTCCAGGGTTTTCACTCGATGCGCGCGATATCGGTCTGTCCGGTGAAGCAGGTGCGGACGGTATCGAGTTCGCCCGGGCGGACAGGATGGAATTCGGGCTTGCCTGGGGCGGTCTGCTTTCGGGCAACATTAAGGTCACGGGCATCAGCCTGGACAACCCGGACATCTATCTCGAGGTCGGCACGAACGGAGCAACCAGCTGGGAACCGCGGCGTGACCTCGGCCTTTCTGCCGGTAGTCCGGACAGTGAGGCGCAGACGCAGCAAGGCAATGCCGAGCCGGGTGCACAGGCAGGTGGAGCCGGAAAGGATACCGGGTCCGGCAGTTACCTGAAAAGCATCGGCGTCGACAGCATTGAGATCAACGGCGGCACGGTTACCTACAAGGGTGCGGCGCAGGAAGAAGCCATAAAGATCAGCGATCTTGATCTCTCGCTTTCCGCACCGGACTTATCCGGCAAAGTGGAGCTGACTTCAAGCTTCGTGCTTCAGGACATTCCGATCAGCGTTGCTGGTGCTCTTGAGAATCCGCTCGGCATGACGGCGGGCGAACAGGTGCCTCTGGACCTGAAGGTTTCGACAGGCGAAAACACGTTTACGGTTTCGGGGCAGGCAGGGCTCGAGCCGGTTCGCACGCAACTTGAGATCACGGCGGCCGGTCCGTCGCTCAAGGCACTGGCCGTGCTGGCCGGTCAGACGATTGATGCCGATCCGGGCGCTTATTCGCTCGATGCGAAACTGTCAGGCACCGAGGCTGCCGTTTCGATTGCCGACCTTCACCTGGCGCTCGGTCAGCTGTCGCTTGGCGGTGCTGCGGATGCGGATCTGTCCGGGCTCGTTCCCGAGGTGTCCGGCCGTCTCGTGCTCAAGGACGGGTCGATCAAGGACCTTTTGATGCTGGCAGGCCGGGATTTGCCGGCAAGCGGCAATCTGAGCGCCGATCTTGCCTTTGAAACGGTCGGATTGACCGGTGCCGAACTTGTAGCCGGGCTCGACATGAATGGTTCCATTTCGATTTCCGACGGGGAAATCGGAGGGCTGGGCCTGGCGTCGACGGTTGGCGATCCTGAGGCAGACAGGTTGACCAATCTTGCTCTCGATCTGGAACTGCAGGGTCTTGAAAACCCGATTTCTCTCGGCGGTGCGCTTTCCTGGCGTGCTGAGGCCTTCAGCGTCACAGGCGAAGCGGACACGGCAAGCCTTCTGGCCGGCAATGCCGCTCCCGTCTCTGTCTCCCTCAAGGGGAACAGGGTGAGTGCAGGCTTTGCGGGCCAGGTTGCCCTGCCGGCAAAGATCGACGGAGCTGTCAATGTCGATACGGCGGACTTGCGCGGTCTCATGGCTTGGCTTGGTCAGCCCCTTGGGGCAGGCGGCGGCCTGAAGACATTCAAGGCCTCGGGCATCTTCGGGATTCAGCCTGACGCGGTTTCGTTTGAGGAAACCCGCTTCACGCTGGATCAGACAAGCGGCGAAGCGAATGGCAGGATTGCTCTTGGCGGCAAGCCGAAGGTAACGGCGCGGCTTGCGTTGCGCGAACTGGTTCTCGATCCCTATCTGGGCGACGCGTCGAGCGCGTCCGGCGGAGACGGTGGTTCGGGCGCTGCCGGTGGCGGCAGCGGAGGCGGTGGCGCAAGACAATCCGGCCCGGCCGGCTGGAGCAGTGAGGCGATCGACTTTTCGGGGCTGCAGGCGGTCGATGTCGATTTCAAGGTTACGGCCGGCCAGATCCGCTGGAACGAAATCAAGATCGACCAAAGCGCCCTGTCCGCAAAGATCGAAAATGGCGTGCTTACCGCCGATCTTGAGAAGCTCGCGCTCTACGAAGGGACCGGCACCGGCTCGGTCACGCTTGACGGGACAGCGCAAGTACCGAAGCTGGCCGCACGATTCACGCTGTCGGGTCTGAGTGCCTATCCGTTGTTGCGCGATGCTGCCAATTTTGAATGGATCGAGGGCAACACGGCAATCAATCTCGATGTGACATCCAGTGGCGGATCGCAACTCGCCCTGGTCGAGGGGCTCGGCGGGACTGCCAGCTACGAATTCGTCGACGGTGCGATCCGGGGCATCAATATTCCAAAGATGGTGCGCGGGCTATCGGTCGAGACCCTGTTAGGCTGGCAGGACAATCCGTCGGAAAAAACAGATTTCAGTTCCCTGAGCGCGTCTTTCCAGATTGAGAACGGCATTGCGCGCACGGATGATCTTGCGATGGTCGGGCCGCTGATGCGGATGACCGGCAGCGGAACCACGGACCTTCCCGCCCAGAGCCTCGATTGGCGTGTCGAACCGAATATCGTGCCGACGCTCGAAGGACAGCCACCGATGCCGCGCCGCAAGGGCGAGGACAAGAAAATGGCAGGGCTCGGAGTTCCCATCGTGATCAAGGGGTCCTGGAACGATCCGCAGATCTATCCCGACATAGCCGGGATCCTCAAGGATCCCAAGGCAGCCTACAAGCAGTTGCAGGAAACCGGCGGTGAGCTGATGTCGTTCCTTCAGGGCAACAAGGATGCGCCCCAGGAGCTTGTGGAGACTGCCAACGAGACCATCCGGAGAGCAACGGGCGGACGCACGCAGATCGACGTCCAGAAAGTGATTGACGGGGAGGTCGATGACCAGGAAGTGCTGCAGGCCGTCGAGGAAGGTTTCGGATTGCCACCGGGACTGCTCGGCAGCGTTCTGGGACGGAAGAAAAAGGGAGACGACAACTGAGGTGTGCTCGCCAGTGAGCGCGGATTGAAGCTGACGTCCGCGAGCGGAAAGTTTTCAGAACCGCCCGGTCATGCGCGAAAGTTCGATGCCGGGGTTGACCTTCATCAGGCGCATTTCCCCGAAACTGCGCACCTCCTGCTTGCCGAGGTCGTCGAGATGGAATTCCTCGACCAGGTATTCCTTCATCGAGTCGGGAGCAACGACACACATCGGGTTGGCAAAAGCCTGCAATCTGGCCGCAAGGTTCACCGCCGACCCGAAAACGTCATAGACGTATTTCTGAATGCCGACGACCGATCCCACCGCCGATCCGGTGCCGAGGCCGATGCGCGCTTCCCATTTATACTGGTGGCTCTGATTGCGGCGTTCCAGATAGCGGATGAAGCGGACTGCGCAATTGGCAACCGCGCGCATGTGATCCGGTGAAGGTTCCGGCATGCCGGCGACGGCCAGGTAGGCGTCGCCTATGGTCTTGATCCGCTCACAGCCGAACTGTTCGGCGATACGGTCGAAGGCGGTGAAGATATCGTTGAGTTCGCCAAGGGTTACCGTCGGGTCATGGTTTGCCGCGAACTTGGTGAAATTGACGAAATCCAGCATGACGACCGACACGCTGTCGTAAAGCTGCGGCGTGACCACGCCGAAAGTCTTGAACTCCTCGTAAACCGTCCGCGGCATGAGGTTCAACAGCAGGCGCTCGACACGCTCCTTCTCGCGTTCCAGTTCCCGCGTGTTGCGTTCGACCATTGAAGAGTAGCTGTCGATCATGGATTCGAGTTCGCGAATGCGGGTGATGTTCTGGCATTCCACCACCAGCAGGTCGCTGGCTTCCGCATCGGCGCTCGAAATGGACAAGGCGATCACAAGGGTGCGGCGCTTCAGCTTGACTGAAATCTCGCCGTTGAAGCGCCCGGTCTGCTCCATCGCGGAGCGGACGTCATCAACATCGATATCGGGCAACACCTCCTGAAGTGATGCTCCGGCTTCGGGTTTGCCGAACCACTCGGCAAACGGGCCGTTGCTGAACAGGAACTGGAAATCGTCGCCGCGCACCACAGCGATACCGACGCCGATCGCGCGCAGGAGCTGCTGGTTGATGGCCGTGATGCTCATGACATGCCCGTTGCGAGGATGCTGCTCCGTCGCGCTTCGATTTCGATCATTACGGTCTCGATGTCCTGAGGTGAAAAGCCATGCTCGAACAGGGTCTCGCTCAGGAGCGTCCGGATTTCGTCGAAGTCCTCGTGGGTCAGATCGAGCGATGCATGCGCGCGCCGCAGACGTTCATCCGAATAGGAGACGGGGCCACCGAGGAGTGCGGCAATGAACTTTGTCTGATGGTCGATCAGCTTCGGCATGTCGATGCCGTCGAAAAAGTCGCCAATCCGGTCAGAGTCGAGCACCTTGTCGTAGAAGTCCATTACAATACGGCTAATAGATTTGAAGCCGCCGTATTTGTCGAAAAGCGCCTTGGACATGCCTGGGATACTCAAAAGTTAGCGACTTGCCTTAAAGAAAATCAGACTAGGCGAGTGTGCACTCAAAGAAAAGTCTTTTGGATTTTTAGTTGTAGATTTTTGGTCTTGCCTAAATGTTCATCAATTTCTCTTGCTTGTTCGATTTGACCGGTCGGACACTAGGGTAGTTTCAGTGCAGTCCGGCAGATCTATTGCGGTGCCATTGCGGGAGGCCGACCCCGGATGATCCCGGCTGTTGTGTCGGCCAGCACTCGAACGTCGCTGGATGGCGATCAGTACCAGAAACCTTCTCTTCTCCAGATCGTGAAGTGACCCCGTACGGGTGGTGTCGGTGTGCCTGAGGAGATGGTGAATTCCCGACCGCCGTTGATGCCCTTTCCGTTGGTCTGCTTCAGAACAACATATTCATTGCATTGCGGTCCGCCGCTGGAACTCTGGCACATGTCGATATGCGCACTGTTGTCATCCAGTTGTTTCCAGACCCAGTCGACCAGAGCCACATGGCCATTCCAAACCATGAAATCGAGCGGTTTGACCTCCTTGATGTCATCAATGTTTATTTTGCAGACATGGGTCGGATATTTCCCCGGTGCGACGGCCTGGTAATCTGTGCGTTCTCCGACCCAGATCATGAAGTTCTGAACGAACCCGATGCAATCCATGCCGAAGAACCGGTCCTGCACCATTTGCTGCAGGGCCGCCCGGTCCGACATCTTGTCGAAATACATGCGTTTGATCTTGCCGGTCGCCTTGACGTCCTTGGTGCCGTCGCTGTGATTGCGGCCGCACACTTCGACCTTGTACTTGTCGAGCAGGTCCTTGTTGTTGAGCATGAAGTTCCAGATCGCGATGAAAGTCTGGTCGTTACCCTGCCCCTTCCAGGCGAGATCGATGTTTTTGCCGCCGACATGCTTGTGCAACGACATCCCGTACTCGTTCTTGATCCAGCGAAAATTCTTGTAGAAACTGGTCGCGCCGTCGTTGCCGCCATTCTTCTGGCTTTTACAGAGATACTGGTTCAGCGCCACGGGTCCGGCCCCGGTTTGCAGGCCCGGCTTTATGAGGTAGTCCACATACTCATAGGGAAGAGAAAAAGCTTCTGGCAAAGGAACACTCCACAAATATGGATGATGACCGGTTTTCCCGGTCGACTGGCGCAAATCGCTTTGCCGGTAAATTCAGGGCGTCAGGGCAATCGGCGCTAGGGGGTTGCGTAGAACCCCGGTAAAAAATTTCTAAGCACAATAATCCAATCCTATCACACTCGAGGTGTCCGGCGTACCGGAATCGGGACTTGGAACCGCCAGTCCCTTGTTCAGGCCCGGCCGGAGAATGGAATGCGGGACGGGTTGCTTTGTTCGGGTGCGGCAATTCATGGCAAAGACAATTCGCACGGGCGGAGCGGAGTGTGCTTTGATCTCCTTAACTCGAACCGGGACTTCTTGTCGTGCCAGACAAAACCAGATTGCTTGTGCGGGCCGATGACGCAGGCTCCTGCTGGGCGTCCAACCACGGATGCCTGAACGCCTGCGCCGACGGGATCGCGTCCAGCGTGGAAGTCATGATGCCCTGCGCCTGGGTGACGGATGCGGCCCGACTTTTCGCGGACCGTCCCGATGTCGATATCGGCATCCATCTGACATTGACCAGCGAATGGTCTGGCGTGAAATGGCGTCCGCTCACGCATGCCCAGAGCCTTGTCGACCGGCACGGCTGTTTTCTGCCGTTGTTGCAGGACCGGGCCAACGACGACCGGCCTTCGCTGGGCAGCCGCCAGTGGAACATCGACGAGGTCACAGCGGAATTCAGAGCCCAGATCGCGCTGGGGGTCGACCTCTTTGCGAATGCGTCGCATGTCAGCTGCCACATGACGCGGCACTTTGCCGATTTTGATCCGCGATTGGGCGCCGTTGTCTCCGGGCTCTGTGCTGAATTCGGGCTTCTGGACGATCCGTTCGGGCATGGTCTGCCGAGATTCAGTCCTTATCCGGCGGTTCCGAGAGACAGTCAGGCGCGCATTTCGTGTTTTGTCGAGGCGCTGTGTGGCCTTGCGCCCGGGACGCACATATTCATCGATCATCCGGCGGTTGATTGCGGTGAACTGGAAGCGCTGGGCCATCCGGGATATGAAGACGTGCGCGCGGATCGGGTCACATGCCTGGAGACGCTCACCAGCCCTGCGGTCCGGCGCGAGATCGAGCGCCTTGGGATTGAGCTGATCAGCTACAGGGATCTTTAGGCTCGTGCGGTGATTTTGAAATTCGCATCATTCCTCAGGCGTGATTGCCACGCTTGAGGAATGATGATGCAGAACCGCACAGCCTCAGAGCTTCAGAGCGCGCACCATTCTCGCAACGCCATCTTCTATGGTGCCGGTATTCTCGATGCGGACGAGATTGGAAACGTCCTGCGGTTCCAGGTCTGCCCGTAAAAGGCGCTTTTCGATATCTGCCCTGCTTTCGCGCCCGCGCGCGGCGAGACGATCTGCAAGAATGTCGGCCGGTGCGGTGATCAGCAGGACAATGGCGGTCTGGTACTTGTCTGCCGCGTGCTGCAAAACGCGTCTTGATCCGTTGGCAATCACCATCTCGCCGGAACGGATCGCTGCGTCATAGATCTTCGGGATCACATAGCCAAGCCCATGGGCCTCCCAGGAAAGTGCCGTTTCACCGTCGGCGACGAGCCTGTCGAACTCGTGGCGTGTCAGCGTTTCGTGGTCTTCCGCGTCCGGGTCGCATTCCCGGGTGATCGCCCGGCGGGCGAAGTGAACGTCCTGCCGGTCTTTCAACCTGTCGCGGAGCGCGGACATCAGCGTGTCCTTGCCGGCCCCGCTCGGGCCGACAACCAGTACCATCCGGCCTGGCCCGACTTTTCGATCAGACCCTGTTGCGGTGTCAGGCAACACGTCTACCCTCGCGCCAGACACCGCGCACGATTGGCACGTTGCCGACGAGCCGCACCTGGATCATGTCGGCGCGCAGACCCGGTGCAAGACTGCCCCGGTCGGTCAGGCCGATTGCGTGAGCCGGGCTGGACGTCACCATGGCAATCGCCTTCGGCAAATCGATTGTTTCGATTTCCTCGGCGAGCTGAAACGCTGCCTGAACGAGGGATACGGGCACATAGTCGGACGAAAGCACGTCGAGATATCCCGCTTCGGCCAGCTCCCGCGCTGAGACATTTCCCGAGTGCGAGCCGCCCCGGACAACGTTCGGTGCACCCATCAGCACCGCCATTCCCGCTTCGTGGGAGGCTCTGGCTGCCTCAAGCGTCGTCGGAAACTCGGCAATCCGTGTCTTCAGCGATACGGCCTCTTCCACGTGGTCCAGGGTTGCGTCGTCGTGACTGGCGATCGCAATTCCCTTTTTCTGGGCGATTGCGGACAGCTTTCTGCGATTGTCCGGGGCAAGGCCGTTTGCACGCGCCTGCCGGCGGCGGATGAACTCGTCCATTTCCGCATCCGAGAAACCTTTCTTGCCCTGGTAGTAGATCTTGTAGGCGTTCAGGGACACGAACTGCCGCTGACCGGGCGTGTGATCCATCAGCGAAATCAGACGGATGCTGTCATCTTCCTGGAAGACTTCATAGGCACTCAGGACGTCCGGTGCGGAGACTTCGCAGCGCAGATGAATGAAGTGATCGGCGCGCAGCCGGTGTTCGCGCTGGCCTGTCTCGATCGCATCAGCCAGGGCGCGCATGTCCGAATAACGCAGGTCCGCGTCTTCATCCATGCCAACCCTGAGTGCATCAAAGACCGTGGTGATGCCGGCGCAGGCGATCTGAGCATCATGGGCCTGCACGGCAGAGACCGTGTTCCAGCGCACTTTAGGCCGGGGGGCATAGTGTGTTTCAAGATGATCCGTGTGCAGCTCGATCAGGCCGGGCAGAAGGTAGTCGCCCTCGCAATCATGTCCGTCGACATTGCTCGGCGTTGCGACAGCTTCAATCGTGCCGCCGCTATGCACGCTCAGGGACCCGTCAATCACCTCATCGGCAAGAACGAGCCTGGCGTTTTTGAAGACCTTTGGATGCGTGGTCATGCATTCTCCCTGTCGATCGGTCGGGCGGACGGGGTTTCCGCCGAACCCACGGGCGTGGTGCCGCTCAGCTGAAACACGGTGTGAACATCAAATGGAGCGCCGCGCTCCGGCTCCTGATAAAGGGCGAAGGAGGCGCACAGGCGTTCCTTCCCGGTTACCTCGGAAAAGTGGGCTCTGGCCGCTGCCGCTAGTGCGTTCGCCTCGTCCTCGTTTTCAAGCTTGTTCGACAAGGTCATGTGAAACCGGAGCTCGTCGAAAATGTAAGGGTACCCCCAGCCGGTGAGGTAGTTGTCCTGTTTTGGCGTCAGTCCGCTCTTGCGGCGGCGCTCAAGGTCGGCTTCCGAGAGAGGAGCTCGATACGGGTCGAAGTAACGGACGCAAAGAGCGGCGAATGCCGAGAGGTCCGGCTGGGGCCGGTCCGGCGTCAGCGCAAGAAATTTCCCAAGCCGGTTGACGTTCAGACCCTCGATACGAAAGGGGGCGATGTCCTCGGCAAATGTCCGGCAGGCTGCGACCAGGCCGGCTTCGTCCTGACCTGCCTTAAGGTGAAAGGGAGCCTTCAGCGTTCCGTGGAAGCCATATCGTCGTGGGTCCGCCGTCAGATCGCGAAACCGGGACGCGTCCATGCCGGTGATATCTGGCTGGTCCATATCAGCCGCGGCAAACGGGTTGCGTCCTAGCCAGGCAGTGCCCAGCCGCATGAGGGCGTCATCAGCATCGGCGGCAAAATAGATCGCGTAGCGCATGTCAGAACCACGGGTTTTGTTTCAAGAGCCAGGGAGCTGGCCTAAAGGTGGGAGGTGACTGTTCTGTGACAGTTTGTTCCCCCCTGCAACTGTTTCCTGCTTCGGCTCTGCTCAGGCCGCCTCATCCGAAGCAAATGCGGTGACGTCGATGATCCGGTCGGCGATTTCCTCGCGCACATCCTGATCGTGGAGAATGCCGACCATCGCGACGCCCTGCTCCTTCTTTTCCTGAACCAGACGCACGACAACAGCCCGGTTGGCGGCATCCAGCGAGGCCGTCGGTTCGTCGAGCAACAGGATCGGGTAGTGGGCAATGAAGCCGCGCGCGATGTTCACACGCTGCTGCTCCCCACCGGAAAAGGTCGCCGGCGGCAGGGTCCAAAGCCTTTCGGGAACATTCAGCCGGGTGAGCAGGCCGCGTGCCTTTTCAACCGCTTCGGCTTCGCCGGCTCCTTGCGCGACGAGCGGTTCCGCCACGACTTCCTCGGCTGAAACACGCGGAATTGTGCGCAGAAACTGGCTGACATAGCCGATTGTGTCCTCGCGCAGTCTGAGGATCTCACGCGGCTCGGAGGCCGCAATGTTGATGATGTCGTCGCCGATCGTGACCAGGATCTGGCCCGCCTCACAGCGGTAATTGCCGTAGATCATCTTGAGAATGGAGCTCTTGCCGGCACCCGACGGGCCGCCAAGAACGACGCATTCACCCGCGTTGACGGAGAATTCCACCTTATCGACCACGGGGATGACGGTTCCGCCCTGCAGATGCATGGTGAAGGACTTGGAGACACCGTTGAGGTAGAGACGGACAGGCATGGATATCTCGCTCAGACTTGAAGGATGGAAGATACAAGGAGCTGCGTATAGGGCTCGCGCGGATCGTCGAGCACCTGGTCGGTCAGGCCAGCCTCGATCACGTTGCCGTGGCGCATGACCATGATCCTGTGTGACAGCAGACGGGCAACGGCAAGATCATGCGTGACAATCACGACCGACAGGCCCAGGTCGGAGACAAGGCGGCGCAGAAGATCGAGTAGGCGCGCTTGAACCGACACATCCAGCCCGCCCGTGGGCTCGTCCATGAAGACAAGCCGCGGATGCGTGACCAGGTTTCGGGCAATCTGCAGTCGCTGGCGCATGCCGCCGGAAAAGGACCGGGGATCATCGTCGATACGGTCGCTGTCGATCTCAACACGGCCCAGCCAGTCATCAGCGACAGAGCGGATGTTGCCGTAGTGGCGTTCGCCGACGGCCATCAGGCGTTCGCCGACATTGGCGCCCGCAGTCACCGTCATGCGCAACCCGTCGGCCGCATTCTGATGAACGAAGCCCCAGTCCGTGCGCATCAGCAGACGCCGCTCTGCCTCG
>JGI12316J15310_10000031_pt20 | contig 30385 bp, 13 predicted proteins | sample MarCyaLeptolynsp_FD_15310 | JGI IMG/M metagenome (IMG submission 15310)
GACGGAGCAGATCTGGATGGTGTAACACTAAATCTATATGATGTAGCAGGTAACCAAACAGTGTTAAATGATGCAAACCTAAGTGATGTATCGTTTGACTTCGTAACTCCTGTTCTAGCGTTTACAGCTCCGGCGGCTAATGCTTATGTAAACGGTACTCAGGTAATGAGCTACACAGTAACGGAGACCAATCAGACAGGTAGTACTCAGGCTAAGATAGCAGCCGGTACACTAGCTGACTTCGTTTCAGGTTCGGCCATCAATACATTAGATGGTTGGGGTGCAGCAGCCGAAGGAACAGTAACAATGACAATCAGTCATACTGACCTTGCTGATAACACAGGAACAGCTACCAGAGATGTAACAAAAGATGTTACAGCACCTGCTATGACACTTGATTTGGAAGATACAAATGATGACCTTTATGTCAACATAGCTGAACAAGCAGCTGGATTTAGTATCCGTTTCACTGGCTCAGATGCTAACTCTGCGGCTGGTTTGGATGTATTCTTCTCAACAACGAATGGCCTGACAACAAGAACTGCTGTTGAGGCAGCAGATTTCACTTCGAGTAGTCCTAATGCTGATGGTCAATTTGGGTTGGCAACTTCAGCAGGGAATGTAGCGATTGTGGATGGTGCAACAATCTACGGGTACATGATAGATGAGGCTGATAACGTAGTTCAGGCTGCTGAAACGCTAACAGTGGATCTTGTTGCTCCAGCCTTTACAACTCTTTCATCATGGACAGATAATGCAAACTCTCTGTATGCCACGATTGGCGACAATGTAAGATTGCATGCAGCTACAACAACCGAAGGTATTTATAGCTCTATAGGTGGTGGTGCGACGATTAAAGTTCCTCAGCCACTTGTTGCTGGTGATGTTACTGTAAATGGAAATGCAGCAACTACATTCACTGATAATAGTGGTGGTACCAATATGGGTGGCTTCTTCGACTATCTGGTATCCGGTGGTGATGCAGATGGTGGTGTCACCCAGGTTATCAACGTTGTGGACAGGGCCGGTAACCCGGTTACAGCAACGATTGATGAAGATGCTGATGTTATCAATGATGGTGATGGCCTCAGAGCTGTAATCGACATTACTAAACCAGTTGTAGCTTCAGTAACTCCGAATCTAACCACAATAGCAGATGCTAATGTAGGAAACGAAACGTTTACACTTACAATAGTAGCTACAGAGACAAATCTGAATACAGCTATTAAACCTACGATCACATTTGCTCAGCTTTTAACTGGAACCCTTACTTATGATGAGCCAAACTCTTCATGGGCAGGTAATACATTCACAGCTACTTACGATGTGGCTGATGGTAATGAAGATATAGCAGATATCGATGTAATAGTAAATGGTATTACAGACCTTGCCGGTAATGTTATGGACGAGGATGCGACTAATACAGATGAGTTCTCTATAGATAACCTTAATCCAACTGCTGTAATTACTACAAGTGATCCTCTGATTACCGAAGCTGATAATGGTGGTACTTATACCATTACAGTTACATTTGATGAGGCGATGAATGCTGGTGTTAACCCTACATTGACTTTTGCTGCTAAGCCAGCTACGCTTACCAATCTTGGAAATACAGGTTGGTCAGTAGGTAATACAGTATTTACATTTACTTATGATATAGGTGATAGTAATGAAGAGGTTGAGGATCTTGATTTCAATGTAACATTGGGTCAGGATGTTGCTGGAAACGTTATGACTCAATCTGATGCTACAGATATTCTTGATGTAGATCAGAGACAACCACTTCTTACTTCTGTTACTCCAAACATTGCTACTATTTCAGATTCGGATGTAGGTGATGCAACATTCACCCTTACTCTTGACTTTGATGAAGCAATGCACAATGGTGTTGCTCCTTCAATAGCTTTTAATACAGACCTTTCAGCATCACTAACATTAGATGGTACTTCGGGGTGGTCTGATTTTGATACTTATATTGCTGTCTATGATGTAGCTGATGCAGGTGTAGATGTTGCTGATATCGATGTTACGGTAACGCTAGCACAAGATGCTGTAGGTAACGTTATGGCGGCTAATGCATCAAATGTTGATGAGTTCTCTATCGACACTGAGAACCCGACAGTAGCTCAGGTAACAACAGCTGAAGCTGATGGTACTTATGGTATAGGATCAAATCTGGATATACAGATTGTATTCTCAGAAGGTGTATCAATAACAGGAACACCTCAACTAACTTATGAGACTGGTACTACAGACAGAACGGTAAGTGTTACTGATGGAATAGATGCAGATGTATTCTTACAAGCATTCTATACTGTTCAGGAAGGAGATAATACTCCAGATCTTGATTATACAGCTACCAATTCACTTGTGTTAAATGGTGGTACTATCAAAGATCAATCTGGTAACGATGCTGTATTAACTCTTGCTACGCCAGGTGCGTTGAACTCAATATCGGATGACAAGGCTATTGTTATCGATGGTATCAGACCAACAGTTACTTCTATCAATAGAGTGACTACAGAAATCACTAATGCCGATGATCTGGACTTCACAGTAACGTTCAGCGAATCAGTTAGCGGTATTGCTACTGGTGATTTTGCTGTTGCGGGTACGGGTACAGTAGCGGGTACAGTCAATACTGTTTCTGCGGCAAGCGGTACTTCGGTAACAGTAAACGTTAATGGTATTACTGGCGATGGAACATTAAAACTGAACTTCAGTGGTACTGTTGCAGATGTAGCAAGTAATAATAACTCAGCTACCTTTTCAGCTGGCCAGACATACACAATTGACAATACGCTACCTGTTGTGACAATATCAACACCGGTAGCAGCAGCAGTCGTAAACGGTTCTATACAGCCGCTTACTTATGCAGTTGTTGATGACAATGCTGCCGCTAGTTCAAGCGCGGATGCTGTTAACGGTGGTAACCTGGCTGTTGTAGCTTCGACTTCTAATCTGAACACTCTCAACGGATGGGCTGGCGCAGATGGTGCAAGAACAATCTTAGTTAGCCATACAGACCTTGCTGGTAATACTGGTACAGCTAGTGTATCAGTGACTAAGGATGAAACAGCTCCTGTTATTACATGGACTGATCCGGCTGCTTCTACCAGAGTTAATTCAGCTTATGCAATGAGCTTCTCGGCTGCTGAGACAAATCCAAGTAGCTTTGAAGTACAGGTTGATGGTGGCTCTTGGGCTACTGTTACTAACGGTGCTACATTCGGTTCAATTGCGGCTTTTGCGGCTGCAGCGGAAGGTAATGTTAACGTAGCAATCAGACACACAGATCTTGCTGGTAATGTTGATACTGAAGCCGCCAGAACAGTAATCAAAGACTTTACTGCACCGACAGCAACAATTACTCAGGTGAGCTCATCACCTACAAATGCTGACGCAGTTTCCTGGACTGTTACATTCAGTGAAGATGTAACAAACTTTGATGTATCTGATATAACAGTTACAGCAACAGGTGGTCTTAATGGTAATGTAACTCCAGCTGTATCGGCTACTTCGGCTACTGTTTACACAGTTGAGGTAACTGCCAATGATAACCAGCTTGATGGTACTGTGATGTTTACTCTTAATACTGGAACAAACATTGTAGACCTTGCTAATAACGGTTATGTTGGGCCTAATAACTCAAGCATAATAACAATTGATAATACTACACCTAAGTTTGTTTCAATGACACTAGCATCTGATAATTCATATGTAGATGCTGTCTTGGATCAGGGTGTATATACCAATCCTGGTACAGGTGCTGTTGTGGTTTCTGACTGGACATTGACATTTAGCCAGAACATTGGTGGTAATGCTACAGCTGCATCGATTAGCTCGGTGACTAAGACAAATGGTACTCCTCTTACTGGTGGCGAAACTAGTGTAAGGTTTAATCTTAGCATTACTGGTACTCCTAGCGGAGCAGAGACATTTACTATCAAGCCGGCAACGAATTCTTCTATTTATAACCTGATCGGTGGTAATATGGAGGGTACGGAAGTTAGCTCAAGTGTTACTCTAAATGATAAGCTAATGCCTGCAGTTGCGATTACTGCTCCAGCAGCGTCGGCAATTGTTAACGGTACAGCAACACTTACTTATACAGCTACTGACCTGAATCTGGGTGCCAATACTCTAGTAAAGGCCGGAGCAGGTACATTGACCGCTCTTGCATCTGGTAATACATTGTCATCTGTAAATGGCTTTAATGCTGCCGCCGATGGTAATGTAACTATAACTGTAAGCAATACAGATACATTTGGTAATACCGGCTCAGCAGATGTTACAGTTGTGAAGGATGCAACTAATCCGTCGCTTTCTGTAACGACACTTGCTCAGACAGAGACTAACGGTACTCAAACTGTTACTTTCACGGCATCTGATGCAAATGCATTTACTACTCAGGCTTCTGTAGACAACGCTACCTGGACCAACGTAGCAACTGGATTTGCAATTAGTACTGCAGGTGGTTGGGCAGGTCTGGCAGAAGGTAATGCTACACTATATGTGAGAGCTACTGATGCTGCCGGAAACGTTACAACTCAGTCTCAGGCAATTGTGAAAGATGTTACTGTGCCACCACTTACATTTGTTCCTGCAAACTCAGCAACAGATGTAGCTTTGGCATCTAACCTTACAGTTACGTCATCTAGCGAGAAGCTCTATCTGATTTCTACTGGTATCGAAATTGCCAATGGTGATCTGGCAAGCTTGATCACACTTAAGAAGACTAATTCTTCTGGAGCTGATATAGCATACACTGCTACAGTGGCTCCTAGTGGTTCTGGTAATCAGATTACAGTTGATCCAACTGCTAATCTGGAGTCGAATGAGATTATCTATCTTGCCCTTAATGGTGGATTAGTAAGAGACAAGGCTGGTAACCAGATTACAAGTGCTCAAAGTGTAACATTCACTACTGTGGATAATTCTACAACAAGAATGGCATTTGATGCTTTAGAAGCATCAGTACCTGCTCTTTCTGATACTCAGGGAGAGAGAGTTAAAATTGCTACTCTTACAGTGACCGACGATCAGGGTGGTGATGTTGATACTAAACCAACTAAGATCACTGGTATCGTATTTGATCAGGGTGGTGATAATGAAGTAGCCAACTGGACTCAGCTATTTGGTGGAATTGAGATTGAGAGAAGCAGTACTTATATAGCAGGTACTATTAATAGTACTAACTTCACATTCTCAGGCCTTGCTGCTACCAATCCAGGTGACTTCGGTTACGTGAACGATGGTACCTCTGCTACATTCAATATTTATGCGTGGGTTAAATCAGACATTGACGATGCTATTGATGATAATATCGATAACCAGTATTTCCAGATCGTAGCTGATTATAATGATGTTACTACAGCTGCCGGAGGTTCTAATATGGATGTTACTCTGAAGGCTAGCAATACCACAATAAATGATACCAAAGATCCAATAGTTGTTACGGGAAGTAAGATTGCATCTACAGGCTTGCTTAGCAATGTGCCTAGTGTAAGTTCTACCCAAGCGGCTAGCTTTGAGATTACAGATGCCAATGGTAACCGAGATAAAGTATCTAGCACTATTAACCTGACTTCTAACTCAGGTACATCAGGTGTTTCTATCTTATCTGGTGGAAGTGTAGCTGCTACCAATGGTTTGGCTTCGTTTACAGTAAGTTATACAACTTTTGGTACTAATGTCACTGTTACAGCCCAGTCTTCTGGTCTGACAAGTGTTACATCTAATCCATTCTCAGTTGTAGCGAATGAACCTGCTAACTCACTGACTAGTATTACTGGTACGCCATTCAATGGACAATACAATATTGAAATCAACTTTGTGACTAATCCTGTTGGTGGTAAAGGCCTTATTGTTGCCTATCAAGGTGTGGAATCGGCTGTAAACGATGCGACTAACTTTGGTGATGGAAAAGCAATTAGTGCCAATGTAAGTTATTCATCAGGTACCGGCCTGACTATGGGTAATGCCTCAACTGGTTATGTTGTTTATCAGGGTACTAAGCCAACATCTAATGTTAAGATTTGGATGCTTCCTGGTACTTACAGATTCGTAGGTTACTCTTACGATGGTGATAAAGAAAAATCGGGTACGGTTAATATTAAAGAGACAGCGCCTGTACATTCTGGTGCAATTACACTTTCTAAACTTGGTGAGTTTGATGCTGAGACAATGGAGAACCACGAAGGTCCTATGTTTGTTTCACCTATCTGGCCAAATCCGGTTACTAAAGGTAAGTTTAGTTTTGATATGGATCTTGATGAGTCTGCAAACGTATCAATTTCCCTCAACGACCTTACAGGACGTACTGTTTATACTCATACTACTAATCAGTTCTACTTCAGTAGTGGTGAACATACTGTTGATGTAAGCCTTGACACTAGCAAGATACCGACTGGAATCTATATGCTATATGTTGAGTCTGAGCTGGGAGCTTATGTAGTACCAGTAAATATTCAGAACTAATAAGATTGACATATACGTGACAAAAAAAGCCCGACTCTTATTTGAGTCGGGCTTTTTATTTATTAATTCAAGGCTTTGGGAAATCTCTTGAATTCTGTTTTCAAAGTAGAGTATCTTTTATATAGCAGATTTAAATGGTATCAGTAGAAATCAGTTATTAAGAGCACCACTGTCTATCCACTTCTTAATACCTTGCTGCTGATTTTCAGTCAATTGTCTTTGTCCGATATTCTGCAAATGAGGGTTTATACCGGCAGCTACCTGATAGAATAGACTTCCTTCCGAATCATAGGGTTTAATGAATCCAACATTGCTTACCGGGTTCATTATGGTGGCATAGTCTACCATGGCCCGACCTCCGGCCGGACTAACAGAACCGTGGCAGGTAGAGTTAGCACAGCGTAGCCTAAGAAAAGGCAAAACATTGTTTATAAAGCTAATCTCTCCTTCTTCAGGAAATACAAGCTTGTTACCATCATCCAGAATCCCATCGTCACAAGCACTACTAAAACATAGTAGAAATGCTGAAGCAACCACCCATAGAAATAGTATATGAATTCTTAAAAGTCTTTGCATGTTATATCTTTTAATAGGATTCTTCAGAATTCGGAAAACTACCTTCCCGCACATCTTCTTGATACCGAGTTATGGCATCTGTAATCGTAGCATGGAGGTCAGTATATCTTCTCACAAAACGCGGCGAAAAATCTTTTGTTATTCCAAGCATATCGGTATAAACAAGTATTTGTCCATCACAATGAGGTCCGGCACCTATTCCTATAGTCGGAATAGATAGATTTTCAGTTATTTTCTGACCTAGTACAGCCGGAATTTTCTCCAGTGTAACAGCAAAAGCTCCTGCATCTTGCAGTTTGCGAGCGTCATCGAAAATCTTATCAGCTTCAGATGCATCCTTCCCCCTGGCTCGATAACTTCCGAACTGATTAATAGACTGAGGGGTCAGACCAAGATGTCCCATTACTGGTATGCCGGAATCAGTCATTCTCTTTACAGCATCCAAGACTACCTCTCCGGCTCCTTCTAGCTTAACAGCCGCACAACCTGTTTCTTTCATCAGCCGACCAGCATTACGAAAAGCCTCATTGGACGTAACCTGATATGACATAAATGGCATATCACCTACAACAAGAGCTCTTGTTGCTGCCTTTGCAACATATCTGGTATGATATATTGTATCCTCGAGAGATACAGATATCGTTGTTTCATTGCCCTGAACTATATTGCCAAGTGAATCGCCGACTAGTATTAGGTCTATACCTGCATCATCAATTATTTTTGCAGTCGTATAGTCATAGGCAGTCAGACAAGATATTTTCATACCGGCTTGCTTCATCTGCTGAAGCCTGAGCGTGGTTACAGCTCTATCTTTGAAATCACTATTTTTTGAATAACTCATTTTATATCCGTTTCTTAACTTACTGACAATTTACTAATCAAACCCAACAAATAGAGAATGGCAAACATACCGATACCTAAATCTAAAAACATTTTGAATCCGGCAGATAATTTCACAGCATTTCTGGAACTAGTACAAGTGCTTCGAAAAGAGTGTCCCTGGGATATGAAACAAACCAATGATTCTATAGGGCCATTGATGATAGAAGAGACCTATGAGGTGCAGGATGCAATAAGAAACAAAGACTGGCAGGAACTATCGAAAGAACTTGGCGATATACTTCTACATGTAGTTATGCATTCAGTGATTGCTGCTGAAGATGAAAACAAATTTGATATCAATAATGTAATTAATCGTATTCATACCAAATTAGTATCCAGGCACCCGCATGTATTCGGTGATAAAGAAGTCAGTAATGACAAGCAGGTACTTGATAACTGGGAAAAGCTTAAAAGGAAAGAAGGAAAGAAGAAGACCCTTGATGGAATCCCCAAAGAACTGCCTGCACTACTAAGAGCAGAGAGAGTGCAAACTAAGGCATCCAGAGTCGGATTTGATTGGGAAAATAGTGAAGGAGCCTGGGAAAAGATTACCGAAGAACTATCAGAACTTCGGGAAGCAATATCTAATGGAAGTAAAGATAATATTCAAGAAGAAATTGGAGATGTTCTTTTTTCGATAGTAAATGTCACCAGAAAGAGTGGTGTAATGGCTGAAGAAGCCCTTTCAAAGACAACTGACAAGTTTTCTCGGAGATTTGTATACATTGAGGCGGAGTTAGACAAGAAAGGTCTTAGAACGGAGAATGTAAGCCTGAATGAGCTTGATAAGCTATGGGATGAAGCTAAAAGTACCGGATTGTAAACATTAATTATTGATCGATATTATTTGGTCCTTTAGGAAAAGCTATTCAACCCGTGTCTGCAATCTATTCGCTATATTTTGAGAACTGTGAGACATTTTTGCTACTTAGGTGTCTTTGTTGTTAGTTAAGAGATAATAAACAATGTTTAGAGTTAAGATGCTGCTTATTAATCTTTAGTATTTACATCAGTATATTTTTGCTTGGAGAAATTATGAGATATTTTGTAATATTTGCTTGTATATTAGGACTTTTCCTTAATTCATGTGAAGATCCTAATGGTCCGGATACCCCGGCAGAATATGAAGTTACTTTTTCTTACCCTGAATCTCAATTAAATCATATTTTTGATATTGAGGTTGAAAGAGGTGAGGTATATGTTTGTGGATTCGAGAATGGTGTTCACAAATTTGATTATGATTTCTCGCTTCTAGATTTAGAAGTAAATAATTATAATACAATTTTTGAGAATATAACATTCCATAACTCAGAGATCTGGGTGTCTACAGCCGATGGCTTATATTTTAACAATGGTAATGAAAGCTTTGTATTTGATTCGGGCAATACAGAGTTGCATTTTGATCATGTTTTCGATATTAAGTTTATTAGTGAGTATAAGGCTCTTGTTGCAAACAAGGGTGGGTTATATGAATTTAATATAAAGACTAAGAAATTCCAGAAAATCCAACTTCCCGATGTTTCGGATCATATTGAGCCTCCCTATCCGCCAAGTGATAGCTTCCCATTTCGAATTCACCTGAGCAAGAATGGAGACATATGGGTCGGATTTATGTCGGGTGGGCTATTCCATAGAAGTAATGGGGAATGGATACACTATAATAAGGATAATTCAGCTTTAAATTCAAATGCTATCAGATCCATTATTGAAACTAAGAATGGGGATATTTATGTTGGCCAGTGGAAAGGTGGGGTCTGTAAATTTTCTGGTGGCCAATCCTCGAAATTTGATTTGTCAATCGGCGAAGAAGCATTAGATTCAGATAAGCTGGAGGTATGGGCAATGGAACTTGATAAAAATGACAATTTATGGATAGGAACATGGGGAGATGTTTTACTGTATGATTTTTGGAAGCAAGAGTTGTCTGTTTTTGGAAATGAGGAATTAGGATTTGGATTGAAAGTTAGGGACTTAAAGAAAGATATTGATGGAAATATCCTTATGGGTCTTGAAAGTAATGGACTTGTCGAAATCAAAATTAATAATCAAGAATAATTCATTATTCTTGATTATTCGATAAAATCAGACTGATGCAGATCGGTATGGTGATGATGTCCCCATGGACAATGCCTGCAGAGACTACCACAACAATTTCCTCTGATGATGTGATATGTAGTAGTGAACACAAGAAAACCATTTTCTACATAATAATGTGTACCTTCTCTGAGCTCATTTGGTTTTTTAGGCATGGATTGGCCTGCTGCTGCCGAAAGCCCTTGCTCAATTTCTCTAATACAATTTGGGCAGAGTTCTTTGAATGAGATACTTCCGAAGTGATCTGCAAATCTATTAGATTTATATTTTAAATCAGAAATTAATACAATTGAATTGTCAGTGTTATTACAGCGCGGACACTTCTTTTCTGTAGATGTAACCAAAGTAGAAAATATAATTAATAAATAAATTACTAGATGAATTCAATTTGGCTATTGTACTAACCAGAAGAAAAAAGATTCTCTTTATTCCCACTCGATTGTAGCCGGAGGCTTGCTCGAGATATCATAAGTAACTCTGTTGATACCCTCTACTTCATTGATGATTCTGTTTGATATCCTTTCCAAAATAGGATAGGGCATATGATACCATTCAGCAGTCATACCATCAGTTGAAGTTACAGCACGGACTGTACATGTATATTCATAAGTGCGTTCATCTCCCATTACACCTACTGATTTCACAGGTAATAGTACAGCAAATGCCTGCCATATTTCATCATAAATATTATTATTATGTAGTTCTTCCAGATAAATAGCATCTGCCTGGCGGAGGATTTCAAGTTTGTCACTTGTAATTTCACCTAAGATCCGGATAGCAAGTCCTGGTCCGGGGAATGGGTGTCGGCCAATGAACCATTCTGGTATGCCTAGAGAACGTCCAACTGCCCTTACTTCATCCTTGAAGAGCTCTCGAAACGGTTCCAGTATTTTAAGATCCATGTGTTCAGGTAGCCCCCCTACATTATGGTGGCTTTTGATAGTGGCCGATGGTCCTTTTACTGATACAGACTCAATTACATCGGGATACAAAGTACCCTGAGCAAGCCATTTAGGATTCTTAAGTCTGGTTGTTGCGCCTTCGAAGATATCAATAAATGTCTTACCAATTATTTTTCTTTTCTTTTCCGGATCGGAAACTCTGTCTAGCCCGCCCAAGAATTCCTCTGTTGCATCGATTACGTCTATCGACATATCAAAATGCTTACGAAAAAGTTCATCAATTTCCTTACTCTCATTCATCCTCATAAGGCCCGAATCAATATGAATACAATGTAGCTGATCGCCGATTGCCTTATGAATTAAAACTGCTGCTACAGTTGAGTCAACTCCTCCGGAGAGGCCACAAATTACCTCGTCAGATCCAACTTTATCACGAATATCTTTGATAGCCTGATCAATAAAAGATTCCGCAGTCCAACTGTTGGACAAGCCACAAATCTTATGAACGAAATTACTTAGTATTTTTATTCCATCACGTGAATGATATACTTCTGGATGAAACTGTACACCATATATCTTTTTCTCTAGTGACCTTACCGCACAGACAGGGGAATTAGAGGAATGAGCTATTATATCAAATTTCTCTGGTGCTGCAAGTAGGCTATCACCATGAGACATCCAAACCACAGATCCACTTTCGAGTCCAAGAAAAAGATCACTGAAATCATCAATCAGAAGTTCAGCCTTACCATATTCTCTTTTGGCTGCTCTATCAACTTTTCCTTGCTTATGGTATGCGATTAGCTGAAGGCCATAGCAGATACCGAGTACAGGAATATTTTGATTAAATACATCAAACCTGGGATGAGGGGCATCTTGCGCATATACGCTATTTGGCCCACCTGAAAGTATTAATCCTTGTGGTGAAAAATCATCAAACTGAGCTTTTGTAATATTATAAGGATGTATTTCGCAATAGACTCCGAGTTCACGGATTTTACGAGCAATAAGCTGAGTATACTGCGAACCAAAATCAAGAATAAGTACTTTTTCTTTAATATCTAGATTCATCTTTTATGCCTCATATAGAATCAAAAAGGGGATGGCTCAGCATCCCCTCTATTGTCTTTATAATATTAACAGACTTACTTTACTTTAAAGGTATTCACTGATTTTTCAAAGACCGATAGATAAAGATTCTGCTCTTCTTTGGCCCAATCAACAGTTAGTCGATAAATTTTATTATTCTTGACTATAAAGTATAGTCTTCTTGCAATTTTACCACTAGGGCTATATGATATATAATAAGCAGTCTCGCCTCCAATTTTGGTAGACTTTATCACACCCTTAATCGATTCATTCTGTTTTTCAGCAGCAGCCTTTGCCGTACCGACAGTTGCTTTTGTTATATCCACCATTATGTAAGAGTCACCCCTTCTTTCTCCATCAAACACAGTACCCGAACCACGCTGAGATTTTTTGAAGTTCTTGGGAACCTGAATGGTATAACCATTACCTGACATTGTAGTAAGTGTATCAGACGGAGGTGGTAGTTCGGAACCAGCTACAAAGAGTGTATCACCAATTTCAGCTGGTGTTTTAGCTAGAACCAAGTCATTGACTATTTCATCAAATATAGGTTGATACTGCTCCTGAGTAGATCGGAATGATTCAATCACAAGAACAGTAGCTGTTGTGCTATCGGCCTGGGCAGCATAAAGGGTACCGTTAAAGATCCCATCATTTTGCTCATTTACATAATCAAGCTTTTTACCAGGTACACCATCTATCATTACTTCCTCAACTTGTTTATATACCTGCTGAGGCCATACTTGAAACTTATTAAAAACATCATCAAAAGTACGTGTAGAATCAAGATCCACTACAACTAAGTCTATTTTGGCAATAGGATATCCATTGTATTCATATCCTTTGAATCTATTCTGGGCTTGCTGCTCAGAAAAAGAGTAAGCTGTCACACGTTTTGGTGCCGTTTTGAGATCCCAATTCTTCGGGACTTTCACTTTATATTTATATATACTGTTTTCATAAACTTCAAGCTCATCGGCTGGTGCAGGATCAATATCTGAGTATGGATCGCCTCCACAAGCTATGATAAGCAGGGAGAATAGAAATAGTGCGGTTATAGTGAGAGGTAGGGTGCGGTTTTTCATGTTCTGATAGGATTATCACTGTTTACAGAATTGCCTAATACAAATATAGGCATGATACGCATAATAGAACATAACACAATTAGTATACTAAAAGATACATGTCAAATCTAACCATGCATAAGTCAATATTGTAAATATTTGCATAGCTGGCTAATACTATTGAATTATTAGCCCGAATGCTCTATTCTGTAAGAAATTCATGATACAGACTTTAGCTAAAAGAGCTATTCATTATCATCCGTATCTTTGTAAGACTTGATACTAACTAACTATTTATGAATCGTATTTAAGCTTTGGCTTAATCGTTTCGATTACATACTTAAAAGAATATAAATATGGTAACCAGAGCGATATTGAGTTTCTATTTATGTCTATATTCATTTAATTTATTTGCACAAGATACTTTAAGTACTGTTATTGAGAATCATGTAATTTCAGTTAAAACACAATTCATCCAGATCAAAGATGAGTTTAATTATGGTTTGGTATTTAGTGGTCCGAATCTGGTAACTGGTTATTCATATACTCAAACTACCAGTGAAGATGTTTTGGCCTACTCGCCCGAAATTGCTTTTGGTGGTGTTTTTAATAAGGGAGCTGGTTTTGCCTGGAGATTTAAGCCAGTTGATCTCTACTACGGCAGAAATGCAGGTTTTTTCACGATAGGGCTTTATTTAGCTGCTGACTATCAATGGCAGCAATATTCAGAACTACAAGGCGGACGTCTATATTGGTTTTCAGCGATTGAAATTGGCCCCAGAATATTGCTAAGAGTACCATATGAAAAAGCTTGTTTTCTTATTTCTGTTTCTAACTCTCTAACAGGGTTGACTTCTCGACCCAAGCCATCAACTGAATCTTACTACTATTCATTTAACCTTCATGAGTTTATTTCAGTTGCTCACCAGAATTTGAGGCATAATTCTTTGGGGTCATTTAACAGAACCAAGATTGGTTTGGAACTTGATTATGATACCTGGAGCCAATTTTCATTAGGATATGATTTTGAATATTTTTTCAATGATCAGTTACCATCTGTTAGCTTTTTAGGTCATTCTATCAACTTGAATTGGAAAATATAGATATGAAGTGTAAAAGAGTTTATACTTTTTTATGTGCTGCCACATTACTGTTCATAGTTTCGGGCTGCTTGACTGACGATAAACTAAATCTTGATTTTACTTCATATGAACCGAAGAATATTCATGACGGTATTGTAATTTCCGATCCAATAACAGAGAATATAGATACCCAATTGCTAGATGAGGTTTACAGAGATATATATAGTGACGCAAATTTCTGGTCGCTAAGAAGTTTACTAGTTTTTAGAAATGGGAAATTAATTGCAGAAGCATATCCAAAAGACGAAAGTGATATCACAAATAAGCATATAATTTGGTCATGCACTAAACAAGTGATGGGGATTTTGGCTGGTATAGCAGTAGATCAGGAACTTATTGAGCATATTAATATGCCAATATCAAGATTTATTACTGAAATTGATCAGCATCCGGAAAAAACAGATATTACTATAAGAAATCTTTTGACAATGCAATCTGGTATTGATTATCACAATGCTGAGCAGACTGATGAAATTTTAAGAAGAATTCCTGATAATAGCCTTGAATTTATTTTAGATCGCCCTATGAATTCATTGCCTGGGGATGTGTTTCATTATAATGATGGGAATCCCCATTTATTATCTATTCTTATCAATAGAATAACCAATCAGACAACCGATGAATTTGCTGATGAATTTCTATTTTCTAAAATTGGAGTTAAGAATTATAATTGGATTCGGTACAAAGACGGAACTACTTTAGGTGGATTTGGTATAGAAACTACCCCGAGAGAATTATCTAAAATCGCTCTTTGCGTTGCTGATAGCGGCCGGTGGCAGGGAATGCAGATTATTAGCCCGGAGTGGATTAGTGATATGACATCTGTACAGGCAGAGATAGAGGGGTATGACTACTCCTTTGGCTATTTCTGGTGGATAGATGAACTACGCAAAATATACTTTATGTGGGGAGCTGGTGGTCAATTTGCTTTTATTGTTCCTGATAAACAACTGGTGATAATAATGACATCCTTTCCATCGACAAAAGGTGAATATGAGATCGAAGACTATGAAGCACTAAGTATTGTTGATAGAATAATCGATGCTACATATTAGTAATATTATTGACGGCTTTCTGGAAAGTCGATGAACAGTTAAAGCCTGATAAATGGATAAACAAACAAATGCTTATCGCGCACGCCCAATCTGTGGTTTCCAGGTGCTTAAGTATTCATAAATAAGATTTCTTTCTGTATCCATACCATAGACCAGACATCTTGAATTATTTATTTTAATACCCCCACCAATATATTTGAATTCAAGTGGGATTAGTCCAGTGAAATTCAGATGCCTGTCGAAAAAGAGTGCCGACATAACAGGAAATCCATCGGTAAGAGTATCATTTGTGGCTCCGGGATACATTTTTGCCTGATCTACCTGATGGCAAAAAACAATTATAGTACCATTGTTATAGTAGTAACTATCAATCTCCGGCGGGATGCCTGGTGGTGTAGACTGCTGCGGTATTGGCACAGATTTAATAAGAGTAGGCTGGCTCCCATTAAATTCATACAAGGATAAATGTGGTACATAAGACGATGACCCAAACCAATTAAAAGCTGTGTCAGCAGCAAAGCATTCCCAACCATAAGCGTTTGAGAGTGTATCGAAATTTGCTATCGAAGTTTGTTCCTGTAATTGAATATTTACAAGGTATAAACTGTCAGACTCTTCAAACGGTAGGATGCCATAACTCCTAATTGTTAATAACTCAGGATCTGATGTAGATATATCTTCAAATAGAGCATAGACAGTAGAGTCATTGACATTTTTGTAATAAAATACAAGCCCGGGATTGTTATCTGGTCTCTCAATTCCATTTACAATATTAGAGTAGCCAGGGTCAGATGGTGCAGCTGTAGGAAAGGAATTATAATGATAATTGTTTCCCTTATGCTTTTCGTTGCGTGCATAATAGTGACTACCAATACCCAGATTGGTGGAGCTTGATATTTCCCAATTATAGATCACTTTCGAATTTCTGGGGAAGGAGCCACTGATATAATTCACTTCAGAATCAGAGTCATAGTTAGAGAGTGGAGAGTAAGGATCGTACGGGGTGAATTTGTCAAGAAAACCAGCAAATTGGATAGATCCGTTTTCTATTCTTGCCGAAGTTATTATTGCTCGCTTAGAGTTAGGATAGGTAGCATCTACTACCAAAGAATCAAATTGTTGAGTTTCCCCCGGTATTAAATATGTTAGTATAGGTTGTAAGAAAGGGTATTCAAACTCCATTATGAATCCTCTCCTGGTAAAGCCTAGATAATATTCATTAGATGAATATGGTTCACCAATCGGGAAAGTACCCTGGTACCCTAGGACCGAGTCATAAGTAATTTGATCTGATGTCATTCCGGCAAGAACAACTGTATTTGTTTCCTCATCATAAGTAAGATCATAACAATGATCCAGACCATCCGAATCAATGACATGATAATAGAAGATCTTACTAAGGTTATGATTCATCAATAGTATTGAATTCTGATCATCAATCTGAACAGAATACCCTCCTGTATTCAGACTAAAAGTATCGAGCAATATCTCAACCGCAGTAATAAAATTAGTTGAGCTATTTTCCTTTATAGCAATTGTCTTAATATTAGAAGTATTATTAACTACAGAGCTCTGATTATCAACAAATATGACCGGATCAATTATTATTGTATCTTGGGAACTAAAGCCATTTGCTTCAAACTTGATTTTTCCCTTATTTTTCTGAAACCGAGAATTTATCTTATTATCTTTCTTTTTTCTGTTTTTATAAGTCTTCAGGCCATCCATCTTAATATTTAAACCATTCGAAGTTAATTCTACTAACGAATCTGTGACCAAGGTACTATCGATACCCTCAAATCCAATTTCTACATCATCTATTTTGCCGCCCGGCCTTACCGTTAAGTCAAAGCGAAAATTTCCACTTTCAGTATAGATTTCTAAGTCAATATCATCATAAATATTTTCTAGTTTCAATTTAGGTTCATGGTTTTTCCTGGCAAATTTTGGATCGTTTTGATACTTCTTATGCATCTCACGAGATTTTTTCTGTTTTATCCTATCTCGCAGCTTTTTTGCTTTGCCATCAAAGCTCATCTTAAAGCGTGAGCCTTTTTTCAACGACACCCCTGCAGAGTCTTGTAGAGTATATAAATTGAAATATAAGCCTTCATTAGTTACATACACAAAACCATTTTTTAATCTGCTTTGCCACAGAACTGCCTGATCCCATTCCCCAAAGTTAGGTTCAAATTCATAGAGCAAATCCATGTTTATTTTAGTTGGCTTGGCAATTATATCGATTGTGCTGAAAGCAATTATGCCAATCACAAAAAGTAAGAAATATAAAAATCTCATAGCAGCTTATTGGAATAAATAACAGTTCAAAAATACTTGCGAATTCAATCCATCACTTACCGAAGTTATGAAAATAAATAAGTAAAAAAAACTTTTAATTGTGATTACATTCTAATATATTAATGATGTCCTGAAAAGATTTGTTTGTGTTTTGATTTAACAGGAGAATTTGAATTATGAGGGGTGTGTTAACCATCATAATATTGCTGGAATGTCTATTTATTTATAATTCTGAAGCCAGTGAGATTAGCTATTTTGATGCCGCAGGACGTACCGCTTACTACCAGAATTCAACATCAGTTGCACAAAAATTTCTGATCCCTCCTTTAGCCACGCTCGACAGTCTGGAGCTAGGTGTAATAGGTCCTGCGAGTGCAGAATACTCAGTTTCAGTTTATCTGGATTATTATGATTCCGGAGTACCAACTCTTGAATCACCTTTATCGGTATTTAAGTTGGTTAAGCAAACTGATGGCCGAGAGATATCCCATATATCTCTTAGTAATATGATTGCTAAAGGTATAATTTTATATGTGGTTGTAACATCTGAAGATGGAGTGATGCTACGCTCGGATCAAATCGATAAACTACCATATTGCGAAGGTAGAAGAGGTGAGTTATTTCGTACTCAATTTATCATGAGGTCGGACGAGTGGGAAGCAGGTCTTTATGATTTTGATATGAAACTTTGGTTTACACCGGATAAGACAGATGAAAATGCCTTACCTTTCGAACTTCGCTCTCTCTCTGAGCAAGCTGCTTCTGGTCTTAGCCTAATGGTTGATGACGTCGATATGGATGGCGATCTTGATCTTTACCATGGTGGTTTACTCTTCAGATCAGATGGGAAAGGAGGCTATTTAAAAGAAGCACTGCCTGAAGATACAATTGCCCTCTTTTCATTACATGAAGATTATTCAGCTGATGTTGCGCTCTATAGTATCCGCAAGGGGACTAAGGATAAATATCTAATTACTCTTAATCCCAATAGTCTTGAGACTTCTCAAGACACTATCATATTACCGCCGGAAATAGGTGAGCCTATCTCAATGTCATTATCTAAGCAAGCATCAGATAACCATCTTCTTGAAATGATATATCTGAAAAATAATGGAACATTAGGGGGTGCAGAAATTGATCTTGATGCTCAGACTGCAGTGATTATAGATAGAAAAGAAGCAATATCCCGGGTGTTTGACTACCCCTATCAGTTGAGTTCGGCCGAAACTAATACTATTGTTTCAAAGCCTTCGAGCCAGGATCCTACTAGTTATGCCCAAGGTGTTTTTCAAGATATTCAATATACCTCAGGTCTTAAAACAGGTATCGCGGGTAAATCTTCAACTGGTTTTCTTAAACCAGAGTCATTAGGTTACAGTATTGGTGATATCAACGGTGATAGTCTGAACGATATAGTACTTTTCAGTGATTGCCCCTGCAAGTCGTTATCAATTTTTAAAAATACAGGAAGCGGCTTTCAGAATGTCACTCACGAATGGGGGCTGCCTTACCTTAATATTGGTCCTGATGGACTACTAGTTGATCTGGATCAGGATGGTGATCTTGATATATTTAGTGCCTCGGAAGGGATACCTATCATCATTGAGAACCACTTTGGTAAAGATAATACCTCTGATATCAGAAATAGTTCTATTGGTGGGAGGTCTGATTATTCATCAGTGAGATATAATCATAGATCAGGTGGAATTCTGAAGCAAGGTCCTACACTTGCCATAACAGAAAATAATCTTCTTAATGAAAAGAAAAAATCCGATTTTTCGGCCACTGTATTTCCAAATCCTAGTTCTGGTCTTTTTACAATTGAGATTAATTCGGTAACTAATCTTGAGGAACTAGAGATGGTACTTTATACCCAAGATATGAGGAAACTGGCTGATTTGAGTCAGCAGACTGTTATTCAAGGTATAAGTAAATTTGATATTGATTTATCTCAATATGGTAAGATTGGTAACGGAACTTATTTTATCGTGCTGAATTCCAAAGGCACAAATGCAATTTTAACGACGGTAGTGAGTAAGTGATGCGAACGATTTTATTAGCTGCGCTATTTCTGATCATACCCTTTGGGAATTTAATATATGCACAGATCAATGGCCCTATCCAACCAGATTATACCAATTTTACTCCCATAAGCGGCTCTGATATGGTAGATACATATACCGGGCAGTTTAGGTACTCAATACCAGTAATTACTATACCCGGTCCTGATGGTAGTGGTTATACCCTGTCGCTAGGTTACAATAGTAATAACAAACCTGATGATGAAGCTAGTTGGGTCGGGTACGGTTGGACACTGAATCCTGGTGCAATAAGTAGGAATAAAAGAGGATTTCCCGATGAATTTAATGGTGTGGAAGTCATTTATTATAAGAAAAGATTGCGAAACCAGACCCGTACAGTATATCCAAGTACTGCTATGGAATTCTATAGTGTAGATGAAAATCCCGATACGGGAGAAGGTAGTTTATCTCCGGGATTCAATCTATCACTCTCAATGATTCTTAGCCACAATAATTACACTGGCTATAAAAGAACATTTTCACTTGGTGGTGGCCATGATTATGCCAGCGGTAATTTCACTACCTCAAGCGATGGTAGTTATTCTATTAGTGCTAATTCCAGATATCTGGTGCGTGAACTATCTAATTCTATATATCCGGAGATAAAGGGAGAAGATCAAAAAGGATGGTCCGGTTTTCTAAGAAACTCTGTCAAAAGCTATGCAAACCGTTTACCCGCAGCTGGAATTAATTCACTTAATTGGCTGGTAAATAGCAGGGGTGCTTTTCCTGTTAGTGCTGATAATTATAAAGTCGATGTTGTAGGGTTTAGTCCTGGTCTCAGATTAGATGGTTTCTTGGGAGTAGGGCTTGATATGACTTACGGGTGGAGTACAACTGACATAACTTATGATCCGGTTGTTACAAGAAAGGCTAATGGATATCTTCATTCTGATAAAGGATTCTCTGATGGTAAAACTCTGATGGACTATTTTGTGTTCAATGAAAGAACTGTCAAAGAAGATGATGCTTTTCTTCATATACCCTTTTCAAATGCAGATGATTTTTCGGTAAGTGGCAATGGGATAGCCGGTTCATTCAGAGCATGGAGTAATCAGGCGGGTACTTTCCGTCCTGATAATTCGGAGTCAGAAACTTATAGCGATGATGCAGGTGCAACTGGTTCAGTTGGTCCTGGTGGCTGGGGGTTCGGAGGTAATTACTCCTATGGTGACGGCCGACAGAAGCAGAGCCCATGGTGGAATGGTGATACCGATGCAACAGGCGGTCCGGATTTTGCCGCAGCGGGGCCTGATTCTAACAGAAGTAATTTTGTGTTCAAATTCAGGAACGATCCAACGGGATGGATCGATTATTATGACTCGGAGAATCATCCCGATAGATTTAGCCCCTTTGCTCAAAGCTTTCATTCATTCAACAATCTATCTCAAGTTTATGGGCATAGACTTAGTAGCTCTAGCGGACCTAATGTTGATACTGAAGGGTTTTATCGAGCTAGCAAAAAAATTGAACCAAAATATTTTGGTATTTCAGATAATTCTGAAGCCTTGCATATACCTGAGAATCTGCCTGAATTAAGTGGTATTGGTAAAGGTATGATAGTTGGGTTCAGAATAACCTCAGAAAATGGAATAGTCTATGAATATCACCAACCAATATTTAATAGAGAAGAAAAGAATATATCATACTCCATTAATAATGCGAATCAATCGCAAGAAGAAAACTATACAAATGACAATTATATAATCTATCAAAACATAAGTGATGAAAATACTATAGTCAATAAGAGGGGCGAATATGTTAGTGAACCTTATGCAACCACCTATTTGCTTACTGCAATATATTCACCCGATTATGTAGATCTGTCCGGTGATGGCCCATCAAATGATGATCTGGGTAGCTGGACCCGTTTTGAATATGAGCGTTCTGCCGGAAGTAATGATAAATCAGATTCATCACAAGAATGGTTTTTTTGGAGAAAACCATATAGTGGGTTGTATTATAACAGAGGAGAGCTATCAAATAAACTGGACGATACAGGAATGTTCAGTGCTGGTGAGAAGGAACTCTACTATCTTTCAACCATCGAAACTAAGTCTCATATTGCATACTTCATTAATAATAAGACATCATTCAACATAGCGTTGCAATCTCAGGATGGTGTGAGTGTTGATACTATTGCTGTTGAAGCGGAGCGAGATGATAATGGTAAGTTCTTAGAACGACTTGATTCCTATCCTGCTGATAGTGATGCCAGTGCTGCATGGATTAGGGCAGAACCTTGGGAAGAAGATCCGGATATACCAACCCCAAATCCGTCTCGGTATCTTGAGAGAATAGAACTATATGCAAAGGACCCTTCAGATCCTAACCTGCATACCGAATTACTCTCAACTACTAATTTCCAATATGATGGTTCATACCCAATATGGACAGGGCAGTTAAGTTCATTCCAGAATAAAGGTAAACTTACGCTAACAGGTATCTGGACCGATCATGCAGACTTACAGACAACCTATATTTCGACCTATCGATTTGGATACACCTACCCTGGTTCATCAGACTATCCCGGAAGATATTCACATCTGGCTACTGAATATGCAGGTCTGGATGAGCTCCCAACCTACAATTATCTTGATACAGATGTTTGGGGGTATTATGCGACAGATGGTGCTTCGCCATCCGGAGGAACTCCAATTGCTTCAATCGGTAATGGATCTATACTGTCTAATATAGAGGATTCCAGAAAATATAAGATGAAAGATTGGGTAGATCAGCTACCAGATCATTCAGATTTTGATCCAGCTGCATATAATCTCAAAACCATTGATCTTCCATCTGATGGGCAAATCCATATTCAGTATGAGCGTAATAAATATACGAGTGTACAAGACAGATTACCCATGATAATGGTACCTATAAAAGAAGGTGTAGCTATGGGTAATGGAGAGTATATAATTGATCTTTCAAAATCTATTGATACTACCGGACTTGATCTGGCTTCGTATGCCAGTATTCTTGATAGTATTCTCAAACGGGATAGACTATACTTTCGCTTTTTATATGGAATATCACAGGATGATGGGCAAGTAGATATGAGCCACTGTCCCTCAGAAATAATCAGAGGGTGGAGTAGTGTCGAAAGCGTTACATTTACTGGGGGTGAGATTAAGATACAAACCAGATTAACCAAAGGCACTGACGGGGGAGATATACCTATTCCCAGGAAGATGTGTGAGGTTATGGTTGTTGAGCAAAGAAGCGGTATCTATTCTAAAGGTTCTATTGAAAACTGTGATCCTTGTAACGGTGATCATGGGGTAGCATTTAATTATGATGCGGAAGCCAAAGATCCGTGGGGGGCCGATATTGCAAACCTCAATGAAGATATATGTAGATACTATAGTCCTTCAGATTCCTATCTAAGGCTTCCACTTCCTGAAGCAATGGAAAAGAAAGGGGGTGGTATCAGAGTCAAAAGAATTCTTATGTTGGACAAGTTCAATAGTCTGACAGGTGAAGGTGAAAATAATCTCTATGGTACCGAATATGTTTACAAAAAAGCAACACCTTTAGGCTTAGTTGGCTCTGGTGTTGCTGCAAACGAACCGGAAATAGATGTATCTAATTCACTAAGGAGTTTCCTGGGTACCAGAGCCCCATTAGATGATACACAGATGGACAAGATTGGTATTAAAACTGATATCCCTGTCAGTATAGAACAGTACGAAGGTCCACTCTGTAAGCCATTGTTACCTTCAGCTTTGGTAACATATGCTGATGTGACAAGCAAGTCAATTTACGAAGGTCCCAATACCAACGGTTTTAATATCGATTCATATATAACCTATCGCGATCTGCCTTATGACTTTAAGATGAGAGATACCTTCCAGGGCGCAGACAGATTAGTCGAAGGAATTGACTATACTAATCCGGCATTTGATGATCCATCTCTCAATATCCCTATGCTATATAGCTATATGGGTACTTTTGCCCTTCAGGGTTATCAGTTTATTACTCATGGTTTAATTGGTCAGAAGAAATCCAATCACCTTTATGCGGGTAGTTACTCTGATTATATTATTGATCCACTAAATGCCAGGATTACATCCGGAACTACTTATGAGTACTTTAATCCTGTTGAGCCAATTCCACTTTACCGTGGTGATACCATAGAATATGGTTTTAGAGGTCTTGATATGGATATATTTGGAGAGTCACGATATACAGAGCAACATAATTTAAATGCTGGCGGAGACATTGATGTAAACTTTACTTGGGCTCTTGCCTTTACCGGTTCAGCAAATATTACAGGAGATTATTCTGAATCTGAAGCAGGTACCTATGTTACAACAAAGATTATTTCTCTACCCGTATTTGTAAAATCTGTTGAGACGACAACAGACGGAGTCTCATCCAAAGTTGAGAATATTGCTTTTGATCCCATCACAGGTTCGCCAGTTCTTACTACAGCTTATGATGATTATTCAGATATAACAGATGGATTGGGTTATCAGGGACAGATCAATACATTTAACCTCATGGCCCATTCCCATTACCAAGAGCTTGGAGAGAAGAGTTTTGGTGATGGAAAGGTCATACAAAGCGTCGAGTATAACAGGGTACTAAGGCTGGTAGCAAATGACACATCGGCTGTGATTTATCCATCTTATTCCTATGGAGAAAATCAATGGGGTGGAGATTTCCACGAGCCACTGACCAAAGGAGATATCATTGAAGTCTATCCCAGCCAGGCCAATCCCGATTTTACAAGATCTTATCTCTATACCATAGATCATATTACACCAATTGGCATCGCACTGCAGCCCCTGGATTCGAGTGATACTTTCAGCGGGTTACTCAGGAATGTAGATATTAGGATAGTAAAAAAATCAGGTCAACACCAATTAGGCCTTTCGGTTGGTCAGGTAACAACATATGGAGATCTGGAGCTCCCGTCTACAAACTACTACGGTATAGATACTGCAAGAATTACCGAGCGTCAGACCCTGGTTGATACCATGAATGTAATACTAAGCAGTAGCAGGGATACAACAATTAATCTGGTTGATATAGTACCAAATATTAAAATCATATCTCCCGACGGGGATACGATTACTGGTAGCGAAGTTTCATTAATATTTAACTTCTCGGATCTGGTTCAGGTTTCACCTAACGATCCCTATGTAGCCTCACTTTATGACTATAGATATTACGACCCTACTGATACTATATCGCATGCATTTTTTGAGATTAGCTATGTCTATAACTCAAAAACATTTACTCAGGCTGATATGATGCCAAGATATAATGAGATAGTAACAGATCTTAATGCATTACTTGATTCAAATTATAAATTCATCCCTCTTTCTGATTATCAGCTAAATTCTATGAGGCTGGATAATAATGATGCTCAATTATCCAACATATTTGATGATATGGGAGATCATGAGATCAGGCAAGTTAAACTCAGAGAGAGTGATTATTATGAATTAACCGGACTGAATAAAATATTGGATGCCCATTATTTGCGTCAGGGTACTTACCAGAAAGGTAATGATATTTTAAATATAGAAGAAAGTTCGATAGGCTCTGTATATCTATACAAAGATGAAACAGATAGTGCCTTCGTTAAGCCGGATATACCATTAGAAGATGAATCTGGCAACAGGATGTTTGCAAGGCTGAATTTTTCGGGTTACTTGACAAAAGAAGAGCAGGAGACTAATTTCCTATCTATCCCAACATATGTATCAAATGTAGATTCTACCGTCTACACCAGCTCCAGGGGATACTTTGAATTCACTGATATGGATCTGATGTATAGATATATTCCTGACAATCAGTATGACAAAGATTTTGGTGAATTCATTGATACAAATGATATCGTTATTGCTGATACATGTAAATTCGGGCACGAACGCCGATATGTCACCTATGATTCAGTTAATCCCGCTGTATTTGATACCATACCTAACAGTATATATTGGACTAATGCTGAGTTTGTACTGGGATGGAGCGGTGAGATTGAGATTGATACACGAGCAGGTCTGCCAGATGGTCTGCCTGATACAATGATTCACCGACCATTGATTGATACAGTCTTTCCCTATCACTTCTACCGTCATTTTGCTTGTCTGGATTTTGATGATGAGGTCTCACTTGCCTGGCAGTTTGAGAATGTACTTTCGATTACCAATTCTACCTTGAGTGATGACAATCCGATATCATTTGAAGAATATGGAATTGATCCGGGTACAGTGCCTCAAAATGATGTGCTTAACAAGCGTAAAGGGGTCTGGAGGCCACAAGGTAACTATGTATATGAAACAGGTCGGAATTCAGGTGGACTCGATCCATACAGTGCTGCCCAAACAGGCCGGAATTACATTACAGGTAAATATGCCGATGGTATTGGGGTCGATGGTTCAATTTATACTGTAAAGACGATCAATTGGATGAATCCCGAAAGATCAATTGATCAATGGATTAAGGGTGGTGATATAATCCAATATTCGCCCTTCGGTGAAGTAACCGAGGCTTATGATATTAATGAAATTGCCACTAGCGCCAGATATAATGAGATAACCAAGATGCCAGCATATACTGCTTCTAATGCTGAGTATGGATCAGTACTCTTTTTTGATTTTGAAGATTTTGAGCCTGTTGATATACCCGGATATGGAGTTCAAACAGACTTTACTGTTGATAGTATTTCGCATACAGGTAATAAGAGCTACAGATTAGCAACTGATTCGACGATTAGATTAACCAACTACTATACTCCTAACTTTCTTGTAGATACTCTTTCAGATGAAAAAGGATTGATTCGAGCTTGGGTCTATGTTGATGATGCTTCTTTGGGTCGAACACCTGAAATATTAGTTCGCCTAACAACACCTTTTGGCATACCCACTGCCCATTGTCCGACACATGAAATAATCGTAGCATTAGATTCTGTTGCAAGTTCCAATGGCTGGGTGCTTATGGAAGGTATTACAGGTACAGACTGCCATTTCCCGGATGAGATACCATTTGTAAGTATACAAACCACTGATACAACCGCTAATATCTTCATTGATGATTTCCTAATTCAGCCTTATTCAGCTGAGACAACTACCTATGTCTATGACCAAGGTGTTACTAATAGGATATTGGCTCAATTTGATCCGAACCATTTCCCGACCCTATACAGATATGACTATGAAAATCGATTATCTGGTATTACCAAACAAACAAGTAAAGGGCGCAGATTAGTATCCGAAACAGATTATAATTCACCCAACAGTATTCGCCCTGCCAGGCCTGGTGTCGATCAGTCCTATCTAGTGGCAGCTCCCCCTATGGCACCATCAATTAATATAGGGCTGTCGGAGCAGAAAGGAATAATGCCTAAAGGTATGTCTCTTAAAGAGTGGAAGAAGAGCTTCTATTCACTCGATAGTCGATCTCAAAACCAATTCGTGAATAACAGGCGTAGGGAGCAAAGAGCTATATCAGATAGTATAGAGAGGACTGGTATAGAAATGAAAAGCAAACTTTTGGAGCTTAAGATAAGTCGGGATAGGAAAAGTATTCAGTTATTAGATGGTATAATAAATACACCACTGGAAAATGATAGCCTACCTGGTCTGCCTGCTATTCCAGAATCACCATTTCTGATGGATTCATTGAAACATGAGACTAAAGATTTGCCCGAAATAAACCAACCCCAGATTCCTGATTTTAGGTTTGACACTGATTCTCTGGAAAAACCCTCAATGAATAGTATAGTTAAGCCATTGGGTACTATACCTGATTCGACAGAGATCAAAAAAAGGATAAAAGAAAGATTACTTGAACAGACGCGTAAGAAATGATTTTTATCAAAATTTTGAGAGATCACATTTGGATAATTAAATGAAGAATTTAGGTTTACTACTTCTATTTATTTTTAGCTGTATCGCTGATTTGCGGTCGCAGGAGATTATGCCTTTTGTTTATCCGCAGAATAATTATCCTACACTTGTTAAGGAAAGACTAATCAGTTTCACAGATACAGAGTTGCAGTTACTGTCCCAACCTATTCCGACAGGCCAGAAAACTCTTTCTCTTGTTGCTGACCCCCAACCCTATGATGACTGTTTCGAATGGCGGCATGATGGCAATATTTTCTTTAGCCTGGGTTTAGACACTAACGGTGTATTTGAGCACGGAGATAGAATATCATATGATATTTCACTCCAAGTGTACTATACTCTTACATATAAAGATCAACTAGGTACAGTTTATAATCACTTCTCCAATATGACTCTGGATCTTTTTGGTCAGGACTCAACTGGATTGGATGAGCCTGAAGAACTGGTTTACCTCAATAATTCTGTTTATTCTATTGATACTGTTGCCGGGTCTGCCTTGCAGTCCCTCACAGTAGATAGTGTTGCATATGTCTTTAACCCCATGCCGGGGATGAATGTAAGTCCGCTGGTTCGCTTCGAGATCTTCTATGAGTACCAGAAAGTTTATAAACCAATTGGTAGTTCTTATGATATAGTTCTGGAACAGAGATACGAGACAACAAATATTGGCTCTGGTAGCGCTCCTGAACCCGAGATCTATAATCTGCTTGATGTCACAAGCGAAGACCCAATACAAAACCTCAATATGGTAGAGCCCATAATGCTCAAATGGTATCCTAATAATTCCATGGCCTGTGATGAGCTCCCATTTAATAATTACGAGATACAGATACTAAAGCTCGAAAACTTTGCCAAAGATATTTTTATCTACGATACTGTTGGTGCCAATGACGATGTCTATGGATTTGAAAAAGCAATTGTCGATTGGGAGAAGGCAACTACTATCCAGACAGGTAGCTCCAAAACACGATACGATTATATACCGACAAAAGGGAAGGGACTGTATATATGGAGAGTCCGGCCCATAGCAGACTACTACCCAGATGGTGCCAACAACCCACTCAACTATGGTCAGTGGTCCCAATATATTGCCGGAAACGAAACTGCTACTCTGGTCAATGATACAGGTTCCATACCTGCCACCGGCGATACTGTTACATACAAGGTCTGGCTTCAGAACAATAACTTTGCATACAACTATAACGAACTTCTCTATATTACTGCCCAAATTGCCGTACCCGGATTTATCTTAGCAGAAGCATGGAACCGCGACCTCAACTGGTCGCATACCAAGTACTACACAGAAGCAAACAACGATTCAGTAGGTACACTGTCATACCAGCAGCTGACCTACGCCGATCATCTGCTTAATCAGCGGCAAACACAGATGCGCACCAAGGAGAGTGATCTAAATCTTATCTCAGGTGTAGTATTAGATAATCTTGGCCGCCCCGCAGTCAGCATACTACCATTTGCCCTGCAATATCCGGAAAGCCAGACTGCCGCCTTCGGCGATTCACATGCTACTCTCCTTAACAAAACAGGAATGGCATACCAAAACAAGCTAATTGAAGACCAGTCTGCCAACTCATACTCCATACGTCATTTCGATAGTCTCGATGTTGTTCCCCAGCAGGCATATGGCGGAAAAGTCTTCCAATACTACGATGGAGATACCACATACTATTCCGGGCTTGCCGAGCCGATGCCAGTGCCGAGCGCACAGGGCTATCCATTCAGCCGCACAGTCTTCTCTACTGACGGTACAGGCCGCCCGATAGAAGTCTCCGGTGTAGGAAAAAATCTAAAGATTGCTCCCGGCCCCGATACAGCTCGTACCACCAAATACTTCTACTCAAGCCCTACTAACACAGAGCTGCTCGCCGTTTTTGGTAATGAAGCCCCCAATCCCGCACGTATACAAAAAATAATTACAGTGGATCCCAATGGCGTATCCACCATTACATACAAAAACAATCTCGGTAAAGTCATAGCCAGTTGCTATGTCTCTCAGTACGATACCACCTTCACGCATCTGCTGCCCTTCGGTGACTACCCCGATAATAAGCTCGAACTGGATATTGCGTATGATCGCCAGGGTACAATTGCCTTTACCGAGTTTGGCCTGACTGAAACCCGGGGATTTGTACCAACTCTCAATACTACCGCTGAAGTCTCTTACAGTGCTGAGCCCGTTTCTCTGGAATTTACCCTGTGCCAGGGTGATACCAATGGTATCGATGCTTGTGCTAACATACCTTATAGATTCAGCCTGCTGCTCGAGGATGCAAAAGGCAATGCCGTACATACCGATTCAGCCTTCTATTCTCCTTCGGCTAGCCCGTGCCCTGATCTCGGCGGATCAGTCATCAATGATTCCGATAGCATAGCCCTGAACAAACAGACCAATTACTATGTCACTACAAATTTCCAGCTCGATCGTTCACCTCTGGATTCACTGCGTAAATATGTAGCTGATTCATATACCGATATTTATTTCGATGCATTCGCCCCTGCTCTCGATAGTCTCGATAAGCTCGATTCTATCTACAGGCGCAATGGCACATACATCCTCAGCCACTTCTATGACTACCTCGAAGCCGGCTACACCACCTCTATGGGGCGCTCGGTTACTTGGACTATCGATAGCTCCTCAGATCCCTGGATCTATACCACTGATCTTGGCTCTTGTCTTGGCACCCTGACCCTGCCCACAGATCAGTGTACTTTCAAATGCGAGCTGGAAGTCGATTATGGCTACGAGGCAGAGCTCCTGCAGGCCTTCACAGGCGAATATCCTTCCGGATCATCCAATTTTGACCTTATTGATACCGATGTGAGTGGTACTATCGAAATGGACGAA
>JGI12316J15310_10000048_pt50 | contig 30381 bp, 32 predicted proteins | sample MarCyaLeptolynsp_FD_15310 | JGI IMG/M metagenome (IMG submission 15310)
GGCGGCGACCGGAAGACCGCATGGGGTCTGGACGTACCCTTGCCCCGCTCGGTGATCGACGCTCATCTCGACGCGGTCTTCGTCGGGCACTGCGAGCTGGTGCCCCGCGACAGGCTCGGCCCGATGGTCGACGTCCAGGCCGCCCGCGACGCGTCGATGGCGGCGGCGATGCTCAGACATCCAGACGGCGCGGTGCTGATCGCCGGGCGTGGACACGTGCGCGGCGATGTCGGCGTGCCGCTGTTTCTGAACCGCCTGGCCCCGCAAGCGCGCGTCGCGACGGTCGGTCTCAACGAAGGCGGCACCGGAGGCCCGTTCAACTGGACCCGCGCCTTTCCCGCGCCCGAGCGCGAGGATCCGTGCAAAGTGCTCCGCAAGCGGTTCGGCGCCGCAGGGTGACGTCAGCGGGGTCCATCGGGCGATAGCTCGTCTAGATAAGCGCGTCGCCGGCATGTTAGGATACCTGTCCGAGAAGCTTGGACACGGAAATGATACGGCCCTTAAAGCCTTGGCGGATTCCCTCCTCGTTCAAGATCAAACGTGTGTCTTTGGACGCCCTTGACGCCAAATCGGCAATTGCCCAGATCCACGCGTATTGGGCGTCACTTGCCTCCACAAACAGTCTACCCGCACGCCGTCAGCTCGACCCGCTGGACCTGCCACCACGGATATTGCCGTGGCTGTTCATCATTGAGGTTGTGCAGTCGTTCCCGGTGCTGGACTACCGCTATAGGCTGGTCGGCACGGGGAACACGTCGCTGGTCGGTCGGGACGCCACCGGCCATCTGGCGAGCGAGATCTTCGCCGCGCGGGAAACCGACGTCGTACCATTGTCCTTCGATGAAACGGTCCGGACGGCCCAGCCGACCTTCTGGTTGGCAACGGTGCCGAACGATCGGATCGGGTCTGTGGAAATCGAGCGAGGGCTGTTCCCGCTGGCCGAGAACGGGGTCGATGTCGACGCGGTTCTCGGCGTGGCCCTGCCGATCGGCGGCAATCCCTTCTGAACGAACGGGCCGCCGAGATTCGAGACCGGCGGGTTGCACTGGCCGACACTTGGGAGTATATCCCCGCCTTCCCGCTCCGGCCCCGTGCCGGAGACGGGCCGTCGCGCGCGGGCGAAAAGGGCTGCCCGGCCGACGCGAAGTCGACAACGTCGAGACCAAAGGAGCGACAAAATGCCCAAGATGAAGACGAAAAGCAGCGTCAAAGGCCGCTTTCGCGTGACGGGGTCCGGAAAGATCAAGGGCAACGTCGCCTATAAGCGCCATATGCTGCGCCGCCGTTCCCAGAAGATGAAGCGTCAGGCCCGCGGGACCTTCGTGATGGCTGAGGCCGATCAGAAGATCGTCAAGCGGTTCATGCCGTACAGCTGAGGAGAGCGGACACATGGCACGAGTTAAGCGGGGCACGACGGCACACGCCCGCCACAAGAAGGTCACCGACGCCGCCAAGGGTTACTACGGCCGGCGCAAGAACGTTTTCCGCGTCGCCGTCCAGGCGGTGGAAAAGGGTCAACAGTACGCCTACCGGGATCGCCGGACCCGCAAGCGCGACTTCCGCGCGCTGTGGATCCAGCGCATCAACGCGGGCGTGCGCCAGTACGGTATGACCTATTCGCGGTTCATGAACGGCTTGAAACTCGCCGGCATCGATCTAGACCGCAAGGTCCTGTCCGACCTGGCGATCCATGAGCCGGCCGCGTTCAAGAACATCGTCGATCAGGCCGAGGCCGCCCTCAAAGGCTGAGCGCGCAACGGACGACGAATACAGGGGGCCGGTGGCGACACACCGGCCCTTTTCTGTTGCAGGCACGGCGGGGCTCTATTGCAGGCGCAGCAGCACTTCGTTGCGGCGCAGGAAGCCTGGCGTCCACGGGTCGTCGTAATAGGCGTAAAGCGCCTGTCCCTCTGGCGTCAGCCCGCGGGCGGCCACCCATCCGCGCAGCCGGTCCTCGTGGCGCTCGAAATCGCCATCGCCGGCGACACCGCCGAACCGTATCGCCGCCTTCCGGGCGGCCGGCCACCTCTCCAGCACCACGCCCTCGGCCGGCGGTGGCAGGTCTTCAAGGGCATATTCGGAGGGCATCACGAAACGGATCTGCCACCGCGCGGCGCCGTCGGCCGGTTCCTGGATCACCGGCGCCGTCATGGCGATGGTGTCGCCGGCGCGGTTCTTCGCGAAGATATAGGCGGCGAGCGCGCGAAACCCCTGGCGCACCCCGTCCTGACGGCCGCCCCGCGTATCCGCCTCGGCGACGACCATCTCCGGATAGTCCCGCAGTTCGTACACGCCGTCGACCTCGACCACGCTGTAGGCCGGCTGCTCCACGCTGTGGGTGATCCAGTACCAGCCTCCGACCATCGCAATGGCGAGGGCGGAGACGCCGGCCGTCAGTGTCGCCAACACAACAATACCCCGCCTCATCCGTCGTCGGATTTGCGCTGTTTCTCCAGCGCCTTCGTCGTCCGATGTTCGACATAGCGGCGCGCCCAGTTCGACCCGCCCTCGTCATCGGACCGGCGCATCTGCGACCGGTGCTCCCACCACAGAAGCAGCGCCACCGCGCCGCCGATCGCTGCAATCATCACGACACCCATCGTCGATCCTCTCTGCCATCCATCGCCGGTCCTGTTCCTCCACAGATGTGGTCCGCGATCGCCTCGCGTCCAATGCCATCCTGAAGGCTCGCCAAGGCGGGGACGACCGGCTACAACGGCGCCCACCTGATCGGAAACAGGCACGGACACATGGCAAACGTCGACGCATTGCAAGCCGAACTGCTGGCCGAGGTCGAAGGGGCCGCGACCCTCGACGCCCTGGAGCAGGTGCGCATCACCGCCCTCGGCAAAAAGGGCCGCATCACCGCCGAGATGAAGACGCTTGGCGGCCTCGACCCCGAGGCCCGCAAGGAGACCGGCCAGGCCCTGAACCGGGTCAAGGACGCGGTCGCCTCGGCGCTGGAAGGGCGCAAGGGGGAGCTCGCCGCCGCCGCCCTGGACGCCCGGCTGGCGGAGGAGCGGATCGACGTCTCGCTGCCGGTCCGCCCGGAGATGCGCGGCCGCATCCATCCGATCACCCAGACCATCGACGAGCTGACCGCGATTTTCGCCGAGATGGGCTTCACCGTCGCTGAAGGGCCCGACATCGAGAGCGACTGGTACAACTTCGAGGCGCTGAATTTCCCGCCGGACCATCCGGCCCGTCAGGATCACGACACCTTCTACCTGACGCCGGACGAGGCGGGGGAGCGCAAGGTCCTGCGCACCCATACCAGCCCGGTGCAGATCCGCACCATGGAGTCCCAGACCCCGCCGATCCGCATCATCGTGCCGGGCCGCACCTTCCGTTCCGACCACGACGCGACCCACTCGCCGATGTTCCATCAGGTCGAGGCGCTGGTGATCGACAAGAAGACTCATATGGGCCACCTGAAGGGCTGCCTGCAGGATTTCTGCCGCGCGTTCTTCGGCATCGACGACCTGCCGCTGCGCTTCCGGCCGAGCTACTTCCCGTTCACGGAGCCGTCGGCCGAGGTCGATATCGGCTGCTCGCGTGCCGGCGGCGAGCTGAAGATCGGCAACTACGGCGACTGGCTGGAGATTCTCGGCTCCGGCATGGTGCATCCGAACGTGCTGCGCAACTGCGGCATCGACCCGGACGAGTATCAGGGTTTCGCGTTCGGCATGGGGATCGAGCGGATCGCCATGCTGAAATACGGCATCCCGGACCTGCGCCCGTTCTACGACAGCGACCTGCGGTGGATGCGCCATTACGGCTTCACGCCGCTGGCGCAACCGACCATCGCCGGAGGGCTCTGAGCCATGAAGTTCACCCTGTCCTGGCTGAAGGATCACCTGGAGACCGAGGCGAGCCTCCGGGAGATCACCGACCGGCTGACCATGCTCGGGCTTGAACTCGAGGGTGTGGAGGACCGGGCCGCCGCCTTTGCCGATTTCCGGGTCGCCCATGTGGTGGAGGCAGTGCAGCACCCCAACGCCGACCGCCTGCGGGTCTGCAAGGTCGACGCCGGCGACGGCATCGTCCAGGTGGTGTGCGGCGCGCCGAACGCGCGCACCGGGATGAAGGGCGTGTTCGCCCCCTCCGGCAGCTACATCCCGGGCACCGACCTGAACCTGAAGGCCGGCAAGATCCGCGGCGAGGAGAGCAACGGCATGCTGCTCTCCGAGCGTGAGCTCGGTCTCAGCGACGATCACGAGGGGATCATTGACCTGCCCGAGGACGCGCCGGTCGGCCAGGGTTACGCCCGGTATGCCGGGCTCGACGACCCGGTCATCGATGTCGCGATCACCCCGGACCGGGCCGATTGCCTGGGCGTGCGCGGCATCGCGCGCGACCTCGCCGCCTCCGGTCTCGGCACGCTCAAGCCGCTGGACATCTCGCCGGTGAAGGGCAGCTTCCAGAGCCCGATGCGCTTCGACGTCGACCTGCCGGCCGATCAGGCGCATCTCTGCCCGGCGGTCGGCGGCCGCTATTTCCGCGGCGTGAAGAACGGCCCGTCGCCGGCCTGGATGCAGGAGCGCCTGCGCGCGGTCGGGCTGCGCCCGATCTCGGCGCTGGTCGACATCACCAACTACATGATGCTCGACGTCGGCCGGCCGCTGCACGCCTATGACGCCAAGAAGCTGAACGGCAACCCGACCATCCGCCTGGCCAAGACGGGGGAGAGCTATCTCGCCCTGAACGGCCGCGAATACACCTTCGAGGATGGCATGCTGGTGATCGGCGACAGCCACGGCGTCGACGACCTCGCCGGCATCATGGGCGGCGAGCGCACCGGCGTCGACGACGACACCACCGAGATGTTCCTTGAGGTCGCGGTGTTCGACGAGACTTCCGTGGCATCGACCGGGCGCAAGCTCAGCGTGCTGTCCGACGCCCGCTACCGGTTCGAGCGCGGGCTTGATCAGACCGGCCCGTGGTGGGGTTCGGAGCTAGCGGCCAGATTGGTGCTGGAGATCTGCGGCGGCGAGGCGAGCGACGTGGTGGTCACCGGCGCCGGGCGCGATTGGCGGCGCCAGCTACCGCTGCGCCATTCCCGCATCCAGGCGCTGTGCGGCGTCGCGGTGGCGGAGGACGAGGCGAAGCGCATCCTCACCACCCTGGGATTCGAGGTCGAGGGAGCCGGCGAGACCATGACCGTCACGCCGCCGCCATGGCGCGGCGACGTCGAGGGCGAAGCCGATCTCGTGGAGGAGGTCGTGCGGGTCAACGGCTACGACAAGATCGAGCCGGTCTCGATGGAGCGCGACGGGGCGGTTCCGCACGCGGCCCTGACCGCAGACCAGAACCGCCGCCGGCTGGCCAAGCGCGCCCTGGCGGGCCGCGGCATGATCGAGGCCGTGACCTTCTCGTTCCTGCCGGCCAAGCATGCCGAGATGTTCGGCGGCGGGGCGGCCGCCCTGCACCTGGTCAACCCGATCAGCGCCGATCTTGACGTGATGCGCCCGTCGATCCTGCCGAACCTGCTGGCGGCGGCGGCGCGCAACGCCAATCAGGGCTATCCCGACGTCGCCCTGTTCGAGGTCGGTCCGGAATACGCCGGCGACCGTCCGGAGGATCAGTCCCAGGCCGCCGTCGGGCTGCGGGTCGGGCGCACCGGACCGCGCGACTGGCGCAAGGCCGACCGGGTCGTCGACGCATTCGACGCCAAGGCGGACGCGCTGGACCTGCTGGAGATGCTGGAGGCGCCGGTGGCGAACCTGCAGGTCTCGATCGACGCGCCGGACTGGTACCACCCGGGCCGCTCCGGTTGCCTGCGTCTCGGGCCGAAGGTTCTGGCCCGGTTCGGCGAACTGCACCCGCGCGTGCTCGCCGCCTTCGAGGTGAAGGGCCCGGCGGTCGCCTTGGAGGTGCTGATCGACGCGGTGCCGATGCCCAAGCGCAAGGGACCCCAGCGCCCGCTGCTGGAGCGCATCCCGTTCCAGCCGGTCGCGCGCGATTTCGCCTTCGTCGTGGCGGAAGACGTGGCGGCCGACAAGGTAGCGCGGGCCGCCGCCGGCGCCGACAAGGCGTTGATCGACGGCGTGCACGTATTCGACGAGTACACCGGCCCTGGCCTTGAGGCGGGGCGCAAGTCGATCGCGGTGGAGGTCACCCTGCAGCCGCGCGACGCGACCCTGACCGACGAGCAGATCGAGGCGGTATCGGCGAAGATCGTCGCCGCCGTCGAGAAGCATACGGGCGGGGTGCTGCGCGGCTGACTCTGCCGCCCTGCTTCTCTTCACTCCCCGGCCCTGTGCCGGGGCCTAGGGTTGAAGGCGCAGGGGTGCCTGCAGAATATCGGCACCGCTGCAACAAGCCGAAGCCTGGGCCCCGGCACAGGGCCGGGAAGTGAGGCACAGGAGAGCGCCTGTTGGCCTATCCGCCCCAGGTCCGGATGAGCGGCCCGTCGGCGCCGAACAGCGGGTCGGTTTCCGGCCGCGGCACCGCCGCCACCAGCGCCTCGACATCGTCGTGGCTCTCGCCCTCGCGCCGCAGGTCCGGGCTCTCCTGGCCCTGCGGATAACAACCGCAGACCAGGAAATCGGCGCTGGAGGACAGGCACTTGTGCCCGGTTCCGGCGGGCAGGACCAGGGCGTCGCCCCGGCGCACGGTCACCCGCTCTCCACCCTCGCCGCCGAGCAGCAGCTCCGCCTCTCCGGCGACGCAGATCAGCGCCTCATGCGCCGTCGCGTGGTAGTGATGATACGGAAACACGCCGTACAGCCAGGCCCCGCCCCAGCCGTTGCGCCGCACCGTCGCCTGAACATCCGCCGCCGACGCATCGGCCGCGGCACCCGGCAGGATCACCACCGGCAGAACCGGGTTGTTCGGCGCCGCCGGATCGGACGCGAAGCGCAGGGTCCTGACAGTAGGCGCGGCCATCAGTCGGGCGACTCCACAGGATGCTGGTGCACGTGCTCGTGGCCGCCCACATAGGCCGCCCAACACGGCGTACTGAACGCGATCACGACACCCACGGCAAGCTCCGCCAGCAACCCGACCCGTCCCCGGGTCGGCCGTGGCGTAGGAATTGGTTGACGCCGTCTACTTCATCTCTCATAGTAGACGGCGTCAACCATGGAGGCTGCCATGCGCCCTAGATCCCTCAGTGCCTTGCTCTCCGTGCTTCTCATTTGCACGACCCTGCCGGCGACGGCGGCGGAACTCACGGTTCGGGTCACCGGTGTCGAAAGGAGCGACGGCCGGGTCGGCTGCGCCCTTTACGCCGGTCCGGACGGATTCCCGATGGACACCTCCGTTCCGACACGCCAATGGCACGCCGCCAGCACCAAAGGCGTGATTTGCCATTTCTCCGACCTCGAGGCCGGCCGGTTCGCCGTGGCGGTGTCCCAGGACTTCAACGGAAACCGGAGGACCGACACGAACTTCTTTGGAATTCCGACCGAGCCCTGGGGCGTCTCGAACAACGTCCGCCCCACCCTGCGCGCACCGACCTTCGAGGAGGCGGAGGTCCGGCTCGCGGCCGGCGAGTCGGCCTCGATCACGGTGAGGATCGCCGAGTGACCCCCGGTCCGCGAAAGCTACCAAGCGCCACCGCGTGTCGCCTGCGCGAGCGCTACGGCCCCTGGGCGCTGGTGACCGGCGCCTCCGACGGCATCGGCCGCGACATCGCCGAGTGCCTGGCCGCCGCCGGCGTCAACCTGGTCCTCAGTGCGCGCCGGGTCCCCGCCCTGGAGGCACTCGCGCGGCAGCTCGAGGAGACCGCCGGGATCGAGACACGGGTCATCCCGGCGGACATGGCCGTCCCGGCGGATGTGGAGACGCTGGTGTTGGGCTGCACTGACCTGGATATCGGGCTTCTGGCCGCCTGCGCCGGGTTCGGAACATCGGGCGCGTTTCTCGAGTCCGAGGCCGTGTCGGAGACTGCGATGGTCGACGTGAACTGCCGCGCCGTCCTGACGCTCACCCGGGCCTTCGCCGGGCAGTTCGCGGCGCGCGGTGGCGGCGGCATCGTGCTGATGAGCTCGCTGTTCGCGTTCCAGGGCGTTCCTCGGGCGGCCAACTACGCCGCCACCAAGGCGTACATCCAGTGCCTGGCGGAAGGCCTACGCCCGGAATTGGCGCCCCACGGCATCGATGTCATCGCCAGCGCGCCGGGGCCGATCCGCAGCGGGTTCGCCGCCCGTGCCGGCATGGTGATGGGCCTGTCGCAGCCCGCCTCGGCCGTGGGCCGGGAGACGCTGTCCAGGCTCGGCCGCCGCGGCACAGTTCGGCCGGGCTGGCTGTCGAAGCTGCTGGAAACCCTGTTCATCGGCCAGCCGCGACGCATGCGGAGCTGGATCCTCGCCCGCGTCGTCGCCGGCATGACGCCGCCACGCCGGGTCGCCGGCCCGGGCGACTGACACCGGTCGCGCGACCGAGCCGGCGGAAAGGTGTCGTGGCTCGACGGGCCGGGAGCGAGGGACTAGGCTCCGCTGCATGGCGAAACCCCGTTCGAGACCATCCGACCTGCGCACGGCCTGCGTCGCGGAGGCGCTGGCGATCATCGAGTCCGACGGCGTCGAAAAGCTGAGCCTGCGCGAGGTGGCGCGTCGGCTCGGCGTGTCACACCAGGCACCCTACAAGCATTTCGAGAGCCGCGATCACATCCTGGCGGCGGTTGTGGCCCGCGCGTATGACAGCTTCGCCGCTGCCATCGACGCGCGGCCGCGCCACAACGATCCCTATCTCGACCTCGGCGAGATGGGCCGGGCGTATCTCGCCTACGCCAGTTCCCATCCGCTGCAATACCGGCTGATGTTCGGCACACCCCTGCCGGACCCGGAGGCGCATCCGGAGATGATGGCCAAGGCCAAGCACGCCTTCGCGCTGCTCAATGACGCGATCGCGGCGCTGCCGACGGCCGGCGATCGCGAGCAGATTGACCTGGACGCCCTGTTCGTCTGGAGCACCGTGCACGGCATCTCGACGCTTCTGCAGAGCCGCGCGGCCGAGACCCTGGGCCTGCCGGCGGAGACCATCGCGAGAGCGAGCTGGCATACCTTGATGCGCATCGGGACCGGCCTCCGCGATACCGCAGTGCCGTCCGCTGGTCCGGCCGACCCTTGCCATCTCCCCTCGACCGGCGCCGGCGCGTGACGTCGCAAGTGCCGGCATCAGATCGGATCAAGATAATTTGATGATGCTAGTAATTTATTAAGACCTACCCATGTAAATCCCAAGGGGTGACGCCTCCAGAGACCACAAGGGTCTGGAAAGGAGGGTGTGATGAGCACGAACACTCGACTGCCTACTCTGGCATCTCGATTTGGCCTGGCGACAGGACTTGCCGTCGCCATGCTTGCCAGCCCGGGGATCCTGGGGACCGCAGAAGCGGCCCCGGCCTGTGGCAAACACGCCGACATCGTCGACAAGCTGGCCGACGCCTACAAGGAGTTCCGCTCCTCCGTCATGGTCGATTCGCAGGGCAACCTGGTCGAGGTCTACAGCAACCTCGATACCGGGACGTGGACCCTTCTGGTCACCCGTCCGCGCGGTCGGACCTGCGTCGTGAGTTCCGGCGAGAACTTCATCAACACGGTCAGCGACCGCGTCGTCGGCGAACCGGCCTGACGCCGGCGACACCCGATCCCGCCCCGGCGAGGGCCGCGCGCCAGCACCTTGACCCTCGCCGAAGCCGATGCTCGACTGCCGCCAAACAAAAGGCGACAAAGCAACGGCTGGAGGGATGGGAATGGCGCGCAAGCGTTACGAGGATCTGCGCAGTGCGCGCTGGTACGGAGCGGCGGACCTAAGGGCCTTCGGCCACCGCTCGCGGACCCTGCAGATGGGCTACGACCGCCAGGACTGGAACGGCAAGCCGGTCATCGCGATCGTCAACACCTGGTCCGAAATCAATCCCTGCCACACCCATTTCCGCCAACGCGCCGAAGAGGTGAAGCGCGGCGTCTGGCAGGCCGGCGGCTTCCCCGTCGAGCTGCCGGCGATCTCGCTGTCCGAGCCGTTCCAGAAGCCGACCACCATGCTGTACCGCAACCTGCTCGCCATGGAGACGGAGGAGCTTCTGCGCTCCTATCCGGCCGATGGCGCGGTGCTGATGGGCGGCTGCGACAAGACCACCCCGGCGCTGCTGATGGGGGCGGCCAGCATGAACATCCCGGCGATCTTCGTGCCCGCCGGCCCGATGCTGCGCGGCAACTGGCACGGCAAGACGCTGGGCTCCGGCTCCGACACCTGGAAGTACTGGGCCGAGCTCAAGGTCGGGAACATCACCGAACGCGACTGGGAGGAGATCGAGGAGGGCATCGCCCGCTCCCCCGGCACCTGCATGACCATGGGCACCGCTGCCACGATGATGAGCGCGGTCGAGGCGCTCGGCATGTCGCTGCCCGGCTCCAGTGCCATTCCGGCCCCCGACGCCAACCACTCGCGCATGGCAAGCGTCTCCGGCCGCCGCATCGTCGAGATGGTGTGGGAGGACCTGAAACCGTCCGACATCATGACCGAGGGCGCCTTCGAGAACGCGATCTCCACCGTCATGGCCATGGGCGGATCGACCAACTCGGTGGTTCACCTGATCGCCATGGCCGGGCGCCTCGGCCTGCCGATCGACCTCGACCGGTTCGACGCGATCTCCCGCCGGGTGCCGTGGCTCGCCGATATCCGGCCGTCCGGCAAATGGCTGATGGAGGACTTCTATTATGCCGGCGGCCTGCCCGCCCTGCTCGGTGAGCTGAAGGACCTGCTCCACACCGACGCGGTCACCGTCTCCGGCCGGACCCTTGGCGAGGATATCGCCGCCGCCGACGTCTATAACGAGGAGGTCATCCGCCGCCGCATCAACCCGCTCGGCGGACAGGGTGGCCTGGTGGTGCTGCGCGGCAACCTGGCGCCCGACGGCGCGGTCATCAAGCAGACCGCCATGGACCCGAAATTCATGACCCATCGCGGCCCGGCGGTGGTGTTCGCCGACTACAACGACATGGCGGCGCGCATCGACGACCCGGACCTGGACGTGACGCCGGACAGCGTCATCGTACTCAAGCACGCCGGCCCCCAGGGCGGGCCCGGCATGCCGGAATGGGGCATGCTGCCGATCCCGAAGAAGATCCTGGAGATGGGCATCCGCGACATGGTGCGGATCTCCGATGCCCGCATGTCCGGCACCAGCTACGGCACCTGCGTGCTGCATGTCGCGCCGGAGAGCTGGGTCGGGGGCCCGCTCGCCTTCGTCCGGAACGGCGACATGATCGAGCTCGACGTCGAAGGCCGACGCCTGCACCTTGACGTCTCCGAGCAGGAGCTGGATGCCCGCCGCGCCGCCTGGACCCCGCCGAAACGCAAGTTCGAGCGCGGCTTCGGCGCGATCTACGCCGACCACATCACCCAGGCCGACAAGGGCTGCGACTTCGACGTTCTGATGGGCACCGTGGCGACGGCCGAGCCGGAGATCCACTGACATGGCGGCGGAGAAGGTTGCCCTGGTTACCGCCGCCGGTTCCGGTATGGGGGCGGCGATCGCCCGCAAGCTGGCGGCCGAGGGCTATGCCGTCGCTCTCAACTCCTCCTCCGGCAAGGCCGAGGCCCTGGCCGAGGAGCTGGGTGGCATCGCCGTCACCGGCTCGAACCTGGAGCCGGAGGTGCTCAAGGCGCTGGTCGACGCCGCCCTGGACAGGTGGGGGCGGATCGACGCGGTGGTGAACTCCGCCGGCCACGGCCCCAAGGGCCCGGTGCTGGAGCTGAGCGACGAGGACTGGCATCTCGGCCTCGACGTCTACCTGATGAACGTGATCCGCATGACCCGCCTGGTGGTGCCGATCATGGAGAAACAAGCCGGCGGCACGATCGTGAACATCTCGACCTACGCGACCTTCGAGCCGGAGGCGGCCTTCCCGACCTCCGGCGTGTTCCGCGCCGGACTCGCTGCCTTCACCAAACTGGTCACCGACAAATACGCCGCCGCGGGCATCCGCATGAACAACATCCTCCCAGGCTTCATCGACAGCCGCCCGGAGAAGGAGGCGTTCCGCGCCCGCATCCCGATGGGCCGCTACGGGCGCGTCGAGGAGATCGCCGACGTCGCCGCCTTCCTGGTGTCCGACGCGTCCTCCTACATCACCGGCCAGAACCTGCGGGTCGACGGCGGCATCACCCGGAGCGTGTGAGGCGATGTCGGCCGGTGGCGGGGCGCGGCCGGCAGGCAGGCACGCCGCGACCTTCGTCCACGTCACCGTCCTGATCAACGCCATCGGCATCGGTATCATCCTGCCGGTGATGCCGGATCTCATCCAGGACCTGACGGATCTCGACGTCAGCGGGGCGGCGTTCTGGGGCGGGTTCGTGACCATGGCCTACGCGGCGATGCAGTTCGCGCTCTCGCCGACCGTCGGCAACCTGTCCGACCGTTTCGGGCGCCGGCCGATCCTGATCGTCTCGATGGCGACCCTGGCGATCGACTACGTGGTCATGGCCTTCGCGCCGAGTCTCTGGGTGCTGTTCATCGGCCGCATGATCTCCGGCGCGGCCGGCGCGACCATGTCGACGGCCAACGCCTTCCTCGCCGATATCAGCCCACCGGACAAGCGTGCCCAGAACTTCGCCATGGTCGGGGCGAGCTTCGGCATCGGCTTCATCGTCGGACCGCTGATCGGCGGTTTCGCTGGGGAGTTCGGGCCGCGCGTGCCGTTCATGGTGGCGGCCGCCGTCTGCGGCGCGAACCTGCTCTACGGCATCCTGGTGCTGCCGGAGAGCCTGCCCGCCGAACGCCGGCGCGCGTTCTCCTGGGCCCGCGCCAATCCGGTCGGAGTCGCCCGCCAGATCGCCCGGTTGCCCGGGGTCGGGCTGTTCATGCTCGCCTATTTCCTGTTCGAGTTCGGCCACTACGCCTACGCCTCGGTCTGGGCCTATTACGGTCAGGCGGCGTTCGGCTGGTCACCGGCCGAGGTTGGGGTGTCGCTGACGGCGGTCGGCATCGGCTTCGTGATCGTGCAGGGCTGGCTGATCCGGGTGGTCCTGGCCCGGCTGGGGCAGGAGATGACGGCATGGATCGGCTTCCTGCTCACGGCGGTCGGCATGGCGGCGCTCGGCTTCGCCACCGAGGGATGGATGGTCTACGCGCTGATGCCGCTGACCGTGTCCGGCCTGATCTGCATGCCGGCGCTCAAGGGCATCATGTCGGGCCGGGTGGGCGAGGACGCCCAGGGCGAGTTGCAGGGCGCGCTGGCCGGCGTGCTCGGCATCGTCATGATCCTCTCGCCGGTGGTGATGACCCAGGTGTTCGTGCTGTTCACCGGCGACCACGCGCCGTTCCGGCTGCCCGGCGCGCCCTTCGTCCTGGCGGCGGCGATCACCGCTTTGGCGATGGTGCCCTTCGCGGTCGGCCTTGGCAGGAAGGAGCCGGGCGGAAAGGATGGGTAGAGGGACCGCGCCGCCGGCCGCTACACTGTGGCAAAACGACAAGGTCCGGAGGAAGCCGTCATGACCCAGTACGACACCATCCAGGTCGAGCCCGTCGGCGGGTCGATCGGCGCCATCATCCGCGGGGTCGATCTCGGCGCGCCGCTGACCAACGCCCAGGCGGCGGAGGTCCACGCCGCCTTTCTCGACAACTCGGTCGTCTTATTCCGGGACCAGGACCTGGACGATCCCGAGCGGCAGAAGCGGGCGGCCCGGCTGTTCGGCGACCCGGTGGCGATCCCGTTCGTGAAGTCGCTGGACGGCCATCCGGAGATCATCGACATCGTCAAGGAGCCGGAGGATGTCGGGAAGTACAATTTCGGCGGCACCTGGCACACCGACACCAGCTTCCTGGAGACCCCGGCGCTCGGCTCGCTGCTGTACGCCCTGGCGGTGCCGCCGCGCGGCGGCGACACCCTGTTCGCGGATCTGCACGCCGCCTACGACACCCTGTCCGACGGCCTCAAGGCGACGCTGGACGGCCTCGTCGCCCTGCACAGCGGCACGCGCTCCTACGGCAGTCAGTCGAAATTCCAGGGCGGGCGGAACACGTCGGTCTCCATGGCGATCGACACCAACGAGGACGGCGACCGGCTGATCGAGCATCCGGTGGTCCGCACCCACCCCGAGACCGGCCGTAAGGGGCTGTTCGTCAACCCCAACTACACGATCCGCTTCAAGGACTGGACCGAGGCGGAGTCGAAGCCACTGCTCGAGTTCCTGAACGCCCACGCCATCCGTGACGAGTTCATCTGCCGCTTCCGCTGGGAGCGGGGATCGGTCGCGGTGTGGGACAACCGCTGCCTGATGCACCGCGCGGTGAACGACTACGAAGGTCACCGCCGCCATGTCCGCCGGGTCACGCTGCAGGGCGATCGGCCGCACTGAAGGAGGCTGGGATGAAGCTCGAGGGGTCGTGCCACTGCAAACGGGTGCGCTTCACCCTGGAGAGCGCCCATCCTCAGCCGTTCAACCTCTGCTACTGCTCGATCTGCCGCAAGACCGCCGGCGGCGGTGGTTTCGCGATCAACCTCGGCGGCGACGCTTCGTCGCTGACGGTCGAGGGCGAGGCGCACGTCAAGGTCTACCACGTCGAGGCGCCGGCCGGACCGAGCCCGCTCGGCCGTCGGTTCTGTGGTCACTGCGCGACGATGCTCTGGGCCTGGGACAGCCGGTGGCCCGACCTGATCCACCCGTTCGCCTCGGCGATCGACACGCCGCTGCCGACACCGCCCGAGCGCGTGCATTTGATGCTCGGCTCGAAGGCCGGCTGGGTCGACCCGGCGGTTGGCCCCGACGACCAGACTTATGATGAGTATCCCTCGGAATCCATCGCCGACTGGCACGCCCGGCGGGGCCTGGAGGCTTGAGCGCGAGGCGGCCTAACTACAACAGTCATAGGTAAAATTGCGATTGATCAACCATTCCTTAACCGAACATCCCCTAGCCTGAACTCTACGAGGGCGGCTTTCGCCGTCCGCGCGACTTGGGAGGTCGAGAATGGCCGATCCCACCTTCAAGGGGAGAGGGGGATCCGGTCCCGGTTTCGCTGTGTCCAAGGATTCCTTGGACACCGAACGGGTCCGCTACGTGTTCCGATCGCCAGCCGCGGTGCTGGCGAGCACGATCGCGGCGTTCCTGATCGCCTATCTCGGCGCCGAGCACGCCGGCCAGGACGTCGCACTCGCTTGGATCGCTGCCGTGAGCGTGGTCGCCGGTGCGCGCCTGCTGCTGTGGGACCGGGCACGGCGGCGGCGGATCACCAACGCCAATTATCGCTTCTGGCTGCTACTGCTCGAGATCGGCGCCATCGCCTCGGCGATCCTTTGGTCGGTGCCGGCCCTGCTGCTGTTCACCGGTCCGGTTCCGGCGGAGGTGCTGGCGTTCTACACGGCGTCTCTTGCCGCGCTGATGGCTGGCGCGGTGTTCACGTTCGCTATCTGGCGGCGGGTCTTCCTGTCCTACGTACTGCTGATAACCCTGCCGACCGCCGCCGTCATGGTGACCTCTGGAAACGAGCTGGCCCTGATCATCGGGCTGGCCGGCCTGCCCTACATGATGGCGGTCGTTGCCTGGGGCCGCGTCGTCGGTGGCAGCCTGATCGAGGGGATCAACCTGCGCCTGGAGAATTACGCGCTCGCCAGCGATCTCGCCATCGTTCGCGAGCGCGCCCGTGAGCTCGACCGCACCCGACACGAGGGCTTCGCCAGCCTGAGCCATGAGCTGCGCACCCCCCTCAATGCGATCATCGGCTTCGGCCAGGCCATGGAAGCGGAACTCTGGGGGCCGATCGGCAGCGCGCGCTACAAGGAATACGCCCGGAACATCGTCCATGCCGGCGAGCACCTGGACATCCTGATCCAGGAGGCGATGGACCTGTCGCGCCTGGAAACCGGTCGCATCACACTGGAGGAGAGCGATGCCTCCCTCGACGAGATGGCTGCGACCTGCGAGTCCCTGGTCGCCGAACGGGCCAGGGCGAAGGGCCAGACGCTGACCGTCTCGGTCGAACCGGGCCTGCCGCCGGTCTACTGCGATCCCTCGAAGGTCCGGCAGATCGTGATCAACCTGCTGTCCAACGCCGTGAAGTTCACGCCGCAGGACGGCCGCATCGCGCTGCGGATCGAGCGGGTCAGTGATGGCGGCGTCGAGATCGCCGTCAGCGACACCGGCTACGGCATCCCCCCGGAGGAGTTGAAGCGGGTGATGGAGCCGTTCGTGCGCGGCGACCACGCCAAGATCCGCGCCGAGGAGGGTCTCGGGCTTGGCCTTGCACTGTCGCGCACCCTGGCGGAGCTGCACGGTGGGACCCTGACCCTCACGAGCACCCTCGGCGACGGGACCACCGCCCACCTCTACCTCCCGCGCGAGCGGCTCAAGGACTGATCCGCCGGCGCCATCGACCACCGGTTACACACCCGCCATGCTGTTGCTGACTTGTCACGGATCGGGACAGGTGCAACCTTGATGCCGGACGGCCGCGGAAGACGGCCGACGAGGGTATGATCCGATGGAGGAAACTCAATGAAACGTCTCGCACGCGCGGCGATCGTCGCCGCTCCGATGCTGGCCCTGGGCGCCACCGGCGCCAGCGCCGACCAGTTCCTGCGCATGGTGTCCGGCCCGTCCGGCGGCTCCTGGTACCCGCTGGGCGCCAAGATCATGCAGGTGATGCAGGACAACATCGATGGGGTCGCCACCTCGAACACCTCGGGCGGCGGCATCTCCAACGTGAAGGCGGTCGGCGGCGGCGATGCCGAGATCGGCTGGACCTACGCCCACACCGCCGCGAACGGCTACAACGCGGCCGGCAAGTTCGACAAGGCGGTCAAGGACGTGGCGTATTTCGCCACCCTGTACCCGTCCACCTTCCAGGTCGCGGTCCCGCGGGACAGCGCGATCAACTCCTTCGAGGACATGACGTCGGCCAACATCTCGCCGGGCAAGACCGGCTGGACCGGCACCGCGTTCGCCGAGTCGATCATCAAGGCCTACGGCTTCAGCTTCGACGACATCAAGAACAATGGCGGCACCGTCCACCACGTCAGCTACACCGAGTCCGTCGCCCTGATGAAGGACGGCCACATCGACGTGTTCATGGCGGCGACCTCGATGCCGCAGGCGTCGTTCATCGAGCTTAACCACAGCCCGGGCCTGCGCTTCATCGGCGTGCCGGAGCCGAAGCTGACCGAGATCATCAACGCCAACCCGGGCTATATCCGCGGCACCATCACCCCGGCAGCCTACGAGGGCGTCAGCGAGGACATCCCGACGCTCGGCATCGTCACGAGCATGATCGTCAACAAGGATCTGCCGGACGACCTCGTCTACAACATGCTGGGCGTGTTCTGGGACAATCATGCCTCCTTCGTCGAGGTGAAGAAGGTCTGGAACGCGGTCACTCTGGAGAACGCGCTGAACGGCGCGTCGGTGCCGATCCATCCGGGCGCGGCCCGCTTCTACGAGGAGAAGGGCGTGCGTCCGGCGAGCTGATCGCCTGACCGCCTGAACGTCAGCGGGCGCCGGCCGGTCCGGCGCCCACTTCTCCCATCACCGCACACCCCATGCATCCGGAACCGCCGCGATGAGCCAGACGCAATCCGCCCTCGACTACGGCGAGGTGAAGGAGATCACCTTCCTCGAGCGCCTGCTCGTTCAGAAGCGCTGGACCTTGCCCTGGACCATCACGTTCTTCTGCGTGGTGATCGCCGTCGGGCTCGCGCTGTTCCACCTCTACGTCGCCGTATTCGGCACGCCGGAGGGCCGATCGTTCCGCTCCATGCACCTCACGGTGATGATGGTGCTGGCGATGCTGATCCATCCGCTGTTCCGGAACTCGCATTTCGAGGCGATCGACACGCCGCTCAAGAAGCTCGGCTTCGCGATCGACCTGGTGCTGACCGCCGCCGTCATCTTCGTCCACCTGTGGACGCTCTGGGACATCGACGCCTTCCACCTGCGCTACGGCTCGAAGGAGGAGGCCGACCTGATCGTCGGCACCATCTGCATCGCCCTGATCCTAGAGGCGACGCGGCGCACCGTCGGCATCGCCATGGTCTGCGTCACCGGCTTCTTCATCGTCCACGCGCTCTACGCCCACAAGTTCTTCGGCTTCTTCTACGGGCCACCGACCCGGCCCGGGAAATACATCGACACGATGTTCATGAGCAGCGACGGAATCTTCGGCATCCCGTTGCACGTCGCCGCCACCTACATCGTGCTGTTCATCATCTTCGGCGGCCTGCTGATCCGATCGGGAGCGGGGAAGTTCTTCATCGATCTCGCGGTGGCGCTGACCGGCCACCGGGTCGGCGGCCCGGCCAAGGCGGCGACCGTCGCCTCCGGCTTCATGGGCACGGTGTCCGGCTCGGCGGTCGCCAATGTCGTGACCACCGGCTCCTTCACCATCCCGCTGATGAAGAAGCTCGGCTATCGCGGCAAGTTCGCCGCCGCGGTTGAGGCCTGTGCCTCCTCCGGCGGCCAGATCACCCCGCCGATCATGGGGGCCGCCGCCTTCATCATCGCCGAGAACCTGGCGCTGCCCTACGTCTACGTCATCCTGGCCGCCGTCATCCCGGCCTTCCTGTACTTCGCCACGATCTACTTCATGGTGCATTTCGAGGCGGAGAAGACCGGGATCGAGCGGATCTCCAAGGACCGCCTGCCACAGGTCTGGGAGGTGCTGAAGGACGGCTGGCACCTGCTGTTCGCGCTGGCGGTGCTGATCTTCTTCCTGGTGGTCGGGTACACGCCGATGATGTCCGCCTTCTGGGGCATCCTGGCGCTGATCGGGTTGAGCTTCATCAACCCGCATACCCGCATGAGCCCAGCCGACATCCTGGCCGCCTTCGAGAGCGGCATCCGGTCGACCGTTCCGGTGACGGTTGCCTGCGCCTGCGCCGGCATCATCATCGGCTCCGTCTTCGTCTCCGGCCTCGGCCTCAAGTTCACCCAGTCGGTGATCGAGATGTCCGGCGGCAACCTGCTGATCCTGCTCGGCCTGACGGCGGTGGCGGCGATCATCCTCGGCATGGGCATGACGACGACGGCCGTCTACATCACGGTCTCCGCCCTGATCGTGCCGTCGCTGGAGAAGCTCGACGTGCTGCCGATGGCGGCGCACCTCTTCGCCTTCTATTTCGGCGTGGTGTCCACCATCACCCCACCGGTGGCGCTCGCCGCCTTCGCCGGTGCCGCGATCGCCAAGACGCCGCCGATGGAGACGGCGGTGGAGTCCGCCCGCGTCGGCATCGCCAAGTACCTCGTCCCGTTCGCCTTCGTGTACAACCCGTCGCTGCTCTTCGAGGGGTCGATCGCCTGGACCGTGTACTCGACCCTGGCGGCGGTTGCCGGTCTGTGGCTGCTGTCGGCGTCCCTGGAGGCCTGGCTGTACGGCCCGTTGAGCGCGATGCTGCGACTGCTGCTGTTCGTCGCGGCGGTACTGTCGCTGCTGCCGCCGACGATCGATATCTTCGGGGTTCCGGGGGTCGTGCTGTCGCTGGCCGGCCTCGGGCTCGGCCTGGCCATCGCGACGATGCGCCGCCGGGATCCCACCCCCAGACCGGCTGCCGAAGAGAGCGGAGGCGCGCATGGCTAGTATCTTCCTCGGCAAGCCCTGGCATTGGGGACTGCTTGTCGCCTCCTACGTGGCGCTCGGCCTCGTCGGCGTGCGCTACCTGCACACCCATGCCTTCAACCTGTTCACCGCGATATGCCTGGGGATCGGGCTCGCCGTGGTGGCGGCGGTGGTCTTCACCCACCGGCCGGGGGATCGCGTCACGCGGGAACCGATCGAGATGCCCGAGGAGTAGCCGCCGCCCCCCTGGGCGTGACTCGTGAGCGGTCCACCCTTATACCCGGAGCCTTTGTCTGCTTGAGGTCGGGTCGCGCACATGCGCCATGCGTACGCGTTCATTCTGCTGGTCGCCGTTTTCGCCGGGCTCTCCGGCACTGCCGGGGCCCAGCAGGACTCCTCCGACCCGCCGGACGGCCTGGATTACGAGGTCACCATCGACGGCCTGGACGGCACCGATGAGCTGCTGTCGCTGGTCCGCGCCAGTTCCGTTCTCCAGGCCCGGATCGGGGATCGGCCGCCGTCGCGCGCGGCTCTCCGCCGGCGCGCGCGCGAGGACGAGACCCTGTTTGCCAGCATCGCCGCCTCCCTCGGGTACTACGACGCGGTGTTCGTCCATCGCATCGACCCGCCCTTGGCCCCCAACGGCCCATTGCGGGTGCTGGTGTTCGGCGATGCCGGCCCGCTCTACACCATCGACGAGGTCGGCGTCCGGGTCACCAGTGGCGGCGACGCGGCGGCCGGGATCGCCCTGCCGCGCGACGCGCTCGGCCTGATCGCGGGAGAGCCCGCCCGGGCGGAGAAGGTGGTCGCGGCCGAGGCCGCCGTCGTGCGCCAGCTGCAGGAGCGCGCATTCCCGCTCGCCGTGCTGTCCGACCGGGTGGCGACCATCGACCGGGACGCCAAGACCATGGACGTGCTGCTGCGCGTGGATCCAGGCCCCCAGGCCCGCTTCGGCCCGGTGACCGTGGTCGGTAATGACACCCTCGACCGCGATTACATCGTCCGCCGCCTGCCCTGGGCCTATGGCAGCCCGGCGGACGTGCGGTTGCTCGAAAAGGGGCGGCGGGCACTCACCAGCACCGGGCTATTCAATAGTGTCGGGATCGCCTTCGCCGAGGAGGTCGGTCCGGACGGTCTGATGCCGGTGACGATCACGGTGCGCGAGCGCGAGGCCCGCAGCATCGGCGCCGGCGTCAGCGTGTCCACCTCGGAGGGGCTCGGCACCCAGGCCCACTGGACCCACCGCAACCTGTTCGGCGGGGCGGAGCGGCTCGGGGTCGAGACGGTCTTCGGGGAGGTCGAGACCAGCTTGACCGGATCGCTCATCCTGCCCGACGTGCTGGCCAACGATCAGGACTTCGTCATCCGCTCGGGCTACACGGAGCGCCGAACCGACGGGTTCGACAGCATCAGCTACACCGTGAGCGGCCGGTTCGACCGCCGCCTCTCGCAGGTGCTGTCCATCGACTACGGCCTCAGCCTGGAGCGCTCCCGCATCGAGGATGACGGCGAGGAGGAGCAGTTCACCCTGGTCGGCATCCCGCTCGGCGCGACGGCGGACACCTCCGACGACCTGCTGAACCCGACGCGCGGCGGACGAACCCGCTTCAAGATCACGCCCTATCTGGAAAGCCTGGGCTCCACCCTGTCGTTCTACTCGACCTCGCTCAGCCACGCGCAATACGTCTCGCTGACCGATGACGGATCGCTGATCCTGGCGGGCCGGGCCGGCATCGGCGCGATCGTCGGCGCCTCGACCGACAACCTTCCGGCGGACAAGCGGTTCTATGCCGGCGGCTCGGGCTCGGTGCGGGGGTACAAGTTCCAGAGCGTCGGCCCGTTGGACAACGCCGACGAGCCGACCGGCGGCAGTTCGATGGTGGATATGGCCATCGAGCTGCGCTGGCGCGTGTTCGGCGATTTCGGTGTGGTACCCTTCGTCGACGCGGGCCAGGTCTACGACCAGGAGACGCCCAGCCTGGGCGACGACCTGCAATGGGCCGCCGGACTCGGGCTGCGCTACTTCACGCCCATCGGGCCGATCCGCGCCGACCTGGCGTTTCCGCTGAACCCGCGGGATAGCGACGACGCATTCCAGGTGTATTTCAGTCTCGGTCAGGCGTTCTGATCCATGCTCCGCCGCGCGCTTCTCATTCTTCTCGCCGTGACCGCGCTGCTGGTCGTCTCCGTCCTCGGCGTTTTCGGTGCCGCGAACACGGGTTGGGGCCGGGCGCAGATCGCCACTCTCATCGAGGATGCGACGGCCGGCGGGCCCGTGGCCGTCCGGATCGGCGCGATCGAGGGCCGACTGCCCGACCGCATCGTCCTGCGCGACGTCAGCGCCGGCGACGGCGACGGCGAGTTCGCGCGGATCGGCGAGCTGGTGCTGGACTGGCGGTTGCTCGACCTGGCATTCGGCCGCGTCGCCATCACGGCGGTCGAGATCTCGAACGCGTCGCTCGACCGCCCACCGGTGCTGCCGGACGGGCCAACCGAGGCCGAGCCGGCGCCGGCGGAGCCGCTGTCGCTGCAGTTCTCGCCCCCTGGCATCGCGGTGTCCCTGGACCGGCTGTCGATTGACGCCCTCACTCTCGGCGCCGCTGTCGCCGGTGAGACGGTCACCGTCACCGCCGACCTGTCGGCCGCGCTCACGGCCGACGCCGCCAGCGCGCGGGGATGGGTCGAGGCGGCCCGAGAGTCCGGACCGCCGGCGCGGGCCGAGATCGATGCCGCCCTCGCTCCCGCCAGCGGTGTGCTGCGTGCCGAACTCAGTCTGCGCGAGTCGAAAGGCGGCCTGGTCGCCGAGCTGCTGGCGGTCGAGGACCGCCCGCCGTTGGCCCTGTCGCTGTCCGGCGAGGGAAACGTGGAGGACTGGCGCGGCAGGTTGCAGGGCGGCTTCGGCGCCGATGCCGGGATCGGTCTGGACCTCATGGTCGCCGCCGACGCCGGCGGCTATCGGCTCGGGATCGACGGGTCCGCCACCGTCGCGCGCCTGGCGCCGAACGGGCTCCGGTCGCTGCTGGCGGCACCGGCGACGCTGCGGATCACTGTCCACGCCCGTCCCGACGGCAGCATCAACCTGGACACCCTGAGCGTCGCGTTGCCCTCGGCGCGCCTGACGGCCTCCGCCGCCACCGACCCGGCCGGCACGCCCGTGGCCGCGCGCCTGGCGCTGGACGTCCCGGACCTGACCCCGTTCCAGGACCTGGCCGGCACCGCGCTCGCCGGCGGAGTCACCCTCTCCGCCGACCTTGAGGAAGATGGACGACGGCTGGCGGTCCGCGTCGCCGGGGACCCGGCCACCGCCGGCATCGCCCTGAACGAGCTGACCCTGGACCTGACCGCCGAGGCGGATCGTGCCCTTGCCAGCCTCCCCGAGACCCTGCGGTTCTCGATTGCGGGCGACACGGCCACGCCGATGCTGGAGGGAATCGACGTCCCCGGTCTGCTCGGCCCCCGGGTCTCACTCTCGGCCACGGGTACGTTGGCGCCCGACAGCCTGGACGCGACGGTCGACCGGCTGGCGATCGCCGCCGACGGGGTCCGCGTGGACGGCAGCGCGGCCCTGTCCGGTGGCGCTCGCCTGACGCCGGTCCTCGCGGTCACGCTGCCGGATCTGGCCCGTCTGCGCGACCTTGCCGGACTGAACCTCGATGGTGCGGCCCGGGTGGATCTCGATGGCACGGTCGCGCTCGATCCGCTCTCGGTCACCGCCACCCTGGCGGTCACCGGCGACGGGCTGACGATCGGCGACCCGGCGCTGGACGATCTCGTCGGCCCCGGCCCGACCCTGCTGACCGGAGTGACGCTGGATGCCGAGCGGCGCCTCGATTTGCTGGGGCTGGAGCTGGTTGTCGCGGCCGCCCGCGCTGCCGGGGACCTGTCCCTGGCGCTGGAGGATGGCAGCATCGGCGGCCGGCTCGACCTGTCCGCCGCCGACCTCTCGATCCTGGCGCCGTTGGCCGGGACAGAGCTCGCCGGACGGGCCGTCGTCGCGGCGAATCTGGGCGGCACGTTGGAGGCGCCGGCGGCGGCGGCCTCCTGGCGGGTCTCAGGCCTTCGCGCCGCCGGAACGGCCGTGGACGAGATCACCGGTTCCGCGACGGTCGCCGGACTTCCGGCGAGTCCGGCCGGCGATTTCGCGACCCGCGCCGTGATGGGCCGCCGACCCATCGACCTGGCGTTCGCCTACGGCCTAGGCGGAGACCAGCTTCGGGTCAGCGGCCTGCGGCTCGACGGGCTGGGCGCCTCGGCCGCGGGCGACCTCGCGCTCGATCTCGCGAGCACGCTGGCCGAAGGATCGCTGAGCCTGCGGGCCGACGACCTCGCCACGGTCGCCACGGCCTTCGACCTGCCGATCTCGGCCGGCACCCTGAACGGCGAGGTCGGCCTGACGGCGGACCAGGGACAGGGAGCGGAGGTCGCCGTCAGCCTCGATGGCCTGACGCTCGACGACGGCACCTCGCTGGACAACGCGCGGCTGACCGCCGCCCTCAGCGATCTGACGGGGGCGATGAACGGGCGGGCCGATCTCAGCCTGAACGGCGCCGCGACCGGCGGGGCGCGGGTCGACAGCGCCACGCTCGGCGCGGAGATCACCGACGGAATCGCGCGGGTCGCCCTGGAAGCGTCCGGGGACGCCGGCATGGCGATCTCCCTGGCCTCCACCGCCACCGTGCCGCTGGATCCGGCATCGGCGCCGATCGTGATCGACCGGCTGGACGCCGATCTCGGCGATGCGGCCCTGCGCCAGGCCTCGCCATTAACGATCACCCTGGCGCCCAGCCCCCGGATCGAGGGCATCGATCTGGCGGTGGATGACGGCAGGATCAGCGGTCACGCCGGCCTCGACACGGCCGATTTCGACATCGCGCTCGCCATCCGCGCGTTGCCGGTGGCACTGGCCCGGCTCGCGGATCCGACCCTGCGGCTGGCCGGCCGGATCGCCGGCGATATCCGGGTGACCGGTCCGATCGACAACCCGGACGCTGATATCACGCTGTCGACCTCGGGCGTGCGGACGCTGGACCCCGACCTCGCCGAGATCCCGCCGCTGGTCGCCGACATCGCCCTGCGCCTCGCTCAACGGCGGGCGAGCGCGCGTGTCGAGGCGGCGATCGGCGACGGGGCGACGACAACCGTGATCGCCGCGCTGGAGGGTCGGTCGGCCGGCGCCGGCAGCCCACCCGTCTTCGACGACACAACGCCGCTGGACGCCTCGGTCAGCGCCGATCTCGACCTCGCCCGGGTTTCCGCCTTCCTGCCGCTGGACCTGATCGCCATCGCCGGAACCGGCGCGGCGCGGGTCTCGGCGACCGGCACGCTCGGCGACCCGACCCTCGCCGGGACCGTGACGGTGGATGACGGCCGGCTCGACATGCCCGGCGCTGGCGTCTACCTGCGCGATACGACGCTGCGAGCCGAGGGGGCGGGACAGGATCTCGTCATCCGCCGCTTCGAAACCAAGGCGGCGGGCGGCGGCACCTTGACGGCGTCGGGCAGCCTGTCGGCCGATGCTGCGGACGGCTTTCCGATCGACGTGACCGCCTCGGCCCGGAACTTCAACATCTCCGACCAGGACACTGCCTCGGTCTTCGTCGACCTGGACCTGACCGCCAGCGGTGCGCTGCCGGAATATCTGCTCGCTGGCACCATCACCGTGCTGCCGACCCGGATACAGATCCCCGAGACCCTGCCGCCCAGCGTCGTCGAGATCGATGTCGTCGAAGTTCGCGACGGCCGGATCGTCGGCGCGACGCGGGAGGACGATCCCGCCGACGAGGAGGCAAGCGCGCCGTTGCGCCTCGACCTGATCATCGACGTGCCGGGGCAGGTCTTCGTGGCCGGACGCGGCCTCGAGAGCGAGTGGGGCGGGCAGCTCGCGGTGACCGGTCTCGCCGACGCGCCCGTGGTGGAGGGCGAGATCGCGGTCCGTCGGGGCGAGTTCCGGGCCGTCGGCAAGACCTTCGCGTTCGAGCGCGGTCGGGTCGTGTTCGACGGCGGATCAGCGGGAGACCCTGGATTGGACATGCGCCTGGTGACGGCCGTCACCGACATCCAGGCCGCCGTCGTGGTCGCCGGGCGGGCGAGCGCGCCGGAGATCTCGCTGGAGAGCGACCCGTCGCTGCCGGAGGAGGACATCCTCTCGCGCCTCTTGTTCGGCTCCGACAAGGCCGAGCTGACGCCGGTTCAGGCGCTGAAACTGGCGCGGTCGGCGGCGATCCTGTCGGGCAATTTCGGCTCCGGCCCGGGCATCACCGACCAGGTGCGCGACACGCTTGGCGTCGACACCCTGGATGTGGACACCAGCACCAATGACGACGGCTCGGTCGGCGCCTCCCTCTCGGTCGGCAAGTACATCGCGCCGGGCGTGTTCCTGAAACTGCAGCAGGGCCTCTCCGGCGCCACCAGCCGGGCGGTGGTCGAGGTCGAGTTGACGGATACGATCTCGGTGGAGACCGATGTCGGCGCCGACTCGCAAAGCCGGGTTGGCGTCAACTACGAGCTCGACTATTGAGAAAGCCCCTTCGCGGCAAGGATTCCCCATGACCGACAGCGATTTCGATCCCAGTGTTCCGGCGAGCTACGGCTTCTGGACGGAGGAGCGGCTGCGCGCCGGCGATCTCGACATCGTCGGGCACGTGAACAACAACGCGATCGGCGTGTTCCTGGAGAACGGCCGGGTGCGCATGTTCATGGAGGCGGGGGAGAACCTGTACAGCGCCGCCGCCGAGGGCGGGGGGTCGCCGGAGACGACCTGGGTGGTGCGGCGGCTCGAGATCGACTTCGTCCGCGAGATCCGGTTTCCGGGAACGGCGTGGACCGGCACGCGGGTCACGCGCTTCGGCAACACCTCCTGCCGCGTGGAGCAGGGGATCTTCGTCGAGGGGACTTGCCGGGTGACGGCGGTCGCGACCGCGGTGTGCTTCGACCCGCGCGCCCGAAGATCCGTGCCGATCTCCGAGAGCCTGCGGGCGCGGCTGGTCGCGGCCTGCGATGCGGTGCCCGGCGGACCGTCAGTGCCGTAGCGGCACGATCGACACGACCGCGTCCGGGTGGCTGTGCATGTAGCGGTGGACGGCGACCTCGTCGTCCATGATCCGCGTCTCGCCGCAGTCGCTCACGCTGTAAAGGAAACCGGGGCGCAGACCGGGCAGATCCGCCTGGGCCTGGGCGCGGGACGCGCCGACATGGGCGCCGCGATACAGTGCGAGCTCGCCTTCGTATCCGACCCCGTTGTGGAGAAAGAGATGCCGGGCCATTGTGACCTCCATCGTTCTGACTAGCCTCAATATGCGCACGTCGTGCGCGTTCTTCAAGGATAAAACCGCACGTCGTGCGCTTGGGGCTTGGCGAATACGGCAGTACGCTGTTAAATCGCGGCGCAACAAAGGACGAGGATCTGCGTGGTCAAGCCGACGAACGACTCCGCCGCGATGAAACCGGTCGACTTCAAGCGCTGGCGGAAGTCCCTGAAGCTCTCGCAGAAGGAGGCGGCGGAAGCCCTCGGCCTTAAGCGCCGGGTCGTCCAGTACTACGAGAAGGGCGAGCGCGACGGCGAAAAGGTCCAGATCCCGAAGTACATCCGCCTCGCCTGTTCGGCCATCGCCTCCGGCGTCACCGACTATGACGGCCCCCCGCGCGAGCGCGAGGGCGGCGACTGAGCTTTCAGGACGTGTCGCCGCCGCCCGGGTGAAAGATCAGTTCACCGGCGTGATCAGGGGTTTGCCGGCAAGTCCGGCAAGCGCGTTCTCCATCACCAGCCGGCCCATGGCGAGACGGGTCTCGTGGGTGGCGCTCGCTTGGTGCGGCTGCACGACAACGGTCTCGGTCATGTCCTTCAGCGCCTGCGGCACGTTCGGCTCACCGTCGAACACGTCAAGGCCCGCCGCCCCCAGCCGACCGTCCCGCAGCGCCTCGATCAGCGCGTCCTGATCGGCGACACTGCCGCGCGCCACATTGACGAAGACGCCGGTCGGGCCGAGCGCGTCCAGCACCTCGCGGTTCACAAGATGCCGCGTCGCCGCTCCGCCGGGCACGATCGCGATCAGGAAGTCCACATCCCGCGCCATCGCGACCAGGTCGTCATAATAGGTATACGGCACATCCCGGGCGCTGCGGGTGTGATAGGCGATGTCCATCTTGAACGCCTCCAGGCGCCGGGCGATCTCGATCCCGATGCGCCCGAGCCCGAGGATGCCGGCCTTGCGGCCGTGAACGCGGGTCGTGAACGCCATGTCGCCCTCGCGCTCCCAGCGGCCCTCGCGCACGTAGCGGTCGGCCTGGGGGATGCGCCGGCAGGTGGCGATCAGTAGGCCGACGGCGAGGTCGGCCACCTCGTCGCTGAGCACGTCAGGGGTGTTGGAAACCTTGATGCCGCGCGCCGTCGCCGCCGCCACGTCGACCCCGTCATAGCCGACCCCGTGATGGGCGATCACCTTGACCTTGGGCAGCGCGTCCATGATGTCGGCGCCGCAGACCGACGACCCGGCGATCGCCGCGCAGGTCCCGGCGATCGAGGCGAGCAGGGCCGCCTTGTCCTCGGCCTGCCAGAGCTTGTGCACCGTGAAGTGGTCCTCCAGCTCGGCCATGGCGGCGGAATACCAGGGGGTGACGACGAGCAGGTCGGGCTTCTGGCTCACGGGCGACGTCCTTCTTGTCCGGCGGTTCAGAACGAGGAATTGGGCTGTTCGAGGAATTCGAGCTCCTCGGCGGTGCTCTCGCGGCCCAGGGTCTGGTTGCGGTGGGGGAAGCGTCCGAAACGGTCGATGATCACCTTGTGCAGTCCGGCGAACTCGACCCAGTAGTCGTTTCCAAGCCCCTCGTACAAGGCGATGCAAAGCGCCTGGTCGGCCACGTTCTCGCTGTGCTCGAAGGGCAGGAACAGGAACAGGGCCTGCTCCGGCGTGGAGAATACATGGTCGCCGAGGGCGAGCGCCCGGCGGGCGATGGCGCGGGCCTTCGCATCCTGGGCGAAAGCCCGCGGGTCGCCGCGGTGCAGGTTGCGCGACATCTGGTCGAGCACGAGGATCAGCGCGAGCCGGCCGGCCCGGCTCTCCACCCAGGCGTCGAGGGCGCCGGCGCAGGCGGCATCGTGGGTGGCGGCGAACCGCGTGCGCAGCGTCGCGTCGAACGCGTCGCTCTTCTTGAACCAATCATCCGCGTCGCACTCGCCGAACCAGAAGCCCAGCACCGCCTCGATCGTCGCCCTATCGCTCATGCGTCTTCCTCCCGGCGGGACCTTAGAGCAAATCATGTCCTGACGCGATTGCCAGAGATCGCGGCTCGGCATGTGACTCATGCTCTGGCGGGCGTACCGGCCCGGTTAAAGCGCTCACGCGTCCGCGACGGATCGTGGCCTTGCGGAGGTTGGTGTCCATGCGCACATACCGCGTCGAACAAGGAGGTTCGACATGCGCATCATCGTGCTCGGGCTCTGCCTGCTGACGCTGGCCGGCTGCGTGACCGCCCGCAACACCGTGCAGGCGACCGATTCCGAAGGTCGGCGCGCGTTCTTGCAATACGCCGGCTCTAGCAGTCCGGTCTATCTGCTGGCCGCCAACCCACCGGCCGAGCTCGGCGATCACGCCGCCGTGGCGGGCGCCGTCGCCGAGGCGGCGAGCGGCGCGGTGTTCGCCATGGATACCACCTTCACCGCCGATATCGCGCGGGCGGCGCATCCGAACTTCCGCATCGTCGCACTGTTCGATCCGGTGCAGTCGATGTCGACCGAGGCGGTCTGCCAGTCGGAAGCGAAGGCCGCCGACGTGCCCGCCGCACGCTTCGCGGACCGCACCAACCTGTTCCTCGCCTTCTGCACCCGCGGCGAGGCGATCGCCGGCACCAAGGTGAGCGGGCCGAAACTGGCGTCGGTCGCCGACCCGGCGTTCCGTGAGATGGCACGGACCGGGATCCGCGAGATGTTCTCGTTCGACGATCGCCGCCGCGACCGGGGCGAGCCGCCGATCCTGGGCTCGATCTCGGTGTCGCCGACGGTCGGCTTCCGGCTGAACCCGCTGACGGGGATCATCGACTGACGGCCGCCCCGATGACGCGATGAGCGCTACTCAGGGCGTCGGGACTCAGGGCGTCAGATTTCAGGGCGGCAGATTTCAGGGCGGCAGATTTCAGGGCGTCAGAACTGATCCTCCGCCAGGGCCATCACGGTGGCACCGCCGGCGGTGATCGTGTCCAGCAGGCTCGGCGCCTGGGCGAGCACGTGGTCGGCGTAGTGACGCACCGTCACCAGCTTGGCCTCGAGATACCGCGCGTCGCCGTTGGCCCCGGCCGTCAGCTGCGCCCGCGCCGCCAGCGCCGAACGCGCCATGATCCAGCCGCCCACCACGAGGCCCAGCAGGCGCAGCAGCACCGCCGATTGCGAGGCGCCGGCGGCCGGGTCGGACGGCATGGTCGCCACCACCCACTCGGTGGCCGAGGACAGTGCCGTGACGCCCGCCGACAGGTGCCGATGGATGGCGTTCAGCGCCGGATCGCTCGCCGTTTCGGTGCTGAGCTCGGCCAGCGTGGCGTGGATGTCGGCAATCAGTTCGCCCATCGCCGCACCGCCGTCGCGGGCGACCTTGCGGCCGACCAGGTCGAGCGCCTGGACGCCGTTCGCGCCCTCGTAGATCGGCAGGATGCGGGCGTCCCGGTGATGCTGGGCCGCCCCGGTCTCCTCGATGAAGCCCATGCCGCCATGGACCTGGATATTGGTCGAGCAGATCTCGACCGCGGTGTCGGTGCACCAGGCCTTGCATACCGGGATCAGCAGGTCGACCCGGCGCTGGGCGGCGGCGGCGGTCTCCTTATCCGCGTGCCGGTCGGCGGTGTCGATGGCGGCGGCGGTGTCGTAGACCAGCCCGCGCATCGCCTCGATCTGCGCC
>JGI12316J15310_10000588_pt1 | contig 30316 bp, 24 predicted proteins | sample MarCyaLeptolynsp_FD_15310 | JGI IMG/M metagenome (IMG submission 15310)
GCCATCGAAACCGCGAATGTGTAGGTCAGCGGCGAGACGAAGCCGGAATAGCCGATGACGTTCGATCTGTCGAAAATACCGACGGCGGAATCCGGTCGCGGCTGGCGCAACAGACGCGCCGTGATCGGCCTGGCCTGAAGAATGTAAAGCCGGTCTCCGAAAAACGCCCATTCGATGTCCTGCGCCGCGCCGAACGCGGTTTCCACCCGGATGGCAAGATCGGTGATTGCCGCTATATCGTGCGGCGTCAGCGCCGTCGGTACGGCGGGTTGATCGACGACGACACCGCTTGCCTTGTCGACCCGGTAATCTTCGCCCCTGGCGGTGCCGGACAGAAGCGCGTCGCCCAGTCCCTCGACCGCGGATATCAGCACCCAGGTCTGAAGCCCGGTCACCGGATCGGCGGAAAACGCCACGCCTGCGGCGCGCGCCTCGACCATCTGCTGGACAATGATGGCCGGCCCGTCTTCCTTGCCGGAAAGTCCGCGCAAACGGCGGTATTCGGAAGCGGTCTTGTTGACCCCGGACTGCCAGACCCGGATCGCGGCATCCAGGACGGCGTCTGCCTCGACATTCAGCATGGACAGATGGGATCCGGCCTGGACCTCACCCGTCGAAGTCTGGCCGCTGGGGCTCTCATTGGCGGGCGCCGCGACGGCCTCGTCGGCGCACCGCCCCGAAGACCGGACCGCGAACGGGCCGGTGCCAAGCTTCGCCACTGCGTGCAGGATTTCCTCGGCGGCCTCCTGACGCGGGATGCCATGGGCGAAGGCATCCGGCACGATCGCGAAGAAGTCCGGCGGCGCGAATCCGGCCGATGCCAGACGGCCAAGCGACGCCGCCTTGGCGCCGACGAGCCGTGGATTGACGGCAAAGCGGGCGTCGACGGTGTAGGTCATGACGACAGGCCGGTTCGGGATCCGGTCGATACGATCAGATGCTCGCCGGCATCGGACGCTCTTGTGGGCAATGGGTCAGACATGCGAATCGCATTGACGGGAACGATAAAGCCCGAACTTTCCCGCCGATATCGGCAACTATGGGGCGGATATGCGGCGAAGCTGGGGTCGAGACCGCAGAGCTGTGAATTTGATCCGGGTTTTGTACGAATGAATCGATAAATTCGTGGCCGGTGGCGTAAGCTCGATACAGTCTGCGCCACGTGCGCCGTCATGGAGAACAGGCACGATGCAAAAACCTGAAGATTGCCAAATGTCGACGGGCGTGCCGGACGCCGACGACCATGGTTCGGAATTGCCCGGAAAAGCTCTCAACGGCGAGCGGTGGCGGGAAGAGAACCGCAGAGCCATCGACAGTTCCAATGCCTGGGTCGAGAAGTACGGTCTGCCACTTGACGTTTATCGCCGGTTTTGAACGCAGGCCGCAGTCCAGCGGATTTCGGCGAAATGGAAGGCGTTCAGCCAATCACATCGAGTGGCCGTGAACCCAACACGTCTCGATCACATCCGTTCTCACGAATGCAGCCGATGCACGTTGGAAGCCGGTTCCTGACCCGCCGCCGGCGTATGGACGATCGCGTCCTCGATCGATTTCAGCGCCTGATAGAGCGCATTGCGGTCCCCGGTTTCGGTGGCGGCTTCGATCTGTGCAATCTGCTCGTTCACGACACCGAGCGGAATGCGGCCGGTTTCCACGCCGAAAATGCCGGGACAATCCGCATCGACCTGGTGCTCGGAATCGGCCAGAAGCAGTTCGTCCAGCCGTTCGCCGGGGCGCAGGCCGGTCATCTTGACCTCGATGTCGCGACCGATCTCGAGCCCGGCGAGCTGGATCATGGTTTCGGCGAGATCCTTGATCTTCACCGGCCGGCCCATTTCCAGCACGTAGACCGACATGTCCGCCCGGTTCAGGGCGCGGATGGCGGATCCGGCGGCGCCGAGGACCAGATCGGCAGCCTCGGTCGGGGTCATGAAATAGCGGGTCATGTCCGGATGGGTCAGGGTGACCGGACCGCCGCGCTCGATCTGCTGGCGAAACAGCGGCACGACCGAGCCCTTGGTTCCCAGCACATTGCCGAAACGCACGGCAACCACCCGCGACGCCGGTCTGGTCTTGGCCTGGTCGACGGCGACACAATACAGTTCGGCAATACGCTTGGTGGCGCCGAGCACCGAGGCCGGATGCACGGCCTTGTCGGTCGAAATCATCACGATCGATTTCACGTCGTGGGCGAGACTGGCATCGATGACGTTGACCGTGCCGAAAATGTTGGTCTTGATCGCCTCGATCCAGTTGTCTTCCAGCATCGGCACCTGTTTCAGCGCCGCCGCGTGCACGACGTGATCGGGCTTGATTTCCCTGAGCAGCCTGTCGAGAGCCTTGCGGTCGCGAATGTCGGCGAGCCGGACCTGGACCCGGCCGGACAGGACGTCGTCGGCAAGCTCCAGCCCCATCTTGTAGAGCGCCTCCTCGGAATTGTCGAAAACGAAGACCTGCGACGCGCCGAAATGCAGGAGACGGCGCACCAGTTCGCCCCCGATCGACCCGCCACCGCCGGTCACGACCACCCGCGAACCGGCGACGAACGGGTCGACGAATTCCTGCGACGCGGTGCGCACGTCGCGAAACAGGATGTCGGACACGTCGATATCGGCGAGACTCAATTGTTTGGTCGAGGCAAGAACGTCGAGGCTTTCACCCAGCCGGCGCACGCGGATACCGCGCTCGTGGCAGGACTTGATCAGTTTTTCCGGCGCGTTTTCCGGCGCGAGCGCACTTGGCGTCATGATCACTTCGGAGATCGGCGTGCCGTCCTGGGACAGGAGGTCGAGGATCTCCGCGGCATCGTCGATGCGCCCGCGCACCGGGATCTTGCGGATGATCTGGCCCTGGTCGCTCAGTTTGTTGGACAGGACGCCGATGCCCTTCAGGCCGGGGCGGGCATCGCCCTCAAGCAATCGGATGACGCGTTCGGAATCGAGCGCGATGCCGGCGATCAGAACCGGCTTGCGGCTTTTCACGCGCTCGACCTTGGTGCGCTGACGCCAGTCCTTGTAATAGCGGTAGAGAACCCGCGGCCCTAGCAACAGGGCGATCTGGGTACCCCAATACAGCACAATGAGTGCGGGGCTGGTGAAGATCTGGTCGGGAAAAAGCCTGGTCCCCAAAAGGAACGAAAACACGACGATGCCGACCGAGACCGTGGTCACGGCCTTGGAAATGTTCATGAAGTCGTAGATCGAGGCAAACCGCCAGATCGACTTGTACATGTTGAAGTGGCGGTAAACCAGAAACGATGCGCAGGCGACGCCGACGGCAAAATGCGGCGCATAGGCAAAATTGATGTTGCCGAACAGTTCGTCGCCGATGCGAATCCAGTAGGAAAACATCACGGCGGCGGCGGTCATCACAAAATCATGCGCGATCACGATGATCTTGCGATAGTTCGGGCGTTTCGAATTTTCCATGCGCGGGTGTTGGCTTTCTTCGTCCTTGCGATACGCACCGCGCATCGGCAGCAAAGTCGCGGTCCGGGGGAACCCGTTTCGGGTATCGGCCCCGGACATCGTCAGCGGTCCGGCAGTCTGGCCGGCTCCGGTGTCCAATTTCGCAAAAGGTTCTGTCGTAAATGCGACGGAAACGCAAGAGGCAGTGCTTCGCGGCGCTGAAATCTGGTAAAGATGCCGGCGCCGGCAGACGACCGTCCGGTTTCTCGGACAGATGACCGCACGGGCTGGTCAAAACCACAAAAACCGGTCAAGGATGACGGCCGAAACGCGATGTGGACCGGGGTCGTCAGCCCGGTCCGGACGGCAAAGGAGAGCACAGTGAGCGTCACCGACCTGATGAGCTACGCCGAAGGCGCATTTCATTCCCCATCCGGAAGCGCCGCCGATATCGCCAGCGCCGTCACCGGAGACGTGATTGCCCGGGCCTCCAGCGCCGGCCTTGATTTCCGCGCCATGGCCGATCATGCGCGTGGCGTCGGCGGACCGGCCCTGCGGCATCTCACCTTTCACGACCGCGCGCTGATGCTGAAGGCGCTGGCGCAATATCTGAACGAGCGCAAGGAGCCTCTTTACGAATTGTCTTTCCGGACCGGCGCGACCAAGGCGGATTCCATGGTCGACATCGACGGCGGCATCGGAACCCTGTTCGTCATGTCCTCCAAGGGCCGGCGCGAAATGCCGAATTCCGACATCTATCCCGATGGCGGGCCGGAAGTCCTGTCGCGCGACGGCCAGTTCATGGGCCAGCACGTCTACACGTCGCGCCAGGGCGTCGCGATCCACATCAACGCCTTCAACTTTCCGGTCTGGGGCATGCTGGAAAAGCTGGCGCCGGCGATCCTTGCCGGCATGCCGGCGATCATCAAACCGGCGACGGCCACATCCTACCTGACCGAAGCCACGTTCCGGCTGATCGTCGAAAGCGGGATCTTGCCGCAAGGCAGTGTGCAACTGATCGTCGGATCGACCGGCGACCTGCTTGATCATGTCACCTGCCAGGACATCGTCTCCTTCACAGGCTCGGCGGAAACAGCGGAAAAACTTCAGACCCGACCGGCGCTGATCGCCAACGCCACCCGGTTCATCGCCGAGCGCGATTCCCTCAATGCGTCGATCCTCGGACCGGACGCGGTTGCCGGCACCCCGGAATTCGATCTCTTCGTGCGTGAAGTCGCCAAGGAAATGACCGTCAAGGCGGGGCAGAAATGCACCGCCATCCGCCGGGCGATCGTGCCGCGCGGCCAGCTTGACGCCGTCTCCGAGGCCCTGACGGCACGCCTGGAAAAAATCCAGATCGGCGACCCGGCGCTCGAGGCCACCCGCATGGGCGCCCTGGCAAGCCAGGCCCAGCGCCGCGACGTCTACGACAAGATCGCGCTTCTGGCCGGCGAATGCGAACGGGTCCATGGCGATCCCGAGCGCCTGCAGGTGGTCGGGGCGGATGCCGAAAAGGGTGCGTTCGTGCCGGCCATGCTGTTTCGGTGCGCCGACCCGATACGGGCGGAGCGGGTGCATGAAATCGAACCGTTCGGGCCGGTCTCCACCCTGATGCCCTATGACGATGCGGACGAGGCGATCGCCATCGCCAACAAGGGCGCCGGCAGCCTTGTCGCCTCGGTCTTCACCCACGATCCGGCCCATGCAAGGGCATTTGTGCTCGGCAGCGCCGCCTTTCACGGACGGTTGCTGTTTTCCGACCGCGATTGCGGAAAACAGTCGACCGGCCACGGCTCGCCGATGCCGCATCTGGTGCATGGCGGGCCCGGCCGGGCCGGCGGCGGCGAGGAACTGGGCGGCGTGCGCGGCGTGCTGCATTACATGCAGCGCACCGCCCTGCAGGGCAGCCCGCGCACGATCTCGGCGGTCCTCGGACGCTGGCACAAGGGCGCCCCCGAGACTGATGGAACCGGGACGGGTGGAACCGAGACGGGCGGGCGCGAGATCGGTGAGGGTCTGCATCCGTTCCGCCTGACCTTCCAGGAGCTTGAGATCGGCAAGACCCTCAACACCGAGCCGCGCGAAATCACCCTGGACGATATCGAACATTTCGCCCGGTTTACCGGCGACACGTTTTATGCCCACATGGATGAAGCGGCGGCCAAGGCCAATCCGTTCTTTCCCGGCCGCGTCGCCCACGGCTACCTGATCCTGTCGTTTGCAGCCGGCCTGTTCGTCGACCCGGCGCCCGGCCCGGTTCTGGCCAATTACGGTCTGGATTCGCTGCGGTTCCTGAAGCCGGTCTCGCCCGGCGACCGGATCAAGGTGCGCCTGACGGCGAAGGAAAAGAACAAACGCAATGCCGACTACGGCGAGGTGCGCTGGGACGTGGAAGTCAGCAACCAGGACGACGAGGCGGTGGCGCAGTACGAATTGCTGACGATGAACGCAATGAAGTGAGGGGATATACGGATTTGCAGGGATTTTGGTTTGCGGTTTGCGGAGACTCTCAATGGCTAAACCGGACAGGAGTGCGACAAGCACGGCGATGACGTTTTGGGGAATAAAGGGCGAGCCGCTGACGGCTATGCAGCACCCTAGCCAATCGTGCGCTCCAGCACCGAAAGCCAGTTGCGATTGCAGATCTTCGCGATCAGGTCCTCGCCGTAGCCGGCGGCACGGAAGGCGTCGACCAGGGCCGGCAGGCCGGTGACGTCGCCGATCGCCTTCGGCACAAGGCAGCCGTCGAAATCCGAGCCGAGGGCAACTCCCTCCTCGCCCAGTTTCGATATCAGATGATCGGCGTGGCGCACGATCGTCTCCAGCGGCGTGTCGGAGTTGAACGCGCCGTCCTCGCGCAGGAACCCGACATGGAAATTGATGCCGACCACGCCGCCGGATTCCGCCACCGCGTCCAGCTGCCGGTCGGTGAGGTTGCGGGCGCCGGAGCACAGGACATGGGCGTTGGAATGGGTGGCGACCAGCGGTTTCGACGAGATCTTCGCCACATCCCAAAACCCCTTTTCGTTGAGGTGGGAGAGGTCGATGAGGATGCCGAGATCGTTGCAGGCCGTGACCAGGGCCTTGCCGGCATCGGTCAGCCCGGCGCCGATATCGGGACTGGACGGATGCGCCATCGGCACGCCTTCGGCGAAGATGTTGTTGCGGCTCCAGACCGGCCCGAGCGAGCGCAGGCCGGCGGCATGCAGCACCTCCAGCGCCGAGAAGTCGGCGTCGATCGCCTCGGCGCCCTCGATGTGCAGAAGCATTGACACCGGGCCGGTTCCGGTCGCGGTCCAGGTGTCGAGGACGGCGCGGATGTCGGCGGCGCAGGTCGGGATCGTCACATCGCCGGGATGTTCGCGCGCCATCCGCCGCGCCAGCGCCATCATCCGGAAGGTCAGGTCGAGCGCCCTTGACTGATCGATGGCGGCAAAGTGGGCGGGATCGTTGAAATCGTACTTGTCGCCGACGCTGGGATTGCTGCGCGAGGGCACGAACATGGCGAAGAACCCGCCGGCAAACCCGCCCTTTCGGGCGCGCGGCAGGTCGATATGGTCGAAATCGGCTTCCGAAAAAAACGACCGCTCCCGCGGCGTGCCCGAGCGCAGCACCAGGCGCAGCAGGGTGTCGTTGTGGCCATCGAAGACGGGAACGATGGAATCAGCCATGAAAATCTCCGGGAATCGCGCGAAGGGGTGTCGCAGAACCATAGCGGGGGATTTGGCGGGTGCAATCGGGGAATTGCAAACGGACGGGATCAGCGGTGTACTGGGCTTGAATCGAGCACCCGAACCGGACCTGTCGGAACCATCATGCAAAGCGGACTCCAAATCACTCCCATCGCCGGCGCCCTCGGGGCCGAACTGTCCGGTGTCGATCTCGCCGGCGACCTGAGCGCGGAGACGATTGCCGAAATCCGTCAGGCGCTGCTCGATCATCTCGTGATCTTCTTTCGCGACCAGACACTCACGCCCGAACAGCACCTGGCGTTCGCCCGGCGGTTCGGCGATCCCGTCGCCTATCCGATGGTCCAGGGACTGGAGGGCTTTCCCGAAATCGTCCCCGTCGTCAAACTGGAACACGAGACCGTCAATTTCGGCGGTCTCTGGCATTCCGACACAACCTATCTGGAGCGCCCGCCGATGGGCTCGGTACTGGTTGCACGGGACCTGCCGCCCTATGGCGGCGATACATTGTTCGCCAACATGGCGCTCGCCTTCGAGGCCCTTACCGAGGGCATGAAGACGCTGCTGTCGGGTCTCAACGCGGTCAATGTGTCCAACAAGACGGCGACAGCCGCAACCCGCGGAGCCTCGGCGAACGCCGCAAACGTTCTGGAAGCGATCCATCCGGTGGTGCGCACCCATCCGGAAACCGGACGACGGGCGCTCTATGTCAATCCCGGTCACACGGTGCGTTTCGACACGCTGAGCGAAGCGGAGAGCGCGCCGATCCTCGACTATCTGTTCCAGCACCAGATCCGGCCGGAATTCACCTGCCGGTTCCGATGGAGGCCGGGCTCGGTCGCCTTCTGGGACAATCGCGCGTGCCAGCACAATCCGGTCAACGATTATCACGGCTTCAAGCGGGTCATGCACCGGGTCACGCTGGCCGGCGATGCGCCGCGCTGACGGCGATTTGTGCTTTGTTCATCGGGGTCGGGGAATGGTAAACAACCGGCACCAACGATTCTCACGGACCGGCGAGCGACGATGCGACTTCCTGTTTTCCTGTGTCTTTTCGCGCTTTTGTGGTCCGGTCCGTCCGTCCATTCCGAGACCGCGAAGGAACCCGGCATTGCCCCGCCGGCCGCCGCCGAGGGCGCGGATCCCAAACCGGCCGACCGGGCCGGAAACGCCGCCGACAGCTGCACGCCGGTGCGCCACGAAACGCTTCCCCCGGTTCCGCTGCGCCACCAGATAGGCCAGATCCTGATGGCCGGATTTGAGGGACGGTCGCCGCGCAGCAGACGGTTCCGGGATTTCGCCCGGTTCGCCGAAGACAGTCAGCTCGGCGGCGTCCTGTTCCTGACCAAGAACATTTCGTCGCGATCCCGCATCCGGGAGATGATCGAAACATTGCGCTCCAAAATCGAGGTGCCGCCGTTCATCGCCATCGACCAGGAGGGCGGAAAGATCCAGCGCCTGACCGGCGCCGTCGGATTTCGCAACACACCTTCGGCCCGGAAAGTCGGCGCAACACTGACGCCGCCGGAGGCCTACGATCTCTATTCCAGGCTGGCGGCCGGGCTTGCGGACTGGGGGTTCGACATGAATATCGGCCCGGTCGTCGATCTCGACACCAATCCGAAAAATCCGATTATCGGCAAGCTGGAGCGAAGCTATTCCGCGGATCCCGGCACTGTCACATCCTATGCCCGCGCTTTCGTTGAAGCGCATGGGTCCATCGGCATCGCCGCTGTCCTGAAACACTTTCCCGGGCATGGCAGCGCCTGGGTCGACAGTCACGTCGCCAGTGTCGACGTCAGCGCGACCTGGTCCTCGAAGGAGCTGGACCCCTATCGCGCCCTCTCCAGGAGCGACGCCCCCATTGCGATCATGACGGGACACCTGACGCTCAACCGGAAACCCGATGCCGCGTTCGGGCCCCAGCCGGCGTCCCTCTCCGCCCCCATGATCCAGCGGCTCATCAGAACCGAGCTCTGTTTCCAGGGCGTCGTCATCACCGACGATGTTCGTATGGACGCGCTGGCCGATGCCGGACCGGTTGAGGCGATCGTCGTGAAAGCGATACTCGCCGGCAACGACCTGATTATCGTCTCGTCGAAGGATTATGACGACCCGCGTTTTTTTGACCGCCTGTTGGCGGCAATCGATAAACAGGCGGAGGATGACCCGGCGCTGAAGGCCAGGATCGGCGAAGCCTATGCCCGTGTCCGCGCGCTGAAAAAGCAGTTGTGGACCACATCGAGCCCCGCAACGCGTTGACGCTGAAAAGGCCGCCCGGCTTGCAACGGGGTTCGGCCATCCTTATTGGTATCGTTTTTGAAACGGGACCTGCCAAACAATGACTTCGTCAACAGGATTTGTCGGCCTCGGCAATATGGGCGTTCCGATGGTGCGCAATCTGGCCGGCGCGGGCATCGCGGTGACCGGATTCGATATTTCCGCCGAAAATCGCGCAGCGCTTGCCGGGCTCGACGGCGTGCGCACGAGCGACCGGCTGGCGGATGCCGCCGGTGTCGGGTGCATGGTGCTGATGCTGCCGAACGGCACCATCGTGCGCGACGTCCTCCTCGGCCCGGACGGCGCCCTGGCGCACATGCCGGAAGGCGGACTGGTGATCGACATGAGTTCGTCCGATCCGGACGTCTATCCCGAGATTGCCGCCGCCCTTGGCGCGAAAGGCATCCAGTTCATCGACGCGCCAGTGTCGGGCAATGTGCGCGGCGCCGCCGCGGGAACCCTGACAATCATGGCCGGCGGTGAGGATGCGGCGATCGACCGGGCCATGCCCCTGTTTTCGGCCATGGGCGAAAAAGTGTTCCGCACCGGCGCGCTCGGCAACGGACAGGTGATGAAGGCGCTCAACAATCTGGTTTCGGCCGGTGCGTTGATGATGACGATCGAAGCGCTGCTGGTGGCGAAGAAGGCCGGGCTCGACCCGGCACAGGCCAACGCCATCCTCAACGTCTCCACCGGGCGCAACAATTCCACGGAACGCAAGATCGAACCGTTCGTGCTGTCGGAGGCCTACAATTCCGGCTTCGGGCTGTCGCTGATGGCCAAGGACCTGCGCACCGCCGGGTCGGTCGCGCAGCGCCTCGGCGCCGACATGCCGCTCGCCGGCCACGCGATCGACATGGCGAGCGCCGCCGAAGCCGCGCTCGGGCCGGATGCCGATCATACCGAAGTGGCGCGCTGGCTGGAGACGGTGACCGGAATGCGGCTGCGGTAGTTTGACTGCGTCACAAATTCAGGACCTTGTCGACTTGTCTGCACATGGCACTACAGGATTTGAACCAAACTGTTTTGGACGAATTTCGCAATATATTTCAAAGACTTGAAATCCATCATCCTCATCCTGAGGTTGAGAAATAGGAACATCGTTGTGTCGTGGGACCATTGCGGCATCACTCGGCGTCACCGGGCTTTTTCGCGGTCGAGCAGATCGACGGCGTGGCGCAGATGGGTGATGTGGGCCGGCACGTTGCCGTCGCTCCACGCGTCGCGCCAGTGCCAGTATTGGGTGTGCGTGAACAGGCGCGGAATGCCCAGAGATCCCTTTGGAATCCGCACCCTGACGTCTTTTATCCCCGCTCCGAAGTTCGGCGATACCCGGCCTGAAATCGGATCTCCGATCAGGAAGCCGAGCCAATTGTGCGGGTCGTAGATGTTGGTCCAGCGCACGGCGGCGAACAAAGCGGCGTGGTGGGGATAGAGCTCTCCGTCCGCTTCGTAGTGAAAACTCCGCCGGTCGCTGTCGCCGTCATATTCGGTGACCGGCGGACAGCTCGGCAGGACCCGTTCGTCGATCAGGGCCTGCAAGCTGTTTTTGTCGTGCGCCAGCAGGAATTCCGCGTGAGTCAGCGGAGATCCCAACGTGATGAAATCGGAAACCAGCCAAGCCTTGGATTTGACATCTCCGGATCCGGATTCGTCGGAGTTCTCAAGCCCGGACGCCGAAGGACCAGGCTTCCCATGTGCCGCCGGACAGCGGGCCAACGATTGCGCCAGCGCCCGCTGGCGTTTTTGAAATGCCTCAACGTCGAGCTGTCCCTGATTTGCATTTCCTTGTTCGATGATCCACGCATCAAGATCGCGAAACGCCTGTCTGGCCTCGGCGGTGGCGGGGTTGTTCTTTTGCGGACCGTATTCGGTCCACAACAGCGACAGGAGATCGTAGGCGACGATCGTGCCCAGCGAATGGGCGACGACGATGATGCGGTTGTACCTGCCGCAATCGTGCAGGTCGCGCAGCAGCACCGCGCCGCGATCCCGCACCGCCTTGCGCCGTTCGACGTTTTCCGGCCGCGCCTGGACATAACGCGCGACGTCGCCGAAATAGGGAACCAGGAACCGGTTCAGGAGCGTGAGGGCAAGCAAGGAAATGACAAAGCCGGATGCTTTCGTTTCCGCGATCGTAATCACGACAAGATAGAGTGTGGCGGCAATCAATACCAGGAGCGGCAGGGTCAGCCAGGTCCGCAGGTGCCCCAGCGCCTTCCACGGAAACAGAAAAACCATGGCCGCCGTGGCAAGCGCCATGAGCACGCCGACCTTGTAGGGATCGAAATTCTTGCCAATACCCCCAAGCCAGGCGATCAGGTCCTTGCCCGACGCGCACAACCATGTATCCGGGGCCAGCTTGCACAGGCCCTCGGCGAGCAGGACGTCGATACCTGGAATCGAGGACAGGCCGAGAACAATTCCACCCATGGAAATGAGCCAGAGCGTGATCCAGATCATGAACACGTCCCACGGAACCGTCACCGGAGAACGCAACAGCAGACCCTGGATCCAGGACATCAGATGCTGCCAGGTCGTGCCCTGCATCAGGTCCGCCCAATAGAATTCGTAGAAGTCAGAACGGACCCCGGCCGCGTTCTCGCCGGTGGTTATGCGCCGCAGCTCCGCCAGACCGGCCCGGGCGTCCGGCTTGATCCAGGCCTCGTTTTCACCGTTGCCCTGGGCGACGAACGGATCCTTGCGCCAGACCGTACGCACGAAGGATCGCAGGGTCCCCATCGGTTTTTGCTCGCCCATGCCGTGAATGACGACGATGGCCTGCTTTTTCGGTTTTTCCGGCATGATATCACCCAGGGTTTGTCGGGTTCCCGCGGCGCGGCGGATCCGATCTCATAATTCTTACCCGCGCCGGCGACACAGTTTCGACTGCGGCCGCAAGAAATGGATTTGTATCGCAAATATCTCTTCAATCGAGAAATTCCTACGACAAGTCGACCAGCAATTCGAACAAAGCACAACCGAAAAATTAACTATAGAAGGTAACTACCGCAAAAACCTAGTATTGACCACCGCTTGCGTTTTATTTTGCAATTGACCTATAGTTTTACCGGAATGAGTGTCAGAGTGACCCCACAGGCGTCCGCTCATCGCGTACGCGGCGTCAGGCCCGGTTGATCGGATCGGTCCGGTCGTGGGGATCGGTACATCGGGAGGATCGGTACCGGGAGGAGTCGGCGCGGTTGTCCGCAGCCAAAACGTACAGGCCGTGTAAGGTCCTTTGTTCGCGTTGTTGCAGTCATCCGTCACGGGTTCCAGTGGTCCGGCCTCGCCAGTCTTTGGAGAGCGTCATGGCCCTGTCGAACACAAAACTCCGCAAAGCATGGCAGGCCTATGAGTGCAAGCGCGAGCGCATGCGGGAGATCGCCTTCGGCGAGGACAGGATCCTGGTCGCTCCGCCGACGGTTGAGGCCTGGCAGGCGCTCTACAGCGTGCTCGAGCATCACGGCTATCACGTCCGGGTCGACGACACCGACAGCTACAATTGCCGCGCCATCAAGGGCAAGACCGTCAAGAGCCTGCATTCCTACGGGATCGCGCTCGACGTCAACTGGCACACCAATCCATGGCGCGACCATCCCGGCACCAGACCGGTAAAGTATTCCGACAAGACCACCCAGGACGCCCGCGGCAGCGACGTCAAGCATGGCCGCGCGGATACGGACATGACACCGGAGATGATTGCCGACGTCCGCGCCATCAAGACCAATGACGGACACCAGGTGTTCAACTGGGGCGGCGACTGGAACAGCGTCAAGGACGCCATGCATTTCGAGGTGCGCCTGGCGCCCGCCGATTTCGAAGCCGGAATCGACTGGCAGACAGTCGCCGGCGCCGGCGCCGCGTCCGATCCGGACACAGATACCGACGTTGGCGCACCCGACGCCGAGCCCGAGGATTATTCCAGGCACGAAGACTATTATTACCGGCTCTCGCAAGGTGAGACCGACATTGACTGGGAGGATGACGTGGCCGGCAAACCCGAAAATGGCGACGGCGATTTCGATCTCGAATTCGGCGACCGCGGCCCGTTGGTGACCGCCCTGCAGAACGCATTGTCGGATCTTGGCTATCAGGTCGGGGACATTGACGGGATTTTCGGGCGGATGACCCGGGACGCGCTGCTCGCCTTCCAGGCCGACAACGAGATTTCCACCACCGGCATGTACGATGCCGAAACGATGGCGGCCCTGGACAGGAGCCAGCCGCGCCCGATCGACGCGAAACGGATGCGGGCCAGCGAAGACGACGTTATCGCCGGCGGTTCCGAAACCCTGAAACGATCACGCTGGAACCGAAGAATCGGGATCGGCACCATCATCCTCGGTGCGCTTGGTCTGACCGACAAGCAGACCGAGTTCATCGCCGGGTCCCTCGATGCGATCAAGAAGGCCGCAGGCGGCGAGGGCAAAATCGTCCTGCCCGATGCGGTCACGGAAAAGATTACGGAGATCACCGGCAGCCTTCCCGTCGGGAGCGGCGCAACCGGCTTAACCGCCGAACAGATCGCGGCAATGAAGACCAAAGTGTCGGCCCTGGCGGAATTGCTCAGGAGCGGAGGGCCGACCACGGGGTCGCCCGGCCTGTTTGAGTCCCTGCTGTCCCTGTTGCAGGGCCTGTTGAGCTCCGGCGGTTCGGGAATCTGGCCGATCATCGCCATCGTCGGGTTCATGATGTGGCGCAATGGCGACATTGCCGCCAAGCGCCGCCTCGACGACCACCGCACCGGCGCCAACCGCAAACAATAACCGGCTTCAGCTGCCGCAGCCTCAGGAGGATCCCCCATGCTGGGTCAAGGTCGAAGCCTGCCACTGCCCGACGGCGCCATCGAACATCTTGCCGCGCGCTACAAGGTCCATCCCGCCGACCTGCAGGCGATCGCGAACGTGGAGAGCCGCGGCGACGCATGGTTCTCCGACGGACGCATCAAGATCCTGTACGAGCGCCATATCTTCTATCGCGAACTGCCGGCGTCGAAGCGGGCGCGCGCGGTTCGCGAAGGCCTAGCCAACAAGGGCCATCGCGGCAAGGCGCAATATGCCGATCAGAAGTCCGCCGAAAGCCGCTACCGACTGCTGGCCCGGGCGATCGAGATCGATCGAAACGCCGCGTTCCGGTCGATCTCCAGCGGCATGTTCCAGATCATGGGCTTCAATGCCGGCACCTGCGGCTATGCGAGCGCGGAAGCCATGTTCGATGCGTTCATCGATTCCGAACTGGCACAAATGGAGGCCTTTGCCGCGTTCCTGGAAAAGAACAAGCTGATCCCCGCGATCCGGGCCCGGGACTTCAATCGGGTCGGCCGGGTCTATAACGGCGACAAGACCGGCAAATATGGCGCGAAGATGCGCGCCGAGGCGGCGAAATTGCGCAAGCGGACGTGGCGAGACCCGGCCGACCTGCCGCCGCTCGATCGCAGTTCGGCTCCCGCAGGCGGCAAGCCGGCCGCAGACCCCTCCGATCCGCACGGGCTGGCGCTCGGAGCGCGCGGCGAAAACGTCCGCATCCTGCAGGAAGCCCTGACGATTCTCGGATATCCCGTCGGCGACGTCGACGGCATTTTCGGGTCGTTGACCCGGGCCGGCTTGCTGGAGTTTCAGGCCAACAACGCGCTTGACCTGACCGGCGTGCTCGACGCCGCCACCATCCGGCAACTGGGCCGGTCGCCGCGCCGGGCCATGGAAATCGGACGCGCGACGGAAACCGAGGACTCGCTTGCCAAGCGCGGCTCAAAGACGATCAAATATGCACGGCGCGGCCGCCTGGCCGGTATCGTCTCCTCCGTGCTCGGCGGGTTGGGATTTCTCGGCCAGGGCCTCGATGCCTTCGGCGGATTGGGCAATGCGATGGAAAAACTGGCAAACGCCCTGCCGGGCGACGGTCCGTCCATGCTCGCCGCACCGCTCCTGAAACTGGTTCCGGCGGTTCTCGGAACCGGGGCCAGCGGCATGTGGGTGCCGATGCTCGGGCTGGGTTTGTTCACCTATCTGACATCCGACAGGATCGCCAAGACCCGGGTCGACGACCATCGCAGCGGCGTTCATCGCGGGCGATAACGCAACGAGCGTTATGGGATTACGCCGAACAGCCCGGCAAAGTCCGGCCTGGAACCGTTTGCCGTGGCCGCAGTCCTGCCGGAAATTCCCCTCAATCCGGCCCAAAAAATACCGCAAATCAAAAATATTATTATCGTTAAATTGAGCATTGATTTTTCTCTGCTCTTATTAGTTGTGTAATCGCAAACAATGCTGCCGGCGATTCGGGGGCGCAGGGTTTGCGTCTCTGCAGGCAGTTAACGTCACGAGGCCGCTTTCCATTATGACGAGTATCGTGACCTTGTGTCAGCGCTGGTATGTCGCTTCGACGCTGCCAAACAAGGAAATCGTGGCCATCCGCAATCTGCAGAACCAGGGGTTTGCGACCTTTTGCCCGCTGCAGAAAAAAACCCGGCGGCACGCCCGAAAACAGACTGCGACGCTCGTGCCGGTGTTCAGGGGCTATGTGTTTTTCGGCCTTGATCCGCAGGTCAATCGCTGGCGCAGCGTCAACGGCACGAGGGGCGTCCGCTCCGTCATCTGCGATGAGATCGGCCCGCTGCCGGTCCGTCCGGGCGTCGTTGAAACCATGATTGAATCGACGGACGAAAACCATGTGCTGCGGTTCTCGCGGGGCCTGAAACCGGGAGCGAGAGCGCGCCTTATTTCCGGCCCAATGGCTGACTACCTCGGCATCGTCGAACATCTTGACGACCGCGAACGCGTGCAGCTGTTGTTCGATTTTTTTGGCAGAACCACGCGCGTTGTGGCCGACAGGGCGGACCTGATCGCGGTCGACTAGCGCGGTGCCGCCGGCGGAAATCCTGATCGCGGACCGGTGTGCCGCGGTGAGTTTCCACCGAACCCACAGAAAGTCTTCGCGTGAAGTCCGCTTCACCCGGAGTGCGGTAGCTATGAACCGCAATCCTCCCAAGGCCTCTCCGGCAGGCCGACGACAGACCCGGCATCAATCCACCGACGTCCCATCCATGTTTCGCAATCTGATCCTTCTCACGGTTTCGGTCGGGATATCCGTGCTCGCGGCCGAAGCCATCCTCAGGCTCGCCCTCAATCCGGTCGACTATCTCATGGTGACGCCGGTCGCCGACGCGTTTCTCAATCACCGGATCGAGGCCCACGACGGCGGTCATGATGCCTGGGGATTTCGCAACGGCGAGGTTCCCGAAAGCGCCGAGATCGTCGCCATCGGCGATTCCATGGCCTATGGCATGATGGCGAAATCGGACGAATCCTGGCCGGCGCATCTTGGCCGGCGACTCGACAAACCGATCTACAATCTCGGCCTGGGCGGCTACGGACCGCTGCAATATCTGCAGCTCCTGAAAACCAGGGCCGCGCAGCTCGGACCGAAACAGGTCATCATCTCGCTCTATCTCGGCAACGATCTGTTCGACGTCTACAATCTCGCCTACGGCAACGACAACTGGGCCGGCTTCAGGCGGGATCCCGGCGACCAGCCGATCGACGATCCCGAATTGTTGACGGCTCAGGCAAACCGGCCGCTGTTCGGCCGGGTTCGGGACTGGCTGGCCCGGAATTCGGTGATCTACCGGCTCGTCACCCAAAGCAGGCTTTTCGATCGGTACCGGGTGGACCAGGCCGTTCGCCTGTCGACAACGTCGTTCGTGCAGGACATTGCCGGACAGCCGATCATGCTCGACCCGAAATCGATGATGAAATTCGTGGATATGGGCGATCCCCGGATTGCTACGGCCCTCGACATAACGCTCACCGTTCTCTCCGAGATTCGCGACTTCTGCAAACAGAACGGTATCGACCTTTCCGTCGCGATCATTCCGGTGAAGGAAAACGTCTACTGGCCGATCGTCCAGGAGCTGACGAGCGAGCACCGGCAGCAGATGCGGATCCTCAGCGACAATCTGGAACGAATCCGAACCACACTGTTCCGGTTTCTGGAAGAAAACGGCATCGCCTATGTCGACACGTTGCCGCCCCTGAGAAACGGCGTCCGGCACCACAGGCTTTATCCCGACGCCGACGGCCATCCGAACGGGGACGGCTATGCGGTGATCGCCGACGCCATCGCCCGCACCCTGAAGACAAAGTCCGCGCCCGCATCCCAATGATCGCGCATTGACGAGGTGCGCTCCGTCAAATGCCAATCATCCACCCAATTCCCTCCGGTTCGCCCGGAGCATCATAAGAGGAACGACACATGGCAAAAAAAGCCCTGATCACCGGCATTACCGGCCAGGACGGCGCCTATCTGGCGAAATTGCTGCTTGGCAAGGGATACGAGGTTTTCGGCGCGTTCCGGCGCGGAGCGACCCTGAACCTGTGGCGTCTGGAAGAACTCGGCATCGCCGACGATGTCAGGCTGGTGCCGTTCGAACTGCTGGAATTCACCAACATCCTCAGCGCGGTTCGCGATGTGCAACCCGATGAATTCTACAATCTGGCGGCACAAAGCTTCGTCGCCGTGTCCTACGAACAACCGATCTTCACCGCCGACGTGGATGCGCTCGGCGTCGGCCGCGTGCTGGAAGCGATCCGCGAAGCCGCGCCGGAGTGCCGGTTCTATCAGGCCTCGACCTCGGAAATGTTCGGCAAGGTCCAGGAGGTGCCGCAATCCGAATCCACGCCGCACTATCCGCGCAGCCCCTACGCCGTGGCCAAACTCTATGCCCACTGGCTGACGGTGAACTATCGCGAAGCCCACGGCCTGCACGCCAGTTCCGGTGTGCTGTTCAACCACGAATCGCCGCTGCGCGGCACCGATTTCGTCACCCGCAAGATCACCGCAACGCTCGCCATGATCAAACACGGACGGGCCGAGGTGCTGGAACTGGGCAACCTCGACGCGCAGCGGGACTGGGGCTTTGCCGGCGACTTTGTCAACGGCATGTGGCTGATGCTGCAGCAAGACGAACCGGACGATTATGTGCTGGCCACGGGAAAGACCTGGACGGTGCGGCATTTCTGCGAACGGGCCGCGGCGGCCGTCGGTTACGCGCTCGAGTTCGACGGCGAGGGCGCCGCCACCCGCGGCATCGACATGGCCACCGGAAAGGTGGTCCTGCGCATCAACCCGAAATTCTACCGCCCGGCGGAAGTCGATCTGCTTGTCGGCAATCCGGAAAAGGCAGGAAAACGACTGGGCTGGCGGCCTGAAATGGAGTTCGACACCCTCGTGGAAACGATGGCCAAGGCCGATTACGACCGTGTCGCCAGGGGGGACCGCCTGCTTTGAGGCCGAGACTTGACCCGGTATCCGACATCATACGGCAGTCCGGCCGCGACGGCGCCGATACAGAGCGCGCACGCGGGCGGCGTGACGGTTTTTCATCTGGTGTTCGCACTCATGGTGACGCGGGCCTCGCTGGACCTGCCGATTTCCATGCTGTCGGTCACTGTCGGCGGCAAGCCGATCAGCGCCGGCGCCCTGTTGAACCTGTTTGTGGTGCTGGGCGGCTTCTGGCTCGCCCTGCGCGGGCGCAGGCTGGTCGTGCCGCGGACCGTCTTGCTGGCCTGGGCGCCGTTCCTCACCATGTCCTTCCTCGCCATCGCCTATACGCCGGAAATGGTCGGGGCGCTCAGGAAATTCCTGGTGAGCCTGTCCTATGTGTCGATCATGCTCATCGCCTACCGGTTCGATCTTGTCAGCCGCAACGAGGGGCTACTGGTCAGGATCCTGTTGCTGTCGTCGGTAATACCGATCCTCTATGTGCCGCTGGAACTGGCGACGTCACCGTTCGGCCTGCCGGCGCACCGGGTCAAATCGGTGTTTCCGCATCCCAATATCCTCGCTTTCTATGCCGTGCTTCTGATCCTGTATTTCTATCATTACCTGAGCAAGCGAAACCTGTTCTTCAGCGCCCGGCACAGTCTGATCTACGCGTCGATCATCGGCCTGACCGCCGCCCTGCTCCTGACCCAGACCCGGGCCGCCTGGGCGGCACTCTACGTCTCGGTTCTGATCTACAGCGCCATGACACGCCCCAGACTGGCGCCGCTGATTGCCGTCGTGCCGGTGCTGGCAATGATCGAACCGACCATCCGCGAGCGCGTGCTCGAAGTCTTCCAGGCGCCCGGCGTCGACGTGAACTATCTCACCGACGTAATCCAGGGACGGGTTCCGGGAAGCGAACGGATCGTGCTCAATTCCTATGAATGGCGAAAGGTGATCTGGGAATATGCCTTTACCGAGGCCTGGAACAAGCCGGTCATCGGGCATGGGCTGGATTCGTTCATGTATTATTCCAGAACCTTCTCGCCGCTCTCCAACGACGCCACCGGCGCCCACAGCATGTATGTCAAATACCTGTTCGAGCTGGGTTTCATCGGCCTGTTCATATTCATCGGCATATTCGTATATCTTTTGGCAAAATCCCTGAAATACTGGAACATGGCACGAAGCGATTGCGCTTTTGTTATCTCCTGCATCCTTTTTTATCTCATCATCTGTTATTCCGACAATATTATCGGGTATTTATCCTTCAATTGGTACTTCTGGTTTATTTTGGGAAGTTACTTCGCATACCTTTCACGCTGCTTGTACACGCTGAAATACGCGCAACTCACACGTGCGAATTCTTTCAGCGCGAGGACTATCGTGCCCCTAACGCGGACTTCTCACACGCCCCCCGGTCTGCGCCAACCCAACGGTGATTGAAGATGGACCACGACATACACGCACGCGAGCTTGCCCTCGATGTTCCCGACTTCACCAGAAACCTCCACTGTCTGTTCGGACTGCCGTTCGACGTGGTGAGTGTCGAGGAAGCCGTGGACGGCGTCCTGGCGGCGGTGCAATCGAAACGCCGCTGCGTGCTGTCCACGCCCAACCTGAACATTTTGGTCGCCTCCAGGCAGGATGCCGACTTCCGCGCCGCGCTGATCCGCAGCAATCTGTGCGTCGTCGACGGCATGCCGTTGGTCTGGGCCGGCCGATGGCTGGGCGTGCCGTTCCGCGAACGGGTCGCCGGATCGGGATTGTTCGAGCGGCTTCGCAACCGGCCGGCCGACGCGCGCCCGCTGAAGGTCTATCTGTTCGGCGGCGGCGACGGCGTCGCCGCCCGGGCCGCCAAGGTCCTGAACGCGGAATCCGGCGGCGTCCAGTGCGTGGGGTACGCCTCGCCGGGTTTCGGCGATGTGGCCTCCATGAGCACGCCCGAGATCCTCGATGCAATCAACGCGAGCGGCGCCGACTTCGTGCTTGTCGCCCTCGGCGCCAAGAAGGGGCAGGCCTGGATCGAACACAATCGGCCGCATCTGACGGCGCCGGTCGTCAGCTATCTCGGCGCGGTGATCAATTTCATTGCCGGCACCGTGCGCCGCGCCCCGGAATGGATGCAGCGCAGCGGCCTGGAATGGCTGTGGCGCATCGTCGAGGAACACGGCCTGGCGCGCCGCTACGGACATGACGGCCTCCGCGCCCTCGGCCTCGTCCTGACCAATGTGCTGCCGAACCTGGCGACCTGGCACCTGGCCCGCCTGCATCACGGCTGCGACGCGCCGGCCGTTGACGGCTCGGCGCAGGAAGACGGGGTGGTGATCTCCCTGCGCGGTGCCTGGACAAAACCGGCCCTGCCGCTGCTGCGGCCGCTCCTGATGCAACATGCAAATTCCGGCAAGCATCTGCACCTGGACATGAGCGCTGTCAGCTATGTCGACAGCGCGCTCGTTGCCGTCCTGCTTGTCCTGCGCCAGCACCGGCTTGATCGCGGGACGGGGTTTTCCGTCGATGCACCATCGCCGACCCTCCGGGCAATATTCAAGATGTATTGCGCGGTCGAGATGGTCGAAAACCAATAGAGCCGAAGAGGTCTCCCGAATGCCCCTGCCGCTGCCGACCCGGTCCGAACGGGTCCTGCGCCGTTTGCGCTTCCTGCACCGAACGGCCGTCAAACCCGCGTCCATCCGGCTCGACGGAGTGACGATCGGCGTCGATTACCGGAACTGGTCGGACCTGATGGTCCGCGAAGTGCTGCTGGAGCGCTACGAACTGCCGGAACGCCTTTTGATCCAACGCCTGCTGAAGCCCGATGACCGGGTTCTGGAAATCGGCGGCGGTCTCGGACTGATCGCCCTGTTGGCCGGCCGCATCGTCGGCGACGACAATGTGGCGATCTACGAAGCCAATCCACGGCTGATCGAGACGATCGAGGCAAATTTCGCCCGCAACGGCCGCATCGCCCCGGTGCATAATGCCGCCGTGGTCGGGCGGGCGGTCAACGGATCGACGGCCACATTTCACCTGCACCGGGACTTCTGGGCAAGCTCGCTGGTCGACAAGCCCGGCATGGTGGAATCGATCGAAGTGCCGACGATTTCCCTGTCCGACCTGATCGAGCGGCACCGGCCGTCGGTGCTGATCATGGATGTGGAGGGGGCGGAATACGACATGCTGCTGCCGACGGACCTTTCCAGCATCGACCGGCTCTGTCTGGAAGTGCATTCCCGCTATATCGGGCTGGAGAAAATTTCAGAAATCGTGCAAGCGCTGCTGGCGTCCGGCTTCAAGATCGACCTGCCGAAATCGGAAGGCGAGATCCTTCTGTTCTCGCGCTGAACGGCGCGTCGGCGGGCCAGGCATAATGCTGAAACCATCGGACAAGATCCGGAACATCTACCGGCGGCTGGCGGCCAACTGGGCGCGGCTGTTTGCCGCCGGTATCGTTGCGTCCGCCCTCGGTCTCGTCACCCTTTCGATCGCCGCGCGCGAACTCGGCGCCGGCGCTTTCGGCATCCTGATCCTGATCATGACCTTTGCCCGTCTCGTCGACGGCATCTTCAACTTCCAGACCGCCCAGGCGCTGGTCAAGTTCGGAATGGACGCCCAGGTCGACGGTCACAAGGCGATGCTGGCCGGCCTTCTGCGATTCAGCGTCTGGATCGATTGCCTCACGGCCCTGCTTTCGTTCGCAATCGCGAATCTCGCAATCGCCCTGTTGAGCGAGCCCTTCGGCCTGTCTCCAGCCCATGCCGGGCTCGCCCATGTCGCGACCCTGATCATCCCGTTCAACATCGTCGGCGCCGCCACCGGAATCCTGCGGCTGGTCGGGCGCATCTCCTGGGTCGCGGCGAGAGACCTGACCATCGCCGTCACCCGCCTTACCGGCGCTGCCGCGCTGGTCTTTCTCGCATCCGACCTGCAGGCTTTCGTCATGCTCTGGGTCGCCACTGAACTGGCGGGCAGCCTGGTCCTCATCGGCCTGGCGATCCGCACGGTTCCCGTGCTGGGCCTCGCCCGGGTGACGCCGGCGCCGGCGCGGGTCATCCTCAAGAGCCGGCCCGGCTTCATGAGCGCGCTCTGGGCGACCAACCTGACGTCCGGCATCCGTCACCTCAGCGACGAAGGCGATGTGCTTCTGGTCGGCGCGCTGCTCGGATCGCCGGCCGCCGGCCTGTTCCGGATCGCCAAACAGTTTGCCGGCATCCTGCAGCGCCTGGCCCGGCCGCTGCAGGATGCCGCCTATCCCGAAATATCCAGGCTCTGGGCCGAGGGCGACCGATCCGGCATGCTCAGGACCGCGGCCACCAGCAGCCTCGTCGGCGGCGGCGCCGGCTGCTGTTTCATGATCGTGCTGGGGATCTCGCCCGAAACGGTGATTTCCCTGACCGTCGGCGAGGATTTTCTCGACGCCGCGCGGGTTATGATGATCATGGCGGCAGCCTATACGCTCTACCTGTTCGGCATCACCATCCTGCCGCTGATCCTGACGCTGGAACGCAGCCGCGACTGGCTCCTGGTCACCATCGTCTGCACGCTGATCTTCTTCGCAGTATTTCCGGTCCTGGTGCACTTTTTCGGGCTCGAAGGCGCGGCCATGGCGCATGGGGTCTATATCGGCTGCTGGTTTGCCCTTTCCGCCCTGTCCATCGCCCGTGCCCTGAAGATGACGGAAGCGAAACGCCCCGTTCTCGACAACCCGGTGCGCGCGCCGTGACGGAGCGGGGCCCTATCCATGCGCCGGGCCGGCCGGAAAGAGGTTCGGCATGGCGTTGATCGACGTGCTTGTGCCGGTCAAGAACGGACGCGAATTCCTGGCCGAGTCGCTGGAAAGCCTCTGCGCCCAGACCGTGCGCGATTGGCGGGTGCTAGTGCTCGATCACGGTTCGGATGACGGCAGCCTCGATGTTGCCGAAGCGTTCGCGGCCCGGGACAGCCGTATCCAGATCCGCTGTTTCCCGGAGGCGCAGGGCCTTTCGGGCCTCCTGAACGCGGGCCTGGAGATCTGCGACTGCCGCTATGCGATGCGCCACGACGCCGACGACATCTCCCTGCCGCGGCGCATGGAACAGACGCTGAAAGCCTTTGCCGCAGACCCGGACATGATCGCAATCGGCGGACAGGGCAGCATCATCGACGGGAATGGCAAGCAAATCGGTGCTCTCGCACGGCCCGTCGGCCAAAGGCGGGTCAGCGCAAACTGCTTCTTCGTCAATCCGGTCGCCCATCCGGCCGTCACCATGGACTATCCGGCCCTGTGTCATGTCGGCGGTCGATACGGTGTCGACTTTCTTCAGGCCGTGCCATCGGAACACAGTTTCCAGGTGCCCGGACCGGCGCAGGACTATTTTCTGTTCGGTCAGCTGGCCGTGCTCGGCAAATGCTCCAATATTGCCGACGACCTGATCCGCTATCGCTGGCACGGGGGCAATGTCGGCGCCGGCCGGTTTCACGAACAGATGCAGGCCTCCCTGAAAATCGCCCGCTTCCTGATGCGCTCGCTCTGTGCGATCCACGATCTGGACTATGTCGATCCGGCCCCCTTCTGCAACCACGGCGGCCAGCTCCTGCAGATCGACGGCGCCATCGATTTCGACGGCGCCTTCGAAGCTCTGTCCACTATTCTGCGGCGCGGGCTGGGGCCCTCGCCCGACCTGGACCGCGAACTGGCCTACCGGCACAGCATCGCCACCCGCACCATGATCGACCTCCTGGCCCGCCACGCGCTTTTTTCCTTCCGGCACGCCGCGGAAAAGGACGAACGGAACGTGGTTCGCGAATGGATCATCGGCCGCTGGCGCGGGCGCCGCCGGCTGCGCGCAACACCGGAAAGCCCGTCATGACCCGCGACCGCGCGCGACCGGGCCTGTTCGCGCTTCTGGGCGAGGACCGCCGAACCCACCGCGAAGGCCTCTTGGCGCAGGGTTTCTGGGCGCTTGCCGTCTATCGCCTCAGCCATCCGCGCCTTGCCTGCCGCAACCGGGTGCTCGCAAAACTCTGGTACATCCCCAACATTATCGGCCGCAAACTGATCGAAATCACCTGCGGCATCATGCTGCCGGAAACCGCACATATCGGCCGCCGGCTGACCATCGAACATTTCGGCGGGATCGTCGTCCATGGCGCGGCACGGATCGGCGACGATTGCATCCTGCGCCAGGGGGTGACGCTCGGCAACAAGTCAGAGGACCGGCCGCATGAGGCGCCGTGGCTCGGCAACCGGGTGAATGTGGGCGCAGGCGCGAAACTGCTCGGCGCGATCCGGATCGGCGACGACGCGGTCGTCGGCGCCAATTCGGTCGTCATCCGGGACGTGCCGGCCGGAGCAATTGTCGCCGGAATACCGGCCCGGATCATAAAGAAACGAGCCCACCAGACATAGAGTCCTGCGCATTTCCACCGGTTCAGACCCACGGTCCGAACGAAAAGCCCCGAGAAAAGGCCACGCCTGACATGAAACCCAGAGATCATGCGATCGGCGCGCTGCACGCCACGGCGACCGCCGCGCCGGTCATCGCCTATATCGTCAATCAATATCCCAAGGTCAGCCACAGTTTCGTGCGCCGGGAAATCCATGCACTGGAACGGGCCGGCGAAACCGTGCACCGGTATGCCATGCGCGGCTGGGACGCGGACCTTGTCGACCCGCTCGATCTGGCCGAACGCGACCGCACAACCTATCTGCTGCAAGGCGGCGCGCTTCCGCTCGCTTTGGCATTTGTCGGCATGGCGTTGCGGCGCCCGGGCGGCACCTTCAAGGCGCTCGGCCAGACCGCACGGATGGTGCGGCGCTCGGACCGGTCTGTCGCCCGGCACATCATCACCCTGTTCGAAGCCTGCCTCCTGGGACAGAAGGCGGCCCGTGCCGGGATCACCCATATCCATGCGCATTTCGGCACAAATTCCGCCGAAGTCGCCATGCTGACCGCGCTTTTGACCGGCATTGCCTATTCCTTCACCGTGCACGGACCGGACGAATTCGACCGGCCTGAATTCATCAGGCTGCGCGACAAGATGCGCCACGCCAAATTCGTCGCCGCGATCAGCGCCTATTGCACCAGCCAGCTCTATCGCTGGGCCGATTTCGACGACTGGGCCAAGATAAAAACCGTGCGATGCGGCATTGCCGGCTCCTATGACGACGTGGCGCAGACTGCGGAGCCCGTCGCCAATCGTCTGGTTTGCGTCGGGCGCCTGTCCGGACAAAAGGGGCATCTGCTGCTGATCGAGGCCGCCGCCCGTCTCCATCGGCAGGGCCATATATTCGACCTGGTCCTGGTCGGAGACGGGGAACTGCGCGGGGAGATCGAGACCCGCATCCGGGCCGCCGGACTTGAGGACAGGGTCCACATTACCGGCTGGGCCAGCGAAGACAGGGTGCGCCTGGAGATTCTGGAAAGCCGCGGTCTCATTCTCACAAGTTTCGCCGAAGGCCTGCCGGTGGTGATCATGGAAGCGATGGCGCTGCGGCGGGTGGTGCTGGCAACCACCATTGCCGCGATCCCGGAGCTCGTGCAGCCGGGCAAGACCGGCTGGCTGTTCGCCGCCGGATCGGCGGAGGCGGCAGCGGACGCGATCCGAGAGTGCCTGACCGCGTCGCCGGAAATCTGCCGGACCATGGGAGACCGGGCGCGTGAACGCGTCACCCGGCGCCATGACGTGGACCGGGAAGCGGCCTATCTCGCCCGGCTGATCCGCAGCGATCCGGGCCAACTCGCCGAGCGGGAGGCGTCCTGATGCCATTCCTCGATGCGGTTCTGATCGGGCTGGCGGGGATTTCGCTGATTCCCGTCGGCATGCTGTTTCTGCAGGTCGTGGCCAGCCTGACCTATCGCCCGCCCCGCAAGGCCGGGACGGAGATGTTCTGCCCGCCGTTTGCGGTGCTGGTGCCCGCCCACAACGAAGCCAAGCTGATCGCCGGCACATTGCAGACCCTGCGGCCGCAAATCCGGCCCATCGACCGGCTGCTGGTGGTTGCCGACAATTGCACCGACGAGACCGCCGAGATAGCCCGCGCGCACGGCGCCGAAGTCATTGCCCGCCGCGACAGGACCCGGCACGGCAAGGGATTTGCCCTTGAATTCGGCATCGAGCATCTCGGGCGCGGCGATCCGCCGGCCGCAATCGTGTTCATCGACGCGGATTGTCAGGTCGCGCCGGGCACGCTTGCCGCGCTTGCCACCCTGGCACATTGCAGAGGCCGGCCTGTGCAGGGAACGAACCTGTCGATTGCCGGCGTCGGCAGCGGATTGGGCGCGCGGTTTTCGGAATTCGCCGTGCGCCTGAAGAACCGGATCCGGCCGCTCGGCTGCCGGCAATTGGGGCTTGCCTGCCCGATGACCGGCACCGGGATGGCGCTTCCCTGGGACAAGGCGGGCCTGGTGACGCTCGGATCCGACAATGTCACCGAGGACCTGGTGCTTGGCCTCGATATGGCTCTTGCCGGACATCCACCTTTGTTTTGCCCCGAGGCGCTGGTCACCAGTTCGTTTCCGCAGGCCGAGACCAGCCAGCGGACGCAGAGGACCCGGTGGGAACAGGGTGCGCTGACCGCGCTGGCCCACTATCTGCCGAAGGTCGCCTGGCGGGCCGTCGCGGACCGGAGCTCGGCTCTCGCGGCTCTCGCCTGTGACCTCGTCATCCTGCCGCTCGCCCTGCTTTCGGCCGGCCTTGCCCTCCTGATCGGGCTCGCGGCAGGCTGGTTTGCCCTGACCGGGCTGGCCGGCGCTCTCGCAATATCGGCACTTTCCCTGGGCCTGCTTGCGGCGGCCATCCTGACAGCCTGGTGGACGAACGCCCGGGACCTGCTGTCCTTTGCCGATCTCGTCTACATTCCCGCCTACATTTTGCGCAAAATACCGCTTTATGTCGGCATCGCGCTCGGCCGCCGTATCGGGTGGGTGCGAAGCGACCGGGATTGAACCGCTGGCCGTCCGGCTCAATCAGATGGTATTGGCATTCATCCAGCGGAGCGGAGCGATAGCACTCCGGCCGCGCTGCAAGGAGCGTCGTATTGGTTGAAAAGATCATTCCCATCATCATGGCAGGCGGACGGGGCACGCGCCTGTGGCCCCTGTCGCGGGCCGCGGCGCCGAAACAGTTCATCCGGCTTCTCGGCGAGCGGACCCTGTTTCAAAACACCTTGTCGCGGGTCGCCGACGGCGAACGCTACGAGGCCCCGATCATCATCACCAACAGCGATTTCCGGTTTCTGGTCGCCGAACAAGCGCGCGAGCTGGAGATCGATCCGGCGGCGATCGTGCTGGAGCCGGTGGCCCGCAACACCGCGCCGGCGATCGCGGCCGCGGCCTGTGTCGCCGCCGGCCTTTACGGCAGGAATTCCATGATCCAGGTGCTGACGTCGGATCACGAAATCGCCGCCGACCGGACCTATTTCGCGTGCATCGACATGGCCCGCGAAACCGCGTCGGCCGGCAAGCTGGTGACATTCGGCATCGCCCCGCGCGAAGCCGCCACCGGATACGGCTATGTGGAAGCCGGCGAACCGCTGTCCACCGGCGCGCACGCGGTTAGCTGTTTCATCGAGAAACCGGATGCGCAAAAGGCGGAACGCCTGGTCGCAGCCGGGAACTTCTTCTGGAATTCCGGCATGTTCATGTTCTCGATCCCGCACCTGAACGCGGAACTGCGCCAGCACGCTCCGGATGTGCTGCGCCACTCGGAGGACGCGGTGGCGAACGCCAAAAAGGACCTGGATTTCACACGGCTGGACCAGGAGGCATTCTCGAAGGCCCCGACCATATCCATCGACTATGCGGTCATGGAGAAAACCGCCAACGCGGCCATTGTGCCCTCGCCGATCGACTGGACGGATCTCGGCAGCTGGGATGCGGTCTGGAAGCTCGGCGCGCGGGACGGGGACGGCAATGTCGCGCTCGGCAAAACCACCCTGGTCAACACGACCGGGTCGCTGGCGATCTCGCGCGGGGCCCACATCGCGGTCCAGGGCCTGCGGGATGTCGCCGTCATTGCCAGCGAGGACGCGGTCTATGTCGGGCGGCTGCAGGACAGCCAGGAGGTCGGAGGGCTGGTCGAACGGATGCGCGCCGACCCGGAGACGACAGACCTGACCAGCACCCATCCGACATCCTACCGGCCCTGGGGCGGCTATACGTCGGTGCTGACGGGCGACCGGTTCCAGGTCAAACGGATTTTCGTGCAGCCGCAAAAACAGCTCTCCCTGCAAAAACACCATCACCGCTCCGAACACTGGATCGTGGTGAAGGGCACCGCGGAAGTCACGATCGGTGAGGAAAAACGGGTGCTGCGGGAGAATGAATCCGTCTACGTACCGGCGGGCGAGGTCCACCGGCTCGGCAATCCCGGCAAGATCCAGCTGGAACTGATCGAGGTGCAGACCGGATCCTATCTCGGCGAGGATGACATCATTCGCATCGTCGACGAATTTGGCCGGGAGTGAACGGCGCGGGCGGGCGGTTTTCTTAACCTCATCCTGAGCGACCTGTTGCGCAGAACGACAAGGCGCATTCCAGCCTGTCCCGCACTCCCCCGTAGTGGCCGGTACAAGCCGCGGCCATGTCGTCGGGTGGAGCGATCGGGTTGGGGCGATCGGAGTTCGAGGGCCGGGGCGACGGCTATACGCGATTTCAGGAAAAATAACGCGAAATACCCCACCCACACGTCATGGCCGGTCTTGTACCGGCCACCCACCGGCGAGGAAGCAAATCACGATCCCGATTTGAGGCGGCCGGGTGGGTGGCCGGGACGAGCCACGGCCATGACGTAGAGGGGAGCGGTTTATTGTCAAAATGGCAGCCGCTTCGCTTCCCAGTACCGCACCGACACCTGTTCATCACTTTTGTGAATATCTGCTAACCCTGTTCGCGGGCCGCACGGCAGCGCCGGCCGCCTCGGGACGAGGATGCGAATTTCACCTCGTGAGTCAGCCAATCAACTAACTGACCGTGTTACCCAGTTTCCTGCACACGAACAGCCAGGCTTCCCGATCCATATTGCGTTTGTGCGCCTTGGAGTGGGAGATCGATATCTGGTGTCCGAACCAGTCGCTCAACACATAGGGCATGGCGATCGGGCGTACGCCGAACGGGTCCATTTCCGAGGCGCCCATCGGCCCGTGATCCTCGGTATGTTCGATGATGACGACGCCGCCCTGCCGGACCTGATTGAGCCATGTGGTCAAGGCCAACTTCGGCTTCCAGGACTGGTCGAGGGAATTCGAATAGACGAAGTCGAACGCCCCGAGCCAGTCCGGATTTTCATCGTGGAAATCCCATTGCACCGAGTTTTCGAATTCGGTCGCGGTGTCGGAAATGTCCGTGCCGATCGCCTCGATGCCGGGATAGTTCGTGTTCAGGTAATTCTGCTCGAAGCCGTTGCGGGTTCCGTGGCACAGTCCGGTCGCCTTGCGGCCATCGGTCCCGGGCGCAACCAGCGCGGCGACCCGGTCAAGCGTGCCCTCATCGGCCCAGACATTGCCGATCTTCTTCTTGTTGTAGAAGACCTGGACATCGCGATATTCCTCGTAGGAGTCGTAATCGTGCAGGTAGACGTCGACAAGCGCCTGCTTCTTGACGATGTCGTAATCAAACGGACTGACGCATTTCCGCCCGACGGCGAGCAGCGGGCTGAGGATTCCGTTCATGTTCATGATCCTGTGCTTTCTTCAAT
>JGI12316J15310_10000300_pt28 | contig 30185 bp, 29 predicted proteins | sample MarCyaLeptolynsp_FD_15310 | JGI IMG/M metagenome (IMG submission 15310)
CAACCCGTTCAACGAGGAGATCCTGGTGCGCTTGGAGCACTGGGTCTACTGGTATCCCGCCGGTACCGAAGGCCTCGAGGGGCCCAAGGCCAACGTCAGGATCGGAGCGGCGCCGTTTTTGGACATTCGCATGCGCGGGCCGGGCGGGTCGGAGCGAACCACGAACGTCGGCGCGCTGATCGAGGTCAAGGTCGGCGTGCGCGGGTACGAGTACTGATCCTGGGGGGCCGGGCACAGTTCGGGTTCGGGTTGTGGTTCCGAACGACGCATTGCCGCGATGCGATGGCGTGAATCCGGTCAGAACAGCCCCGTCGCGAGGGAACCGGCGCCCCGAATGGCGCGCGGACGGTCAAGCGGTCTGCACGCCCAAACGCCCGCCCGCTGAGCTCAGTCCGGGAGATTCTCCAGCACCCAAGGATGCCGATGGTGGTCACGTGCGTCGGGGTCGACCATGTGCGAGCGATCCACCTTCGTCCGCAACAACTCCAGCGTGGCGAAGTCTCGCTGGCTCACGACGTGAAAGCCCGCTCGCAGGAGTGCCCCAGCCGCGACGCCCACGCCCTTGCGGTAGTCGATCGGTTCATCGAAGCGACACCCGACCGAAATGACCTGGCTGCCGCACGCGCCGCTGCGATCGGTGAGCAGGCAGAAGTCGACGTCGTGTTCCTTGGCCAGCGCAACCATGGCGTGGGCGCCCTCGAGCATGCGGGCGGTCAGGTCCTCACGGTGCTGGTCGAGCACGCGTGCTTCGCCGTCGAGCACGTCGTAGCCGTCGCCGTCGTGCAGGTCAGGCATCGTGCGCGGCGTGCCCAAGCGGTAGTCCTCGGGGCAAAACGGATGCAGCGTCACCAGCGGCGGGGCGAGCCAGGTCGGGCGGGCCTTGCCCAGACCGTAGTCATCTCCGTCGACGCCGATCGGAAGGCCGAACAGGCAGCCGCTGATGAGAACCCGCCAGGGGTCGTCTTCGGTGGGGGAGCGCAGGGCACGGACGACGTCGGGGTGATGCGGCAGTCTCACGGTGGACTCGCAGTCGGGGTGCTCGAGGCACCCTGGTGTCGCTCCGTCCTACCACGCGACAGGTCCAACGATTCCAGCGCGTCGGCGAGAGCCCCGGCGTTCGCGAACCGCTCGGTCGGGTCCTTGGACAGGCACCGCAGGATCAGCGCCTCGAGCTCGGGCGGCAGGTCGCGGCCGAGGCGATTGGACGGCGGCTCGACGATTGCGCGCAGGTGCAGCTGGAGCAGCCGCTGCGAGGTCGCAGCCGAAAACGGCGCCGTCGCGGTCACCGTGAAGTAGAGCACCGCGCCGAGCCCGTAGACGTCGCCGGGGGGGTCGACTTCGTTGCCTTCGGCCGCCTCGGGCGAGAGGTACGCCGGTGTGCCCGCAACCCAGCCCGTCCCGGTCAGACGCGAGTCGTCGCTCGTGATCGAGCGCGCAATCCCGAAGTCGAGCACCTTGACGAAGTCTCGTTCCCCGCCGAGGTCGGCGATGAACAGGTTCTCCGGCTTGATGTCCCGGTGCACGATGCCGCGCCGATGCGCCTCGGCGATCGCCCGTGCGGCCTGACGAACCAACGCCACTGCACGAGCCGGCGGCAGGGCACCGGTGACGTCGACCAGCGACTGCAGGTCTTGCCCCTCGAGCAGCTCCATCGCGAAGTACCAAAGGCCATCGCGTGTCACCCCGTGGTCGAAGATCCGCACCGTATTGGGATGATCGAGCGCGGCGGTGGCCATGACCTCGCGCTCGAACCGCGAGACCGCGGCCGGGTCGACCCCCACGTCCTGGCGCAGGATCTTCAAGGCAACCTTGCGCCGGAGCTGATCGTCCCACGCAACCCAGACCTCGCCCATGCCGCCCCGACCGATCCGCTTGTCGAGCTTGTAGCGGCCGATGCTCTTGGAGGCGAACACCTTGCGCCGCAGCGTCCACGCGTTGTGGCTGCCGATCACGAGCAGGATCCACGCTCCGAAGATCAACATCAGGTTGAAGAAGTAGGTCGCGATGGCCTGCGGATCCGACAGCTGCGACTGCAGCGCCGCCGACACGGGCAGGGCGAGTAGAAGCACCACGGGGCTGGCGATCGCGGCGATGCCGAGCCGGAGCGCGCCGACCCGCCAGTGATTGGGCCACACGGCGGCCCGCCCCGCGATGACCAGCGCAACGTAGGTCACGAACGGGCTGGTCAGCCCACCCGACAACAGCGTCATGCTCGCCAAGATGCCCGCGCAGGCTCCGGTCATCACCAGGTCGTACGTTGCCAGAGCGTTGGGCGACGGAGCCGGGGAGCGTCGCAGGCGGACGAGCGCCACCGCCATGGGAATCACCCCTACGAGGCGGAGCACCAAGTAGATCGCCAGCGGGCCCGGGGCGACCCAGGTCGCGAGGACGAAGTCGACAAAGAAGAAGCCGAGCCACAGCACGATCGCCAGGGGCAGCAAGCGTTCGAGCCGCCCGACGGTCGCCAGATGCTCCTCGCGGGCCAGCTGGGCGTCACGGTCGGCAAGGAGGCGGGAGTCGCCGTTGTTGTTGTGCAGGACCCGAGGGCGCGTTCGCGCATCGAGCTGCGTGGGGGCGTCGATGGCAATCGGTTCGGCCACCACTTGGGTCGTGGCTCCGGGGACGTCGCTTCTCGTCTGCGCCCGTTCCCCCACACCACCCCCTACGGACTGGGTCATGGCCAGGATTGCTTCAACATTCGACCAAATGCACGGGCGTCCGTGGGCCGCTGCGCGGGGTCCTTGTCGAGCGCTACTTCGAGCACGTGAGCGAGGTCCTCGGGCACGCCGGGGGCGACCTGCTGCAGGGGGATCGGCGCAGTGCGGGCGTGGGCCTGCAGCCACTGCATCGGCTGTCCCCGCCACGCATCGATCACCTCACTGACGGGGCGCTCGGCATCGAACGGCGTGCGTCCGGACAGCAGCTCGTAGAAGATCATCGCCAGGCTGTACACGTCCGCGGCCGGCGTGAGCTCGGTGGTCACGAGCTGCTCGGGCTGGTTGTAGTGCGGGGTGCCGACGACCATGTGTCCGATCGTCGCCTTGGCCCCGATGACCGAGCTGTCGTCGTAGGAGCGCGCGAGGCCGAAGTCGAGCAGCTTGGTGAACGAGCCGGCGTCGACGAAGATGTTTTCGGGCTTGATGTCGCGGTGCACGATGCCGCGGGCGTGCGCTTCGGCCAGCCCTTCGCAGCACTGGTACACGATGTGGGCCGCCTCTCGGGGCGCCATCGGGACGTCGAAGTCGTGATACTCGTGCAGCGGCTTGCCCGACAGCAATTCCATCAACACGTAGGTGTGGCCGTCGCGCCGTAGGCCGCAGTCGAACACGCGGACCACGTGTGGGTTGGTCAGCGTCTTGAGAACGGTGACCTCTCTGAGCGCGCGCTGAGCGGCCGAGACCTCGGTGATCGGCTGATGCGACAGCTTGAGCGCCATCTCGGTGGGATAGCGCGGGTCACGAACCTTGTAGACGACCGCGAAACCGCCCTTGCCGATCACCTCGAGGATTTGAAACTGATCGAGGTGGTCACCCGGCTGGAGGTTGAGCGCCATCCGCGTTCACCTTACCCGCGATCTCCCGGTAGAGCCAGGGAAGCGAGACGTCAAGGCGGTAGTCGACGCTGGAGTGATTGTCGTCGAACTCTTCGTAGTGGTGCTCGATTCCGTAGCGCGACAGGGCGGCGACCAAGGTTCGCGCGCCGTAGTGCAGGAAGTACTGATCGCGACGACCGCAGTCGATGAACAGCTTTCCGCAGCGGGCCAGTGAGGTGCGAACCTCCTCCCGATCGATCATCACCACCGGGTCGTGGGCCAGCCACGCGTTCCACCGAGCCGAGTCGAGCACACAGGTGTGCGGGTCGACCGGCAGCCGGATGCCTTTCGGTGCACTCGGGTCCGGGTCGTACGAGGCGGCCATCGCCAGGATCATCAGGACGTGAAAGTCGCCGCCGCGCATCTTCGGCGCCGCTTCCACGTGCGCGAGGAATCCTTCGATTCCCTGGTAGCGCGCGAGCGTGTCGAGCACGCTGGGAAAATCGCGGCGATACACCCAGTCGAATCCGAGGTCGCCCGAGTGACAGGCGATCGCGCCCCAGTGCTCGCCGTGGCACATCGCCTGGATCATCGCGCCGTAGCCCCCACTGGACTTGCCGAGCACGGCGCGGTGCGCTGCTCCGTCGCGGACCCGGAACTCGGCAGCAAGCCGTGCGGGCAGTTCCTCGGCGATGAACGTCGCCCAGCGGCCGAGCGCGATCGAGTCGACGTACTGGTTGCCGCCCAACGACGTGAACCCGTCGGGGAACGCGGCGATCACCGGACCCATCGCACCGGACTCGACGAGCGCGTCGATTCGCTGGGGCACGCTGCTGCCGAATGCGGTCCACGACAGCCGCTTGAGGCCACTGCCGGTGTAGCCGGCCAAGTCGACGAGCAGCGGGTAGTCCTGGTCGGTGTCGTCGTATCCCTCGGGCAGGTAGACGGCGACGGTTCTGGTTCCGGGGTCGCCGAGCATGTTGGCGCGGAGGTGCGGCGAGTCGATCGCAAGCTCGACGATGCGCCCCCGCGGACGTTCCCAACGGTGTCGCGGCACCGGCTCAGTCCTTCCACTCGGCGATGAACACGTTGGTGTCGCCTTCGGCCGCATTGTTGCGGTTGGACGCGAACACCAGGTGCTTGCCGTCGCGGGTGAACATCGGGAATCCGTCGAACGTCGGGTTGTGCGTGACCTGCTCGAGGTTCTTGCCGTCGACGCCGATGATGTACAGGTCGAAGTCGCGGCCCCGCTCGTCCCCGAGATTGGTCGCGAAGATGATCCGCTGGCCGTCCGGGTGGAAGAAGGGACCGAAGTTCGCCTTGCCGTTGTCGGTGATCTGCTTCTTGTTGCTGCCGTCGGCGTCCATCACGAACAGCTCGAGCCGCGTCGGCCGGACCAGACCCTCTTTGATGATCTCGTCGTACTTGGCCTCCTCGTCCTTGCCCTCGGGATGATTGGCCCGGTAGACGATCTTCGTGCCGTCGAGCGAGAAGAACGGACCGCCGTCGTAGCCCTTGGAGTTGGTCAGCCGCTTGATGTCCGTACCGTCGATGTTCGCCGAGTAGATTTCCGGGTCGCCGTCGCGGGTGGAGGTGAAGACGAGCTTGTCGCCGGTCGGGGAAATGGTCGCCTCCGCGTCGTAGCCCGGGCCGGTGATGAGCGGCTGCGGGTCGCTGCCGTCGGCGTTGGACACGTAGATGTCGAACTCGTCGTAGAGCTTCCAGACGTAGCCGTGGCTACGGTCGGGCTCGGGCAGACAGTCGTCCGCGGCCCCGTGCGTCGAGGCGTAGAGGATCTTCTCGTCGCCGGGTAGGAAGTACGAGCACGTGGTGCGTCCCTTGCCGTTGGACACCCGCGTCACGTCGGCGCCGTCGAGCGTCATCGTGAAGATCTGGTCGCACTTCATGCCCTCGCGCTTGGACTGGAACACCAGCTGTGACTCGTCGGTCGACAGATAGGCCTCGGCGTTCTCGCCACCGTTGGTCAGCTGGGTCAGCTTGACGAAGTGGTCCTCGCCCGGGTTGGGATCGAGGACCGCGACGGGGCCGTTGGCTTCGGCGATGCCGCCTTCGTCGGCGCCTCCGTCCGCGTCACCGACGGGGGGCGCCCCGCTGTCGGCAGTCGGGTTCTCCGAGGGCGTCTGTTCCTTGTTGCACGCGGCGGGCGCGAGAAGTCCGAGGGCGACGAAGGTGGGCAGCACGTGGCGCACGGCCGCCATCGAAACGCAGGATGGTCCCGCGCTCAAGGGGGCCCGGCCCTTTTTCGGGTTGCTGCTACGCTCCCGGCCGTGGCCGAGCCGACTCCCTGGAAGGTGACCAAGACCGAAATCGTCGCGGACTGCAAGGTCTTCCGCGTTCAGCAGCGCGATTCGGTGCACGGTGACGACGGGGCGGAGGCGAGCTTTTTTGCGATCGAGACCGCCGATTGGGTCAACGTGATCGCGCGGACCGACGACGGCCATCTGGTGCTCGTCCGGCAGTTCCGGCACGGGATCAGCGGGCCGATCCTCGAGCTCCCCGGCGGCATGATCGATGCGGGCGAGACACCCGAGCAGGCCGCTGCGCGCGAGCTGGTGGAGGAGACCGGCTACGAGGCGCAGCGTCTGGTGCTGTTGGGTGGTGCCAACCCCAACCCCGCGCTGTTCGGCAACCGCCAGCACACGGTGCTCGCGGAGGGGTGCCGCCCGACCGGCAAGGTCGACCTCGACGAGCACGAGGAGACGATCGTCGAGGTGGTGCCCGAGGCGGCCATGCCGGAGTTGGTGCGCGCGGGCAAGGTCGATCACTGCCTCGTGCTCGCCGCGATGTACTGGCTGACCCTGCACGGGCCCTGAGCGCCGACGCCCTGCTAGAGCCGACCGTGCAGGCCGAGCATCAGTCCACCGGGCAGCCGCGCGACGCCGAGCGAGAAGATGCGGTCGCGCTCGAACTGGGTGCTGGCGCGGCGATGGGTCTCCGAGAACGCGAGCATGCCCGCCCCGGCCGCGACCATCAGGGCCGAGGCGTCGCGGGTGGTGAAGTTCATCAGCCGAGCACGTGTCGCGCAGCGCCCGGTCTCGCAGCTGGTCAGCCAAGCCCACGAGGCAGCGCTCGTCGAAAACCAGGTGATGACGCCGCCCGCGAGCAGTCCGATGCCTGCCGCGCGCAGTCCCACGAAATCGGCGTGCGGGGTGCCTTCGAACACCCCGTCCCAGGCCCGCCGCCGGGCCCGAAGCGCGCCTCCGGCCGCCGACATGCCGATCATGGCGAGCAGACCGAGGTCGCTGTGCACTCGCAGGGCGAGGGCCGGCACGACGCCTGGAGCACACTGGGTGACGATCTCGCCGAGCTCATCGGTCGGGTTGCCCGGCAGGTCTTCGGGATCGGGGGGGTCGTTCGGATCGATGACGACCGGGTCGGTCTCCATCATGGCGTTGGCGGCGATCGGATCGATGCACTGCCGCTTGACGAGCACGTGCGCGACGATCTGTTCGGCCAGCGCAACGGCGAACGTCACGCCCGCGCCGATGAACAGGCCTGTCCCGCGGTACCGCGGCCGCGGGGGAGGGGGCAGGCGCGGCAGGGTCGGGCGTGGGTCGTCCTGTTCCGGACCGAGCGCGCCGTCCGGTGACTCGAGCTCCATCGGCGCTGCCGCCCCTGGCTTGCCGCCCGGTGTTGGATCGCCCGGCGGAGGGCCGGTCGAAGCACTCGGCTGCGGAGGCTCAACGAGCTCGGGTGCGCCGGGGCCAGGCGAGGGCGCTGTCGCGGGCGCGGCCGTGGGCGGTGCGCTGGGGGCGGGGGCCGTGGGCGACACCGGTTTGGGCTGGCTCGGCTTGGCGATCGGACCGGGCGCGGGCGTGGCGGGAGCAGGCGTCGACGGCTTGGCCGCTTTGGGCTGGGTCGGTGCGGTGGGAGCGGGCTCCGGGGGACGCTCGCCGGGCAGTGGAGGCAATGCGGGCGGGCCCGCCGTCGCGAGCGCGGCAACCACCAGCCACGCCAACCCCGTCATCTCCACCACCGAACCGACGTTAGGAGCCGCCGCGAAGCGGGTCAAATCGCGCGGGGGCAGTCGGCCACGAGCTGCAAGCGGGGGGGTTCGGTGACAAACTGGGGTTGGGAGACAAATTCAGGGAACCCGGCCCGCGATCGGCGGGTGAAGTCCTCTGCAGGGCCATGCGCCCCCGTCGCCTCCCCCTCACCCGCATGCCTGACCGTCTCCAAGCCCGGCTGCCCGACGCGGAATCCGCCTCGGCGGCGGCGATCCTCGAGGCGGCGAAGGCGGGCAACCCGGCAGCGTGTCGCGCGCTGGTCCGCCGCCACCAGCGCCGAGTGCTCGGAACGATTCGCGCGATCGTCGGGCCCGCGGGGCGTGGTGGCATGGCGGAGGATCTGGCCCAGGAGACGTTCCTCCGGGCATTCCGTGCGCTGCCTCGGTTCGAGGGCGACGGCCCGGCAAAGCTCTCGACGTGGCTCGGGACGATCGCGACTCGGGTCGCGCTCAACGAGCTGCGCCGCCGACGACCGCCGACCACCGAGCTCGACACGGTCGTCGACGCTCTGCCGAGCGTGACCGTGTCCGGTCAGACGCCGATTGCCAGTGCGATCGAACGGGCCATCGTCGGGTTGTCGCCGACGTATCGCGGTGCGTTCGTGCTCCGCGAGCTGTACGGCCTGGACTACGCCGAGATTGCCGAGGTGCTCGAGGTCGACCTCGGGACCGTGAAATCCCGCCTTGCCCGTGCGCGCGCCAACCTGCGCCGGGCTCTGACGCGGGCCGAACGTGCGGCGGACGAACGCGTCCGCGCAGCTCAGCGAAGCAAGATGGAGAGCAGGACGGAAGGACGGACCGATGGACGGACCTGAACGAGACATCGTCTCGGAGTGGATCGACGATCAGGGCGATGCACCCGATGGATTCGCAGACGCGGTGATCGACGCGTGGCGCTCTGAGGTCGAGGCCGAGGCTCACGCCGATGACGTCGTCGTCCCGCTCGCGCCGCGACACACCCTTCGCAACGTCGTTGCGATGGTCGCTGGGTTGGCAGCGGCTGCGGCGGTGATCGTCCTGATGATGCGCCCGTCCGGCAGCCTCGACTCCGTCCCCGAGGTCTCCGAGGTCGCTGCCAATGACGACGCCCCGGCCCAGCTCGAGGAGCTGCGCGGCGAGCTGCGAAACGTGCTCGCGGCCCACTGTGCTCCGTGCCATCGCGGCGGCGCCGACGATGCGACGCCGATGGCCCTCGACGTCTTCGACGTGTCAGCCGAGCGCTGGTGGACGTCGGTTTCCACCCGTCAGCTCGGTGCGCTACAGCAGCGACTGCTCGACGAGCCCAGCGTGACCACCGGTGAACGAGCCCTCGTGACGGAGTACGTCACGGCGGAGCTCGCCCACCGCGGGTGAGGCTCACGCCCCCGAGAACGCGACCCCGTCGAAGACCATCGTCGGGGTGTGGGCGCTGCCGTAGGTCCACGGGTCGTTGCCGACGCGCACGAGCTTGGACCACAACTCGAGCAAGTTGCCCGTCACGTTCATCTCGCCGACAGGCTTGCCGATCTCGCCGCCCTCGATCATGTGGCCGCGCAGGCCGAGCGAGAACTCGCCGGTGGTGCCGTCCGAGTTGCCGCCCAGCCACGAGGTGACGTAGACGCCGCTGCCCACGTCCTTGCACAGGCTCTCGAGGTTGCCCTTGCCCAAGCCGACGACGAGGTTGCTGCTGCCGCTGGTCGTCGGCGGCAGGCCGAGCTTTCGACCGTAGTACGTGTCGACGTAGACGTTCTGCAGCGCTCCGCCGCCGAGGACCGGCATCGGCTTGGAGGCGATGCCCTCGCCGTCGAACGGACGACTGCCCATTGCCCGGGGGATGTGCGGGTCGTCGGTCACGGTGAGTACGTCGCTGATCACCGGCTTGCCCTGGATGTCCTTCCAGAACGATGTCCCTTGCTGCAGCGCCCGGCCGCGCGCGGGGCCGATCAGCGCGTACAGCAGGCGCGCAGCCGCCATGCGGTCCACGACGAGCGTGGTCGTGGTGGTGGGGCCCTTGGTGCTGCCCAGCCGAGCAAAGGCGCGGCGGCGGGCCTCCTCGCCGATCCACTTGGCATCCGGGAGGTCCTCGGCATGTCGGGCGCTGGCTCCCATGCCGCCCTCGGGCCGTCGGTCGCCCTCGCCGGCAAGCGTCAGGCTGGCGTACTGCCCGATCCACGATGCGCTGCGCGAGCCGGAAAAGCCGTTGCTGCTTGCGGCGCCGAGCGTGAAGCGGCCGTCCGACAGCGACGACATGGCCGAGATGACCTTGTCTCCCCCGGCGACCAGAGCATCGAGCTCCTTGCAGCGCTCGATCCGGCGCTGCGGCGACAGGTCGAGCAGGCCTTCGTCCACCGCGTCGAGGTTCGCCGCGGTGCGCCCCTCGAAGAGCACGGGGTCGGGCAGCTCGCGGTGGGGGTCGGGCTCGATGGCGCGGGTCAGCGCGACCGCTTCGGCGACGAAGCGCTGCAGCGGCTCGTCGCGCAGGTCCGACGTGCTGTGGGTGAAGTAGCGGCCGTCGACGTACAACGCCATCGAAAGCCGGCGGGAGTTGCTCTCCTGCATCTTCTCGAGCTTGCCGTCACGCACGCGGCAGCTCGTGCTGCGCGTTGCGGTGGCCGTCGCCCAACTTCCGTCCGCCCCGGAGGCCGACGCGAGCTCCACCGCGGCGGCGGCACGCTCGAGCAATACGTTCTCGGACTCGATCATCGTGCTCACGCGCCTTTCTTGGTGGAACCGTCTTCGCGCCCACCGACGGTGAGCTTGGCGACCTTGACCGTGGGCAGGCCCTGCGACACCGGGACGCCCTGACCATCCTTGCCGCACGTCCACCCGCCGCTGTCGAGCTTGGCGTCCGCCGCGGCCATCGTGACCTGCTCGAGCGCATCGGGACCGTTGCCGATGATGTTGCAGTCGCGAATCGGCGCGGTGATCTTGCCGTCTTCGATGAGCCAACCGTTCTTGATGTAGAAGGTGAAGTCGCCGGCGCCGATCTGGACCTGACCGTTGGTGAAGGTCTGGGCCAAGATGCCCTTCTTCACCGACGAGATGATCTCGTCGCGGCTGTGGGGGCCGTCGAGCATCGTCGTGCAGCGCATCCGGGGCAGGGGCACGTGCCGGAACGACTGCCGCCGCCCCGAGCCGGTGCTCTGCTTCATCCCGTAGTGCTTGGCGGACATGCGGTCGTGCAAGAAGCTCGCGAGCACGCCCTTGTCGACCAACACCGTGCGCTCGCTGGGTGTGCCTTCGTCGTCGACGTTGAGGGCCCCGCGCTCGTACTCCATCGTGCCGTCGTCGATGATCGTGACGAAGTCCGGGGCGATCTTCTTGCCGATCATGTCGGCGTAGATCGAGATGTTCTTGCGGTTGAAGTCCGCCTCCATGCCGTGGCCGATGGCCTCGTGCAGGAGGATGCCGCTGGCGCCGGCGTCCAGGACCACCGGGAGCTCGCCCGCAGGCGGCTGGCGAGCATCGAAGAGCATCAGCGTGCGGTCCACCGCCTCTTTGGTGACCTTCTTCAGCTTCGCCTCGGTGTAGAAGTCGATGCCGCGTCGGGCCGCGAGGTTGGAGCTGCCCGAGCGGGTCTCTCCGTTCTTCTTGGCGGTGACCGAGACGAACAGCCGCGTCATCGGGCGGCGGTCGACGACGACGTTGCCGAGCAGGTCGGCGATCATCACGCGCTCATCGTCGTCGCTCCAGGTGATCGTGACCTTGTCGACCGAGGGATCGCCCGCGCGCGCGAGGGCGGCGGCGCGCTGGACCAGCGGAAGCTTGCGATCGACTTCGACGTCCTCCCACGGCACGTCGATCTCGTAGAACCGACGGTGCTCCACGGGGGTGAAGCGCTCGGGGGCGTTGGGCTGGGTCCCGCGGGCAATCGCGGCCGCGGCCTTGGCCGCCGACGACATCGCTTCGGGCGACAGGTCTTCGGTGTACGCGTAGCCGACCTGGTCCCCGACGACGACGCGCAGACCCACCCCGAGATCCACCGACGCCGACGCGCGGTTGATGATCCCGTCCTCCATCACGATCGAGTTGCTGCGCTTGTGCTGGAAGTACAGCTCGGCGTGGTCCGCCCCGTTGGCCGTGAGGTCCGCGAGCACGCGACGAACCTGCGCCTCGTCGACGGAGAACCACGCGGAGAAGGGATTGTCCGGCGTGGGGTTTGCGGCGGGGGCGACGGTGGACGTGGCCGCATGCTGACCGCAGCCCATCAGGAACGATGGCGCGGACAGAGCAGCGGTCCCCGTGGCGACGAAGCGTCGTCTCGACAGGTGGCGCATGGGTAGCTCTCTGTGCGCCAACCTAGCACTACGGGCGGTTTATGGTCGCTTTGGGGCCGTTTTGCGGATTCCCATAAGCTCACGCGGCCGACGTGAAACCTCGGGGCGATGGGGCGGGTCGAGTCTGGTGCAGCGCGTGCCTGGACCCCAGGACAGGGGCCCAACGCGAGCGCGGCCTCCTGGAGTGAGGGGGCGTCCGGTCAGTCTCGCCGCTTGATCCCGTGGTTGTCCATCCACCGGTAGACCTGGCGCCGGTCCCGGCCGTAGTGGCGCGCCACGGACTGGATGACCCACTCGTGCTCCTCGAGCGCGGCGAGCAGCTCGTCCTTGTTCGGAATCGGCGGACGCTGCGGACGCGTCGACTTCGGGATCGACACGCCCGGCGGTGTCTTGGTGTCCGGTCGCGGGGTGCCGGTGATCCAGTCGGGCAGGGCGGTGGCCGGGATCGGCCCTTCATCGGCCAGTGGAGCGATCGCGTGCACGACCCGGTCCAGGCCGCGCAGGTTCTCATCCCACGAGCCGCGAACGATCAGCTCGGCCGCGTCCGGAGACAGTCGGAGCTCGGGCGCGGGACGGTCACGTCGCTCGGCCCAGGCCCTGGCGAGCACATCGAGCCACCCCAGCAGATCCGAGCGTCGTCGCCTCAGCGCGGGGACGCGGAGCTCGTGAATGGCCAGACGCGCGTACAGGTCGCGGCGAAACTGACCGGCATCGACTTCGTCGGCGAGGTTGCGATTGGTTGCCGCCACGATGCGCACGTCGACTTTTGCCTTCTTGGTCCCGCCGACCGACATGATCTCACCGGTCTGCAGAGCGCGTAGCAGCTTGGGTTGCAGCTCGAGCGGGAGCTCGCCGACCTCGTCGAGAAAGAGCGTGCCGCCGTCGGCGGACCGGAACAATCCCGGGTGCGCCGTCGTGGCGCCGGTGAATGCTCCTTTTTCGTGCCCGAACAGCTGGCTCTCGACGACGTTGGCCGAAAGCTCGGCGCAGTTGAAGCTCACCAGCGGGCCGTCGCGCTCGGACAGGCGGTGAAGCTCCGCCGCGCACAGCTCCTTGCCCGTGCCGGTCTCGCCGATGATCAGCGCAGGGGAGGGGTCGACGGCGACTCGAGCAAGCTCGGCGCGCAGGGCCAGCACGCGAACGGAGTCGCCATAGATCGCGTCGCGTGAGACCGGGGACTGGGCGGGCAGCTCGCCGGTGCACCACTCGAACACTGCGAGCACGTCGCCCATGCGCACCACCGAGCCATCGGCCAGCGCCACCGCGGCGTCGCCGAGCTTGGCCCCGTCCAGCCAGGTGCCGTTGCGACTGCCGAGGTCGCGCACGGTCCAGGCGCGCAACGAGGTGGCGTATTGCACCTCGAGGTGGGAGCGCGAGACGGTGCGGTGGGGAACCCGAACGCCACCAGACTCGCTGGGTCCGCGGCCGAAGACCCGCGTCGCTTTGGTGCGCAGATCGACGGTGGCGCAGACTTCGGTCGGGTACACGACGCGGATGCGGCCCCACTTCGCGTGGGTGCGCTCCACCCGCGCTTCGAGGGGGTGCGTCTGCGTGAGCTCGTCCTCGCCGACCTCGGACACGTCGTGGGAATGGTACGGGCAGCCGGGCGCGCAGACCACCGTCGTACGTCACAGCAAGCGCGGGGCGCCAGTCCACGACGGTACCGTCCGGGCCCGTGCAGGGCCTGGCTGGTGCCCCGCTGTCGTCGGGGACATCACGGATGGGCTCGCCGTTCACAGCTCGGTCGCAGCGCGAGAGGACCGTGCTCGAGCCACAGCTCGTTGAGCGAAGACGGCTCGCGAACGGGGAGCCACGGAGCCTGGGGCGCGAGCGAAGCAAAGCATCCGCTCGCGAACCGCAGCTCGAGCAGCTCGGCTTGACCGAAGTTGCCGTTGTCGAGCCGGTCGTAAGCAACGGCCTGGATGTGCACGCGGGGTGTCTTGGCCCAGCCGCTCTGACCGGTTCGGCCGATGAGGTCGCCGACGTGTACGCGGGGACGAGGCTTCGCTCGATCCGGGCGCGTCAGGTACTCGCGGGGAAAGAAGCCCTCGCGCGACGCAAAGTCCTCTGGCACGGCCCGCCCGTCGTCGTTGGGGCACAGGTGCCGCGGCGACGAGCCCGCCTGCAAGTGCACGTAGTTGAGTCCGATGCCTTGCTCATCCAATACGACGAGCACGTTGCCGCCGCCCCGCACGATCTGCGAGCACTTCGTCCACGATGAACCGTCCGGCGACGCGTCGCATCGGCTTTCCCCGGTCGTGCGGTGGCACCAGCAGGTTCGCGCGGACTGGCCGATCTGCGCGTGGTCGGGATAGCCACGCCAGCACGCAATCACCTCGCCGGCGGTCAGAGCATAGACAGGGCGACCGAGGCTGCGGTCGTCGTCGGTGATCCAGGCACGCGTCTCGGGATCGTAGTGGCCGATGCTCAAGTCGTGCGCGCAGCCGTGGCCGCTACAGCCGGGCGTGCCGGCGTGGGGGGCAGCGAACACCCAGGCTTCTTCGGGGCCGAGGTCGCCGTCGCGGCCGAAGCTCCCGACCACCTGGCGGGGGCGACGAGGCGCAGGCGACAGCGATGGATCGCCGGCCCGAGAGGCAACTGCGGCGGCGTATCGGTTCCAGATCGGTGCGCTGGAATCGTGCTCGAGCGCAGCCGCGTGACGCATGGCCGCGGCGGCGCGGGCGGCCGTCGCATCGTCGCCCCAGCGACTGGCCTCGACATACGCGTCCGACAGCAGCGAACGCGCCACGTCGCCACGTCGCTCCGAGGCGATCAGCAGCCCCAGCTGGACCCATGCGGGCGGGATGAGGTCGGGGTGGTCCCAGCGCGCCGCATCGTGGGCCGCGAGGATCGCCGTGGCATAGGCTTCGGCGTAGCGACCGCGGTGGCGGTGGCGCGCGGCCGTATCGATGCGTTCGCGCAGCTGCTCGCGCCGTGGGTCGAAGGGCACGGCCGGCTCGGTTGCGTCGAAGGTCCTCTGTGCCGGGGCCGGGGTCGGACCGAAAAGCGCCGCGACACACGGGAACAACGCCGCGAGCCAGGGCCGCAATCGGGCGCGCCGCCGAGCGCGGCCGAGGGCCTCGAGCAGCGTGGACAGGTCCGGGTAGCGCTTGCGTGGATCTCGACGCAGGCCCCGCAGGAGCACCCGCGCGACGCGGGCCTGTTCGCGCCCGACCGCGGCGCTGGGGATGGCGCGCGTGCCCGCCAAGGGTCGTTCGCCCCACAGGATCTCGAACGCGGTGACGCACCATGCGAACTGATCGCTGACCGCGTCTGGTTTGGCCCCATCCAGTCGCTCCGGGGCGATGTAGCCCGGCGTACCCCCGGTGCCGGCGGTCGACCGCGGGCTGCTGTCTTCGGTCGAGGTTGTGGAGACGGTCGAGACCGCCGAGACCGTCGTCTCTCGACTGCCCCCGAGCGGATGCCAGGCGAGCCCGAAGTCGGCCACGCGAACCCGTCCGTCCGAGCCGACCAGGACGTTGCCCGGCTTGACGTCGCAATGAACGATACCGACCGCATGCGCCGCGGCGAGACCCGTCGCCGCTTGCAACAGCGCATCGAGCTTGTCCGCAAAACCATGCGATCCCTTTCGCGCCCAGTCCCGCAGCGAGCCGCCGTCGACGTGCTCCATGACGACATACGGACGCGCGCCGGCCAGCCCAATCTCGAAGACCGGCACGATGTTGGGGTGGCACAGCGCGGCGAGAGCTCGACCCTCGCGGCGCAGGCGACGGCTCGTCTGCTCGCTCGGGGCAGCGGTGAGCACTTTGATGGCCACTCGGCGATCGAGCTTCGGATCGTGGGCTTGGTAGACGCAGCCCATGCCGCCGGTGCCGAGCATCCGACCCAGCCGGTAACGGCCGAGGTTGGTCACGGCGGCGGGGCGCTGGAACAATCGCTGCCGCAGACGACCCCGAAGACGACGCGACTCGAGGCTGTCGAAGTCGGGGGGACTGCCGACGTCGAGGGGGCCGATCATCCGGCGAGAAGCGCGAGTGATCGCGCCGCCGAGGCGGAGGGGTCGTCGAGCAGTCCTCGAAGCTGCGCACGGGCGCGGTGCAGCCGGGACCGCACGGTGCCTCGCGGTGCGCCGACGACCGTTGCGATCTCGGCGCTGTCGAGCTCCTCCCAGTACCGCAGCTCGAGCACGGTCTGCAGGTCGAGCGGCAGGTGCTGCAGAGCATCGAGGACCCGGGCTTGTGCTTCGCGAGCGCCGACCAAGCCGCTCGGCGAAATGCCACGGTCGCGCACGGAACTGTCGCCCGCGTCGAGTCCCTCGCGGACCGGATCGCGCTTGCGCAGCCAGCGATGGAGCTGGCTGTTGGCGATCGCGAGCAGGTACGTCGAGAACCGGGCGTCGCCGCGAAACTGAACCGCGTGCTCGACACACGCGGCAAACGTGCGCTGTACGAGGTCCTCGATTTCGGACGCGGGGACCTTGTTGCAGAAAAAGCGCCGGACGGACGCGAAATGGCGGTCAAAGAGCGCTTCTCCCGCGTCGGGGTCGCCGCCGAGCCAGCGGGTCAGCAAGTCGGGGTCGGTGGGGTCGTGGGGGGCCATCACGGGGCGTGTCCATCCATGGCAACGCCGCCGGCGGAGGACTGGATCAGTGCAACCGCGGAAAAATCTGGGGGCGGCAGGGACCCGAACCCAACGCCGCTAGCGCCGGTCGCCCAGCACCGGAAACACCCGCCGGGCGTCCGCCACCACCGCCGGATCGACGTCCGCGAGCAGCATCGTCGGCCGACCCGCGGCGCTCGCGAGGACCTCGCCCCACGGATCGATGATGCGGCTGTCGCCCGTGTAGTTCAGCGAGCCGCCCTGTCCCACGCGGTTGATCCCCACGACGTAGGCCTGGTTTTCGATCGCGCGCGCCGACAGAAGCGTCGTCCAGTGGTGCCGCCGCCGCTCGGGCCAGTTGGCGATCACCAGATAGCAGTCGGTGTCGTGGGCGGTCGCCCAAAACTCGTCGGCAAAGCGCAGGTCGTAGCAGACAAAGAGCGTGCAGCGTGCACCCGCGATGTCGACGGTGACGAACTCCGACCCTGCGTCGTAGTGCTCGTGCTCCCGCGCGAACGAGAACGGGTGAATCTTGCGGTAGCGCAGCTGGGTGCCGTCCGGTGCCGCGAGCACCATCGTGTTGTAGGGACGCGCGGCACCTTCGGGGCGTTCGGGGACCGAGCCGCAAACGTGCACCCCGTGCTCGCGCGCCTGCTCGGACAAAAACGCCTGGCTCGGTCCGCTCGCGGCCTCGGCGATGCGATCGGTGTCCATCGAGAACCCGGTCGCGTACATCTCGGGCAGCACCACGAGCTCGGCGCCAGCGGCTTTGGCAGCGGCGATTTGCGGACGCAGCCGGGCGAAGTTGTCGGCCGGATTTTCCCAGGTGATGTCGGTCTGCAGGCCCGCGACCTTCATCCGGCGTCTCCCTTGGTCAGCTTGCCGATGTTGGCCCGCAACCGGGCAATGCCCTCGTCGAGGACGGCGTCGGTCTTGCAAAAGGCGAAGCGCACGAGATGTCGACCGGCGTCCTTGTTCAGGTAAAAGGCCGAGTTGGGAATCGCTGCGACGCCGACGTCCCGCGGCAGGCGACGGCACAGCGCCATGTCGTCGGTGAGCCCGAGCGGTCGAATGTCGGCGCACACGAAGTAGGTGCCCGCGGGTCGCAGGACGTCGAATCCCACGTCCGCCAGCCCCTGGCACAGCCGATCGCGACGGCTGCGATACTCCGCGATGAAGGTGTCGTAGTACGCGTCCGACTGCGCGAGGGCAGCCGCGATTCCGAGCTGGTAAGGCGGGGCCCCGCAGAAGGTCACGAACTGGTGGGCGGTGCGGATCGCCTTGGTCAAGGCCGGAGGTGCGCACGCCCAGCCCACCTTCCAGCCGGTGAACGAGAACGTCTTGCCGCCCGAAGAGATCGTCACGGTGCGCTCGCGCATCCCCGGAAGACTGGCGAGAGGAATGTGCTCACCGTCGAAGACGAGGTGCTCGTAGACCTCGTCGGTGATCGCCAGCAGGTCGTGCTCCTGGCACAGCGCCGCAATGTGCTCGAGCTCGGCGCGCGAGAACACCTTGCCGGTGGGGTTGTGCGGGCTGTTGAGCACGATGGCCCGCGTCTGCGGACCGATCGCCGCCTCGAGGTCCTTGGGGTCGTACGAGAAGTCGGGCGAGCGCAACGTGACCGGGCGCGGCGCTGCGCCTGCCATCGAGACGACCGCGCGGTACGAGTCGTAGAACGGCTCGAACATCACGACCTCATCGCCGACCTCGAGCAAGGCCGAGAGCGTGCTCGCAATCGTCTCGGTCGCCCCGTGGCAGACGGTGACCTCCGTGTTCGGGTCGTAGGTCAGGTCGTAGAAGCGCTTTTGGTGGGCAGCGATCGCCTCGGTCAGCGCGGGAATGCCGAAGCTGCGGCAGTACTGGTTGTTGCCCTCGTTGATCGCGGCGACGACCACGTCCTTGATCGCGGCCGGCCCTTCGAAATCGGGAAAACCCTGACCAAGATTGACGGCCTGGTGCTCGTTCGCCAGCCCGGTCATCTCGGCGAAGATCGTCGTGCCGAAGCCCTGTAGGCGCGCGGTGAGATGAGGAAGCCGGCCACTCATTGCCGTCGCACGATGCCACATCGCGCAGCCGTGGTCACAACCACGTGGTTGGCGTCTCCACCGACGGGGGACTGCCCGACCACTGGTGTCCCGACCCCCCGCTAAACCGCGGAATTGTCGGCGTCACAGTCCATTTTGTGGGTGTCGGTCTTGGCACCAATGAAACCACGTCGTCGTTGTTCCACCCCCATGTTGATCGGTTTGCTCGCCCTGTCCTCCGCGGCGTGCGACCCCCCGGACACGCCGGTCCCGCCGGTCATGACGCTCAAGATCTGGGACGTCGAGTCCAGCGTGCACGAGCAGTTCTTCAAGAACTGGACGCGTGCGCTCTCGGTCAGTGATCTGGCGCCGGTCTCCGAAGACCCCGTCGACACGATGCACACGGTCTGGTTCGATCAGCCGTTGAGCGCGCCGGCGCCGGTCCGCCAGGAGGTCGTGCTCTTCGACCTGGACTGGACCCAGCCGCTGACCAACCCGATCCCGAGCCAGGACTACAAGCCCGTGCCCAACGCCAACTTCATCTCGGTCGTGGCTGACGAGATGACCAACACCAATCAGTTCTTTGGTGATGGGGTGACCGCACATGCAGTGCGCTACTGGCACGGCCAATGCTCATTTCGCCAGCCGTGGGAGCCGGTCTTCGAGGGGATCGCCAGCGGGATCATGGATGGCTTCGCCGACCAAGGCCTGCCGTGGGGCGCGCTGTCGGTGACCCGGGAGTACATGGCGATGCAGCCCAACTTCATCGGGTACAGCACCAACATCGAGCACGGCTTCGTGCTCGAGTCGTACTTCGAGATCGGCACGCTGCTCGGCGACATCTACTTCGAAGCCAATCCCGCGTACACCTTCGACGTCACGAGCAACGGGTTGGTGTCGGTGCACAACCAGCATCAGGGCGTGGTGATCGTCAGCGACGTCGCCAACCTCAAGCCCACGGTGCAGTCCGCGCTGCAGAACGAGATCGCCGACGAGATCGCGGCGCGCATCAACGACGAGCTCACCTTTCCGCTGGAGCTGCCCGGCCTGGGCTGCAACCCGGCCGACTCGCCGTCGCAGCAAAAAGAGATGTGCCACCAGGTCATCTCCGACTTCGGGGTGCCGATCATCGAGGACGCACTGGTCAGCGCGGGCTACTCTCCGGGGGACGCCGCGAACAAAGCCAAGGGGGCGGTCAACGGCCTCACCGCCGACAACTTCACGTGCGACGAGGCGCTGTCGGTGTGTGCGTTTCACCCGATCGTGCAGCGCGTCAACGTGCTCCCCGACGAGCTCGAGTTCGTGTTCGCGGGCGAGCCGGCGTACAGCCTGCCGCTGGAGCGGGACCGCGTCACGCTGTACGAAATCCTGCCCGATCTCATCGGGCAGCTCGAGGGAGGGGCCACGCTCCCGCCGCTGTGCCACGAGCCGATGGGGCGTGACGATGGCGTGATCCCCCTGTTCCAGCTCGGCGAAGCCCAAGTGCTGTAGCGGTCAGCAGGCGCTATCGTCGGTCGCATGGGCCGACGTGATGCGCGTGTTGGGTGGGTCGTCGCTTTCGCCGGCGGCGCGTTGCTCGGGTGTCCCAAGCCTCCCGCACCCCGAGCCCTCGTGCCGCCGGCCGAAGCCCGAGACCGTATCGAAGCGGTGGCCGCCGCGAACAGTTGGGCCGCCGTCGACTCCGACGCGCCATCCGAGTGTGCCCGCGTCGGCGGGCACTGGCAGACGTTTGGCACCACCGCGGCCGACACCTGCTACGCGTGGCTGTCGGGGGACGACGGCGGGGATGCGCTGACCCCCAGCTGCGACTGCGGCCCGGACCGTTGCTGGCTCGCCGGACCCAGCCTTGCGACGTGCGTCGAGCATGCCGACGTCGAGCCGGGTTAGCTAGCGAGCGAGGCCAAGACAGGCATCACATCCGGGCCCGAGTCGTCTCTAGCGACTGAGCCCTTGCCGCCGCGCGCGTCCGATCACCGTCGGACCGCCGCGCGCAGCCGGGCCCGGTTTGCTCGTCACACCAGCGGTCGCCGTGTCTCCCCCGATCTCCCGGAAGAAGATGCGGCCGGCGTGGATCGAACCGGAGGCCGTCGAGCTCGAAGCGCTCGAGGCCTCGCCGGTTAGAACCCGAGCACGTCCTTCATGTCGTACAGCCCGGGCTCCTGCGTGGTCACCCATCGGGCGGCGCGCAGGGCCCCCCGGGCGAAGATGGCCCGGTCCGTCGCGCGGTGGGACAGCTCCAGCCGTTCACCGGTGCCGAAGAACATCAGCGTGTGCTCGCCGACCGAGTCGCCGCCTCGCAGCGCCGAGACGCCGATCTCCTGCTGGGTGCGCGGCTCGGTCTTGCTGGCGCGGCCGGTGACGAGCACGTCGTCGAACTCGCGTCCCGTGGATTGAGCGACCGCCTTGCCGATTCGAAGCGCGGTGCCCGAGGGCGCGTCGCGCTTGTGCTTGTGGTGAATCTCGAACAGCTCGGCGTCCCAGTCCGGACCCACGGCGCGCGCGGCCTGGCGGGCGAGCTCGACCATCAGCGTGATCCCGACCGAGAAGTTCGCCGCGCTGACGATCGGAATCTCCTTGCCGGCTTCCTTGAGCTTGTCCCGCGTCTCGGCCGAGATGCCGGTCGTCCCGAGCACCATCGGCGTCCGGTGCTCGAGGCAGCGGTCGAGGTTTCCGTCGGTTGCCGCGGGCAGCGAAAAATCGACGACCACCGAGCCGCGGGGGGGCGTCAGCGTGCTGCTGATCGGCACCCCGATCTCGGGCATGCCCACCACCGGGCCCGCATCCTGTCCGATGCCGGGGGCGCCCGAGCTGACCACAGCCCCGGCCAGGGTCATGGTGTCGCTCTCCATGACGTTTCGCAGCAGCTGGGTGCCCATGCGGCCACGGGCGCCCACGATGACGATCGGGGTGAGTCGGGTCATTGGTTCCACAGCTCCAGGCTCTCGAGCTCCTTTTGGAGCTGCACCCGCTGGGGTGCGTCCTCCGGGAGCATCTGCAGCGGCAGGCGAATCTCGGGCGCGCACTGGCCGAGCATCGCCATCGCGGTCTTGACGGGGATCGGGTTGCTCTTGGTGAACAGCGCCCGGCACAGCGGCATGAGCTGATAGTGGATGGTCCGGGCCTCGTCCCATCGACCCGCCGCTGCCGCCTCGCACATCCGTGCAAACAGGCCGGGGGCCAGGTTGGAGCCGACCGAGATCACGCCGTTGCCCCCGAGGGCCATCAGCGGGAGCACCGTGAAGTCGTCCCCGGAGAGGATCGCGAAGTCGGGACCGCAGTGCTCGCGCACGTCCGATGCGCGGACCATGCTCGCGGTGGCTTCTTTGACCCCGACGACCTGGGGCGTACGCTTGGCGAGCTCGGCCAGCGTGTGCGGACCGATGTCGCAGCCGGTCCGGCCGGGCACGTTGTAGACGATGATCGGCAGGTCCACCGCCTCGGCGATCGCTCCGAAGTGGGCAATGAGGCCCTCCGGATCCGGCCGGTTGTAGTACGGGGTGATCTGCAGCGTGCCTGCAACCCCGAGCTTGCTGCACAGCTTGGCGAGGTCGATGGCCTCGGAGGTGGAGTTGCTGCCGGCACCCGCGAGGATCGGCACGCGACCCGCTGCCTTCTTCGTGACGATCTCGACGACCTCGACGTGCTCGGCGTGCGAGAGCGTTGGCGATTCGCCCGTCGTGCCGCACGGCACCAGGCCGTGGATCCCTTGTTTGATCTGCGTCTCGACCAGGGCTTCGAGGGCGGCGGCATCGACCTTGCCGTCGCGCATGGGGGTCACCAGCGCCGTCCAGGCGCCACGAAAGACGGATGCACTCGAACTGGTCATCGTCGCGGGCGCGACACTACCAATTGAAGGCCGGCACGACCACCGAGGGCACGTAGCCCGAGCCGGGCACGACGCGACCGATGCTCGCGGCGACTGCACCGTGTTCGGACGGGAGCGCGAAACGCAGCTCCCCGAACGGCTCGGTGCACGCCACCGACGTCACGCCCACACGCAGCCGGCCCGGACCTCCGGCGCGGGTGGTCACCGCGACCAGCGACACGGCGGGCGCGGTGGCGATCGCGTGCCAACGAAAATGAAGGTCGTCTGCGTCGCGCCGCACGGTGAGCCGGCCCGTCTGCGCGCCGAGCCGAGTCAGCAGCGCCAGCGCGTCGCCGTCGTACGGGTCGCGCTCGACGAGCTGCTCGAGCATGCCCCGGGCGCGGGCCCAGTGACCCTGCGACATGTACAGGCGGGCGAGGGTCGGGCTCGCAATCGGGTCGGCTTTGCGCACGTCAGGCCCCTGTCGCCTCGGGTTGGGACGGTGCGACGACGCTCGCGAGGGTTGCCGCGTCCAAGCGTGCTCGGGCCGCGTCCGCATCGCGCCGGATCTGTTCGAGCAGCGCGTCGACGCCATCGAACTTCACCTCGCCGCGCAGGCGCTGCACGAACGCGACTTCGACGTCGACGTCGTACAGTCGCTCGCCGAGGTCGCGGTCGAGCACGTGGGTCTCGAGCCGGATCGGGGCGTCCCCATCCTTGAACGTGGGGCTCTTGCCGAGGTTGGTCACGGAGGCCCACACCGCGCCGTGGTCTGGCGCGTCCGGGCTCCACACGGTCAGGACCGTCGCGTACACGCCCGTCGGGGGCAGGACCTCGTTGCGTACGGCGACGTTGGCGGTGGGAAATCCGATCGTGCGACCTCGTCGATCGCCGGTGACGACGGTCCCCGCAGCGCCGAACGGGCGTCCCAGCATCGCCGACACCCGCGCGACGTCGCCGGCCGCGACGGCACGCCGCACCGCGGTCGAGCCCAGCTTGCGCGAGGGATCGTCGTCCGGGCCGCGCGAGCCCTCGGGCATGCCGACCGGCGACACGACCTCGACGGGAACGTCGAGCATCGAGGTCAACATCTCGGTGTTGCCGGCGCGCCCGTGGCCGAAGCGGAAGTCCTCGCCAACCACGACCGCGGCGGGCGCAAGCCCGTCGGCGAGCACGTCGGTCACGAAGCGTTCGGCGGTCATCGCGGCCATCCCCGCGTCGAACGGCAGCAGGACGACGCGCTCCACCCCGAGGTGACCGGCGACGCGGCGGCGCTGCTCCGGTGTCTGCAGCAGCGGCGGGGCACGGTCGGGCGCGAGCACCCGCATCGGGTGCGGGTCGAAGGTGACCAGCGCAACCCGATCCGCCAGCGCCTGGGCGCGGCCGATCAAGGCCTGGTGCCCGAGGTGCAGCCCGTCGAACGCTCCGATGCAGATCGCCGTCCCCGGGTCGAGTCGCCCGGGTCCGCGTTGCTCGATGGCCTCGGTCGATCGCGGTGACGTCATGGGAACGGAACCGCCGAACCCTATCAGATACCCGGACCGGTTAGAGTTGAGGCCGGTGGGGTCGGCCCAGCAGCGGGGAGCGCAGCGCGTGAGTCGGCGCGAAGGGCTGGTCGCGTTCGCGCTCGCCTTCGCATGGCTGTCGATCGGCGCCTCGCCGTCGCACTTTTGGCTCGATAGCGGCGAGCTCTCGGCCGCGGGACACGAGCTGGGCGTGGTGCACCCGCCCGGCACCCCCGGGTTGGTGATGCTGCTGCGGCTGTCGGCGTGGCTTCCGCTGGGCAGCATCGGCTTTCGCATGGCGCTGGTGGACTGCGCGCTCGGAGCCGGCGCCGCCGTCCTCGTCGGGGCCATGCTCGCCCGTCACGGCGCCTCGGTGCCGCTGCGCTGGGGAGCCGCCGCGTGGGTGCTGGCGGGGCTGACGTTTGGTCGGCAATGCCGCGTGGTCGAGGTGTATGCGCTCGCGACGGCACTGATGATGGTCGCGCTGTGGGGCTTCGATCCGGCGATCGAGCGGGCACGTCGCACCGGTCCGCGGTTGCTCGGCACCTTCGCCGCGGTCTGGGCAGCGTGGTCGTTCGGCGATCTTCGGCTCGCGCTGGCGCCGGTCGTGATCGTCGCGTGGTGGCTCGATCTGCGGCGAGGCCGGGCTTGGGCCCGGTGGGCGCCGTTGGTCGTCGTCACCGGCAGCGCGATGCTGGTGTGTCTTCCGCTGGCTTCGGTCACGGGACCTTGGATGGACTGGGGAGACCCGCAGACCGCGACGCGGCTGTGGTCGCATCTGCAGGCCGAGTCGATTCGCGAGGGCTTTGCCGACGAGATCCTTCCGGTGTCGGCCTCGATGTGGGGGCTCAATGCCGGTGATGCCCTGGGTCGGCTGGCCGAGGACCTCGGCCCGCCCGGGCTCGTGCTCGCGACCGGGGCGCTGCTGCTTCAGCTGTGGACGCGGCCGTGGCGAGGCTCGTCCGATGCTCGGACCGAGCGCGTCGACCGGGCGATCGCGTTGGGGCTGGCGTGGATCGTTGCGGTCGAGGTCTTCTATATCGTCGGCATCAACCCGATGGGCGGGGTCGACCGGCAGACGGGCATCGTGCTCGGCCCGATCGCCGCGCTCGTCGTGGGCCGGGTGCTCGCCGCGTGGTTGGGTCCGCGGCCGCGGCTCGCGTGGGCAATCCTCCCGCTCACCGGCGCCGTCACGATCGGCCCCGCGTTGCTGGGCAGCGCGCCAGACGTCGCGACCACGCGGTCGTGGGGTCCGCCCACCTGGACCCGAGGCGCGCTGGCGCAGCTTCCCCCGGGCACGCTCCTGCTGACGCAGTCCGATGATCTCTCCGCGGGGCTCGCCTACGCGTCGGTGGTCGAGGGCGCGCGGCCCGATCTCGTGTTCGCGCCGGCGCAGCACCTTCACAAGGCCGCTCCCGAGGTCGAGCCGCGTCGTCGGGCTCCGTGGGATGCGGCGGCACAGGCGGGTACCGAGCACGAGCGGGTGCACGCGGCGATCGCCGGGCACGTCGGGACCGTTGCGCTCGAGCACGCGGCCCAGGGCGTGATGGCCCGCGTACGCTTTTGGTCGGACCGCGGCGGCGTCCCCCTGGCGATCGGCGCGTCGACGGGCGATCCGAAGACCATCCCGATGCGGCCCGCGCCGCTCGATGCCATTGCGTACTGGCTGCCGCGCTTGCCCACCGAGCTCGACCGCCGCCGGCTCGCAATCGCGTTGGCTCAACGCGCGCGCGGTCGCGTCAAGGTCGAGGGCGACATGATGGGCGCCATGCGGATGCTCGAGCTCGTCGTGCAGCGGGTGACCGACACCGTCCCGAGCAGCTTGGTCACGCTCGCCGCACTGCGCGACCGCCTCGGGGATACCCCGGCGGCGGTCGCCCTCACGCGCCGTGCCCTCGAGCTCGAGCCCGGCCGCAGCGTCGCGCTGACCAACCTCGCGCTGTATCTGTCGCGCGATCCTGCGACCCGCAGCGAGGCGCTTGCCCTCGCCGAGCGGGCGGCTGCGCTGCGGCCCTGGCGACCCGATGTGTGGGAGCGTCTCGCCGAAGTACGCATGGCTGCGGGGGACGCGAGCGGGGCCCAGGACGCACGCGAGCGGGGCCAATCCCTGCTACGGTGATGCGGTGCCCCGTCTCGCTTCGTTGACCGTCGCCGTCCTGCTCACCGCCGCATCGGCTGTTGCGGGCTGCGGTGGCAAGACCAAGCACGACATCTATATGGAGGGGCTCAAGATCGAGGGCGACGCCGAGCGCGGCGTGTGCAAGCTGCACTTCGGCGACGGCCAAATGATGCAGGCGCTGTCGGGCGATCGACTCCAGGACTGCCTGCGCGCGACCGACGATGCCCTCGAGCTGTACGACAAGGCGGCCGAGATGGGGCTCGAGGACGCGGACTTCAAGAAGGTTCACGCGCGGGCCAAGGATCGCAAGGCCAAGCTCGAAGGCATGCTCTCGCAGGTCCGCTCGATGGAGCGCGACCAAAAGCCGCCGACGATGTAGTCCTCGGCCAGGTCAGGGCAGGGCGCCGGCTTCGACCCAGCGGGCGATCGCGACGTAGTCCGAGTACGGGATCGGCGGCCCACCGACGGGCATCGCGTCTCCGAGGATCCCTTCGAGGCGCTCGTCGTCGCGGTCGCGCAGCAGCTTGTGAATGAAGAAGCTCTGCGACGGATCGCGCGGGGTGATCATCGCAAAGCCCGTGTCGCGGGGAACGCCGGATCCGAGCAGGTCTTCGAACGCCACCACGGGGTCGGTGAGATCGAGCCGATCCATCGCCAGGTCGTCGGGGTCGCGGTGGCAGGAGCACAGCTCCCGCGCGGGGTCGAACGGGCCGCCGTTTTCGAACAGGGACGTGAGCGTGGGCAGCTCGGGCTCGGGCTCTTCCCCCCGCCCCGGTCCGACGCCGCCGTCGGGCTCCTCCGTGGCCTCGCCCACGGTGAACTCGAGATCGAAGTGCAGCTCTCCGTCTGCACCGACCACCCAGCCCGGGCCCTCGGTCTGGAGTGTCTCTCCGGCCCAGCCCCGCGCCGTCGGCCGCATCTGCACCCGGAACCGTGCCCCGGGAGTGAGCGGGGTCAGGGGCGTCGCCGACAGCACACTGCCGGTGCACCACGGGGCCATGTTGCCCGCGTCGACCTCCCCGCCGCCCGGAGCGATCCACGGCATGAGCTGAATCGAGACTTCCGAGTCGAACAGCGCGGAACCGGAGCTGACCGAGGTGTCGTCCTCGGCGATGGAACGGGGATCGATCAGACCCGACATGCACAGGTCGATCTGTGGGGTCGGGCTGACGCCCGTCGCGTCGGCGGACGGAACGGTCAGCAGCACGCGCAGTGGCGTCTCGGGACCTTCGAAGCGATCGCGGTCGGAGACTTGCGTACACGAGGCGAGCACCACGAGCGCGAGGCTGACACCCGCGGGTCCCCAGCGGATCACGTGCACAGACTAGCAGGACAAGCGCCGGCATCCCGACCGGGCGCGCTCCGATCGGACCGACCACGCCCCGTGACCCGCCGTGTTGTTGACCGGTGTTGCGCCAACTTGTATGGTCTCGGCGCGGTTTTCGCCAAATGGCAAACCCGCGTCTTTCCGGCCATCTTCGGTCGCTGCAGGAGCCCTCGGTGCCACGCTCACGCACGGTTTTCCCTCTCGTCGCGCTGCTCTCGTTGCTGATGGTCCCGTTCGCCGGAGGCTGCGGCCCGTTCGGCTACCTCAAGAAGGTCGCCAAGGACGCCACCAAGGTCGTCGAAGAAGCCGAGGCGCTCGACGCCGAGAAGTACGCCCCGTACGAGTACTGGGGCGCCGTCGCCTACCTCGAGCAGGCCAAAGTCCTGATGGCCTACAGCGAGTACGAGCGCTCGTTCGACTACGGCGTTCGTGCCAAGCAGCTCGCCGAGGAAGCGATCGAGAAGTCTCAGAAGATGGAGGCGGGGCAGATGACCGAGTCGCTCGACGACGATTCGGCGCCCGCACCCAGCAACGCCCCCCAAGCTCCCCAAGATGATCCGAATGGGGCGAGCGACTCGGACGCGTCGGGCTCGGCCAAGGGCTCGATCTCCGTCGGGGGTGGCAAGTGAAGTCGACCCGGTCGCCCGCCACCCTCATCGTCGTCGCCGCTGCTCTGCTCGTGCCCGGTTGTGTCGGGCAGCGACTGCTCGGCGAAGTCGAAGGCACCCAGCTCAAGCTTCAGCAGGCCATTCGCGACGGCAGCAAGTCGATCCACTGCGCGCCCAAGGAGACGGCGCTCGCGGAGGCCAACATCAAGTTCGCCCAGGATGCGCTGGGCATGGGCGAGTACTACCGCGGCAAGCAATACGCCGACGACGCCGCCTACTACACGGCGCGCGCGCGCGAGCTGACCTCCCCGGATCGGTGCCGTGAAGGCCCGGTGGCGACCGTGGGCGACCGCGACGGCGACGGCTACGACGACGAGGTCGACGGCTGTCCCGACGACCCGGAGGACTTCGACTCCTTCGAGGACGACGATGGCTGTCCGGACAAGGACAACGATCAGGACGGCGTGCTCGACGCGGCGGAGTTCGGTCCCGAGGGCTGGATCAACAACGACCAGAAGGACGGCGTCGACTGCCGCAACGAGCCCGAGGACAAGGACGGGTTCGAGGACGAGGACGGCTGCCCCGATCCGGACAACGATCAGGACGGCATTCTCGACGATCCGGACAAGTGCCCGGACGACCCCGAAGACATCGACAACTTCGAGGACGAGGACGGCTGTCCCGACGCCGACAACGACACGGACAAGATCTGCGATCCGTGGGTCGCCGCCGAGGGCAAGGCCGACCAGTACGCCGAAATCTGCAAGGGCAGCGACAAGTGCCCCGACGATCCCGAGGACTACGACGGCGATCAGGACGAGGACGGCTGTCCGGATCTCAAGGCCGAGTTCGATGGCTGCTCGGTCAAGATCAAGGAAAAGGTCTTCTTCAAGTTCAACAAGTCGGAGATCGACCCACGGAGCTTCGAGCTGCTCAACGATGTGGCCACCGTCATCAAGACGGTTCCCGAGGAGCTCAAATTCCGTGTCGAAGGCCACACGGACAGCAAGGGCAGCGACAAGTACAACAAGAAGCTGTCGCAAAGGCGCGCCGATGCCGTCACGAACTACCTCGTGACCAAGGGCAGCGTGCCGCGATCCCGCCTGGAGCCGATTGGGTTCGGCGAAGAGCGCCCGATCGACTCCAACCGGAGCAACGCTGGACGCGCCAAGAACCGCCGCGTGGAATTCAACGTCTCCAACGTGGACTGCGAGCGCAAACCCTGAGATAACCGAGCATCGAGGCACCTCCCTGGAGCTCCGAATCGATGCGTGAAACTCGACACCCCGGCGGACCCACTTGCGGGGTGGGCGGCGGGATGACACGGGCGGTCCTCAGTCTTGCGGTGTGGGGAGGCCTGCTGGCTCTCCCCGCGGTGGTGTCGGCTTCGGTCGGCGCCGGCCGGTCGATGGCCCGCACGATGACGCGTGACCTCAGTGCGAAGGTCACCGCGTCGCGCGCCCTGATGGGCCCGCGCGACGACATGCAGACCGCGTTGGGCACGGCGCGCGAGCAGTTCAACAACCTCGAGCTCGAGGCGGCGCTGGCGACTTTGGACGCCGCCGTCGTTCGGGCGCAAGGGGCCGGCATGGGCAGCGACGCGTCGCTTGCACCGCTGTTGGTCCTGCGTGGCGGCATCATCTACTCGACTTCGGGGGACGAAGCGCGGACGCTGCAGGCCTTCCAAGAGGCGGTGGCGGCTGACTACAACGCTTCGCTGCCGATCGAGCTGCGTAGCGCCGAGCTGCAGAGTCTGCTCGATCGGGCCCGGCAGGGCTCGCAGCCGCCCAAGGACACTGTTTCACATACGCCGCCCGAGCTGTTCTCCGGCCGCGACGTCGTGCTCGAGGGCGTGTCGGCCGTGCCGCTCCAAGATGGCGCTCAGCTGACGCTGTACTACCGCAAGAAGGGCTCGGACGCGGAGTTCAAAGCCGTCTACATGACGTTGTACGGCAACCTCGGGACCGCGACGATCCCTGCCGACGAGCACGGCGGCGAGGGCCTCGAGTACTTCTTCTACATCTACGACGGGGCGAGCCCGCCCAATCCGCTCGGCAACTACGGTACCCAGGAGGCACCGCTCTTGCTCGAGCCTTCGGCTGGGGCGCCGCCACCCGATACCGGGGGTGACGGCGGCGATGAAGGCGGCGAGGACGAAGGTGGCGACGACGGCGACGACAAGCCGAAGAAGCCGAAGAAGCCCCGAGGCAAGTCCAAGCTTCCGCGCGTGTTCATCAACATCGGCGCGGGCACGGGCTTTGGCATCGCGCGAGGAACCGCCGAGCAGACCTATCAGCAGTACACCCCGGGCACCGCCGGAGCGGTCTACGGCCCGCGCGAGCAGGCCTGCGCGGTGGAGCGATGGTTCGTCGCGGGCGGCGACGTGGCACCCGACGTCGCCACGTTCTCGCAGCACCTCATC
>JGI12316J15310_10000193_pt1 | contig 30168 bp, 32 predicted proteins | sample MarCyaLeptolynsp_FD_15310 | JGI IMG/M metagenome (IMG submission 15310)
TGGACCGGTCGCTGCGCGAGCCGCTGATGACCATCGCCGCCGGCCACAACATGCCGGGTTTGGCGATCCGTCTCGCCGGGATCATCCGCGTCTCCACCGGACGGATCTACCACGCCGCCCTGTACCCGGTGCCGACCTGGGCGCCGGCGGACGGGTTCTCGGTCGACCGGGCGCTGATCTTCGGCATCATCCGTCAGGAATCCGGGTTCGACCCGCGCGCCCGTTCGGGCCGCGGCGCGCGGGGCCTGATGCAGCTGATGCCGCGCACCGCCAACTACATGGACAAGGGCGACGACCTGGACGAGCGCCATGAGCTCTACGATCCGGCGCTCAACATGCAGCTCGGCCAGCGCTATGTCTCCCACCTGCTGGACCTGGACCGGGTCGACGGTGACCTGTTCCGCCTGCTGGTGGCGTATAACGCCGGGCCGGGCAATCTCGGCAAGTGGCGCAAGCGCGTCGCGGACCAGGACGACCCGCTGCTGTTCATCGAATCGGTTCCCTCGCGCGAGACCCGGCAGTTCATCGAACGGGTCTTGTCAAACGTCTGGATCTACCGCCATCGTCTCGGCCAGGCTGCGCCATCGCTCGACCGGGTCGCGGCGGGCGACTGGGCTATCTACCGTGGCATCGACGACGAGACGGGGTTCACGATCCGCAATGCCGGCTTCCGACAGTAGCACCTCGACACCGACGCATGCGCCGTTCGCCCGATTGGACGACAGCCGCCCCTTCGTGCCGGTGAACATTGCCGTGCTCACGGTGTCGGACACTCGCACGCTCGACACCGACACGTCCGGAGACGTCCTGGCCGCGCGCCTGACCGAGGCGGGGCACGTTCTCGCCGATCGGGCGATCGTGACCGACGACCAGGACGCGATCATCGCGCGCCTGCGGACCTGGATCGCCGATGACGGTGTCGATGTGGTGGTTTCCACCGGCGGCACCGGCGTGACTGGCCGCGATGTCACGCCGGAGGCCTTCGAGGCCGTCTACGAGAAGCGGATCGACGGCTTCGGCGAGACGTTCCGCTGGATCAGCTTCCAGAAGATCGGTACTTCCGCCATGCAGAGCCGGGCGACGGCCGGCGTGGCGCGGGGCACCTACCTGTTCGCGGTGCCCGGCTCGACCGGCGCCTGCCGCGACGCCTGGGACGAAATCCTCCGCTTCCAGCTGGACTTCAGGTTCCGGCCCTGCAATTTCGTCGAGATCCTGCCGCGTCTGCGCGAGCACGAGCTGGCCCGGGAGAAGGTGAAGACCTAGGGCATGATCGTCTAAGACGGTATCGCTTCGCGATGACGGCTTGGACGTGAATCATGCTCTTCTTCAATTAGATAGAGCAAATTCACATGCATCGCTGCGATCGCTGGCGATCGCGTCAAAGCATGATTTGTGCTAATCCCCCAGGCGTTGCAGCCACCGAGACGGAATGTGCAGGCGGAACAGGAAGATCCGCAGGGCGCCCAGCAGGGTCGCGACGCGCCCGGTCGGCCAACGCTCTGCCTCGACCCTGGCCGACACGTCGAACACCACCATCCGCACCAGGCCGAGCGCCCGGGCGAGCATCAGGTCCTCGCCGCGTTCCAGGTCGGGATAGCCGTTCAGGTGCACCAGGAAACGCCGTCGGATCACCAGGCCTTGGGCGCCCGACGGCAGGCCCATCCAGCGGTTGCGGAACCGCATCCGCTTCGTCGCACCGGGGTCACCCACCACCTCCAGCGGAAAGAACCCGCCGCGCTCGCGGTTGCGCTCCTCGGCGGCGAATACCATCACAGTGGCGTCCCAGCCGCGATCCAGCACGGTCTCGGCCCGCAGTATCAGCAGCCATTCGGCAGTGGCCGCCTTGGCCCCGGCGGCCAGGCGGGCGCCACGGCTGACCGGCGCGCGGATCAATCGGGCGCCCGCCGCCTCCGCGACCGCCGCCAGCGGCGCGTCCCCGTCCCGGTCGACCACGATCACCTCCAGGTCGAGGCCGCGACGCTCGGATCCGGCGAGGGCGGCGAGGCACCGCGCCAACTGCTCGGCATCGCCATCGGCGGCGATCACCACGGACAGCGCCATGCGCCGGGAGCCGGGAGGCATGACCTGGGCCGCCGCGTCGGTGCGCAAGGCTCTTGGTCGGGGTAGGTGCATACAGGCGCCTATGTTAAGCCGGGGCGATGGTAGCCGATTCTTCCCCACCTGACGCCACCCGGCGCTCTCCCACCCGGCGCGCTCTCGCCCGCGCCCTCGCCCTGCCGCTAGACTACGTCGGGCCGGAGCCGGTGGCCGGCCGCGTGCACCTGCACTGGCCGGTCGAGGGCGGTCTGCTCCTGCGGGTGCCGCGGATGAGCCATCTCGGCCTGCCGCCCAGGCAGAACCTGCTCTATGCCGCGCACGCCTTCCGTCGCATGGCGCCGAGCGGCGCCGTCCCCCGCCTGCACCGGATCCTGCGGGTCTCCGAGGCGCTGCCCTGGGGGGCGCTTCTGGTCGACGCGATCGATGGCACACCGGCCACCCTGCCGGCGGATCTGCCGGCGATCGGCGCGGGGCTCGCCGCCATCCACCGGTTGCCGGTGCCGGATCGCCGCGCCCCGTTCGTCGATCCGGAGGATCCGCTCGCCTACCTGCTGTCGGTTTCCCGGACCCAGCTGGAGGCGGCGCGTGACCGCCTGGATCCGGCGGCCCGCCGGATCCTCGTCGAGGAGATGGCCTGGGCCGCCGACCTGATCGCCACCGGCCCGCGGCGTCCGCGACCGTCCCTGGTCGCGGCGGATACCCATCCAGGCAATTTCCGCGTGGTCTCTGGCGGTCGGGCCGTGCTGCTGGACGTCGAGCGTCCGGTCTATGACAGCGCGGCCGTCGACCTCGCCCATGCCAGCCTGCCCACGTCGCTTGCCTGGGATCCGGGCGTCACGGGGGCGGCCGATCGCCCGGACATCGTCGCCTTCCACAACGCCTGGCGCATGGAGGTGCCCAACGGTCTCGCCGATGCGGTCCGGCCGTGGGTCCTGCCCTATCGCCGGCTGATCTGGCTGCGGACGACGAGCTGGGCCTGCGCGTGGGCGGCACGGAACGACCTGGCGGCGGCGTTGTCCTCGCGCGATGCGGCGACTGCGGGACTCGCGGGCAGGCTTGCGCGGTTTGTCGATCCGGCGATGATGGAGCGGGCGCGGGCCGGGTGGATCGGCCCCGACGCCTTCAGCGCGGAGGAGCTGATCCCGTGAGCGCCAAGATCATCAACCTGCGGGGTGAGCGCAAGCGCCGGAACCGGGCCGCCGAGGCCGAGCGGGCGGCGGAGAACCGGGCCCGCCACGGCCGCACGAAGGGCGAGCGCCGCCTCGACGAGTCGGCCCGGGAGACCGCCGAGCGGTCGCTCGACGGCCATCGCATCGAAACGGGCGAGGACGGACCCGGCCGGGAGTGAGCCGGCCGGGAGTGATCCGGGCGGGGGTGATCCGGCGACGTGCCCGGGCCCGGGGTCGCGTCAGACGACGCTGACCTTCACGTCGACATTGCCCCGCGTGGCGTGGGAGTACGGGCACACGATATGGGCCTTGTCGACCAGCCCGCGCGCCGTCTCCGGCGCCATGCCGGGCATGGTCACCGCGATCGCCGCCTCGATGCCGAACCCGGTGCCGTCGTCGCGCGGCCCGATGCCGACCGTCGCGGTGACCGAGGTCTCTGCCGGAACCGCCACCTTCTCCTGGCCGGCGACGAACTTCAGCGCGCCCAGGAAGCAAGCGGAGTAGCCCGCCGCGAACAGCTGCTCCGGGTTGGTGCCGGTGGCGCCGTCGCCGCCGAGCTCCTTCGGGGTGGTCAGCGTGACGTCGAGGACGCCATCGGCCGACCGGGCGTGGCCGGAGCGGCCGCCGGTGGCGGAGGCGGATGTGGTGTAGAGGACGTTCATGACTCTCTCCTGTGCGGTTGTCGGCTCACGGAGCGGGACTCGATGCCGAAGCTTGTTTTGTATTGCACACAATTAAATTGATAGCAATTAAATATCGCACATACCTGCCCCGCGATTCAATCGCGTGCAATTTATTGCGGCCGGAGCCAGTATCCGGGGTCGTGACCCGCCACAGCGCTGGACCCGTTGCCTGGATGCCCACCACCCGACATGAACCGGCCGCCCCGCCGAAGCTCGACGATCAGCTTTGCTTCGCGCTCTATTCGGCGGGCCTGGCCCTGACCAAGGCGTATCGGCCGATCCTCGACGCCCTGGACCTGACCTATCCACAATACCTCGTGATGATGTGCCTGTGGGAGCGTGACGACGCCATGGTGAACGAGATCGGCGGCCGACTGCGCCTCGATTCCGGCACCCTGACGCCCCTGCTCAAGCGGATGGAGGCGCGCGGCCTGCTGCACCGTCAACGGGACCCGCAGGACGAACGCCGGGTCCGGGTGCTCCTGACCGACGCGGGTCGGGCGCTCGGCGACCGGGCGGCGGCGATCCCGTCCCGCCTCGGCGAGGCGATCGGCCTGAGCGCCTGTGACGCCGATGAGGAACGCGACCGCCTGGTCGCGCTGAGGGACCGGCTAGAGGCCTGGCTGGATCGCTGATCGGCCGGATGTTCTTGAAATGTTCTCCGCGTGACGTTAACTTGTGCGCATGTCCCGCCGACGTGCCAGCGCTGTCGATCCCCTGAAGGTCTTCGCCGACGATGTCGCCCAGGACCTGGCGGCGGACGCCTTCGCGACCGATTTCGCCCCGCCGCCGGAGGTCGACGAGCCGGTCAAGATGCTCGAGGCGCCGAGCGACGTCCTGCCGGCCGTGGCGAGAAAGGGCCGGGGGGCGGTCACGAATGCCACCGGCCGCTACGAGCGCCATCGCCAGGAGACCGTCGACGACGGCTGGCGCCAGCCGGACGCGGACGACCCGCCGCTGCGCACCACCGTGGCGATCGATGCCAGCCGGACGGTGATCGCCCGCAACCAGTCGCCCGATGTACCCTTCGACCGCTCGATCAATCCCTATCGCGGCTGCGAGCACGGCTGCGTCTACTGCTTCGCCCGGCCGACCCACGCCTATCTGGGACTCTCGCCGGGCCTCGACTTCGAGAGCCGGCTGTTCGCCAAGCCGGACGCCCCGGCGCTGCTGCGCAAGGAACTGGCGCGCAAGGGCTACACCTGCCAGCCGATCGCCATGGGCACCAACACCGACCCCTACCAGCCGGTCGAGCGCGATCGGCGGATCACCCGCCGCCTGCTGGAGGTGCTGGCCGAGCACGAGCATCCGGTGACGATCGTGACCAAGTCGGACCTGGTCGTGCGCGACCTCGATATCCTGGGTCCGATGGCGGCCAAGGGACTGGCCAAGGTCGCGCTCTCGGTCACCACCCTGGACCGCAAGCTGTGCCGGCTGATGGAGCCGCGCGCGCCCCGGCCCGAGAAGCGCCTGGACGCGATCCGGGCCTGCACGGTCGCCGGGGTGCCGACCGGCGTGCTGGTGGCGCCGATCATCCCGGCGGTGAACGATAGCGAGATCGAGGCGATCCTGGAGAAGGCCCGGGCGTCCGGTGCCGAGAGCGCCGCCTGGGTCCTTCTGCGCCTGCCGCTCGAGATCAAGGACCTGGTGGAGGAGTGGCTGCGCGCCCATTTCGCCGACCGGGCGGAGCGGGTGCTGTCCCTGGTGCGGCAAAGCCGCGGCGGCGTTCTGTACCGCGCCGAATGGGGAAAACGGATGTCCGGAGAAGGGCCCTACGCCGCGATGATCGCGCAACGCTTTCGCCTCGCCTGCCAGAAGTATGAATTTAAAACCAAATCGCCGGCCTTGGACACGACCCGGTTTGCCGTGCCGGCCACACCGGACCGGCAGATGTCGCTGTTCGATTGAAGACCTGAGGAGTGCCGGTAAAACTTGAGTCGAAAACACCATGTTAAATCCATGAATTTTCTTATAAATTCTGGTAGCGCCCGTAGCGTAGCGTGAAACCGCGTTGTAAGTTCGTCGCGCAAGCCATTGGACTCCAGAGAGAATCATCGTGCATCCGACAGGCAAGCCGAACGACGCCCTGGAACGTGAGGCCGGGGCCGCCGGAGGCGCCACGATCTTCGGCGTCGACGAGGTCGGCCGCGGGCCGCTGGCGGGACCGGTGGTGGCCGGGGCGGCCTGGGTGGATCTGGCCCGACTGCCCGACACCGCGGCCGCGCTGGTCGCGGACAGCAAGGCGCTTTCGGCCGAGCGGCGGGCGGCGGCGCTGGCGGCGGCGGGCCCCTTTTGCGCGATCGCGCTTGGCCGCGCCGAGGTAACGGAAATCGATGCCCTGAACATCCTGCGCGCCGCCCTGCTGGCGATGACGCGGGCCGTCGACGTCCTCGTGGAAACCCTGGGCCGCCGCCCGGATCTGGTCCTGGTCGATGGCAACCGCCTGCCCGACTGGCGACGGCGGGCCCGCGCGGTCGTCAAGGGCGACAGCCGGTCGCTCAGCATCGCGCTCGCCGCCATCGCCGCCAAACAGGCCCGCGACGCCGAGATGGCGGCCCTGGCCCACGTCCATCCGGGGTATGGCTGGGAGCGGAACGCCGGCTACGGCACCGCCGAGCACAAGGCGGCGCTGGCGCGCCTCGGGCCGACGCCGCATCACCGCCGTTCCTTCGCGCCGGTGCGGGCGGCAATCGAGGCGGCGGGCGCCGGCTCGCCACCGAATCCATGACTCTATCCCCCGACTCTACCACTACATCTTGGGTATGCCCGGTAACTTATTGAGTCTATTTAGCGAATCGATCACCGCGATTGACGGACCTCCCGACCCGTGAAATTCTGGCCGCCTCCTTCTTGGCACGGACGGGGGCGAAAACGTGGGAGACAAGAAGCTGCCGGTGGGGCGCATCCTCGCCGGCGATTGCGTGGATATGCTGCGCACCCTGCCGGATGCGAGCGTCGACCTGGTCTTCGCCGATCCACCCTACAACCTGCAGCTCGGCGGCGAACTCTACCGGCCGAACAACACAAGGGTCGCCGGGGTCGAGGACGACTGGGACCGCTTCGTCGGCTTCGAAGCCTATGACGCCTTCACCCGGGCCTGGCTGGCCGAATGCCAGCGCGTCCTCAAGGACACCGGCACGCTCTGGGTGATCGGCAGCTATCACAACATCTTTCGGGTCGGCGCCACGCTGCAGGATCTCGGCTTCTGGATCCTGAACGACGTGGTCTGGCGCAAGGCCAACCCGATGCCGAACTTCCGGGGCAAGCGCTTCACCAACGCCCACGAAACCCTGATCTGGGCGGCGCGCAGCGAGAACGCGCGCAAGTACACTTTCAACTACGACGCCATGAAGGCGTTGAACGACGATCAGCAGATGCGCTCCGACTGGTTCCTGCCGATCTGCTCGGGCGCCGAACGCCTGAAGGACGGCAACGGCGACAAGGCCCATCCCACCCAGAAGCCGGAAAGCTTGCTCGCCCGCGTGCTGCTGGCGGCGACCAGGCCGGACGACGTGGTGCTCGACCCGTTCTTCGGCACCGGCACGACGGGGGCGGTGGCCAAGCGCCTGGGCCGGCGCTGGATCGGGCTGGAGCGCGAGGCGAAGTACATCGAGACCGCCAGGCGCCGCATCGCCGAGACCGAGGCGGCTGAGGACCCGATGGCGCTGGCGCTCGCCAACAAGCGCGAGCAGCCGCGGGTGCCGTTCGGCCGGCTGATCGAGGAGGGCCTGATCCGGCCAGGCGAGGTGCTGTTCGACGCCCGCCGGCGCTGGACCGCCAAGGTGCGGGCCGACGGCCACCTGATCAGCGCCGAGCATCGCGGCTCGATCCACGCGGTGGGTGCCGCCGTCCAAGGGGCGCCGGCCTGCAACGGCTGGACCTTCTGGCACGCCGAGCGCAAGGGCATGCCGGTCCCGATCGACGCCTTCCGCGCCCAGATCCGGGCCGGTATGGGGGAGGCAGTGCGCGTGTGACCGGTTGCGAGGCCCCTCTCGCAACCGTGGGGATGTTGACTGCCGGTGGCCGCTGACAGTCTATGAGAAAGGGTTCGCAAGGTTTTCCTTTTGCTGAGGAGTCCACTTGCGATGGCCCATTACCCTGACAATCGCAAACAGCCCGACGAACTCGACCTCGAGATCGGTTGGACGCGCTTCCGGGCGAACGCGCGCGGCCGGTTGGCGATCGCGGCGGTCGTTCTCGCCTTGATGGCGGTGGTCCTCGCTCTGCTCTGGCGTGGATCCTGACGTATGTCAGGATGACGTGGGGTGGCGGGGAGCAGGTGGTGATCGACCGCTGAGTTCTAAATGCCCTGCCTCCCCTACGCACTCCCCGGCCTTGCGCCGGGGCCTAGGATGGGAGCTTCTGGAGCATCGTCGCTCTTATCTCGGCCGGTCCAGCGCGCTGACGTCTGGGCCCCGGCACAAGGCTGGGGAGTGGCCCGGAGTGGCTCAGAGGGTGTCCGTCGACCCTGAAGATTACATATTCAAATTTCTATATATGTTTTCTAGACTGACGCTCCGACCCATTCAACGGAGCCGAGATCCATGATCTTCGACCTCACCGACGCCCTCAACGGCCTGCTCGGTGGCCTGCTCATCGGCGCGGCGGCGGCGCTGCTTCTGATCGTCAACGGGCGCATCGCCGGGATCAGCGGCATCGCGGCGTCGCTGCTCACGGTCACCGACCGCGCCCGCTGGATCGAGTCGGCCGCCTTCATCACCGGCCTGGTCGCCGCCCCGCTGGCCTACGCCGCCACCTTCGGCCCGGTCGAGATCGCGATCACGCCCGTGCCGAGCCTGCTCGTGGTGGCCGGCCTGCTGGTCGGGATCGGCACCCGGATCGGCAATGGCTGCACCAGCGGGCACGGGGTTTGCGGGCTGTCGCGGCTGTCGCTCCGGTCCCTGGTGGCGACCGGCACGTTCATGGCGTTGGCCGCCCTCGTCGCCGGCCTGACGCCGATGATCCTGGGAGGTTAGGACCATGCGCGGTCTCATCTCCCTGATCAGCGGTGCGGTCTTCGGCCTCGGCCTCGTGGTCTCCGACATGATCGACCCGGCCCGCGTGCTTGGCTTCCTGCGGGTCGCCGGCGGTGCCTGGGACCCCACCCTCGCCTTCGTGATGGCCGGCGCGCTGGCGGTGATGGCGGCGGCCTGGGCGGTGACCCGCCGGCTCTCCAGACCGGTCGCCGGCACCCGCTTCCCCGACCCGCCGCAGCCCCGCATTGACACCCGGCTGCTGGCCGGCAGCGCCCTGTTCGGCGCTGGCTGGGGGCTGGTCGGCTTCTGCCCCGGTCCGGCGCTGGCGGCGCTGACCCAGGGCGGCGCCCCGGTGGTCCTGTTCGTGGTCGCCATGGCTGTCGGGCTGTGGCTTGGCGGCCGGTTCACGCAGTTCGGGCGCAAACCCGGCTGATCGGCACCGGCCGGCTTGCCAGCATGGGGTGAGCCGTGGACAATATGGCTCCGACCCCAGGACGGGAGCCGCCCCCTTGGTCCTCACGCTGTTTCCGCCGTCCCGCTCCGATCCGACGCTGGTCCTTCCGCAGATCTATCTGCGCCAGCCGCAGCGCGGCGACTGGCAGGAATGGGCCGAGCTGCGCGCGCTCTCCCGCGATTTCCTCGTGCCCTGGGAGCCGACCTGGCCGGAGGACGCGCTGACCCGGGCGGCCTTCCGCCGGCGGTTGGCGCGCTACGCCGAGGACTGGACCCGCGACCAGAGCTATTCCTTCTTCCTGTTCCGCCGCGACGACGACGCGCTGCTCGGCGGCATCACGATCGCCAATGTCCGTCGTGGCGTCGCCCAGAGCTGTTCCTTCGGCTACTGGATCGGCCGACCCTTCGCGCGCCACGGCTTCATGACCGAGGCGGTGCACGGCGCCTGCTGCTTCGCCTTCGACCGGCTCGCCCTGCACCGGATCGAGGCCGCCACCCTGCCGCATAACGAGGCCAGTCAGGGCGTACTGAGGAAATGCGGCTTCGAGGAGGAGGGGCTGGCGCGCCGCTACCTCAAGATCAACGGCAAATGGCAGGACCACATCCTGTTCGCGCTGCTGCGCGAGGAGTTCGACCCGTCCCTGCCGCCCGCCTGACTATCATCCGATCCAAGCCCGATGCCAGCGCTCTCCGCCTCCCGGCCACCCGCGCAGGTGTCCTGATGGGTGGCCGAGAGGGGGAGAGGGCCGGTGCCGCACTCAACAAGGAAAAAGGGGAAAGAAACCGTGACCGAGCGCGAGCAGTACGAGGTCTTCGCCGTCAAATACGCCCACAAGCCCGACCGCATGATGTCGGAGAACCTGATCTTCCACGACCTGCACGACCGGCCGATGCCGCTCGACTACTTCATCTGGGTGGTTCGGAACGAAAACCGGTCCTTCGTGGTCGACTGCGGCTTCGGTGCGCGTGAGAGCGAGGAGCGGGGCGTGCCGCTGGAGCGCACGCCGGGCGAGGGGGTGAGGTTGCTCGGCATCGATCCGCAGACGGTCGAGGACGTGATCATCACCCACCTGCACTACGACCATGCCGGCGGCCAGGACCAGTTCCCCAACGCAACCTTCCACCTGCAGGACGGCGAGATGGCCTATGCCACCGGCCGCTGCATGTGCTTCCAGGCGATCCGCCGCCCCTTCGATGTCGAGCATGTGACCGACATGGTGCGCAACGTCTACAACGGCCGGGTCAAGTTCCATGACGGGGATGCCGACCTGGCGCCGGGCGTGTCGGTGCACCGCATCGGCGGGCATTCGGCGGGCCTGATGTGCGTGCGGGTCTGGACCGCGCGCGGCTGGGTCGTCCTGGCCTCCGACTGCGCCCATTTCTACATGAACATCGAGGAGCGCACGCCCTTCGTGATTTGCTACAACCTCGGCGAAATGATGAACGGCTTCAATACGTTGGACGTTCTGGCCGACAGCCCGGACCACGTGGTGCCGGGGCACGACCCGCTGGTCATGCAGTACTATCCGGCCCCGAGCGCCGAGCTCGAGGGCGCGGTGGTGCGGCTGGACGTGATGCCGGAAAAGGGGTGACGGGCCGGGTCACATGAAGCTGTACGGATCCACGTCGACCGCCAGCCGGATGGCGCTCTCCAGCTTGATCGGCTCCAGCCAGTCGCGCAGCACGCGCTGGATGTTGACCTCGCGCGCCGCCTTGACCAGCAGGCGGCGGCGGTGGCGGCCGCGCAGCATGGTGATCGGCGCCGGCGCCGGACCGAGGATTGTTACACCGTTCAGCCGCGGGGCGGCGCGGGCGACAGTGCGCGCGGCGGCGTCGGCCCGCTCGGCGTCCGGGGCCGAGATCACGATCCCGGCCAGGCGGCCGTAAGGCGGCATCGCCGCCGCCCGGCGCTGGGCGATCTCCGAGTCCAGGAACGCCTCCCTGTCGCCCGCCGCCAGCGCCTGCATCACCGGCGTCTCCGGCGCGTGGGTCTGCAGCAGCACCCGGCCCGGCCGCTCGGCCCGTCCGGCGCGGCCCGCCACCTGGTGCAGCAGCTGATAGGTCCGCTCCGAGGCGCGCAGGTCGCCGCCGGCCAGCCCCAGATCGGCGTCCACCACCCCGACCAGGGTCAGCCAGGGGAAATTGTGCCCCTTGGCCACCACCTGGGTGCCGATGATGATGTCGACCTCGCGCGCCCGGACCGAGCGCATGAACTCCGCCGCCTTGTCGGGCCCGGTCAGCGTGTCGGAGGAGGCGACCTGGAATCGCGCGTCGGGGAAGCGGGTCAGCACCTCCTCGGCCAGGCGTTCGACCCCGGGTCCGCTGGCGACGAAGCTCTCCTCCGCCTCGCAGGACGGGCAGTGTTTCGGCAGCCGCCCGGAAAAGCCGCAATGGTGGCAGACCAGCCGGCCGAGTAGCCGGTGCTCGACCAGCCAGGCGGTGCAATTCGGGCATTCCAGGCGGTGGCCGCAGCTTCGGCACAGGGTCAGCGGCGCGTAGCCCCGGCGATTCAGGAACAGCATCGCCTGCTCGCCCTCGGCCAGGGCCCGGTTGACCGCGTCGATCAGCGGCGGCGAGAGGAAGGAGCCGCGCTCCGGCGCGTGGCGCCGCAGGTCGACCAGCCGGATCTCCGGCAGCGTCGCCGCGCCGGGCCGGGTCGTCAGGTGCACCGCGCCGTAGCGGCCCTGACGGACATTCTCCACCGTCTCCAGGCTGGGGGTCGCGCTGACCAGGGCGATCGGGATGCCCTCCAGGCGGGCTCGCACCACCGCCATGTCGCGGGCGTGATAGGCGACCCCGTCCTCCTGCTTGTAGGCGCTCTCGTGTTCCTCATCGACGACGATCAGGCCCAGCTCGGCGAAGGGCAGGAACAGGGCCGAGCGGGCGCCGACCAGCACCCGCGCCGTCCCCTCGGCCACCGCCCGCCAGGTCTCGCGCCGCATCTTCGGCTTGAGGTCCGAGTGCCAGACAGCCGGTTCGACACCGAAACGATCGGCGAACCGCTCCAGCCACTCCGCCGAAAGGGCGATCTCCGGCAGCAGGACCAGGGCCTGCCTGCCGGCGGTCAGGGCGGCGGCGATCGCCTCGAAATACACTTCCGTCTTGCCGGAGCCGGTGATCCCGTCGACTGCGGTGACCGAGAAGCTTGCCTCGCCCACGCGCTGCTGCAGGGCCCCGGCCGCCCGTCGCTGCTCGTCGGAGAGCGCGGGACCGGGCCGCGTCGGATCGGGGGGATCGAACGGCGGCGGTGGCGCGACAGCGTGGGCCTCCACCATGCCCGCCTCGATCATGCCCTTGATGACCGCCGGACCGACCGCGGCCTCGCGCGCCAGGTCGCGCGCCTCCAGGGCCGGCCCCTCGCGCAGGACGGACAGCACCCGGCGCCGCGCGGGCGTAAGACGCGCCTGACCGATCCAATCGGACTCGGCGCCGGCGGTGTGAACGACAGTCGGGGTCGGCGGCTCGAAGGCGGCGGGGGTGCTGATCGCCATGCGAACCACCGAGCCACGCGGCGCCAGGGTCCAGGCCGCCGTCCAGTCGACCAGGTCGATCACGGTGGCCGGCAGGGTCGGGGCATCCAGGCGCCGGAACACCGCCCGCAGGCGCTCGGCGGCCACCGCGTCGTCGCCGCCGGCGCCGAGCACGATGCCGACCATCCGGCGCTGCCCCAGCGGCACCTCCACGATGTCGCCCCGCGTCAGCGCGAGGGAAGGGTCCGCCTTGTAGTCGTAGGCCACGTCGAGCGGCAGCGGCAGCAGCACGCTGACCCGGTCGAAAGGCGCGTCGAGGGGCAGAAGGTCGGTCACGGCGTGGTCATCGGGAACGGGTCCGGGCTGGCGATTCGGGCCGAGTGTGACGGTCTCGTCGCGCCATCTCAATGCGCGCGGTCAAGGGCTCGGCGATCCTCGGCTCTCCGGTGGCCGGAGTCCGGGGGATGGGGTAGACTCCGCGGTGCGACTCGCGTACGCCTCCGCCCAACGCCGAACACGGAGACGAGCCCATGCAGTTCTTCATCGACACCGCCGATGTCGCCGAGATCCGCGACCTGGCGTCGACCGGGATGGTCGACGGGGTCACCACGAACCCGTCGCTGATCGCCAAGTCCGGCCGGCCGATCGTCGAGGTGATCGCCGAGATCTGCGAGGTGGTCGATGGCCCGGTCTCCGCAGAGGTCACGGCGACGGAGCATGAGGAAATGCTGCGCGAGGGCCGGTTCCTGCGCGCCATCGCCGACAACATCGCGGTGAAGGTGCCGCTGACGGTCGACGGGCTGAAGACCTGCAAGGTGCTGGCCGACGAGGGAACGCCGGTCAACGTCACGCTTTGCTTCTCGCCGGCCCAGGCGCTGCTGGCGGCCAAGGCGGGAGCGGCCTTCATCTCGCCCTTCGTCGGCCGGCTCGACGACATCGGTTCGGAGGGCATGGGCCTGATCGCCGAGATCGTCGAGATCTACGGCGCCTATGATTTCGCGACCGAGATCCTGGTCGCCTCGGTGCGCGGCCCGCATCACGTGGTGGAGGCCGCCAAGCTGGGCGCCGACGTCGCCACCCTGCCGCCGGCGGTGCTGCGGGCGATGTACAAGCACCCGCTGACCGACAAGGGTCTGGACGCCTTCCTCGCCGATTGGGCCAAGACCGGCCAGTCGATCCTCCCCCCGGCGAGTGACGCGGCATGACCGAGAAGGGACCCGTTGCGACCCCAGCGAGCGGCAAGCCCGCCTCCGGCGAGCTGCGCGCGCTGACGGCCGACCGGGTCGCCGCGTATCTGCGTGATAATCCCGAGTTCCTGACCGAGCATCCGGATCTGCTGGCGGTGCTGGTGCCGCCGGGGCAGTCGAGCGGCAACGTCGTCGATTTCCAGCAGGCGATGGCGACGCGTCTGCGCGAGGAGAATGAGAAGCTGCGGACCGCCCAGGATTACCTGGTGACCACCGCGCGGAACAACCAGTCGATCCAGGCGCGGGTCCACGACTCGGTCCTGGCGATCCTGCGGGCCTCCAGCTTCGAGACCATGATCCAGACGGTGACGGCGGATCTCGCCGTTCTGCTGGATGTGGACGCCGTCACCATCGGCGTCGAGACCGGCGACGTGCCAATTCCCAAGGCCTATGCCGCCGGGATCCGGGCCCTGCCGAACGGCGCGGTGGACGGCATGCTGGGCGCCAATCGCGACGTTCTGCTTTGCGCCGACATCAACGGCGATCCGCGGCTGTTCGCGTCGGCCGCCGGGCTGGTGCGCAGCCAGGCGCTTTGCCGGCTCAAGGCCTCCAGCCAGGCGCCGGTCGGCCTGCTGGCGCTCGGCTCGCGCCGCCCGGACGCGTTCCAGCCGGGCCAGGGCACCGAGCTGCTCGGCTTCCTCGGCCGCGCGCTCGAGAGCATGATCCGACAGTGGCTTCACCTTCCGAGCTGACGGAAACTGAGACCGACGCACTGGCGCCGCTGGTCGCCGCCTGGCGGGACTGGCTGCGGGTCGAGAAGCGGATGTCGGCCCATACCCTGGCGGCCTACGACCGCGACATCGGGACGTTCCTCGCCTTTCTCGCGCGCCATCTCGGCGGGCCGGCGACGCCGGGCGACCTGTCGCGCCTGGGACCGGCGGATTTCCGCGCTTGGCTGGCCGAGCGGGCGATGGCTGGCCTGTCCAAGAGCTCGACCGCCCGGGCGCTGTCGGTGGTGCGCGGGTTCTTTCGCTTCCTCGACCGCCGGGGCGCGGCCTCCAACGCCGCGATCGGCGGGGTGCGGGGGCCGCGGGTGCCGCGCTCGGTGCCGAAGGCGCTGACCGTCGGCGAGGCGGCGGACGCGCTGGAGAGTGTCGGCGACCTCGAGGACGAGCCCTGGATCGCCGCCCGCGACGCGGCGGTGGTCGCCCTGCTCTACGGCTGCGGCCTGCGAATCGGCGAGGCGCTCGGCCTGCCGCGATCGGCCGCGCCCCTGGCCGACACGCTCACCATCACCGGCAAGGGCAACAAGACCCGGCTGGTGCCGGTCCTACCGGTGGTCCGCCAGGCGGTGGACGCCTATCTGGAGCAGGTGCCGTTCGCGCTGGCGCCGGACGGGCCGCTGTTCGTCGGGGCCAAGGGCAAGCGCCTCGGCGCGCGGCGGGTGCAGGAGCGGCTACAGCTCCTGCGCGGCTATCTCGGTCTGCCGGAAAGCGCGACGCCGCACGCGCTGCGCCATTCCTTCGCCACCCACCTGCTGGCCGGCGGCGGCGACCTGCGGGCGATCCAGGAGCTGCTGGGCCATGCCTCGCTTTCGACCACCCAGCGCTATACCGATGTCGATGCGAAACGATTGATGGACATCCACCGCGCGGCCCATCCGCGCGACAGGCGGTAGAGCATGATCGTCTAAGGCGGAATCGCTCCGCGATGCCGACTTGGACGTGAATCATGCTCTTATTCAACAGGATAGAGCAAATTCACATGCCAAGCCGCGATCGCTGCGATCGCGTCGAAACATGATTTGCTCCGTATCCTCAGGGCCCCGTCAGCTTCAGCGTCCAACCGCCGGACTCCGTCAGCGTCACGTCCTGCAACTGGGTGCGCAGCATGGCGTAGGAGGCGCTCGGCAGGGTCACCCCACCCTCCAGCACGGCGGGGCACGTGCCCTCGCACAGGGTGTGCAGGGTGATGTTCAGGTTGATTCGCGGCTTGTCGGTGCGGATCACCAGGGCGCTGCCGTCGAGCGTGACCTCGTCATCGGCGAGGTGGGTCGCCACCCCGCTCAGGCGGATGTCGGCGACCAGGACGTTCAGGATCTCCGGACTGGTGATTTCCAGGCGCAGTTCCTCGCCCTGCTTGACGTTGCGGACCTGGACATGGACCCGTTTCTCGTCGACCGCGGCGGCGGCCGGCGGGGTCGCGCCCGCCAGCCCGAGAACGGCGAGGAGGGCGGCGGTGAAGACGGTTCGGATCATCGCGGTACCCTCCTCGCGGGGTGTCAGATGTGGATCGGTCGCCCGTCCACCGCCAGCGCGGCCTCCTTGACCGCCTCGCTGAGCGTCGGGTGGCCGTGACAGGTCCGGGCCACGTCCTCGGACGAGCCGCCGAACTCCATGACCGTGCAGATCTCGTGGATCAGGTTGCCGGCATCCGGCCCGATGATATGGGCGCCGAGCACCCGGTCGGTCTCGGCGTCGGCCAGGATCTTGACCTGGCCCTCGGTAAAGGCGCCGGCCTTGGCGCGGCCGTTGGCCGAGAACGGGAAGCTGCCCTTGCGGTACTTGACCCCGGCCTCCTTGAGCTGCTCCTCGGTCTGGCCGACCGAGGCCACCTCGGGCCAGGTGTAGACGATGCCAGGAACCAGGTTGTAGTCCACATGGGTCGACTGGCCGGCCATGATCTCGACCGCGGCGACACCGTCTTCCTCGGCCTTGTGCGCCAGCATCGGGCCCGGGATGGCGTCGCCGATGGCGAAGATGCCCTCGACATTGGTCTGGTAGTCCTCGTCGACCTGGATGAAGCCGCGCTTGTCGCGCTCGATCCCCAGCTCGTCGAGGCCGAGGCCGTCGACATACGGACGGCGGCCGATCGAGACCAGCACCACGTCGCCCTTCAGGTCCTCGGCGTCGCCGCCGGCGGCCGGCTCCAGGGTCAGGGTGACTTGGGCTTTGGTCTGTTTCGCGCCGGTGACCTTGGTCGAGAGCCTGAACTCCATGCCCTGCTTCTCGAGGATCCGCTTGAACCGCTTGGTGGTGTCCAGGTCCATGGCCGGGCAGATCCGGTCGAGGAACTCGACGACCGTCACCTTGGCGCCGAGGCGCAACCAGACCGAGCCCATCTCCAGGCCGATCACCCCGCCGCCGATGACGATCAGGTGTTTCGGCACCTTGGCGAGCTCCAGCGCGCCGGTGGAGGTGACGATCTGCTTCTCGTCGATCTCCACGCCCGGCAGCGGCGTCGATTCCGAGCCGGTGGCGATCAGGATGCGCTCGCCCTCGACGGTCTGCTTCTTACCCTTGGCCGGGGTCACCTCGACCTTGCCGGGGGCGAGGATCCTGCCGGTGCCCTGGACCCAGTCGATCTTGTTCTTCTTGAACAGGAAGGCGACGCCATCGGTCAGGCCTTTGACCACCTCGTCCTTCTTCGCCATCAGCTTCTTGATGTTCAGCTTCGGCGCCGGGATCTCGATGCCAAGATCGGCGAAGGAATGGCTGGCCTCCTCGAACTTCTCCGAGGCGCTGAGCAGCGCCTTGGACGGAATGCAGCCGATGTTCAGGCAGGTGCCGCCGAGCGACGGCCACTTCTCGACGCAGGCGACCTTCATGCCGAGCTGGGCGGCGCGGATCGCGGCGACGTAGCCGCCCGGCCCGCTGCCGATGACCACGAGATCGTATTTGTCAGACATGGGAACTCTCCGAGAGGTCCTTGGCGGTGGCGGGGTGGCTTACACGTCGAGCAGCAGGCGGCGAGGATCCTCGATGGCGTCCTTGACGCGGACCAGGAAGGTCACCGCCTCGCGGCCGTCGACGATCCGGTGGTCGTAGCTCAGCGCCAGGTACATCATCGGCCGGATCTCGACCGAATTGCCGACCGCCATCGGCCGCGGCTGGATCTTGTGCATGCCGAGGATGCCGGATTGCGGCGGGTTCAGGATCGGCGTCGACATCAGCGAGCCGTAGACGCCGCCGTTCGAGATCGTGAACGTGCCGCCCTGCATCTCGGCCAGGCTGAGCTTGCCGTCGCGGGCCTTCACGCCGAGGTCGTAGATCCCCTTCTCCACGCCGGCGAAGGACAGCTGGTCGGCGTCGCGCAGGATCGGCACGACCAAGCCCGACGGCGTGCCGACCGCGACACCCACATCGAAGAAGTTCTTGTAGACGATCTCGTCGCCGTAGATCTCGGCATTGACCGCCGGCAGCTCCTGCAGCGCGGCGATGCAGGCCTTCACGAAGAAGCTCATGAAGCCGAGCTTGACCTTGTGCTTCTTCTCGAAGCCGTCCTTGTACTCGTTGCGCAGCGCCATGACGTTGGTCATGTCCACCTCGTTGAAGGTGGTGAGCATGGCGGCGGTGTTCTGGGCGTCCTTCAGGCGCCGGGCGATGGCCTGGCGCAGGCGGGTCATCTTCACCCGCTCCTCGCGCGGATCCTCCGGGCGCGGCGGCAGCGGGCCGGCCGGGGTTGGCGCGCCGGCGGCCGGGGTGCCAGCGGTCGGGGCGGCGCCGAAGCTGCGCTTGGCGGTGCCGGCCTCGATCGCCTTCTGGACGTCCTCCTTGACCAGGCGCCCGTCCTTGCCGGTCGGCTTGATCTTGGTCGGGTCCAGGTTGTTCTCGTCGACCAGCTTGCGGACGGCCGGCGACATGGTCTTGAGCTCGAAGCTGCCGCCGGCGGCCGGTGCCGCGGCGGCGGGCGCCGGCTTCGGCGCCTCGGCCTTTTTCGGCTCCTCCTTGGGGGCCGCGTCCTTGGCCGGCTCGGCCTTCGGCGCCTCCTTCTTCGGCGCCGCCGTCGCCGTCTCATCGATCGAGCCAAGCACCGCGCCGACCTCGACCTCGGCGCCCTCGGCCGCGACGATCTCCTGGAGCACGCCGCCGCTCGGCGCGTTGACCTCGAGCGTGACCTTGTCGGTCTCGAGCTCGACCAGCGGCTCGTCGGCGGCAACGGCATCGCCGACCGCCTTCATCCATTTCGCGACCGTCGCTTCGGAGACGGACTCCCCGAGTGCCGGAACGGTGATCTCCGTGGCCATGCTCTTGGTCCTCTTCTTCTTTCCGTCATGCGTCGGCGGACCCGCCGGGGGTCCGCCGTGTAGCGTTAAACTCTCTCGCCGCCGTGCCTAGTCGGCTACTCGGCGGCCATCCGGCCCTTGCTGGCGGCCTCGACGGTCAACGCCTCGTCGACCAGGGCCGCCTGCTCGCGAGCGTGGCGGCCGGCATTGCCGGTGGCGGGCGAGGCGGCCTCGCGCCGGCCGACATAGCGCGGCCGCTTGCAGGCGCCGTCCAGCTCGACCAGCACATCCTCGAGCCGTCGGTCGATGAAGGTCCACGGCCCCATGTTGGCAGGCTCCTCCTGGCACCAGACCACCTCGGCCTGCGGGAAGCGCGACAGCTCGTGCAGCAGCGCCTTGCGCGGGAACGGATACATCTGCTCCAGGCGCAGGAAGAAGACATCCTTGATGCCGCGTTTCTCGCGCTCCTCGAACAGGTCGTAGTAAACCTTGCCCGAGCAGATCACGACGCGCTTGACCTCCTTGTCGTCGCAGACCTGGACGTTGTCGTAGAGCACCCGGTGGAACGTGGTGTCCGGGCCCATCTCGGCCAGCGACGACACCGCCAGCTTGTGCCGCAGCAGCGATTTCGGCGTGAACACGATCAGCGGCTTGCGGAAGTCGCGCTGCAGCTGACGCCGCAGCACGTGGAAGAAGTTCGCCGGCGTGGTGCAGTTCACCACCTGCATGTTGTCCTCGCCGCAGAGCTGCAGGTAGCGCTCGATCCGCGCCGAGGAATGCTCCGGACCCTGGCCCTCGTAGCCGTGCGGCAGCAGCATCACCAGACCGGACATGCGCAGCCACTTCGCCTCGCCGGAGGAGACGAACTGGTCCATGATCACCTGGGCGCCGTTGGCGAAATCGCCGAACTGGGCTTCCCAGCAGGTCAGGGCGTTCGGCTCGGCCTGGCTGTAGCCGTACTCGAAGCCAAGCACGCCGGCCTCGGACAGCGGGCTGTCGATGACCTCGTACTGCGCCTGACCATCCTGGATGTGGTTCAGCGGCACGTGGCGCGCCTCGGTCTTCTGATCGATATAGACCGAGTGACGGTGGGAGAAGGTGCCGCGCTGGCTGTCCTGGCCGCTGAGACGGACCATGAAGCCTTCGGTCAGCAGCGTGGCGAAGGCCAGCGCCTCTCCGGTGCCCCAGTCGATGCCTTCGCCACTCTCCAGCGCCTTCTTGCGCGAATTGATGAAGCGGTTGAGCTTGCTGTTCAGATTGAAGCGTTCCGGCACCTCGCAGAGCTTCAGGCCGATCCGCTTCAGCTCCTCCAGCTCGACGCCGGTGCTGCCGCGTCGGGCGTCGCCGGAGGCGACCTTGAGGCCGGACCACTTGCCTTCCAGCCAGTCGGCCTTGTTCGGCTTGTAGGACAGGCCGGCCTCGAACTCCTCGGCGAGATAGGCGTTCTCGTCGGCGAGGATCTTGTCCGCCTCTTCCTTGCTCAGGGTGCCGTCGCGAACCAACTGATCGGCGTAGAGCTCGCGCGTCGACTTGTGGCCGCCGATCTTCTCGTACATCAGCGGCTGGGTGAACCGCGGCTCGTCGCCCTCGTTATGGCCGAAGCGGCGGTAGCAGATCATGTCGATGACGACGTCGGTGTTGAACTCCTGACGGAACTCGGAGGCGATCCGGGCGACATGCACCGACGCTTCCGGGTCGTCGGCGTTCACGTGGAAGATCGGCGCCATCACCATCTTCGCCACGTCCGTCGGATAGGGCGAGGAGCGCGAGTAGTGCGGGCTGGTGGTGAAGCCGATCTGGTTGTTCACCACGATGTGGATCGTCCCGCCGGTCTTGTAGCCGCGCAGGCCGGAGAAATCGAAGGTCTCCGCCACCACGCCCTGGCCGGCGAAGGCGGCGTCGCCGTGCAGCAGGATGCCCATGACCTTCTTGTGATCGGTATCCTGGCGCTGCTGCTGCTTGGCCCGCACGCGGCCGAGCACGACCGGGTTGACGATCTCCAGGTGCGACGGGTTGGCGTTCAAGGTGAGGTGGATGTTGGCGCCGTCGAACTCGCGGTCCGCCGACACTCCCATGTGATACTTCACGTCGCCGGAGCCGCCGGCATCCTCCGGGTTCGCCGGGTTGCCCAGGAACTCCGAGATGATGGCGCGGAACGGCTTGCTCATGAAGTTGCAGAGCACGCTGAGCCGACCGCGATGGGGCATGCCGAGCACGACCTCCTCGAGGCCGAGCTGGCTGCCGCGCTTGATGATCTGCTCCAGCACCGGGATCAGCGTCTCGCCGCCGTCGAGGCCGAAGCGCTTGGTGCCGACATACTTCACCGCCAGGAACTTCTCGAAGCTCTCGGCCGCGGTCAGCCGCTCCAGGATGGTGCGCTTGCCGAGCGGTGTGAAGTCCGTCTGGTTGCGGATCTGCTCGATCCGCTCCTGGATCCAGGCCTTCTGCGCCGGGTCCTGGATGTGCATGAACTCGACGCCGATGGAGCCGCAATAGGTGGCCTCCAGCAGCTCCATGATCTCGCGCAGGGTCGCGGTCTCGAGCCCGAGGACATGGTTGATGAAGATCGGCTTGTCCCAGTCGGCGTCGGTGAAGCCGTAGGTCGCCGGGTCAAGCTCCGGGTGCGGCGTCGGCGCCTGCAGGCCCAGCGGATCGAGCTTCGCTTTCAGGTGACCGCGAATGCGATAGGCGCGGATCAGCATGATCGCGCGGAGCGAATCGAGCGTTGCCGCCCGCACATCCTCGCTGGAGACGGTCGCCGGGGCGCCCTTCTTGTCGGTCTTTTTCGGGGCCGAGTCCGGGTCGATGGCGCCGATGATCTTGGTGGTCCGCGCCGCGAAGCTCGGCCCCCGAACATCGACCGTTGCCGCTTGGGCATCGTCGCTGAGGGCGTCGAAATATTGCCGCCAGCTGTCGTCGACCGATGTAGGATTGTCCAGGTAACGCGCGAAAAGTTCCGCCATGAACGGCGCGTTGGCCCCGTTCAGGAAAGTGTAGTCCTGATAGTCCATGGACATTTGCGTTCACCGCCTCTGCGCTCGCCGCGGAACCGCGTATCGCCGCGCGCCGTTCCGCTGCCGGGTCCGTCCGGCTCCGTCCTGCCACATCACCGAGAATTCTTCGAAAAATCGGTGGGTTTCCTATGGTCCACCGATCTCCCTAAAGGATCAAGGGCGGGACCGTGGCCAGTCCCGCCCTCGTGACCCGGATCAGCCACCCATGGCGGCGACCATCGTCTCTCCCAAGGCCGCTGGGCTGTCCGACACCTTGATGCCGGCCGAGCGCATCGCCTCGATCTTGTCGCCGGCGCCACCCTTGCCGCCGGCGATGATCGCCCCGGCATGGCCCATGCGCCGGCCCGGAGGGGCGGTCACCCCGGCGATGAAACCGGCGACCGGCTTCTTCTTCGCGTGCGACTTCAGGAACTCGGCGGCCTCCTCCTCGGCCGAGCCGCCGATCTCGCCGATCATGATGATGCCCTGGGTCTCGTCGTCCGCCAGGAACATCTCCAGCACGTCGATGAACGAGGTGCCGTTGACCGGGTCGCCGCCGATGCCGACACAGGTCGACTGGCCGAGGCCGGCCGCCGTGGTCTGGGCCACCGCCTCGTAGGTCAGCGTGCCCGACTTCGACACGATGCCGATCTTGCCGCGCTTGTGGATGTGGCCCGGCATGATCCCGATCTTGCAGGCGTCCGGGGTGATCACGCCCGGGCAGTTCGGGCCGATCAGCCGGGTCTTGGAGCCGGTGAGCGCCCGCTTGACCTTGATCATGTCCATCACCGGGATACCCTCGGTGATGCAGATCACCAGCGGTAGCTCGGCGTCGATCGCCTCCAGAATGGAATCCGCGGCGAAGGGCGGCGGCACGTAGATCACGCTGGCATTGGCGCCGGTCTGGTTGACGGCATCCTCGACCGTGTCGAACACCGGCAGGTCCAGGTGCTTCTGGCCGCCTTTGCCGGGGGTCACGCCGCCGACCATCTTGGTGCCGTACTTGATCGCCTGCTCGCTGTGGAAGGTCCCCTGGCTGCCGGTGAAGCCCTGGCAGATGACCTTGGTGTTCTCGTCGATAAGAACGGCCATTACGCGGCCTCCTTCACGGCTTTGACGATTTTCTCGGCGGCGTCGCCGAGGTTGTCGGCGGAGACGATCGGCAGGCCGCTATCGGCCAGGATCTGCTTGCCGAGCTCCACGTTGGTGCCCTCCAGGCGGACCACCAGCGGCACGTGCAGGCTGACTTCCTTGGCCGCGGCGACCACGCCCTCGGCGATCACGTCGCAGCGCATGATGCCGCCGAAGATGTTGACCAGGATGCCTTCGACATTCTTGTCCGACAGGATGATCTTGAAGGCGGCGGTCACCCGCTCCTTCGTCGCCCCGCCGCCGACGTCCAGGAAGTTGGCCGGCTCGCCGCCGTAGAGCTTGATGATGTCCATGGTGGCCATCGCCAGGCCGGCGCCGTTAACCATGCAGCCGATCGAGCCGTCGAGCTTCACGTAGTTCAGCTCGTACTTGCCGGCCTCTAGCTCCATCGGATCCTCTTCGTCCTCGTCGCGCATCTCGGCGACGTCCTTATGACGGTAGAGGGCGTTGTCGTCGAAGTTCATCTTGGCATCGAGGGCGATGAGATCGCCGGCGCCGGTCACCACCAGCGGGTTGATCTCCATCAGCGAGGCGTCGAGGCCGGTGAAGGCGTCGTACAGGCCGGTCAGGAACTTGACCGCCGCCCCGACCTGCTTGCCCTCGAGGCCGAGCGCGAAGGCGATGCGCCGGGCGTAGTGCCCGGACATGCCGGTCACCGGGTCGATGGCGATGGTCAGAATCTTCTCCGGCGTCTTCTCCGCCACCTCCTCGATGTCCATGCCGCCCTCGGTCGAGGCGATCACGGTCACCCGCGAGGTGGAGCGGTCGACCAGCAGCGAGAGATACAGCTCGCGGGCGATGTCGGAGCCGTCCTCGACATAGACCCGCTTGACCTCCTTGCCCTCGGGGCCGGTCTGGTGCGTGACCAGGGTCATGCCCAGCATCCGCTCGGCCTCGGACCGGACCTCGTCGATCGACTTGACGACCTTGACGCCGCCGCCCTTGCCGCGCCCGCCGGCGTGGATCTGCGCCTTGACGACCCAGACCGGGCCGCCCAGCTCCTCGGCCGCCTTGACCGCCTCGTCCGGGGTGAAGGCCACCCCGCCCTTCGGCACGGCAACGCCGTATTTGGCCAAGAGCGACTTGGCCTGATATTCATGAATGTTCATGGTTCCCCGCTCCGTTCGGTACGAGCGCGCTCACCCGTTACTCGGGCAGGCCCGCGGCGACTTCGTTGAGGGTTTTGACGGCGTTCACCGAGTTGTCGAACATCGCCTTCTCCTCGGCGTTCAATTCGATCTCGACGATCTTCTCCACGCCGTTGGCGCCGAGCACCACCGGCACGCCGACATACAGCCCGTCGAGCCCGTACTGGCCGTCGACATGGGCGGCGCAGGGCAGCACCCGCTTCTTGTCCTTCAGGTAGCTCTCGGCCATCTGGATCGCCGAGCTGGCCGGGGCGTAGAACGCCGAGCCGGTCTTCAGCAAGCCGACGATCTCGGCGCCGCCATCGCGGGTGCGCTGGACGATCTGATCGATCTTCTCCTGGGTCGACCAGCCCATCTTGACGAGGTCGGGCACCGGAATGCCGGCGACGGCGGAGTAGCGGATCAGCGGCACCATGGTGTCTCCGTGGCCGCCGAGCACGAAGGCGGTCACGTCCTCGACCGACACGCCGAACTCCTCGGCCAGGAAGTAGCGGAACCGGGCGCTGTCGAGCACGCCGGCCATGCCGACGACCTTGTTCTTCGGCAGGCCGCTATACTGCTGCAGCAGGCCGACCATGACGTCGAGCGGGTTGGTGATGCAGATCACGAACGCGTCGGGGCAGTTGGCCTTGATGCCCTCGCCGACCGCCTTCATGACCTTGGCGTTGGTGCCGATCAGGTCGTCGCGGCTCATGCCCGGCTTGCGCGGGATGCCGGCGGTGACGATCACGACGTCAGCGCCGGCGATGGCCGAGTAGTCGCTGGCGCCGGCGAGCACCGAGTCGAAACCCTCGACCGGCGACGCTTCGGCGATGTCCAGCGCCTTGCCCTGCGGCACGCCATCGACGATGTCGAACAGCACCACATCGCCGAGATCCTTGAGGCCGGCGAGAAGCGCCAGCGTGCCACCGATATTCCCCGCGCCCACGAGCGCGATCTTGTTGCGAGCCATTTTTTCCCCTGTCGCAAGCGTTGGCCTGGACATCCCGCGCTGCCGGCGGCTGAGGCGGCCGGCGACGGCCCGAGATATGTGCGATGCGGCATAGCGCGAATCCGTGACGCGGGCAACCGCGCGTCGGCGGGAATTGCGGCGCCGTTCCCGGCCGTCCGGCAACGGCCGGAGAAAAACGGTCTCGATTGTCTGTTTTGATGCATGTCAATGCGCATGTGTCATCGTCCGGGTCCTATGGCAGGCGGGAGGGTCGACGGGCCACCGACGCGCGGGTGCGTTGGCGGCCGCGGGACGATCCGCGGGGCAGCAGCTTCACGGGAGATCGCCATGACCAAGCAGTCCAAGACCATGTCCCCGGAAACGACCGAGTCCGTCGCCGCGGCCGATGCCGCGACCGACACCGTTGCGGCGGAGCGGGGCGACGGTGCCGGCCAGTCCACCGGCTGGGCGGAGAACGCGAACATGCAGGCGGCGTCGCTTTCCGCCTTTCAGGGTCCGATCGTCGAGATGGCGTCGCAGGCGTTCGGCCGCTACGTCGACGGCGTCGCGGTCCTGAACCAGGAGATGACGCGCTTCCTGACGGATCGTCTGCGCCAGGATGCGGAGTTCGGCCACGCGTTGACCGGCTGTCAGACCTTTGCCGAGGCCGCCGACATGCAACGGGAATGGGTCCGCAAGGCGGCCGAGGACTACGCCGCCGAAGCCCAGAGGCTGGGTGAACTCGGCCGCGATGCGCTGTCGAGCGGGGCCCGGCAGCCGTCCTCCGGCACTTGAGCGACCGGGACGCCCAACCCCAACGCCTAGGCTCGCTCGGCGGGTGCGGTCGCGCCTCGCCGAGCGAGCGCGCGACATTCTGACCTTGGCAATTACATAAGTGTGTGCTTATGTAATTGCATGATCGAGACCGAGATCTTCAAGGCCCTGGCGGACCCGACCCGCCGGTCGATCTTCGAGAAGCTGGCGGCCGGGCGTCAGAACGCCAGCGCGCTGCGCCAGGGCATGGCGATCAGCCAGCCCGCCGTCTCCCAACATCTCTCGGTGCTTCGCGCCGCGAAACTCGTGCGCCAGGAGCGGCGGGGCCGCGTCGTCTTCTACGAGGTCGACCCGCAGGGCCTGTCGGTCATCGCCGGATGGCTCGACCGGTACCGCGCCTACTGGCCGGCCCGCATGGATGCCTTGACGGAACTGTTGAAGGACATGGAACGATGACCGACGCGCCGACCCCGAAGGACGTAAAGGCCGCCCCGCCCGGCACCCTGGTCCTCGACGTCGACCTCGATGCCCAACCCGAGACGGTCTGGCGGGCGATCAGCGTCCCGGCGCTGCGCGAGCGCTGGCTGCCGGGCAGGGATCTGGCCGATGCCGAACCGGTTCACTCGGTTCCGGGCGAGGAGGTGCGCTACCGCATGCGTGACCGCGAGCCGCCATTCCTGGAGAGCGTGGTCACGTTTCGGGTCGCGCCCGGATCGCCCGCCGGCACCCGGCTGACGATCATTCACGATCTCACGGACGCCAGGGTGGCCGGCGGCGCCAAGGCGGCCAACGGCAATCGCCGTCCGGACATGCTGGCGGCGTGACCACACAAGCCAAACCGAGGAAACAGGGATTCTGGGAGCCCCCGATGCGTGATGCGATGCAGCTCGTCCCGATGGTCGTCGAGCAGTCGAGTGCGGGGGAGCGGTCCTTCGACATCTATTCCCGCCTGCTGCGCGAGCGGATCATCTTTCTCAACGGCGAGGTCAACGACACCGTGTCGGCCCTGGTCTGCGCCCAGCTGCTGTTCTTGGAGGCCGAGAACCCGCGCAAGCCGATCAGTCTCTACATCAACTCGCCGGGCGGCGTGATCTCGAGCGGCCTGGCGATGTACGACACCATGCGCTACATCCGGGCGCCGGTGCAGACGCTCTGCATGGGAACGGCGCGGTCCATGGGCTCGTTCCTGCTGATGGCGGGGGAGCCCGGCGAGCGGGCGGCGCTGCCCAATGCCAGCCTGCACGTCCACCAGCCGCTCGGCGGCTTCCAGGGCCAGGCCTCGGACATCCTGATCCACGCGGAGGAGATGCAGCGGACAAAGCGGCGGGTCATCCGCCTCTATGCCGAGCATTGCGGGCGCAGCGAGGAGGAGGTCGAGCGGACCCTCGACCGGGACCGGTTCATGACGGCGGAGGAGGCCGTGGACTGGGGCCTGATCGACCGGGTCGTCGCAGCCAGCGCGCCCTCGGTCACGGAGTAGTGGGGCGGCGCGGTCACGGCGCGGCTTGATCCGGCGAGCGGATCTGGGGCAGGTCTGGTAGCCATGTCAGATGAAGCCTCAAGCCGCCCCGAACCCCGGATCGACGTCGTGTCCTCCACCAGCGCGGCGGAGACCCGGGCCATCGCCGCGCGCGGCGCGGATCCCGTGCTCCAGGTCGGCTCGCGGATTGAGGTGGTCGACGGCGGAGAGAACAGCTGGCGTCGCCGCATGACGGGCCGCGACTTCACCGGCTGCGACATCGCGGCGGGAGACGGGGTCGACGTGGTCGCGGATCTCTGCTGGCCGTTCGAACGCCTGGATGCGGCGCTTGGCGGCAGGCGGTTCGGCCTGATCCTGTGCCAGCACGTGCTCGAGCATGTGAAGCGGCCGTTCGACGCGGCGGACAACATCGCCCGCCTGCTGGCGCCCGGCGGCACGCTTTACGTCGCCGTGCCCTGGGTGCAGGCGTTTCACGGCTATCCCGACGACTACTGGCGGTTCTCGTTCCACGGGCTGATGGAGCTGTTCCCCGACCTCGCGGCGGTGGACATGTACTACAGCGCGTCCGGATCGGGGCTGGACGCCGCCTACAAGATCACGGTGGACGGAGCGGTCGACCTCTCCCGGACCCCGTTCGAGATCGAGAGCCGGCTGTTCGAGACCGTCTTCGGCCGACAGGACAACCTCGTCATGCTCAAGCGCCAGGAGCAACAGCCGAAGCTGCCGATCGCCCGGCGGTACCTGCCGGCCCTGTTCGTCAACCTGGTGTTCGAGAAGGCCGCGACCGAGGCCGTCTGATCACGCCGCCCGGCGCACGCCGGCGGCCTTGACGCTGTCGTCGACGAAGGCCTCGAACGGCTTGAAGTTCTCCTCGAAGCGGCCGCGCAGCTCGACGGCGGTGCTGTCATAGGCGGTGCCGTCGCTCCAGGCGCCGCGGGGCCGCAGCACCTCGGTCGGGACGTTCGGGCAGGCCTCGGGGACCAGCAGGCCGAACTGTCCGTCCTCCTGCACCGGGGCGCCGCCCAGCGTGCCGTCGAGCGCGGCGCGGACCATGGCGCGGGTATAGGCGATCTTCATGCGCTCGCCGCCGGCGCCGGCGCGGCCGCCGGACCAGCCAGTGTTGACCAGCCAGCAGGTGGCGCCATGGCGGGCGATGCGCTCGCGCAGCATCTCGCCATAGACGCTCGGGTGGCGCGGCATGAACGGCGCGCCGAAACAGGTCGAGAAGGTCGCCTGCGGCTCGGTCACACCCTTCTCGGTACCGGCGACCCGCGCGGTGTAGCCGGACAGGAAATGGTACATCGCCTGCTCCGGCGTCAGCCGGGAGATCGGCGGCAGCACACCGAACGCGTCGGCGGTCAGCATCACCACGTTCACCGGATGGCCGGCCATGCCGTCGACCGAGGTGTTGGGGATGAAGTCGATCGGATAGCAGGCGCGGGTGTTCTCGGTTCGGCTGCCGTCGTCCAGGTCGAGCAGGCGGGTGACCGGATCCATCACCACGTTCTCCAGCACCGTTCCGAACCGGTGCGAGGCGGCCCAGATCTCCGGCTCCGCCTCCTGGGAGAGCTTGATCACCTTGGCGTAGCAGCCGCCCTCGAAATTGAAGATGCCGTTTTCCGACCAGCCGTGCTCGTCGTCGCCGATCAGGGTGCGGGTGCCGTCCGCCGACAGGGTCGTCTTGCCGGTGCCGGACAGGCCGAAGAAGATCGCGCTGTCGCCCTTCGGCCCGATATTGGCCGAGCAGTGCATCGGCATCACGCCGCGATCCGGCAGCAGGTAGTTCAGGACGCCGAAGATCGATTTCTTGATCTCTCCGGCGTAGCTCGAGCCGCCGATCAGGATCATCCGCTGCTCGAAGTCGCACAGGATGAAGGTCGAGGACCGCACCCCGTCCGCCTCCCCGCGGGCGGTCAGGCCCGGCGCGTGCAGGATCGTGAAGTCCGGTGCGAAGCCGGCCAGTTCCTCGGCCGGCGGCCGGATGAACATGTTGCGCGCGAACAGGTTCTGCCACGCGGTCTCGGTCACCACCCGCACCTTCAGACGGTGCGCCGGATCGGCGCCGGCGTAGCAGTCGAGCACGTAGGCGTCGCGGCCGTGGTAGTAGGCGCGCACCCGAGCATGCATGGCGTCGAAATGGGCGCGGTCGATCGGCTGGTTGATGCCGCCCCAGTTCACCGTGCCCTCGGTCTGGGCGTCGCGGACGATGAACTTGTCCTTGGGCGACCGGCCGGTGTGCTCGCCGGTGTTCACCACGACCGCGCCGTGGGCCGAGAGGTCGGCCTCGCCGCGCCGGATGGCGTGTTCCGTCAGAGGTGCCGGACCCAGGTTCCAGTTCACCCGACCGAGATTGGCCAAGCCATGCGAGGTCAGGTCAGTCGGAGTCGCGTCCGCGCCACTGGTGCCCACGTTTCCTCTCCAAGCTCTTAAAGCGTCCGGTTCGTCGCGACCGGTAGGCTTGGATAGGCGAACTGTAACCGAAACGCAACGCTTCGGGCGGGGTTATCCACAATGAAGATGCGGATTGTCGGCGCGTCAGCTTTTCAGCACCGCGACGCCCGGCAAATCCTTGCCTTCCAGCCACTCCAGGAAGGCCCCGCCGGCGGTCGACACGTAGGAGAACCGGTCGATCACCCCGGCATGGGCCAGGGCCGCCACCGTGTCGCCGCCGCCGGCGACGGACAGGATC
>JGI12316J15310_10000062_pt27 | contig 29920 bp, 28 predicted proteins | sample MarCyaLeptolynsp_FD_15310 | JGI IMG/M metagenome (IMG submission 15310)
TGCCCGGCGGCGCCATGCCCTCGCCGGTCACCTGGCGGATCGTCGTCGAGCCGCGGCCGCGCCAGCGCCGCTCGAAATCGGCGATGTAGTCGCGGGTCTGCGGCACCGTGTAGAGGTTCTTGGCGACCTGGATCTGGAACACCATCAGGCTACCGCGCCGGAACGCCACCTCGCAGCCGGTCAGGTAGAACTCCCACATCCGGTAGAAGCGCGCGTCGTACATCACCTCGATCCGCGCGCGCTCCTCCGCGCAGCGCAGCCGCCACAGCTTCAGGGTGTCGGCGTAGTGCTGGCGCAGGATCTCCACATCGGTGGTGAACATCGGCGTGCGCTCGATCGCGTCGAACTGCTGGCGCAGCGACGGTGTGTAGGCGCCGGGGAAGATGTACTTCTCCATCCACTGGTTCTGCGGCTCCGGCACGTTGAACACGCCGATCGAGTGGATGACGGCGACCCCCTTGTCGGTCAGCAGGTCGCTGACCTTGTCGTAGAACTCGCTGTAGTGGCGGGGGCCCACATGCTCCAGCATCCCGACCGACACGATGCGGTCGTAGCTCTCCTCCACCCGGCGGTAGTCCTTGAGGTGGAAGCGCACCCGGTCGGCCAGCCCGGCCTCCTCGGCGCGCCGGTTCGACACCGCGTGCTGTTCGCGCGACAGGGTCACGCCATCGACCCGCAGGTCGTCGACGATGCCGGCGAGGAACAGGCCAAGCCCGCCCCAGCCCGAGCCGATATCCAGCACCCGCTGGCCCGGCTTGAGGTTGAGCTTGGCGGCGAGGTGGAGCTTCTTGTTCCACTGCGCCGTCTCCAGGTCGTCCTTGGGGTCGAGGAAATAGGCGCAGCTGTACTGCCGGTCGCTGTCGAGGAACAGGTCGAACAGCGCGTCGCTCAGGTCGTAGTGATGGGCCACCTTGCCCTGGGCGAGATGGATCGGATTCCAGTGCCGGAACGCGGCCCGCAGGTTGCGCAGATGCACCAGCACGCGGCGCAGCGCCCCGCTGCGCGCGCGGCTCATGTTCAGCATGCAGATGTCCAGGAAATCGTACAGCGTGGACCCGTCCTCGAGGACCAGTCCGCCATCCATATAGGCTTCGCCGACAGCCAGTTCCGGATTCAGCATGAGGCGCTTGTCGAACCCGCGGTCGGTGACCCGGATCGTCGCGCGGGGTCCCTCGGAGCCCCGGCAGTCGTAGCGCTTCCCGTCGGGATCGATCAGGGTCAGATGCCCGACGGAGATGAACTGGCGAAACGCGCGCGCAGAGAGCATGGTTCCCACCCCCTGTTCGTAGGTCTCACGTCAAAGGTGGTTAATCACCTTTAACCATCTAAGGATATAGTAACCCAAAGTTGGGAGGGAAGCATATGAACACGCGCCGTTTCGGCCGCACCGGCCTGCAGATCTCGGAACTGGTGTTCGGCGGCGGATGGGTCGGCGGCATCCTGATCCACCAGGACGACGACATCAAACGCGCCGCCATCCGCCGGGCGATCGACGGCGGCATCAACTGGATCGACACCGCCGGCGATTACGGCCAGGGGCAGTCGGAGATCGCGCTCGGTTGGCTGCTGGCGGAGCTCGACCCGGGCGAGCGCCCGCACCTCTCGACCAAGGTGCGCCTGGACCTGGAGAGCGGCGAGGACCACGAGAGCCAGATCCGGCGCGGCATCGAGACCAGCCTGGAGCGCCTGCGCCTGGACCGGGTCGACCTGTTCCAGCTGCACAACCCGGTGCAGCCGCGCACCACCGGCCAGCACATCGGCGTCGAGGAGGTGATCGCCGACGGCGGCATCGCCGACATGCTCGACGGGCTGCGGCGCGAGGGGCTGACCGCCCATGTCGGCTTCACCGCCCTCGGCGATCCGGCGTCCTGCATCCGGGTGGTGGAGAGCGGCAAGGTCGACAGCGCCCAAGTCTACTACAACATGCTCAATCCCACAGCCGGCCTCGACGCCCCGATCGGCGGACTGGTCGCCCAGGACTTCTCCGGCCTGATGGCCGCCTGCCGGCGCCACGATGTCGGGATCATGAACATCCGCGTGTTCGCCGGCGGCGCCCTGGCCAGCGACGCGCGTCACGGGCGCGAGGCGGCGATCACGCCGGAGTCGGAGGATATGGAGACGGAGATCCGCCGCGCCCGGGCGGTGATGGAGGCGGTCGGCGACGGCGGGGAGAGCCGGGCCGAGACGGCGATCCGCTTCTCGCTCGCCAACACCGCGCTGTCCTGCGTCGTCATCGGCCTGGCGGAACTTGCGCACCTGGAGCTGGCGCTGAAAGCGGCCGAGAGCGGCCCGCTGCCGGCCAGCGCGACCACCGCCCTGGAGGCGGTGTGGGCGCGGAACTTCGGGCTCTAAGCGACCGGCGACCGGGCGTCGGAGGCCGTCGCGGAACCGGATGCGCGGCGCGCGGTATCGCCGCCGCCGAGCACGTTGCGGGCGCCGACCACGATGCGGTTGTACGCCTTCTCCGACAGCAGGCCCGAGGCGATCGCCAGGAACGACAGGACATAGGGGTTCAGGTCGTCGATCTTGTTGTCGGCGGTGCTGCCGCCGGTCAGGGTCAGCTGCCCGGCGCGGAAGAAGATGTAGATGATGATCGCCGCCGCCATGCCCTCCAGCGGCCGGGCGACGAACCAGGTGACCGTGATCACCACGCCCCGGTTGCCGCCGTTGGCGAACAGCTGCCGGCTCATGTGGATGGTGCTGCCGAGCAGCCCCATGGACACCGTCAGCGCGAAGGTCAGGAACTCGCTCGGCAGTTGGACGAGGTAGAGCAGCAAGGAGAAGTTGGTGTTCAGCACCTGGCTGATATTGGCCTGGGCGTCGGGCTCGATCCCGTTGGCGGCGAAGACGGACTCGCGGATCGTGTCCCGCTCCCGGCGCAGCCTGTCCAGTTCCTGGGATTCCAGCTTCAGCAGGACCGACGACGCGTCGAACAGGCGCTGCGCCTCGGCCCGGTCGGTCAGCACGGCCGCGACGGCGTCGAAGGCGGCGACGGCCGCCTCGCCGGGCTCGCCCGCCGCCTCCAGGTCGCGCCGAAGGCTGGCGACGCGGATGCGCCAGTCCGAGTCCGATCGCGGGTCGGCCAGCAGCACGTCCGGCGCCACCGGCAACCCGGAGTCCGACACCGCCACCACCAGATCCGCCGCCGCCGCGTCGAGGCGCAAGGTGGCGCGTTGCAGCCGGCCGTCCTGCACGCTCAGCTGGCGCTTGAGGTCGACCACCCGGTTGCGGGTGACGTCGAGCTGGTCGATCACGAGGCTCTCGCGCTCGGGGATGATGCGCAGGATCTTGAGGATCTTGCCGGCCTGATCCGGGCTGCCCTGGATCGTCGTGGTCTGGAAGACCGTGGCGCTCAGGATCAGGAAGGCGGAGCCGAGGCTGAGGGCGTAGAGCACGACGAGCCAGGCGAGACCGGTGATCCCGCCACCCGCCTCGCGGGCGAAGCGGACCGTGGCCGTCAGCCCGTCGCTGTCACGCTCCCTGTGGTCGGTGCCGCCCTGGGCCATGTCGACCGCCTCCCGTCGCCGAACCTATAGGCTCGGCGATCGGCGGATCGAGGGCAGCGGGGTCGGTCACAGGCGCGGTGTGAGGTTCCGCACGCCGGGGACCGGCGTCACTCGCCCGGGTTACTCGCCTGGGTCACTCACCTGGGTCACTCACCCTGGGGCTTGAGGGTGAACTCGCCCTCGCGGATGCGATGCGGCCACTCGGCGACCATCTCCGCGACGGTCTCCTCGCCGTAGATGTCGATCATGTCGGTCAGGGCGGCGAAGATCGCCGACGACGCCACGATCTCGGACGAGGCGCCCTGGGCCACTGCGTCGTCCCAGGCTTCCAGCATGACCTTCAGCGCCAGATGCTTCTGCTCGTCCTCGGGCAGGATGGGCGGCTGCTGCTCGTCACTCATGATGTGCTCCGCGGAGTCCGGATCGTTCACTGCCGGGCAGGCTTAGCGCGGCGCGCGCCGGCTGTCACGCCGAACATGGCGGCGGCGCCGAGGGCGTGGCAGTGTCGCGGCGATGAGCGACGCGCCACCCGCCTCCCCCGATCCCGGCCTCGAGCTGCGCGACGGCGTGCCCGTCTCGACCCGCTTCGACGACGTCTACTTCTCGCGCGAGGACGGGCTGGCGGAGACGGTGCATGTGTTCCTCGACGGCTGCGGCATGCCGGACGCGTGGCGTGGCCGGACCGGCCCCTTCACCGTCGCCGAGACCGGGTTCGGCACCGGCCTGAACTTCCTCGCCACCTGGGATCTCTGGCGCCGCCACCGGCCGGCCGGGTGCGTGCTGCATTACCTCGCCGTCGAGGGCTATCCGATCGCCCGCGACCGCCTCGGCGCCGTGCTGTCGGCCTTCCCCGGTCTCGCTCCCCTCGCCCGCCAGCTCGTCGCGCGCTATCCGGCCGCCCACCCGGGACTGCACCGGATCTGGTTCGACGCCGACCGGGTGTGCCTGACCCTGGCCATCGGCGAGGCGGAAGCGATCCTGACCGAGACCGAGGCGCGGGTCGACGCCTGGTTCCTCGACGGGTTCGCGCCGGCGAAGAACCCGGCCATGTGGTCGGAGGCCGTGCTGGCAGAGGTCGCCCGGCTCAGCCGACCCGGTGCCCGACTCGCCAGCTTCACCGCCGCCGGCGCCGTGCGCCGCGGCCTCGACGCGGTCGGCTTCACCGTCGAGAAGCGCCCCGGCCACGGCCGCAAGCGCGACTGCATCGCCGCCCGCTTCACCGGCCCGCCGAGGGCGCCGCGCCACGCCCCGTGGGAGACGCCGCCGCCGCCGGTCGACCCGGCGCGGGTCGCGGTGATCGGCGCCGGCGTCGCCGGGGCGGCGATGGTCGGCGCGCTGCGACGGCGCGGGACGGAGGCGCTGTGGCTCGACCGTCACGGCCGTGTGGCGGCCGAGGCGTCCGGCAATCCGCTCGGCCTGCTGATGGCCCGTCCGACCCTGGCGGCGGGCGGCGGAGGACGGATCAGCGAGGCGGCCTTCCGCCACGCCCGGATCACCGCCGAGGCGCTTGGCGTTGCCGTGAACGGCGACGGGGTGCTGGAGCTGGCGACCGCCGGCGGCGACCGCGACCGCTTCGCCGCCCTGGCCGAGGCCGGGGTCCTGGCGCGGGCCGATGCCGGACTGGTCGAGGCGGCGGAGGCTGACGCGATCGCCGGGGTCGCCCTCGGCCTCCCGGCGATCCACCATCGCCGCGCCGGCTGGGTGCGGCCGCGCGACTGGGTCGAGGCCCTGGCCGCCGGCGTTTGGCCGCGGGCCGCCCGCGTGGCCGCGCTCGACCCGGCGCCGACGGGCTGGCATCTGCGGGATGCCGCCGGCGCCCCCCTCGCAACGGCCGACGCGGTCGTGGTCGCCGCCGGCGGGGCGACGCCGGGACTGCTGGTCCGCGCGCATCTGCCGCTGCAGGCGGTGCGCGGTCAGCTGACCCGGGTGGCCGAGACCGCGGCGAGCCGGCGGCTCCGCGCCAGCCTGACCTTCGGCGGCTATCTGTCGCCGGCGGACCGGGGGGCGCATGTCCTTGGAGCCACCTATGACCGCGACGCGTTCGACCCGACGGCTTGGCCGCAGGCGGTGCGCGCCGGCGACCATCGGCGCCTACTCGACACCCTGCCGCCCGCGATCGCCGCCCTGTTCGCCGACGCGCCGTCGCCGCTCGGCGGCCGCGCGGCGATCCGGGCGGCAACGCCGGACCGCCAGCCGATCGCCGGGCCGGTCAGCCCCGCCACCGCCCTGGCCGACGCCTACGGCCACTTGCGCACCGACGCGCGCAGCCTGGACGGCGGACCGCCGCCCTATCTCGCGGGGCTGTTCGCGCTCGGCGGGCTGGGTTCGCGCGGTTTGGTGACGGCGCCGCTGCTGGCGGAGCTTTGCCTGGCGCAGATGCTGGGCGAGCCGTGGCCGCTGGAACGGTCGGCGGCGGCCGCCCTGCATCCGGACCGCTTGGCGATCCGCGCCCTCAAGCGGCGTCGGCTTTAGGCGTGATCTTGGGATAGATGGCGACGATCAGCTCGGCGACGCGGTCCTCGTCCATCGCCAGCAACGGCAGCATCAGCCGCTCATAGGTGGCGACCCACCAGTTCTCGACGAAGCGGAAGCGGGCGTAGCGCGGCTTCGGGTCGTCGAGCATCTCCCGGTAGGCCGGCTCGGCGAATCGCCGGAAGCGTTTCGGCATCTCGTCGAGATACGCGCCCTCGATGCGCTCGCCATAGACCTTGGTCAGGTCCTCGCCCACCTGGCGGTAGAGGATGCGCTGGGAGTGCTGCTCGACCTCGACCAGCATCACGTTCTTCAGGAACGGCGCGATGTCCACCGGCGACATGTTCTCGATCCGGGGCAGGCCTATCTCGCTACGCTGGCTGTCCCAGTGCAGAAGCAGTTCCCGCATTTCCTTGCGGGCGATCTTGGAGGTATCGATCGTCATGGGGGAGATCACCTGTGCGGGTCTTGATGCCTGGCATTCTGCCCCGCAAGTTCCTAACCTTTCGTCGCCACCAACCGGGAGGGACCCTTGGCCCCGTACACGATCCAGCAGCAGGTCACCTTCATCTACACGCGCGACCTGCAGACCGGCTCATCATTTCTACGCGACAAACTCGGGTTGAGATTGGTGCTGAACCAGTTCGACACCTGTCACATCTACGAAGCGGCGCCGAACGCCTTTCTCGGGGTGTGCACCAACCGCGAGCCGCCGGAGAACCCGGGCGTCACCTACACCTTCGTCACCTCGGACGTGGACGCGATGTACGAGACGCTGAAGGGCCGAGGCGTGGCGTTCGACGGGCCGCCGAACCTGAGCGAGCGGTTCAACGTCTACTCGGCCTTCTTCACCGGGATCGAGAACTACCGTTTCGAGATCCAGGAGTTCCGCGACCCGAGCTGGCCGAAGCCGGCGGGCTGAGCCGTCACGCGGCGCTGCGCACGCTGCTCTTGGGGGTGCGCACGCTGTTCTTGGGATAGATGAACACCATCGCCTCGCCGACCTGGTCCCCCACGGCGAACGGCAGGATCAGCCGCTCGACCGTGCCGGTCCACTCGGGCTCGTCGGCGCTGATCTCGGTGTAGTGCGGCCGGCGCTCGGCCAACAGGGCGTGGTCGGAAGGGTCGGCCAAGGCGCGGAACGCCCTGGGCAAGCTGTCCAGATAGGCGCCCTCGAGATCGCGGCCGTAGAGTCGCGTCAGCTCACACCCGACCGAGCGACAGCGGAGCCGGCCGGTCCGCGCCTCGACGCAGACCGTGAGCATGTTGGCGAGATAGGGCGAGATCTCGACCGTCGAGATGTCGCCGGCCCGCGGCATCGCGCGGCGGTCGCGCCGCTCGTCCCACAGGGACAGCAGATCCAGGAATTCGTACCGCAGCTGGGCGGGAGCGTCGGCAAGCATCGCGAGCGTCCTCCGTGACGGGTTGCGTCTCGACACGATGACCCGGCAGTTCCTAAGCTTTGGTTGACGCTCGAAATTAGAAGAATTCCAGGGAGACTCACCGATCATGTCCAGCACCGACCTCGCCCTCCTGTCGGCGACCGACCTCCTGCACGGTTACGCCCGCGGCACGATTTCCCCGGTCGAGGCGACCAAGGCGGCGTTGGACCGGATCGACGCCCTGAACGGGTCACTGAACGCCTTCCGCCTGGTCGATCACGAGGCGGCGCTGGCCAGCGCCAGGGCGTCGGAGGCGCGCTGGGCCAAGGGCGCGCCGGCCGGCCTGGTGGACGGGGTGCCGACCTCGATCAAGGACCTGTCGCTGACCGAGGGCTGGTCGACCCTGCGCGGCTCCAAGGCGGTCGATCCCGACGGACCGTGGGACGAGGACGCGCCCTTCGTCGCCCGCCTGCGCGAGCATGGTGCCGTACTGCTCGGTAAGACGACGACGCCGGAATACGGCTGGAAGGGCGTGACCGACTGCCCGCTGACCGGCATCACCCGCAACCCGTGGGACCCAAGCAAGACCCCGGGCGGCAGCTCCGGCGGGGCGGCGGTGGCGGCGGCGACCGGCATGGGCGCGCTGCACCAGGGCTCGGACGGTGGCGGGTCGATCCGCATGCCGGCGGGCTATACCGGGATCTACGGCATCAAGCCGACGTTTGGACGGGTGCCGGCCTATCCGCTCTCGCCGTTCGGCACCGTCGCCCATATCGGGCCGATGACCCGCACGGTCGCCGATTCCGCCCTGATGCTGACCGTGATGAGCGAACCGGACGCCCGCGACTGGTACGCCTTGCCCTATGACGGGGCCGATTTCCGCAACGCCCTGCGCCCGTCCATCGCCGGCTGGCGGATCGCCTACAGCCCGGATCTCGGCCACGCCACCGTGCAGCCGGAGGTCGCCGCCCTGGTCGAGAAGGCGGTGGCGGTGTTCCGCGAGCTCGGCGCCATCGTCGAGCAAGTCGAGAGCCCGCTCGACGACAGCCACGACGCCTTCACCGTTCACTGGTTCTCCGGCGCCGCCAACCTGTTCACCGCCTTCTCCGACGCCCAGAAGGCGGTGATCGATCCGGGCCTGGTCGAGGTGGCGGAGATCGGCGCGCGCTACTCGCTGCTGGAGTACTTCGCGGCGGTGAAGGCGCGCGAGGCCATGGGCACGGCGATGAACACGTTCCACGAGAGCTACGACATCCTGCTCACCCCGACCCTGCCGCAGCCCGCCTTCGAGGCTGGCCACGAGGTGCCGCCGGGCTCGAACATGACGCGCTGGACGGAGTGGACGCCGTTCTCCTACCCGTTCAACCTGACGCAGCAGCCGGCCGCGTCCATCCCGTGTGGACGCACGTCGGACGGGTTGCCGGTCGGCCTGCAGCTGGTCGGGCCGAAAGGCGGCGACGACATGGTCCTCGCGGCGTCGGCGGCGTATGAAAGCGTCGTTCCGATCGAACTCCCGCCAATCTGACCAAGGACTTAGAGACGCGGCGGCAGGGGATTAGTTCGCTTTAGTTGACCGGAGTTTTGAAACAAATGAATCAAGTCGGTATTCGTGCTACGATCCGGTGGCGAAGGGCAGACAACAACTAATAGTGTATTTAAAGCTCTTCTAATGAGAACGGAGGCCCGGCGACGAGACCGTCGGGCGTCCGGCGGGGCTCGATGTGGATTGATTTCTCGCTCCTGTTCCTGATTCTGAACAACATCTCGATCTTCGTCGTGATGGTGGTCGGGTATTCCTTCCTGATCGACTGGCTAAGAGAGGAAGAGCCTGTCACGCGGCAGATCGCGCTCGGGCTGTTCTTCAGTGCCGTTGTCATCATCTCCATGCACGTCAAGTTCCCCGCGGCCGCCGGGGTCGTGGTGGATCAGCGCAACGCCCTGATCGTGCTGAGCGGCGCCTTCGGCGGTCCGATCTGCGCGTTGGTGACCGGCGCCCTCGCCGCACTGTTCCGCCTCTATCTCGGCGGCATCGGCGCGGTCGCCGGCGCGGTTGGCGTGGCGCTGTCCGTGGCTGTCGGGATCGCGACGCATCAGCTCGGCTGGCACCGGCGGGGGCCGATGCCGTTGCTGGCGGTCGCCGCCCTGTCGGTGGCGATCACCGCTCCGGTGTTCCTACTGGTTGGCGACCTGCAGAACGGCTTGGAACTGCTGAAGCGGACGGTGGCGCCCTGGGGGATCGGCATCTTCCTCGGCATCTTCCTCGGCGGCCTGCTCCTGCGGCGCGAGGACCGGCGCCAGGAGACCGAGCGCGAGAAGCAGCGCAGCGAACAGCAGTTCCGCACGCTGTTCGAAAGCTCGGAGGTGTCGATCTGGAACCAGGACTTCTTCGACATCCGCGCCCGCCTGGAACAGCTTCGCGACCAGGGCGTGCGCGACCTCCGCGACTACATCGTGCGCAACCCGGCGTTCATCGATGAGATGGCGGCGCTGTCGCGGATCACGCTTGTGAACGAGGCGACGCGGCGGCTCTACGGCGTTGGGTCGACGCAGGAATTCATCGACTCGCAGGCCGACCTGCTCGGCTGCGCACGCTCCGGCGTCTTCGCCGATCAGCTTCTGGCCGTTTGGCATCGGCGCACGGCGTTCCGTGGCGAGGACACCCACAGGACCCGCGACGGTCGGGAACTGACGGTCATCCTCTCGATGCCGATCCCGACCCGCCCCGAGGACTTCCACAGCGTTCCCGTCAGCGCGTTCGACATCACCGAGCGCAAGCGCGCCGAGCGGTCCCGGAACGAGGCCCTCGACCAGGCCAACCGGGCCAATCAGGCGAAGTCAGACTTCCTGGCCGCCATGAGCCACGAGCTGCGCACGCCGCTGAACGCCATTCTTGGCTTCTCGGAGATCCTGACGACCGGCACCTTCGGGCCACTGGGCAGCGACCGCTACGTCGAGTACGCCCGACACATCCACTCCAGCGGCGGCCTGCTGCTGGAACTGGTCAACGACCTCCTGGACGTCTCGGCGATCGAGGCCGGGCGGCGGGAACTGACGATCACCGAGGTGTCGGTCCGCGAGCTCGTCGACGACGCGGTGTCGGTGATCTCCCAGCGCGCAGCCGACCGCGGCATCGCGATCTCCATCCACCTGCCCGATCGGCCGACCGCGATCCGGGTCGACAAGCGCTCGATCCAGCAGGTGCTGATTAACCTGCTGTCGAACTCGCTGAAGTACACGCCCACGGGCGGCGCGGTGACGGTTTCCGTGACCGGTCACGGCGCCGGCACCGACCTCACGGTCAAGGATACCGGCCACGGCATCCCGCCGGATCGCCTGGAGGACGTGATGAACCCGTTCGTGCGCGGCGAGAAGGATCCGCACAAGGCCCAGGGCGGCTGGGGCCTCGGGCTGTCGATCGCCAAGTCGCTGGTCGAGATGCACAATGGCGAGCTGATCATCGAGAGCGAGCTCGGCCACGGCACGGCGGTGACGGTTCGCCTGCCCGACCGTCCGCCGATCGACGCGCCGGACGCCGGCGACGATATCCTCTCAGCCGCCGGATAGCGCGGCGCGCACTGCCCGCGTCACCGCGCTGGCGCGGGTGAAGCGATCGGGATCCTCGATCAGCCCGGCGGCGGCGAACGCCCTGGCAGTCCAGGTGTTGCAGGTATTGGACAGGGTGAAGGTGCCGATGGCGTCGTAGAACCGGCTGTCCCGGTACAGGCCCTGGCCAAGGGCCGGAGCAGGTCCGGTCGTCGGCCGCGCGAAACTGTCCGCGATGAACGCCAGCAGGGCCTCGAACGCCGCCTCGTCGAGCGCGACCTCCACGACCTCCGCCGCCGGGAAATAGGCCCGGGGATGCGCTGGCAGCCCCACCAGATGCATGACTGCCGGCGTCTCGACGAACAGCGCGCTCAGATAGGTGGCGATCGCCGGGTCGGGGTCGCGATAGAACTCGGCATCGCCCCAGCCGAACTCGATCCAGCCGGCGCGCGGAAAGTCCCGCACCTCCGGCAGCACCGCCGGGTCGATCGCCTCGACCGGCACGGCGATGCCGGTGTGCCAGCCGATGTTGATCAGGTGCACCACCCGCTCGGCCGCGCCGGCCGGCGCCGACAGGATCAGCCACACCACGAACAGCCCGACGCTTAGACCCCGCACTGCCACTCTCCCGCAAGACCGCACAGCAGCCAGGGTCCACGCCGAACGTGGCAGTTTCCGGGCGCGACGATGGCCGGTGCCGCCGCCCATCACCTTAGAGCCGGGTCCAGGCGCCGCTGGCATCCGGCGGCGGCCGGCCATCGAGGCAGGCGGCGAGGATCGGCCACGCCTCGGCCCCCAGCGCGCGGTGAATGCGGCCGACCACCGGCACGCCGCCGGCGACGAATTGCGGACGGGACTCGATCTCCAGCAGGTGGAACCGCCCGGCCGTGTCCAGGATCAGGTCCAGCGCCACGAGGCCGACCAGCGGCGATTGCAACGCGCCCTGGACCGCGTCGACCACCTCAGCGGCGAAGGACCGCAAGGCGCCGGCGACCCCGCCGCCCATGGAGTCGAGCACCGCTGCGAGGCGGCGGACATGGCCCCGGGTCTCCCGCGCCTCGTCCGCCTCGATCTCCAGCTCGCCGGTCCGCCAGTGCAGGTTGGTGTTGGTGATGTGCCGCTCGACCTCGCCGCCCGATCCGTCGGCCCAGGGGCGCGGCGCCAGGCGGACGATCCCGTCGAGCGAGACGTGGACGGTCCGGGGCGGTCCCGGGACGATCAGGAGATAGCAGCGCAGATGCGCCTTGTGGCCGTCGATCAGGCGCGGCGCCGCGACATAGCGCTGAAGCACCCAGGCGCCGGACACCTCCGGGACCGCGCCGTCGACCGCCGCGCCGGTGATCAGCCGCGCGCCCTTGCCGCCGAACATCCGCGCCGGCTTCAGGATCCACGGCTCGTCCGGCGACCGGCGGAGCCGCGCGCCGGCGGCGAGCGCCTCGTCCGGCAGCAGGTAGGTCTCGGGCTGCAGCGCGTCGGCGCCCTGGCGCCGCAGCAGCCGCTGCAGCCCGTCCTTGATGTTCACCGCGCGATGATCGCCGCCGGAACTCTGCGCCACGTGTTCCAGGACCCGCATGGCGGCGCTCGCGTCCTCGGCGCAGAGGCGCTCGAGCTGGGCGCGAACCGGACCGGCGTCCAGCGCCAGCAGCCGGCAGGCCTCCGCCGCGGTCCACAGGCTCTCCGGCGACCAATCCTCCGCACCGCGCCCGGCGATCAGCGGCGCCAGGGCCCGTCGCCCGGCCTCGACGTCGCCGGCGCGGGCGAGCAGCCGGGCGCGCTCGATCTCGATGTCCGGGTCGTCGGTGGCCCGCAGCGCCTCGGCGGCGGCGGCGTGGCAGCCGCGCTCCGCCTCGATCTTCGACAGCGTGGTCCGGGCGCGCGGATAGTCGGGATCGAGGACGATCGACCGGCGCGCCAGGGCGACGGCGGCATCCAGCCGGTCCAGCCGATGCCACGCCCGGGCCAGCTCCGCCAGCGCATAGGCCCGGCCCGGCCCCTCGCCGACCTCGTTCAGCCAGCCTCGCGTCGCCGCCCGCAGGCCGTCCTCGTCGACGTCCTGCAGGCCGGTGGCCCGCTGCCGGACGGCGCGCGCCGGTGCGATCGCCGCCTCCGCCAGAGCCTCGTCCCCGGCGCGCCACGCCAGGCGGGCGACCACCTCGCCGAGATAGGGGTCGGCCTCCGTCGCCGGCAAAACCCGGCGCAGCAGCGCGGCGGCCGGTTGCGCCCGGTCCTCCTCCAGCATTAGCCCGGCCAGGACGACCAGGGCCCGGGGACCCGGATCGGCGGCCTTCGTGCGGTTCGGCAGCGTGCTGGAGAGCTGAAACGCGGCACTCTGGCACCCGGCCGCCATGGCTAGGCGCGCGAGGGTCAGCGCCTCGCCGGGACTGAGTCGGAACATCGCCCCGTCACACTCAGGCGCGGCCCTGGCGCAGGGCCCGTCCCGAGCGTTCGCCGGTGCAGCGCCCCTCGGCCCACACGACCCGACCGTTGACGATCACCGTGTCGATCCCCGCCGCCGGCGTCATCGGATCTTCGAAGGTGGCGCTGTCGATGATGTCGCGCGCGTCGAACACGCAGAGATCGGCGTATCGGCCGGCCGCCACCTCGCCGCGATCGGTCAGGCCGAACTCCGCGGCCGAGAGCGAGGTCATGCGGCGCACCGCCTCCTCCAGCGGGAACAGGCCGAGATCGCGGGAATAGTGGCCGAGAATGCGCGGGAAGGTGCCCCACAGGCGCGGGTGCGGGAACTCGTCATGCGGCAGACCGTCGGAGCCGAACATGGCGTTCGGGTAGGACAGGATGCGCTGCACGTCGTCCTCGTCCATCGCGAAGTAGATGGCGCCGGCGGGCTGCAGCCGTTCGGCCGCCTCGTAGATGTCGACGCCCCACTCGGCGGCGACGTCGGCGAGGTCGCGGCCCTTGTGCTCGGGATGCGGCACCGACCAGGTCACCAGGACACGGGTCGAATAGGCGATGGAGTCCGCCTTCAGCACCGTCGACGAGGCGTGATACGGATACACGTCGAGCCCGATCTTCTGGCTGTGGCGGTATCGCTCGAACAGGGCCAGCGTCTCCTTCGAGCGGCCGAAATTCGCCTTGCCGTGGACCTTGTGGTGGGAGACGACGACCGGGACACCGGCCTCGCGGCCGATCAGGAAGGTCTCCTCCAGGCTGTCGATCACGTCGTCGCCCTCGTTGCGCATATGGGTGACGTAGCGCCCGCCATGGGCCTTGAGCGCCATGGCGATCTCGATGATCTCCGCCGTCGGCGCCTGCATCGCCGGCGCGTAGAACAGACCGGTCGACAACCCGACCGCGCCGGCATCCAGAGACTCCTCCAGCCGGCCGCGCATCGTCTTGATCTCGTCCGGTTCGGCGGCGCGATAGACGTCGTCCATGGCCCCAACCCGCAGGGTCGAGTGACCGACCAGGAAGGCGGCGTTGACGCTTGCCGGAGCGTCGTCGACGGCCGACAGGAAGGCATCGAAGGTGTTGAAGCGCCACCACTCCTCGGTGCCCAGCAGGTCCAGCGGCGGCGGCGGACGGCGGTCCATCACCAGCGGCGCCAGCGACACCCCGCAATTGCCGACGACGACGCTGGTGACACCCTGGCTGACCTTCATGTCCATGGTCGGCTTCGACAGCAGGGCGCGGTCGTCATGGGTGTGCACGTCGATGAAGCCGGGGGCGACGATCCGGCCGGTCACGTCGATCTCGCGCCCGGCCTGGACGCCGGAGAGGTCGCCGATGGCGGCGATCCGGTCGTCGGTGATGGCCACGTCGGCGCGCCGCCGCGCGGCGCCCGAGCCGTCGATCACCTCACCGCCGCTGAGCTTGAGGTCGCAGCGCTCCAACCCGGCCATCGTCATCTCCTTTTGTCACGGGCCCCGATGGCAGCCCGCCCCAGCGGCGAAGTCAAGGCGGTGACGTCAAGGCGGTCAACTCATCAGGGCGGGTCGCCAGGACACGCATTGATAGCTCCCGCTGCCGCCCCACCTAGTGTGGCGACGCCCGCAACCGGTCCCGAGGACGCCATGGCCACGCCCCGCCGCCTGCTGCCCGCTCTTCCCCTACTCGCCCTTCCCCTTCTTCCCCTGTCGCCCGGGATCTCCGCCGCCCAGGAGACCGCGACGGTCGGCGCCTGCACGCTGGTCGCCGAGCCGCGGGTCACCGGTCTCGACCATCCCTGGGGCGTGACCTTCCTGCCGGACGGCATGACGGTGATCACCGAGCGCGGCGGCCGACTCTGGCTCGCCGATCCGTCGACCGGTCAGAAGTCGGAGATCGCCGGCGCGCCGGCGGTTCGGGCGTCGGGCCAGGGCGGCCTGCTGGACGTGGTCGCCCATCCCGATTTCGCCGAGAATCGCCGGCTCTACTTCTCCTATTCCCAGCGACGCGGCGATGGCCTGACCGGCACCGCCATCGCCCACGGCACGCTGTCGACCGACCGCACCCGCCTCGACGATGTCACCCGGATCTTCGAGATGTCGCTGGCGACCGACGGCAGCCGGCATTTCGGCTCGCGCATCGTCTTCAAGGGCGACGGCACCCTGTGGTTCACGATCGGCGACCGCGGCGACCGGCCCCGCGCCCAGGATCCCAGCGACCATGCCGGTTCGGTCCTGCGCATCGCGGAGAATGGCGGCATCCCGCAGGACAACCCCTTCGCCGACGGGCGCGGCGCCGCGCGCGAGATCTGGTCGACCGGCCATCGCAACGCCCAGGGTGCCGCCCGGCATCCCGACACGGGCGCGCTCTGGACCGTCGAGCACGGTGCCCGGGGCGGCGACGAGATCAACCGGCCGGAGGCGGGACTGAACTACGGCTGGCCCACGATTTCCTATGGCCGGCACTACTGGGGCGGCGGGATCGGCGTCGGCACCGAAGCGCCGGGCCTGGAGCAGCCGGTCTATTACTGGGATCCGTCGATCGCGCCCTCGGGCCTCGCCTTCGTGCGCAGTGATCTGTTCCCGGCCTGGGACGGCGACCTTCTGGTCGGGGCGCTGAAGTACCGGCTGCTGGTCCGCCTGGACATGGAAGACGGCGCCGTGGTCGGCGAGGAGCGGCTGTTCGAGGGCACCTTCGGCCGCGTCCGCGACGTCCGCATGGGCCCGGACGGCGCGATCTGGATTCTCACGGACGAGGGCGACGGCGCCCTGATCCGGATCGCCCCGCAGGCCGGCGTGTGCGGTTAAGCCCGCTCAGCGCTGGCCGGCGATCTGACCGACCTGGTTGAGGAAGATCAGGTCGGCGGCGCGCGCGTTCTCCAGAGTCTCGCTGATGTGGCTGACGGCGATCATGTTGCCCGATGCGTGCGGGAAGAAGGTGAGCACCTCATAGGCGGGCGTGCCGTTGCCGACATCGGTGCAGGCCAGCTCGACATGCGGCAGCACCTGGTCGCCGCCCGGCAGCAGGCGCAGTTGCGCCTCCGAGGTCAGGGTGCCCTTGCAGCTCGGCGCCTTGAGCTTCTCGAGCTCGACCCGCAGATCCTCCTCGGAGTGCGCGCCGGTCACAGACTGCACGAGCCCGATGCCGCCCCGGATGCTCCAGACCAGGGCGGCGTTCAGGCGCCGCATCGCCTGCTCCACGTCGGTCGGGATGGCGAACTGGTCGTCCGGCAGGTCCTTCAGGATCCGCCACGCGAAGGCCTGCGGCTGCAGGTTGAAGACGTCGGGCCCACGCACCTGCGCCACCTGCTCGCGGGCGAGCGCGGCGCGCTGGTCGTTCCGCGCGCCGGACGTCACCTCGCGCACACAGCCCTCCAACGCGCCGAACGCCTTGGCCGTGCCCGTCAACGGGAAGCTGAGGGTGCCGAAGAACCCGCTCACCGTCGCCACGTTGCCGGCCTTGAACGCCTGCACCAGCTCCGGGTGGTTCTCCAGCAGGGTGCCGAGCGTGTCGCGGCTGACCACCTGGAACGGGCCGGTGATCTCGGGGCGGTTGTCGATCCGGATGGTGATCTGCGCCGACTGCCCGGGCTCCAGGTTCCAGGACTTGTCGATCAGGTAGACCTCATACTTGCCGTCCACGGTTAGGCCGAATCCGAGATCCGTCTCCCCCTCGTAATCCCCGACGATGGCGCAGCGCTGGAACTGCCCCTGTCTGGAGAAATAGGCGTCGCCCTGCCAGATGCCGCTCTTGAACGCGGCCGCCGCCGGCGAGGCGGTAACGGCCTCCAAGGCGGTGGCGGCGAACAACGCGGTGGCGGCGATCGCGAGGGTGCGAAGTGCGAACATTCTGCGGCTCCTGGCCGGTGAAATCGCCCCTGCCCTAGCGCGTCTATGGGGTCGGGCTCAAGCGCGACGTCCAAAGAACCGCGAAATCGTGACGGATGTTGGGCAGCGCAAGGGGTCAGGCGAACTTCGCCGTGATCCCGCCATCCACCACCAGTTCGGTCGCGGTCACGTAGCGCGCCTCGTCCGAGGCCAGGAACAGCACCGCCCGGGCCACGTCCCAGGCGTCGCCCATGAAGCCCATCGGGCACTGCTCGCCGCGCAGCCGCGCCATCTCCTCCTTGTCGCCGTCGGCATAGGCGTCCTGCAGGCCGGCATAGATCATCGGCGTGTTCATCAGCCCCGGCAGCACGCAGTTCGAGCGGATGCCGCGCCGGGCGTATTGCAGGGCGACGGAACGGGAGAACGGGATCAGCGCGCCCTTGGTGGTGCTGTAGGTGATGTAGTCGACGCCGGTGTGGCGGATGCCGGCGATCGACGAGGTGAAGACGATCGCCCCGCCAGCGCCGCGCTCCAGCGCCGGCAGGGCCGCGCGGGTGACCAGATAGGCGCTCTTCAGGTTGATGTCGCTGACCCGGTCCCAGTCGTCCTCCTCGATCTCCGCCGGGCCGCCGACCACGGCGATGCCGACATTGTGGTGCAGGATGTCGAGCCCGCCGAGGCGCTCGACCGACTCGGCGACCGCCGCCTCGACCTCGGCGCGCCGGGCCACGTCGCACCGCAGCGCGATCGCCTCGCCGCCCTCGGACTCGATGATCGCCCGGGTCTCCTCGGCGGCCTCCAGGTTGATGTCGAGGCAGGCGACCCTCGCCCCCTCGCGGGCCAGCAGCACGGCACTCGCCTTGCCGTTGCCCCAGCCGGGGCCGATCGATCCCGCCCCGGTGACCAGCGCCACTTTGCCCTCGACCCGTCCCGCCATACTCTCCTCCCGGCCCGTTCGGACTGTCATCGACGTTTCGTCATTGCCGGCCATAGTGCAGCGCCGACAATTTGCTGGGAAGACACATGACCGACCAATCCCCGAGCCCGCGCGGCTCCGCCGCCGAGGTCTTCGCCGCCTTCGCGAAGCTCGGCGTCACCGCCTTCGGCGGCCCGGTCGCGCATATCGGTTACTTCCGAACCGAGTTCGTCGAGCGCCGCAAGTGGCTGGACGATTCCGCCTTCGCCGACCTGGTGGCGCTGTGCCAGTTCCTGCCGGGTCCGGCCTCGAGCCAGGTCGGCCTGGCGCTGGGCGCGCGCCGCGCCGGCCCGCTCGGCGCGCTGGCCGCATGGACCGCCTTCACCCTGCCCTCGGCGGCGCTGATGGTCCTGGCGGCCTTCGGCGTGGTGGCGCTGGCCCAGGGGGCGGCGGCCGCGGCGGCGATCCAGGCGCTGAAGATCGTCGCCGTCGCCGTCGTCGCCCAGGCGGTGCGGCAGATGGCCGGATCGCTGGCCCCAGATCCGATCCGGGCCACCATCCTGGCGGCGGCGACGGCGCTGGCGCTGGCGCTGCCGGGGGTGGCGGGCCAGCTCTCGGCGATCGCCGTCGGGGCGGTCGGCGGGCTGCTGTTCTGTCGGGCGTTGGCCGGCGACGGCGGCGAGGCCACGCCGCTGGCGATCCCGGTTCCGGCGAGCCTCGGGGTGGCGATGCTGGTCCTGGCCGGCGTGCTGCTGGCCCTGCCCGCCGTGGTCGCGGTGCCGGAGGTGCTGACCATGGCGGAGGCGTCCTACCGGGCCGGCGCGCTGGTGTTCGGCGGCGGCCATGTGGTGCTGCCGCTGCTCGAGGCGGACACGGTCGAGACCGGGCTGGTCGACCGCGACGCCTTCCTGGCGGGCTACGGCCTGGCCCAGGCGGTGCCGGGGCCGCTGTTCACCTTCGCCGCCTTCCTCGGCACCATCGCCGACACCCCGCTGAACGGGGTCGTGGGCGGGGCGGTGGCGCTGGTGGCGGTGTTCCTTCCTGGCACGCTGCTGCTATTCGGGGCGCTGCCGTTCTGGGACCGGCTGCGCGGCTGGCTGCCGGCGCGCGCCGCCTTCACCGGGGTCAACGCCGCGGTGGTCGGCCTGCTGGTGGCGGTGCTGTACGACCCGGTCGCGACCGCCGGCATCCGCGGCCCGCTCGACGTGGCGGCCGCCGTCTTCGCCTATGTGCTGCTGGTGGTGTGGAAGGCGCCGCCCTGGACCGTGGTCATCGGCTACGCGGTCGGCGGGGCGGCGCTGGGCGCCGTGCTCTGATCGTTGCCGCTAGCGTTTGTCGCCCTGAATCAAGTTCAGGGCGACGAATGAGCGTTTGGGGAGGAGCCTCTCAGCGTCCGTCGAGGGCCGTCACCGTCTGGACCAGGACGTCGTGCAGCGCCGCCGTCAGGTCGGTGCCGGCACGCTGGCGCAGGCTGGTCTCCGCCCGCAGCCAGAGCGGCCGGGCCGCCGCCAGCGTCCGGCGGCCGGCCGGGGTCAGCACCACCGAGCGGCTGCGCCGATCCGGCCCCGCGTCCAGCTCGACCCATCCGGCCTGGCGCAGGGGGGCGAGGTTCCGGGTCAGGGTCGTGCGGTCCATGGCCAGCCGATCGGCCAGGTCCGTGACCGTCGGCCGATCCAGGCTGGCGATGTTGGCCAGCAGCCCGTACTGGGTCACCTTCAGCCCGGTCTCGCGCAGCGCGTCGTCGTAGTACTGGGTCAGCCGCCGCGCCGCGCCGCGCACCGCCGAACAGGTGCAGGCCAAATCGCTGTCGTCTGGGAGGTCCATCGCGGTCGCGGACATTGACAATTCCGTGCAGGTACACGAGTGTAGCTACACGGAAACTATCACACCCCACCTTTCCGGCCAACCATCCTTTCGGAGTCCGCCATGTCGACCGCCGCCCTTCCCTCCTCCCCCGGTTGGCGGACGCCGATCGTGGTGATCGTCGCGGGCTGTCTGATCGCGATGGTCGGCTTCGGCATCCGCTCGGTCTTCGGCCTGTTCCTGGAGCCGATGACCGTCGACCGCGGCTGGGACCGGGAGACCTTCGCCCTGGCCATGGCGATCCAGAACCTGCTCTGGGGCATCGGCGTGCCGGTGGCGGGCATGATCGCCGACAAGTTCGGCCCCGCGCGGGTGCTGGCGGCGGGCGCCCTGGTCTACATGGTCGGCGTGTGGGGGATGGCGTCGCTGGAGAGCGTGGCCGCGCTCCACATCTTCGGCGGCATCCTGACCGGCCTCGGCGTCGCCTTCACCGCGTTTTCCCTCGCCATGGCCGCCATGGCCAAGGTGGTCGGGCCCGAGCGTCGCTCCCTCGCGCTCGGGCTCGGCACCGCCGCCGGCTCGTTCGGCCAGGTGGTGTTCTCGCCGATGGGGCAGGGCTTCATCGCCGCCTATGGCTGGGAGAGCGCGCTGATGATCCTGGCGGCCTCGGCGCTGCTGATCATTCCGCTGGCCTTCATCCTGCCCTCCGACACGGCGGCCAAGGGCGAGGTGCCGAGCGACCAGACCCTGCGCCAGGCCCTGGCCGAGGCGGGGGCGCACAAGGGCTACATCCTCCTCACGGTGGGCTTCTTCGTCTGCGGCTTCCACGTCGCCTTCATCACCGTGCACTTCCCGGCCTATGTCGCCGATCTCGGCCTCGACCCGTCGGTCGGCGCCTACGCGCTGTCGCTGGTCGGGCTGTTCAACATCGCGGGGTCGTTCGGCGCCGGCGTCGCCGGCCAGCGCTGGAGCAAGAAGACCAGCCTCAGCACGATCTACTTCCTGCGCGCCGTGGTCATCCTGGCGCTGCTGATGGCGCCGAAGACGGCGATGACGATCTACCTGTTCGCCGGCGCCATGGGCATCCTGTGGCTCTCCACCGTGCCGCTGACCACCGGGATCGTCGCCCAGGTGTTCGGGGTGCGCTACATGGCGACCCTGTTCGGCATCGTGTTCCTGTCGCACCAGTTGGGGTCATTCCTCGGCGTCTGGCTCGGCGGCTACCTGTACGACACGACCGGCAGCTATGATGGCATCTGGTGGGCCGGCGTGGTGCTCGGCCTGGCGGCGGCGATCATCCACCTGCCGATCAACGAGAAGCCGCTGGCGAGGTTGGCGCCGGTGTCGGCGTAGCGGTGCGACACGTCCCCGTCGTCACCCTGAATCGAGCTCAGGCTGACGGAGGGATGCAGGAGGCTGGACAAACCCGCCGGGGACAGCGAAGACCATCGCCATGTCCCGCCTGACCAAACGCCTGCTGTTCCCGCTGGAGGCCGCCGGCGCGCTCGCCGCCTACGGGCTGATGCGCCTGCTGCCGATCGACGCCGCCTCGGCGCTGGGCGCGGCGGTGCTGGCGCGGATCGGCCCGCTGCTGCGGCTGCACCGGGTCGCGCGCGCCAACCTGGAGCGGGCGTTCCCGGACAAGGAGGCGGCGGAGATCGACCGCATCCTCGACGGCATGTGGCGCAATCTCGGACGCACCGCCGGCGAATTCGCCCATATCCGCACCCTGCGCCGCGAGACGGACCGCCGCGTCGAGATCGTCGGCGCCGAGCACGCGCTCAACGCCATGAAGGACGGCGGCCCGGCGATCTACGTCTCCGGCCACATCGCCAACTGGGAGCTGATGCCGCTCGCCGCCGCCCATGTCGGCCTGGTGATCGACGCGATCTACCGGGCACCGGACAACCCGCTGCTCGCCTCGCTGTACGACAAGCGTAAGCCGCATCCGGACAGCACCCTGTTCGCCAAGGGCAGCGCCGGCGCGCGCGGCGTGATGGACGCCCTCAAGCGCGGCCGGCCGATGGGAATCCTGATCGACCAGAAGATGAATGACGGGATCGAGGCCCGGTTCTTCGGTCGGAAGGCGATGACCACCCCGGCCTTCGCCCAGCTCGCCCGCCGCTTCGACTGCCCGATCGTCGCGGTGCGGATCGAGCGGCTGGAGGGTGCGCGGTTCCGGGTGACGGCGTTCGAGGGCGTCAGGGTCCCGCGCGACGGTCCGGCGGCGGACGCCGTCTCCGCCACCGTGCAGCGGTTCAACGACCTGCTGGAAGGCTGGATCCGCGAACGCCCGGAACAGTGGCTCTGGGTGCACCGCAGGTGGCCGAAGCAATAGTCTGTCATCCCGGTGGAGCGAAGCGACGGCCGGGATGACACTCTTTACTGTGCTAGGCCGCGCTCTCCGGCTCGCGGAACTGCAGGGCGTGCAGGCGGGCGTAGGTGCCGCCGCGCTGGACCAGGGCGCGGTGGTCGCCGCTCTCCACCACCCGGCCGGCCTCGAAGGCATGGATGACGTCGGCGCCCTGCACGGTCGACAGCCGGTGGGCGATGACGATGGTGGTGCGCCCCGCCATCAGACGGGCCAGCGCCGCCTGGATCTGGCGTTCGGACTCGGTGTCGAGCGCGCTGGTCGCCTCATCCAGCAGCAGGATCGGCGCGTCCTTGAGGATCGCGCGGGCGATGGCGATGCGCTGGCGCTGGCCGCCGGACAGCTTGGTGCCGTGCTCGCCAACCCGGGTGTTGTAGCCGTCCGGCAGGTCCTGGATGAAGCCGTGCGCCGCCGCCGCCTCGGCCGCCGCGCGCACCGCGTCGTCATCGGCCCCAGGCCGGCCGAAGCGGATGTTCTCGGCCACCGTGTCGTCAAACAGCACGATCTCCTGGCTGACGAGGGCGACGGCATCGCGCAGGCTGGCCAGCGTCAGCGACCGCACATCGGCCCCGCCGATGGTCACCGCGCCGTCCTCCACGTCGAAGAACCGGGGGATCAGGTTCAGCACGGTGCTCTTGCCGGCCCCGCTGGGCCCGACCAGCGCGGTCACCTTGCCGGCCGGCGCGGTCAGGCTTATCCCGGCCAGCGCCTCGGTGCCGTCGGCGTAGCGGAACCGTACATCCGTCAGCGCCACCTCCGCCGGCTCCCGTGCCAGCGCCCGGCCGTCGGCCGCCTCGGTGATCGCCGACCGCCGGTCGAGCAGCGCGAACAGCCGCTCCGCCGCCGCCAGCCCCTCCTGCAGGGTGGTGCTCACCTTGCCGAGACCGCGCAGCGGCTGATAGGCCATCAGCACGGCGGCGATGAACGAGAAGAAGGCGCCGGGCGTCGTCGCCCCCTCGATCACCCGGAAGCCGCCATAGACGATCACCGCCGCCACCGCGATGCCGCCGAACGCGTCGATGATCGGCTGCACCGCCGCCCGCACCCGGCCCTGGCGGTACGTGAGCTCGAAGATCTCCTCGATCAGCGCGCCGACCCGCCGCTGCTCCGCCGCCTCCATGGCATAGGCCTTGATCACCCGGATGCCCTGGAACGCCTGGCCCAGCAGGGTCGTCAGCTCCCCCATCCGCGCCTGGGCGTCGCCGGAGACCCGGCGCATGCGCTTGCCGAGGCGCTGGATCGGCACCACGGTCAGCGGCGCCACCACCAGGGCGATCACCGACAGCAGCCAGTCCTGGTACAGCATGACGGCGACCAGGAAGATCACCGACAGGCCGTCGCGCACCAGCCCGACGATGGCGTTGGACACCGCCTGGCGCAGCGCCTGGACGTCGAAGGTGAAATGCGAGATCAGCCCGCCGGAGGAGCGGCTCTGGAACAGGGCGATGTCCTGGTCGAGCAGGTGGCCGAACAGCCGGCCCTGCACGTCGGCGACGATGCGCTGGCCGACCCGGGCGAGCAGCGCGTCCTGGAAATACGCCGCCGCCGATTTCAGCGCGAAGGTGGCGATCACCGCGCCGCCGACCAGCCACAGCATGGAGCGGTCCTGCTCGACGAACACCTTGTCGACCACCGGGTCCATCAGCCAGGCGGTCGCCGCCGTGGTCGCCGCCACGATCGCCATCGCCACCGACGCCACCGCCAGCCAGCCGGCATGCGGGCGGATGAAGGCATCCCACAGCCGGCGCAGCAGCGGCCCGGTGCGGGCGTCGTTCAGCGCGATCTTCGTCTTTTCGGGTTTCACCTCGGCCATCGGGTTCTGATACACGATTGCCCGCACGCGCGCACGCGCGGCCGTCACCTTGGAGCGACACCCAACCCCGTGACCGATCTGCCGAAAACCGCCGAGGCCCCCGCCCCGCTCAGCGCCGACGCCCGCCGAGCGGCGTGGTGGAACCTGATGCTGGTCGATCACGGTTTCCTGCGCGCGGTGTACCTGAACAAGCGCCGGGTCGACGACGACCTGTCCCGCGCCGCCCAGCCGAGCCCGACCCACTTGCGCCAGGCCAAGGCCGACGGGTTCCGGACGATCCTGAACCTGCGCGGCCCGCGCGACGACGGCCCCTATACCCTGGAGCGCGACGCCTGCGCCGAGCTCGGCCTGACCCTGGTGGATTTCCCGATCCGCTCGCGCTCGGCCCTGGACCGGCCGACCGTGCTCGCCGCCGCCGACATCTGGAAGACACTGGACTACCCGGTGCTGATGCACTGCAAGTCGGGGGCCGACCGCACCGGCTTCATGGCCACGATGTATCTCTGGCAGCACAAGGGCGTGCCGCTGCGCCGGGCGATGGACCAGCTCTCGCTGCGCTACGGCCATGTGCGCCAGGCCAAGACCGGGGTCATCGACTTCTTCTACGAGACCTACCTGAAGGCCGAGGCCGAGAGCGGCATCGGCTTCCGCGACTGGGTCGAGACGGTTTACGACCGCGACACCCTGAACCGCAGCTTCAAGGAGAACTGGGCGGCCAAGATCCTGGTCGACAGGATCCTGCGCCGGGAGTGACACTGGCGCCATGACCCTGACGAAGGCGCCCGATTTCCTGGCCTATGACCGCGACGGCGATCTCGGGGTCGACGTGCTGCGGGCCGCCTTCTCCGGCCCCGCCTTCGAGCGGCACGCCCATGCCACCTTCGCCATCGGCCTGACCACCCGGGGCCGCCAGCGCTTCAATCACCGCGGCCGGCGCCACACCAGCACGCCGGGGCGGATCATCGCCTTCAACCCCGGCGACCCGCATGACGGCGAGGCGGCGGACGAGACCGGCTTCGCCTACTGGATGCTGTACCCCGATGTCGGTGTGTGGGAGCGGGCGCTGGCGGACGCCACGGGTCGGGCCACCGCCCCGCATTTCACCGACACCCTGCTCGACGACCCGGCCGTCGCGCGGCTGTTCGCCGCCACCATGCCGACCCTGCAGGCGCGCGCGACCGCCACGGCGGCCCCGCGCGAGAGCCTGATCGCCGAGAGCCGGCTGGACCTGCTGCTGCTGGCCCTGGCGCTGCGCCACGGGCGGACGTCGATCCCGGCCCGCCGCCCCGACGATGGCGACGCCGCCGCCGTCGCCCGGATCCGTGAGGTGCTGCACGCCGACTTCGCAAGCGACATCCGCCTCGACGACCTGGCGCGGGAGGCCGGGCGCAGCCGGTTCCAGGTGACCCGCGCGTTCCAGGCCGCCACCGGCCTGCCGCCGCACCGCTATCTGACCAATATCCGCCTGGAACACGCCCGCGCGCTGCTGGCCGCCGGGGAGATGCCGGCCGAGGTGGCGGCGGCCGTCGGTTTCGCCGACCAGAGCCATCTGAGCCGCCGGTTCAAGGCGGCCTACGGCGTGACCCCAGGCCGATTCCGGGCGGCGTATTGCGGACGGAACGCAGGATAGCCAACGCCTTCAGCCGACGTCCTGGACGTGCGCGGACCCGACCCGCCCGCACAAACGTTCAATCCCCCGCCCGGACAGGCCGGCATGCTGGATCCGACACGCACCGGAGCCGCATCGCATGTTCGACACCAAGATCACCATCGCCGTACGCGACGACCTGGCCGCCTGGCAGAAGCTGAATGTGGTCGCCTTCCTGGCCAGCGCCATCGCCGCCCGCCATCCCGAGGCTATCGGCGAGACCTACCGCGACCACGACGGCCAGGCCTATCTGCCGATTCTCGGCCAGCCGGTACTGATCCTGGCCGGGCCCGGCGAGGCGCTCGCCACGGGTCACCGCCGGGCGCTGGCGCGCGGCCTCGACCTGGCGGTCTATTCCGAGGGGATGTTCAGCACCGGTAACGATGCCGACAACCGGGCGGTGGTGGCGGCGCTGCCGACCGACGCCCTGGACCTGGTCGGCATCGCCACCCGCGGCGACCGCAAGGACGTCGACAAGGCGTTCAAGGGGCTGAAGCTGCACCCCTGACGCTTACGCGTCGGCGGGGATCTCCATGCCCTTCTGGACCGCCGGGCGGGCCATCAGCGCGTCGAACCAGCGCTTCACGTTCGGGTAGTCGGCCAAGTCGACCTTCTGCCACTCGTAGCGCGCGACCCAGGGCAGGATGGCGATGTCGGCGATCGAGTACTCGTTGTTGGCGACGTAGTTGACGCCCTCGAGCCGGGCGTTCAGGACGCCGTACAGCCGCCGGCATTCCTTGCCGTAGCGCTCCTTGCCGTAGGGCACGTCGACCTTGGCGGCGCGTTCGAAATGGTGGACCTGGCCGAAGATCGGACCGACCCCGCCCATCTGCCACATCAGCCACTGGATGACCTCGTAGCGCCGGGCGGTGTCCTTCGGCATCAGCTTGCCGGTCTTCTCGGCGAGATACATCAGGATGGCGCCGGACTCGATGACCGTGAGCGGCTTGCCCTCGGGCCCCTCGGTGTCGACGATCGCCGGGATCTTGGAGTTCGGGTTGATGGCGATGTATTCGGGCGTGAACTGCACATCCTGGCCGATCGGGATCGGGTGCACATTGTAGGGCAGCCCGATCTCCTCGAGCATGATCGAGGCCTTGCGGCCGTTCGACGTCTTCCAGGTATAGAGTTCGATCATGTGCGTTTCCCCCTGACGGATCTGAATGTTGGTCGGACCGGAGTGCCGGTTTCGCGCGACCATACCGGCTGCGCCGGCGGCGCGTAAGCCGCGAAACGGCGCGCCATCCTCAGCCCTCGAACTCGAGGCCGCGCAGGATCATCGTGACCGCCCCGGACCCGTCGGCAAGCGGCAGGTCGATCGCCTCCACCGCCACATAGGGTTTGTGGGAATGCGCCATGTTGCCGTGGGTCCGCAGGGCGACCCGGTCGCGCACAACCCGGCTGAAATGGTCGGCCTGATGGCGGTAGAACTCGGGGGCGTAGATCTCATCGAAATACCGCCCGGTCGAGTCCCGGCCCAGGACCCGGGTGACCTCGGTGCCGATCAGCCGGTAGCGCAGGCGGAACGGATCGGGCTCGACGTCGATCAGCACCACGCGGCCGCCCAGCGTCATCAGCTTCTCGGCCGGGAAATCGTCGCGGGTCGGCAAGCCGTCCCGCGCGCACCCCTCCTCCCACAGTGTCAGAAGCCGGCGGAGGGCCGGCGAGACCAGATTGTTGGACGGATCGACCATCCACCATCGGGGGCCGGGGCCGGGATTGAGCATCCGAAATCACCGATCAACGCGCGCACCCGAGAAACTACACGTCATCACGGACCATTGAAAGAAAGCCTTGAATCATTTCAATCTATCTCGAACGGTGGCAACCGGCATCACCCGTCAGCGCGCGAACAGCGCCCCGTAGCCGGCAACCGGGCTCCGCACGCCCGACAGGCGCAGGCAGTGCCAGAGGCTGGCCTGGTTGGCCGAGACCACCGGCCGCCCCAGATCGCGCTCCAGCGCCTCCAGGATGGCGACGCAGCGGAACCCGGTGCCGGCGATCAGGACGCCGTCGGCCTCCGGCGGACAGGCCGCGCGGATCTGGCGGTGGAGGGACTCCACGTCCTGCTCGAACGCGATGCCCTCGGGATACAGCCGCTCGGGCGGCAGGTCGCGCCAGCCGGGGCCCGGGTCGAAGCGCATGTGGCCGCTGGGGGTGAGGCCGTGTTCAGCGAAGTAAGCCTCGCCCTTCGGCAGCATGGCGTCGCCGAACCAGGCCGGGAACACCAGGAACGGCCGGCGCACCTCGCTCGCCCGCAGCGCCGCCAGGCAGTCCAGGCCGTTGGTCGTCACCGCGGTGCCGGGGACGAGGATCTCGGACAGTTTGGCCACGACAGCGTCGTCCCAGCCGGCGCCGCCGGCGATGCTGCTGGAGCTGTGGCCGAGCACCACGGCGGACAGCCGCATGGCCGCGAAATGCCGCGCGCCGCGCTCCAGGTCGTCCTGCAGGGCGACGGTCCGGCGGTCGTCCGACCAGGTCGCCCAGGGCGTCGACGCGGCGATGCGGGCGCCATGGACCGACACCCCCTCCGGCGCCATCGCCCACCACTCGGCCTCGGGGATCGGCTCGCTGGAGACGATGAACATGCCGATCCGCGCCTGCCAGCCCCAGTTGTCGGATCGCCTCATCGCCGTTCTCCTCAGTTCCGGTCCACGACGATGGTGTCGGCGGCCGCGTCCCAGGTGATGCGAAGACGGTCGCAACCACCGTCGCTGACCGTCAGCCGGCCCGGCGCCTCGAACGCCGGCACCGCCGCCGGGAAGCACAGGGCGATCCGCAGGTCCGGATCGACCGGGATGTCCCAGGATCGTAGCCGCCCGCCCTCCTCCATCACCAGATGATAGGTCGTCTTCTCGGTCTCCCAGTCCCGGCTGTTGCCGCCGAGCCACTGCTCCTCGCGGCCGTCGCCGGTGAGGTCGCCGCGGGCGATGGCGTGGCCCATCCAGTCGGCCCGCGGCCAGCGCAGGATCGCCGCGCCCAGCAGCGCGCCGGCCCGCCGGTCGGTGACGGCCGGGGCATGGTCCTTCAGGACCTGCGGCGGCACCGGCGGCCAGGTCTCCGGCTCGACCCAGTCGCCGTCGCACGCGACCTTGGCGCGGTACTCGGCAATCCGCACCACCGGCTCGGTCAGGTCGTAGGTGATCAGCTCGCCGCAATCGCCGATGCCGCGGCCGCGGTAGTGCAGCACCAGCCGGCCGTCGGCGATGTCGCCGGGTAGCCCGGTCAGCCACGGCTGGTAGGCGATATGGGGCCAGGGCGTCTCCGCCCCCTCGCGCCAGCCGGGGAAGGCGAGCACGGCGGCGGTCACCGTGCCGCCGCGCTGCTCGACCCGGACCGCGACGTCGGTCGACTGGTAGGCGTGATGCTCGCACTGGGCGGTGACGATCCAGACATCTTCCGCGATCCGATCGACCCAGACGTTCTCCTCCGGCCCGACCCCGAACTCCGCGCGCGACACCCGGCACGGCTCCGGCAGCGCCAACAGCCCGGCGCGGATCAGGTTGCCGGGCGTGGGGTCGGCCGCGTGGGCGGGGATCGCCGCCAAGGCCAGCACCCCCAACGCAAAGCGGCGGCCCCACCGAGAGGCCGCCGCCAGCATGTCGGTGATGCGCAAGAGCCTACGCCGCCTTGGTCTTGGCCGATTGGATCAGGGTCCAGAGGACCTGGGGGGTCGCCGGCATGTCGATGTGGCTGACCCCGGTCACCGGCTTCAGGGCGTCGACCAGGGCGCTGATCACCGCCGGCGGGGCGCCGATGGCGCCGGCCTCGCCCGAGCCCTTGATGCCGAGCGGGTTGGTGGTGCAGCGCACGTTGTGGACGTTGAAGTCGAACATCGGCACCAGATCGGCGCGCGGCATGCCGTAATCCATGAACGAGCCGGTGACCAGCTGGCCGCTGTCGGCGTCGTAGACCGTGTTCTCGGTCAGCGCCTGGCCGACGCCCTGGACGATGCCGCCATGGACCTGACCCGCCAGCATCAGCGGATTGATGGTCTCGCCGAAGTCGTCGACGATCGTGTAGCGCTCGATCGCCACGTCGCCAGTGTCCGGATCGACCTCCAACTCGACCACGTGGCAGCCGTTCGGGTAGGTCGCCGCCTCCGGCTTGCGCTGGTGGGTCTCGTCGAGGCCCGGCTCCATGCCCTCGTCCAGGTTGGCCGCGTCCTTGGCCGCCCTGGCGACCTCGACGATGGTCATCGACTTGTCGGTGCCGGCGACGGTGAAGGTGCCGTCGGCGAACTCGATGTCGGCC
>JGI12316J15310_10000062_pt7 | contig 29905 bp, 30 predicted proteins | sample MarCyaLeptolynsp_FD_15310 | JGI IMG/M metagenome (IMG submission 15310)
TCCGGCGCGTCGTCACCGCAGGCCAGTGCCACCGCCAGCGCGATCTTCGGTCGGATCCGGTGGCCGCCGGGAAACACGGCGTAGCGCATCGCGGCGGCGAGTCCCGGCGGCGCTGGGGCGACCTCGCACCCTCCGATCGCCGCCTCAATCGCCTTTTCGATCCGCAGCTTGGCATCCATCCTCGCCTCCCATAGACCTGCGACGGTCAAGCCGACACCCAAGTGTCAATCTTGATTGTCACTGATAATTGTCATCTAGTACAGACACTCGTTGTCGGGGACTGACCCGTCGACCGGCCGGAGGACGACCCGGACCATGACCGCATCCCGCTCCAGCGACAGTGTCGTCGTGGTCGGCGCCGGGATCGCCGGCCTCGCCGCCGCGATCCGGCTGTCCGCCAAGGGCATGGCCGTCACCGTCGTCGACAAGGCGACGGCCCCCGGCGGCAAGATGCGCCAGATCGACATTGATGGCTTGGGAATCGACAGCGGCCCCACGGTCCTGACCATGCGCTGGGTGTTCGACGACCTCTTCGAGGCCGCCGGCACGAAGGTCGACACCCATCTCTCGCTGGACCCCGCCGAAATCCTCGCCCGCCATGCGTGGAGCGGATCCGAGCGTCTGGATCTGTTCGCCGACATCGAACGCTCGGCGGCGGCCATCGAGGCGTTCTCAAGCCGGGCCGAGGCCGGACGCTACCTGGCGTTCTGCGACAAGGCGGCGCGGGTGTACCGCACCGTGGAGGCCCCGTTCATCACCTCCGAACGCCCCAACCCGCTCGGGCTGTTCGCGGCGCGGGGCTTCGCCGGAATGGAAGAGATGCTGGCGATCGAGCCGTTCAGCACGCTCTGGCAGTCGCTCGGCAAGCAGTTCCGCGACCGCCGCCTGCGCCAGCTCTTCGCGCGCTACGCCACCTATTGCGGGGCCTCGCCCTTCGCCGCCCCGGCGACGCTGATGCTGGTGGCCCATGTCGAGCAGGCGGGCGTGTGGATGGTGCGCGGCGGCATGCACCGCCTTGCCGAGACGCTTGCCTATCTGGCGCTGAACCTCGGCGTCCGGATGCGCCTCGGCGAGTCCGTCGCGCAGGTCACGGTCTCCGGCGGCCGGGCCGCCGGCGTGCGGCTGGAAAGCGGCGAGACCATTCCCGCCGGCGCCGTGATCTGGAACGGCGACGTCAGCGCGCTCGCTGCTGGCCTCGCCGGCCCCGGCGTCGCCCGGGCCGCCGCCGGCACCCCGCCCGACCGCCGCTCGCTTTCGGCGCTGACCGTCTCGATGCTGGCTGAGGTCAAAGATTTCCCGCTGCTGCGCCACAGCGTGTTCTTTTGCACAGACTACGCCCGCGAGTTCGACGACATCTTCACCCGCGACCGGCTTCCGGAACAGCCGACCGTCTATATCTGCGCCCAGGACCGTGGGGCGGCCGCCGATCAGCGCGCCCCGCAGGGTGAGGAGCGCCTGTTCGCGATCATCAACGCCCCCGCCGCCGGCGATCGGCGGCCGTTCGACACGACGGAGACCGAACCATGCCTGAGGAGCGCCTTCGAGCTTCTGGACCATTGCGGCCTCACGCTCCCCCGAGCGCCGGAGAAGACGGTGGTGACGACACCGGCGGATTTCGAGCGGCTGTTTCCGGCGACGGGCGGGGCCCTGTACGGCCCGGCGAACCACGGATGGCGAGCGTCGTTCAGTCGGTCGGGGGCCAGGACCAGACTGGAGGGACTGTATCTGACGGGGGGCAGCGTGCATCCGGGAGCGGGCGTGCCGATGGCGGCGCTGTCGGGCCAGCGGGCGGCGGAGAGCGTGCTGAAGGACCTGACTTTGCCAAGCCGGTCCCGCCGGGCGGTTATCTCTGGTGGTACCTCGACGCGCTGAGCGATGACGGCCGCGAGGGCCTGACGATCATCGCCTTCGTCGGCAGCGTGTTCTCGCCCTACTACGCCTGGTCGGGGCGGCGCGAGCCGGAGAACCATTGCGCGGTCAATGTCGCCCTGTACCGGCCCGGCGGCGGCCGCTGGGCGATGACCGAGCGTGGGCGCGGCGCCCTCACGCGCGACGGTGCGACCTACGCCCTGGGCGGCAGCCGTCTCGCGTGGGATGGCAAGGGTCTGACCGTCGAGCTGGCCGAGCGCGCGGTGCCGCATCTGACCCCGATTCGCGGGACCGTGCGGCTGATCCCGGAAGCGATGAACGCCCGCAGCTTCGATCTGGACGGGGCGGGCCGACACGTCTGGCGGCCGATCGCGCCGACGGCCCGGGTGGAGGTCGAGCTGGCGCAGCCGGCGCTGCGCTGGTCCGGCCACGGCTATTTCGACAGCAACTGGGGCAGCGAGCCGCTGGAGGATGCGTTCGTGCGCTGGGACTGGTCGCGAGCGGAGATGCGCGACGGCTGCACCATTCTCTATGACGCCGAGCGCCGCCATGCCGGAGGCCAGTCCCTGGCCCTGCGCTTCGACCGCCAGGGACGGTTGGAGGAGTTGAAGCCGCCGCCCCGGGTCTCCCTTCCCAGCGGCCTGTGGCGGGTCCGGCGCGGAACCCAGGCGGACACCACGGAGGGCGTGTCGATCCGGCGGCAGCTCGAAGACTCGCCGTTCTACACCCGCGAGGTTCTGGACACCCGGTTGTTCGGGGAGCGCGCCGAGGCGGTGCACGAAAGCCTGGATTTGGACCGCTTCGCCTCGACCTGGGTGAAATTGCTGCTGCCGTTCCGCATGCCGCGCATCGGCGGATAGGCCCCGGGGCGACTTGTCGGGGCTACTCGTCGGAGCGCCGCTCTTCGGCCTCGCGCGCCTCGCGCTCGCGTTTCAGCTTGTCGAGCTGACGCAGCTCCCACCACACGAAGGCGCTGACCAGGAGCAGCACCATGATCGGCTCGACCGCGAAGATCCAGTTACCGTCCATCCGCCGGCTCCCAGGAGTCCGCGGTGCGCGGGTTGAGACGGAGCATCGTGAAGTTCAGCACGCCGGCGAAGCTCACCCAGACTAGGTACGGCACCAGCAGCCACGCCGCCAGCGGTGAGATCGGGTAAAAGGTGACGATCATCGCCACGATCGACAGCCACAGCAGGCAGAGCTCCGCCAGGGCGAGATCCATCCGTTTGATCCCGAAGAAGATCGCCGACCAGCAGGCGTTCAGCACGACCTGGACGCTGTAGATCGTCAGCGCCAGCCACGTCTCCTCCAGGGGTGCCGCCGTCCAGATCAGCCACCCGGACACCGCGATCATGGCGTAGAGCGCGGTCCAGGCGACCGGGAACAGCCAGTTGGGCGGACGCCATGGCGGCTTGTTCAGGCTTTCGTACCAGGCCCCGGGCGGAAAGAAGGCGCCGCTCAGGGCGGCGACGACGTTGACGGCGACGAAGCCAAGCAGCGCGAAATCGATCACCGTCAGTCGGTTCCCGCCCGCACCACGTCGCCGTGACGCCGGCGCTGCTCGGAGTCCGCGCGCGCGAACAGCTCGATCAACCAGCCCACGCGATCGTCCAGCGTCGCACCGGGTCCGACATGCGGGCGCGGTCCCGGCGTGGCCGTCACCGCGTCGACCAGGAACCGGGTCTCCTCCAGCGGCTCCGCGACGAGGCCTGGCACGATCCGCTGGCTGCTCACCACCGACCAGCCGAGCAGGGCCAGCTTACGCCGACCATCGACCACCGCCCGCCGGCTGACGCTGTCAAACCCCTGTCGTTCGACCTGGCGGCCGATCTCCGCGTACAGCACCTGGGCGGCGCGGATGCTGGGACGGCAGAGCACCGGAAGCTGGCCGATGCCGGCCGTGGCCCGGTCGTAGAGCCGGTCCGCCTCGTCCAGCAGCCGGCGGATCACCGAGGCGAGCGCGTCGTCGAACCGTGGATCGGCGAGCCACGCGTCCGGGTCGATGCCAGCCTCGCGCAACCAGTCCCGCGGCAGATAGAGCCGGCCGGCGCGGGCGTCCTCGCCGACGTCGCGGGCGATGTTGGTCAGTTGCATCGCAACGCCGAGATCGGTCGCCCGGGCGATCACCGAGCCGTCGCGCGAGCCCATCAGGACGGTCATCATGGCGCCGACGGTGCCGGCCACCCTGGCGCCATAGGCCCGCAGCTCGCAGATCGTCTCGTAGGACCGGCCCTCGGCGTCCCACGCGAAACCGTCAAGCAGAGCCTCGGGCAGCGCCCGCGGCATGGCGAATCGCCGCACGACCCGTGCGAAGGCCCGATCGGCTGGCACGTCGGCGGGCTCCCCGGCATAGACCCCGTCGAGACGGACCCGCAACCGGTCGAGCGCGGCCGCCTCGCGCCCCGCGCCGGCGTCGTCGATCTCGTCATCCGCCAATCGGCAAAAGGCGTAGAGCGCGTAGGCCGGGTCCCGGACCGAGCGCGGCAGCAGGAGCGACGCATTGAAGAAGCTCCGCGATCCGGTGCGGATCAGCGCCCGGCAGCGCGCGAGGTCGGCCGCCTCCAGCATACGGTCGTCAGCGTAGTGTCGCGGCATCTGGCACCACCTCGTCCAGCACTTTCGCCGAGGAAATCACGCCGGGCACGCCGGCACCCGGATGAGTCCCCGCCCCCACGAGATACAATCCATCTACGTCCTGAGCCCGGTTGTGCGGCCGGAACCACGCGCTCTGGCTCATCACCGGTTCCAGCGAGAACCCCGCGCCCTTGAGCGAGTTCAGCCGGTCGCGGAAGTAGAGCGGCGTGACCACCTTGGAAGAGATCACCTCCGCCCCGAGGCCCGGCAGCACGGTGCGCTCCAGATACGCCTCAATGCGCTGGCGGTACGGCTCGGCCATCGCGGTCCAGTCCGTCCCGCTGTCCAGGTTCGGCACCGGCGCCAGGGCGTAGAAGGTGTCGCAGCCGTCCGGCGCCAGCGATGGGTCGGTGGCGGTCGGGCGGTGGAGATACAGGCTGAAGTCGTCGGCCAGGATCTTGCGGTGGAAGATGTCGGCCAGGAGTTCGCGGTAGCGCGGTCCGAGCAGGATCATGTGGTGCGGCACGTCCTCGTACCGCCGACGCGTGCCGAAATACCAGACGAACAGCCCCATGGAATAGCGCGACCGGTCCAGCCGCCAGTCCGGCCACCAGCGTCGCCGCGCGTTCCGCAGCAGGTGCTTGTAAGTGAAGGGCGCGTCGGCGTTGGAGACCACGACGTCGGCGGTCAGGCTCTCGCCATCTTTCAGGCGAACGCCGGTGACCCGGCGTCCGGACAGCAGGATCTCGTCGACCTCGGCCTCGTACCGAAGCGTGTTGCCCTGCCCTTCGATCAGCGACACCAAGCCGGCGACAAGCGCGCCGGTTCCCCCCATCGGGAAATGCACGCCCCAGCGCTGTTCCAGGTCGCTGATCAGGGCGTAGATCGCGGTCACGTCGAACGGATTGCCGCCGATCAGCAGCGGATGAAAGCTGAGCACCGCGCGCAGTTCGGGCGACCGGAAATGGCGCGCGACCAGGGAGTGCAGCGTACGCGCGGCGCCGTGGGACAGCAGCCGGGGCAGGATGCTGGCCATGAAACTGACGGAATGCATCGGCGCGTGGCCGAGTTTGACGAAGGCGAACTCGCAGATCCGCCGACTGACCGCCATGTAGCGGTCGTAGCCATCGAGATCGCCCGGCGAAAACCGGGCGATCTCGGCCCGCATCAGTTCCGGGTCGCGCGATGCGTCGAACGTGCGGCCGTCGTCCAACCGGATGCGATAGAACGGCTGCATCTCCCGCAGGTCGATCTCGGCGTGGAAGTCGCGCCCGGCCAGCGCCCAAAGCTCCTCCAGGACGTGCGGGACGGTGATGATCGTCGGCCCCGCGTCGAAGGTGAACCCGTCCTGGCGGAACACATAGGCGCGGCCGCCCGGCCCGTCGTTCTTCTCCAGCACCGTCACCCGGTAGCCTCGCGCGCCGAGCCGGACGGCGGCCGCGAGGCCGCCGAAACCGCTGCCGATGACGATCGCGTGCGGACGCGGGTTGGCACCGTCCGCGCCACGCGCCAGGGGCGCCCGGGCGAGGCCTTCGGGCGCGGCGGTGGCAGGCGTGCTCCGACCGGTTGTCAACATTGGTTTACAATACGCGGGTGAAGTCAGGGCGACAAGGACATGGAGCCGAAACGCCGCCCCTGCCAACTGCCGGTGATGTCGATTGGGACGAAGCGGGCGAACAGGTCCTCCGAGAAGTGGCCCTCCGCCCGCGCCCGCCGGATCGCCTCGAGGTGCGGACCGTGGCGGGCGAAGGCATGCATGGCGGCCGTGTCGCGCCAGACGGTGACGGTCGCCTGACGGAAAAACGGAGCCTCGCCCAGACCGGCGGCGATCAGGCAGCCCTCCGCCGCGTGGAGCGCGACCTCGGACGGGGCGGCATGGCGCCAGAACGATACGGCTTTTGCCGGGCGGATGGAGGCGCGGGTCAGCGACGCGACGGGTCCTTCCGCCGGCTCCTCCGCGGTGATCGCCAGGGGCGAAACGCCCGACCAGGTGCCGCGCGCCGAGAACGCCCGCAGCTTGAGGGTCAGCAGCTCGGCGGCGTCGCGCCGATACCCCGATAGCAGATCGCTGGCGAGGAATGCGTCCGCCGCGGACTCATCGGCAAAGCTCACGAACAGGCCTTGGTGGACGAGGCTCGGCGTCGGCACGAAACCGCCATCGCGCCCGCTTCCGAGGACCTTCAGAAAGGTCGCGTCCGGGATGCCGGCCAGGCGCCACCGGCCGCTGACCAGCCGCCAGACCGCATTGGCCCAGCGCGTCGGCATGGTCTCCACGAGCACCACCACCGCCACGGTTCCGATCATGTTGCCCTCGCCTGTCATGGCGTCGCGCTAGGCCGCCGGGGCGAGCACGCCAATCGCGCGCGCGAAATGTCGCACCAGTGCCGCCATGTCCAACGGCCGTTCCTCGTGGCCAAGATGGCCGCCCCAGTCCAGCGCCTCGACACGGGCGTCCTTCATCCGTGCCGCCACCTCGACGGCTTGGGACGGACGGACGGTTCGATCGGCGGCGCAGCTGATCAGCAGGGTCGGCGGCTCCAGATCGGCGATCTCGCGCTCCAGCCGGCGCAGGTCCCAGTTCGCCATCATCCCGAGCGCTCCCGCAACATGGCGCGGCGAACCGACGAGACGCCGGTAGAGCTCCGCCGCCTGGCCATCGAGGCGCGAGCCGGTGCCGCGCAGCAACCGGCCGATCACCACGGGGTCGGCGTGCTGGCGGGCGAACAAGCGGGGCAGCACCGGGGTCATCGCCATCATCTTGGCCAACGGCGAGAACAGCATGCCGGCCACGCCACCGAACGGCAGGAACGCGCCATTGATCGAGACCAGGCCCTGGATCGGCAGCGTCCCGTCCAGCGCCATCCGCGCCAGGATCGCGGCCCCAGCCGAATGGCCGACGCCCAGGACCGGCACGACCGCCAGTTCCCGCAGGAGAGCGGCGATCTCGGTCGCCATCCCGGGCAGCGAGAGCCCGTAATCGGTCGGGGTCGATGTGAAGCCATGGCCCGGCAGGTCGGGCACCACCACGGTGAAGTCGGCCGCCAGGTCGGGCAGCATTCCGGCCCAGCTGTGGGTCGACCCACCGGTCCCGTGCAGCATCAGCAGCACCGGGCCGCCGCCGGCGACCTGGACGTGCCAGGAAAGGCCGCCGGCGCGAGGGAAACGGCTGTGCTCGCGGTTCGGCCAGTCGGCGCCGTCGCGTTCCCAGTCGAGGTCGCGCCGTGCCATCGCCCGCCTCAGGAGGCGATGCGCCGCGGCGCCGGACCGGCGAGCCCGGTCGCCCGCACGGCCGTCGACAGGGCGGCGGAATCGGCCTGGGGCAGTGGCAGGTACCGCGCGGCCATCGCCTCGGCCAACGCCCGCGCCGTGGGCTGCGGACGCGGCGCTGTGTCCACCAGCACGACAGCGAGATCCAGCCGCAGGATCAGGCTCGCCGCCGCCAGCGCGTCCTGAGCCGCCGGTTGACGTCCCTGGGTGCCGTCGCGGGCGATGTTGGCGCGCCCGTCGGTGAGGATGACGAGCCCCGGCGTCTGGCCGCGACGGCGCACCGCGTCGGCCAGCATCGCCCCCGCCTCGAGCCCGGCCGCCAGCGGGGTGCCGCCACCGCCCGGCAGGCCGGCGAGCGACCGCTTGGCCCGCACCAGGGAGCGGGTGGGTGGCAGCAGCACCTCTGCGCCCTCCCCGCGGAACGCGATCAAGGCCACCTGGTCGCGGCGCACGTAGCAGTCGGCAAGCAGCAATTCGACGGCGCCCTTCACCTCCGCCAGCCGGTGCAGCGCGGCGGAACCCGAGGCGTCGACCACGAAGATCGTGACCGTCTCGGTATGCTGCTTGTAGCGGGTCGCGCGGAAGTCGTCGGTGCGCACGGCGACGCGGCCGTCGGACCGCTCACGCAGCCGCTGCCACGGGGCGGCGGCACGCAGGGTCTCGATCACGTTGAGCCGATCGCCGCGCCGGGGGTCGCCACGCTGCACGCCGGCCGAGCGGCCCCGGCGCTTGCTGCGCGTGGTCTCGCCGCGCCGCCCGCCCGCGGCGCCCCGCCGGACCAGCCGCCCCTGCACCAACGCCTGCAGCAGATCCGGCGGGATCGCCGCCTGCACGGCGTCGAGCACCCGGTCCTCCAGCGGCTTGTCGGCATCGCTCTCGGCAACTGGATCGTCGTCCGGCGCGGCGTCCGGAGGTTGGGGGTCGTCGGCCTGTTCCGGCTCTTCGGAGGCCGGAAGGCGGGTGGCGCGATGGGCCAGCACCAGCCGAGCGGCGGCGGCGACATCGACATCCTCGACATGGTCCCGCCCCGCCAATGCGGCATGGGCGGCAGCCGCGCGGCCGGCGAGGATCACGGCCCGAAGCGAGTCGATGCCGAGCGCCAAGGCGCCGCCGCAGATCGCCTCGACCTGCGGATCCGAGAGCGCGATCCCCAGGCGTCGGCGCCGCGCCTCGACGATGGCCTCCGGATCGAGGTCACCCGCCAGGGTGTCGCGGTTGGCAACAGCGCGCAGGTCGGCGCGAAAGGCAAGCCGGTCGAGCAGAGCGGGCGCCACTCCCTCTTCCTCGACCATGCTCTCGTCGAGGGCGACGACGGCGATTCGAGCGGCGGATCGCGTGCTCATACCGTCGCGTTCGATCCTAACCTCGCCGTCGTCCAGGGCGCCGCCCAGATGCACCACGGCCTCGCCCGACAGCCGCTCGGCCATGGCGGCGACGACAACGCCGCCGTCAGCGGCCGCCAGAACCCCCTGCTCCAGCACCGGTCGGCCGGCGCGCAGCGTCGCCGACAGATCGAGTCCGCCGAGCAGCCGGTCGGCGCCGGCATGGATCGGCAGGCGACGGATGGGATCGGCGGCGGGCAGCAGATCACGCAGGCTGGCCAGCCATTCGTCGCGCACCGGCCCGGCGCCGGCCACGACATGGACGCCGCCCAGCCCATGGGGGTCGACCGCCAACAGCCCCGCCGCCAGCAGCGCATCGCTCCACAGACCGTCGCTGGCGGGTTCTTGGCTCACGCGGCGAAGGCCTCCTCCAGCAACCGCTCCACCCGAACGCTCGAACTCACATCGTCCAGCGGATCGCGGCGCAGGCGGTGGCGCAGGGCGGATGGCGCGACCCGGCGGAGATGGTCGTCGGTCACCGCCGGGTCCCCGTCGAGCGCGGCCAGGGCCCGGGCGGCGCGGATCAGCGTCAGCTCGCCGCGCAACCCGTCGGTGCCGAGCGCCAGGCACAGCGCGGCCGCCCGCTCCAGCGCGGCATCCGGCACGTCGATCTCGGCGATGGCGTCGCGGGCCTTGACGATCTTGCGTCGCAGCGTCGCTTCCTTGCGTTTGTAGCCGTCGATGAACCCGGCGCGGTCGCGCTCGAACGCGTCGCGGCGGCGCACGATGTCGACCCGGGTCTTCAGGTCCTTCGGGGTCGTGACCTCAACCGAGAGTCCGAAGCGGTCGAGCAGCTGCGGGCGCAGTTCCCCCTCCTCCGGATTGCCGCTGCCAACCAGCACGACCCGCGCGGCGTGGCGGATGCTGAGTCCCTCGCGCTCCACCAAGTTCTCGCCGGAGGCCGCCACGTCGAGCAGGAGATCGACCAGGTGGTCCTCGAGCAGGTTCACCTCGTCGATGTACAGGAAGCCGCGATGGGCGCGGGCGAGCAGTCCCGGCTCGAACCGTTTCTCGCCGTGGGAGAGCGCGCGCTCCAGGTCGAGCGCGCCGACCACCCGGTCCTCCGTCGCCCCGAGCGGCAGGTCGATCACGGGAATCGGGACCTTCGTCGCCTTGGCCGCAGCGTGCAGGCTGCGGCACTCCTCCATGCAATCGCCGCCATCGCCGCCGGGATCACAGTTGTAGCGACAGCCCGCGACGATCTTCATCGGCGGCAGCAGGGCGGCGAGAGCGCGCACGGTGGTGGACTTGCCCGTCCCCCGCTCGCCCAGGACCAGAACGCCACCGATGGACGGGTCGACCGCGGCGAGCATCAGGCCGAGTTTCATCTCGTCCTGGCCGACGATCGCGCTGAAGGGATAGGGCGCTGCCATGGGTCACCGAAGCCGTGTTCGTGCTAAACGCCCATTTATCCTAGAACATACCGACGGCCGGGGTGGCAAGCCGCTCACTGCGACAATCGTGCCGCGTCGGCGAAGCGCAGCCAGCACCACACCATGTCCACCGTGCCGGTGGCGTCGCCCAGGATCGGCATGACGATACGCCCATACCGCTCAAAGGCCTGGCGGGCGTTGATCATGGATTGCCGTTCGCCGCTGTAGCAGACGCAGTCGGCGACGACCCGGTTGTAGATCTCGAGGTCGCGGGCCACCGCCTCGTCGCTGAGGGCCTCGGCAATGGTGAGGCCCCTGAAGTCGCGTCCCGCGAACTCGGCCAACTGGGTGCCGAGCAGTCGGTAGCGGAAGGTGCACAGCCCCGCGGCATCGCGCTCAACGTCGAACATCACCATGGTCGGCAGAAACGCCGACAGGTCGATCGGCGGCTCGATGTCACGGCGCCTCGGCGCCCGCTCGCGGCCCGCCGCCCTGCGCCAATACGAGAACACGTACCTCAGATCCGGGTCATCCAGCCGATCTGGCGTGTCATCGACCGACAGCCACCGGGGGTGTTCCTCCACGTCCGCCATGCGGCCGCGACCTCCCTCACACTCACCGGCTTGCCCGGCTTATCCTGCAATTGAGCATAGTCATCATTCGATAGACCTGGAAATCCCAAGCCCCGCGACGAAGGACCGCATGCCATGACCGACCCCCGCCGCATCCCCGCCGTTTTCATTCGCGGCGGCACCTCCAAGGGCGTGTTCTTCCACGCCCGCGACCTGCCGGCAGACCGGGCGACGCGGGACGCGATCTTCCTCCGCGTGCTCGGCAGCCCCGACCCCTATGGCCGCCAGCTCGACGGCATGGGCGGCGGATACTCCTCGGTCTCAAAGGCCGTGGTGATCGAGCCGTCGACGCGCCCGGACGCCGACATCGACTTCACGTTCGCCCAGGTGGTGGTGGACAAGCCGGTGGTCGACTACGCCCAGACCTGCGGCAATCTCTCGAGCGCCGTCGGGCCTTTCGCCGTGGACGAGGGGCTGATCGCGGCCGAAGACGGGCCGACGATCGTGCGGGTCTTCAACACCAACACCTCCAAGATCTACCACGCCCATTTCGATGTGAAGGACGGCCGGGCGGTGGAGGCCGGGAGCTACGAGCTTTCCGGCGTGTCGGGAAGCGGCGCCCTGGTCCGCCTCGACTACGTCGACCCGGGCGGGGCGATGACCCGGGCGTTCCTGCCGACGGGCAATCCGGTCGACAGTTTCGAGGTCGCCGGACTCGGGCGGGTCGAGGCCTCGCTGGTCGATGCCACCAACCCGGTGGTCTTCGTCGCCGCGGCCGCATTCGGCAAGACCGGCATGGAGTTGCCGGACGCGCTCGATGCCGACGCGGCCTTCATGGCGACAATGGACGACCTGCGGCGACAGGCCGGCGTGGCCATGGGCATGGCCGACCGACCCGAGACCGTGCCGCTCGCCAATCCCAAGATCGCGGTCCTCGCCCCACCGGCCGAGTACCGGACCATCGCTGGCGAGGCGGTGACGGCGGACGATCACGACATCCTGATCCGCATCCTGTCGATGGAGCGCTGCCACAAGGCGGTGACCGGCACCGGTGCCATGTGCCTGGCGGCGGCCTGCCGGGTCGAGGGATCGGTGGCGAACCGGCTGCGCCACGGCATGGACGCGAGGCTGCGCCTGGCCACACCCTCCGGCGTGATCGCGCTGGCCGCCGATGTCGCGCGCGACGACACCGGCGCGTGGCAGGTCCGCGCGATCTCGGTCGAGCGCACCCAGCGGCGGCTGATGGAGGGCTGGGTTCGGCTGCCGCATGGCTAGCCCGCGCCCCGCGCCCCCGCTACTCTGCCGCGACCGAACTGAACGAAGTGGAAACCGACATGAAATGGACGGAGCGGCGCGAACGGTTTCGCGCGGTGTTGACCGGCGACGCCTGCGTCTATCCGGGATCGGTGTTCGACCCGATCTCCGCGCGGATCGCCGAGGAGGTCGGGTTCGAGATTGGCATGTTCGCCGGGTCCGTCGCCTCCATGACCGTGCTCGGCGCGCCCGACCTGATCGTTCTCACGCTCAGCGAATTCGCCGACCAGGCCGGGCGGATCTGCCGTGCCTCGTCCCTGCCGCTAATGGTCGACGCCGACCATGGCTACGGCAACGCGCTCAACGTCCGGCGCACGGTTGAGGAGCTGGAGATCGCCGGCATCGCGGGCCTCAGCATCGAGGATACCGCCCTGCCCTACGTCCACGGCTCCGGCGGCCGGAGCATCCTGCTCTCCATCGAGGAAGGGGTGGGCAAGATGAGGGCGGCGCGCGATGGCCGCGTCGACCCGTCGCTCGCGATCTTCGGGCGGACCAGCGCGCTCGCCGTCACCGGGCTCGACGACTGCATCGCGCGGGTCAAGGCGTATGAAGCTGCCGGTGTCGACGCGATCTTCCTGGTCGGCGGCAAGACCAGGGCCGATCTGGAGGCGGTGGCGGGGGAGGTCTCGCTGCCGATCATGCTCGGCGGGATCCCGGAGGCGTTGCGCGATCGCGACTGGCTCGCCTCGCTCGGTGTGCGGATCTGCCTGACCGGTCACCAGCCGTTCGCCGCCGCAGTCCAGGCGACCTACGCCACGCTGAAGGCGCTGCGCGACGGGGTGCCGCCCAAGGAACTGCAGGGCGTGGCATCGGGCGACCTCATGAAACGGGTGACCCGCGACGCCGAGTACGCGCGCTGGACCGAGGAGTTCCTGGAGGGGTGAGACGATGGCACGCAGACGCTGGTTCAGATGGTCGGTCTTCATCGTCCTTCTGCTCGTCGTGGCAGCGGGAGCGCCGATGATTCGCGCCCTGCTCACCCTGCCGTCGATCAACGACATCACCACCGATGTCGACGATCCGCCGGCCTTTGAAACCCTCGGTGGCAGCGCTTACCCGCCGGCCTTCGCCGACCAGCAGCGGGCGGCCTATCCGGACCTCGGGCCATTGACCCTTCCGCTTGCGCCGGCCTCGGCGTTCGAGGAGGCACTGGCGGTGGCGCGCGACCTCGGCTGGAGCATCGCCGCCGACGACGCGACGGACGGGACGATCGAGGCGGTAGCGGTCACCCCGATGCTTCGCTTCAAGGATGACGTGGCGATCCGGGTGCGCGCCGAGGGCGACGGCGTCCGCATCGACATCCGGTCACGCTCGCGCCTCGGCCGCCACGATCTCGGCGCCAATGCCGAGCGGATCAGGACCTTCCTCGACCGACTCAGGCCGTAAGCCTCAACCCGAAGGAGGCCGTGATGGCCGAGAACGAGTTCGACATCCTCGACGACCGGTTCCGCACACTGGTCAAGACCTCGGCCAGCGTGGAGCGCCTGTGGACCGGCGGGCGCTGGACCGAGGGACCGGTCTACTTCCCGGCGCAGCGCTCGCTGCTGTGGAGCGACATCCCGAACGACCGGATCATGCGCTGGGACGAGACGACGGGTGAGACCGGCGTGTTCCGCGGTGGGCTCGGCAACTACACGAACGGCCACACGGTCGATCGCCAGGGTCGGCTGGTCAGCTGTGAGCACGGCAGCCGGCGGGTGACCCGCACCGAGCATGACGGTTCGATCATCGTGCTCGCCGACCGCCACGACGGTAAGCGGCTCAACAGCCCGAACGACGTGGTGGTGCGTTCCGACGGCTCGATCTGGTTCACCGACCCGGCCTATGGCATCGACAGCGACTACGAGGGCTTCGCCGCAGTACAGGAGCAGGCCGGCGACTACGTCTTCCGTCTCGACCCGGACAGCGGCGACCTCGCGGTCGTCGCCGACGATTTCCAGCGCCCGAACGGCCTCGCCTTCTCGCTGGACGAACGCACGCTGTACATCGCCGATAGCGGCTTCACCCGGTACAAGGACGGCAACAGGCATATCCGCCGGTTCACCGTCGAAGCCGACGGTACGTTGAGCGGCGGCGATGTGCTGATGACCTGCGAGACCGGGATCTATGATGGCTTCCGGCTCGACACCGAGGGCCGGATCTGGACCAGTGCCGGCAACGGGGTGGAGTGCTATACGCCCGAGGGCGCGCTGATCGGGCGGATCAAGATCCCCGAACGGGTGGCCAACCTGGTGTTCGGCGGGGCCAAGCGCAACCGCATGTTCATCGCCGGCACAAGCTCGATCTACTCGGTGATGCTGCCGGTGAGCGGCGCCAAGACGTTCTGAGGCCGACACCTCGTCCCACCGGCACGGTTTCCCCGAACGGACCGTGACGCGGATCGTCACCTGCATTATCGTTGCCATGACAACCAAATGCGGACGGTAACGATCCGCTCAAGAAACGACCCCGGAGGAACGCCATGACCGCCTCTCCCACCCTGATCATTCGCGGCGGAACGATCGTCGATGGCACCGGCGCGCCGGCCGTCGCCGGCGACCTCGCGCTCGCCGGCGACCGGATCCTGGCGGTCGGCGACATCGGCACGCTCTCGGCGCCGGAGGAGATCGACGCGACCGGGAGGATCGTCACACCGGGTTTCGTCGACATCCACACCCACTACGATGGCCAGGCGGTCTGGGACCGGCACATGGCGCCCTCGGCCTGGCACGGCGTGACCACGGCGGTCATGGGCAATTGCGGTGTCGGCTTCGCGCCCTGCAAGCCCGCCGACCGGGAGAAGCTGGTCGAACTGATGGAGGGCGTGGAGGACATTCCCGGCCCGGTCATGCACGAGGGCCTGAACTGGCAGTGGGAAGGCTTCGCCGAGTATCTGGACGTGCTCGACCGCACGCCGCGCGACATCGACCTCTGCGCCTTGCTGCCGCACGCCGCCCTGCGCGTCTATGTGATGGGCGAGCGGGCGATTAATCACGAGGCGGCGAACCAGGAAGACATCGCCCGGATGCGCGATCTGACGGAAGACGCCATCAAGGCCGGCGCTTTCGGTTTCTCCACCTCCCGCACCATCAGCCACAAGACGCTGGCCGGCGACTTCACGCCGACGCTGCGCGCCCATGAGGACGAACTGACCGGGATCGCCATGGGCATGAAGGCGGCCGGCTCCGGCTTCCTGGAGATCGTCTCGGACTGGAAGGAACCGAGCCCCGAGGGCGAGTTCGCGGTGTTGCGCCGGGTGATCGAGAAGAGCGGCCGCACGGCGGTCTTCTCGCTGACCCAGCGCCACGACCGGCCGGATTTCTGGCGTGACCTGATGCGGATGTCGAACGAGGCGAAGGCCGACGGGCTGTCGATCCGCCCGGTGGCGGCGCCGCGCCCGATCGGCATCCTGCTCGGCCTCGAGGGCAGCCAGAACCCGTTCTCCGGCACCCCGACCTACCGCGCGATCGCCCACCTGTCGCTGGAGGATCGGGTGGCGGCGATGCGCGATCCGGAGGTCCGGGCGAAGATCCTGGCCGACGACCCGGTGAAGGAGAGCACCTTCCCGCTGATCCACCGGATCTCGTTCACCAAGATGTTCCGCCTGGGCGCGCCGGCCAACTACGAGCCGACCCGGGACCAGTCGATCACCGCCATCGCCGAGCGCGAGGGCCGGTCGCCGCAGGAGGTCGCCTACGACATCCTTCTGGAGCGCGACGGCAAATCGTTCATCTACACGCCACTGGTCAACTACGCCTCCTATGACATGTCGACGCCGGAGGCGATGCTGGCCGATCCGAACGTGATCATGGGGCTGGGCGACGGGGGCGCCCATGTCGGCTTCATCCTGGATGCCGGCTTCCCGACCTGGCTCATGAGCTACTGGGGCCGCGACCGCGCGCGCTTCCCCATCGAGGAGGTGATCCGGCGGTTGACGTCGGACACCGCCGAAGCGGCCGGCCTGTCCGACCGCGGCGTGCTGGCGGCCGGCAAGAAGGCCGATGTCAACGTGATCGACTGGGACGCGGTTGGCTTCTCCGACCCCTACGTGACCTTCGACCTTCCGGCCGGCGGCAAGCGTCTGCTGCAACGCGCGACCGGCTATGCGGCGACGATCGTCTCGGGCCAGGTCACGTACCGCGACGGCGAGGCGACCGGGGCCCTGCCCGGGGCGGTGGTCCGCGGTCAGCGATAAACCAGAAACGTTGGCGACGGTTCCCGCCGCCAACGACCTTGATCGAAAAGACTTGGCTGGGACTAGTTGAGCAGCCTATCGACGCAGGCACGAGCGACGCGCCGGTCACTGTCTTCGGTTCCGGGCATGGTGGTCCATCCTGCCGTCATGATCGCGTCGATACGTTGGTAAGAGGGCGCTGAACGGATCCTCTCGATCTTTGCGGCCCGCTGGTCGTCCCGACTGGCGAGTTCCATGCAGATTGGCAACAGCGCCGCGCTGACTTCGGCGCGTGCTTGTTCGTTGGCGACAACCTCGGCTTTGCTCGCGGTCATCCAACCGCCGACGCTAAAACCCAGCCCTGTCGCCAAGATGGCACCGACTGCGATTCCTGCTACGACGGGCTTGGTCCATGTTGGTAGGTTCACGATGTATTTCCTTTATTCTGAGGAAATTCATTTTTCCTCGATCCGGATTTATATTTTAGTAATTTTCATTCGTCAAAATATAATGACGCTAATTATTTCAACGTTTTCATTTTTTCTGACGATGCAGCTGTTTATATTGAGTAATTTCTAAAGAAAAGCGTTCGATGATGATACCCGGTGCAGCGAAACCACATCAGGGTTAATCGAAGGGAAAATCGACAACCTGTAATGTCTAGGCATTAGGCTGCGTCACGAAGAGCTGTGAATTGATGAGGAAAGGCCCGGCGTGAGATTTTTCCATATCTCCGAGGTCCACATCCACGACCAGGAGATCCCGTGCCGAATTCCCGGGCCTGCCTCGCCCATGCGGAGACGCAGCACGGCGACGCCGATCGGGTGGTGCTCGCCGGTGACCTGACCCATCACGAACGCCGGACCTCCTTCAAGCGCCTGAGGGCGGTGCCGGGCCCTTCGCTGCTGGCGCCGCGGTCGACCAACCATCCCAACGCGCCGGACCTGATCGGCCGGGGCGCCATCGCCCACGGGCCCCTCGCGCCGTCCTACAACGTGGTGCTCATCGACGACGAGAACACGGTCGTGCACACGATCGATTTCCTGCTCGAGCCGGACCTGGAATGGATCACGATCCAGGACAATGGCTGGATCGACGAGACACCCGCCGCCGAGTGACCCCTTGGGAGCGCGCGCCCGCTGGCGTAGTCTCGGTCCATGACCGACAGACCTCCCCTGCGCCTCGGCCTGATCGGCGCCGGCGCGATCGGTGCCCATGTGATCGATTTCACCGCCCGCGAGCTTTCCGGCCGGGTGGAGATTCCCGCCGTGCTCGTGCGCCGGCCCCGCGATCCGGTCACGGGCGGCCCACGCTTCCTGACGGACGCGGGCATGTTCCACAACACGCCGTTCGACGTGGTGCTGGAGGGCGCCGGCCATCAGGCGGCGCGCGATCATGTCGTCCCGCTGCTTGAGCGCGGAGTGCGGGTGATCGTCACCTCGATCGGCGCCTTCACCGACGATGCCCTGCATGACCGTTGCCGACAGGCGGCGGAAAATGGCGGCACCACGCTCACCCTCGCATCGGCCGGGATCGGCGCGCTGGATATTCTCTCGGGGGCCGCGATCGGCGGCCTCGACGCGGTGGTGATGACCGTGCGCAAGGACCCGAGCGCCTGGGTCGGCACGGCGGCGGAGGGGATGTTCGACCTCGCCGCGATGACCGAACCGACGGTGATCTTCAACGGCACGGCGCGCCAGGGGGCGGCGACCTATCCGCAGAACGTCAACATCTCGGCGGCGGTGGCGCTGGCCGGCATCGGCCTCGACCGCACCCGCCTGGTGATCGTCGCCGACCCGACCATCGACACCCACGTGATCACCGTGGAGGCGCGCGGCGCGTTCGGCTCGTTCACCTTCACCGAGGATGTCGCCGTCGCCGAGGAAAACCGCAAGACCGGCAAGATCGTCGCCATGGCCGTCACGAAGACCGTGAAACAGCTCGCCAGCGCGGTTCGGATCGGCGGGTGACGCGTTCCCTCCTGTCATCCGTTACAAATCACTCCCCGGACTTGTTCCGGGGCCTACCGTAGGACGGCACGGGCGTTTGGCTGAGCGACACATTGATGCGTAGAGCCCGGAAAAAGTCCGGGGAGTGAAAGTGAGGCCGAGTCAACATCGCTCTTCCTCCCTACCCCCCAAGCAGCGTCTCCACCGCCAGCGCCATGCCGATCAGACGGGCGTCCTCGTAGAAGCCACCGACCAGTTGCAACCCCACCGGCGCCTCGCCGTCGCCAACCGGCAGGCTCACCGCCGGGGTGCCGGCGTAGTTGGCGATGGAGGTCAGGTCGGCCTGATTCACCGGTACCGGCGAGTCCCATGCGAACGCCGTCTGCGGCGCCGTCGGCAGGATCAGGGCATCCACCTCCTCCAGCGCCGCGTTCACCGCCTCGCCCGCATCTTCGATCCGCCGGAACGCCTTGACGTAGCGCGCCGCCGGCGCGTCGCGGCCGTAGCGCAGCATGGCGGCGAGTGTCTCTGACAGGGCCGCCGGATGCGCCGTCCAGATCTCCTCTAGCGCCACGGCGCCCTCGGCCTCGATCGCCAGCAGGGCGGCGCGGCGCAGCGTCGAGAGGTCGCCGAGGCCGAGCGTGACCTGGCGGATCACGGCGCCGCCGTCGCGCAGCTGGTCGAGGGCGGCGTCGATCACCCCCTGCACCGCCGGCTCGATCTCGCAGGCGTCGACCTCCGCCGGCCATCCCAGGATCAGGCCGCGCAGGTCCACCGGCTCGGCCTCGGTCATCGCCAGCACCGGCAGCGCCAGGGCGATATCGGTGACCGAGCGGGCGATCGGCCCGACATGGTCCAGCGTCCAGGACAGCGGCGTCACCCCGCCCGTCGGCAGCAGGTCGAAGCTCGGCTTGAATCCGACAGCGCCACAATAGGCGGCGGGCAGGCGAACCGAGCCGAGGGTGTCGGTGCCGAGCGCCAGCGGCATCAGCCCCGCGGCCACCGCCGCCGCCGACCCGCCGGAGGACCCGCCCGGCGTGTGGCCTGGCAGGCGCGGGTTCTCGACCCGGCCGCGGTGGGGATTGTCGCTGGTCGCCCCCAGCGCCGCCTCGTGCATCGCGAGCTTGGCAAACGGGATGGCCCCGCCCTCGCGCAGGCGCGCGGTCACGGCAGCGTCCTCACCCGGCCCCCAGGTCGTGTCGAGGCCGTTGGAGGTCGGTCGGCCGACGACGTCGATGTTGTCCTTCAGCCCGACCGGCACGCCGTCCAGCTCCGACAGCGCCTCGCCGCGCCCGCGCCGGGCGTCGCTCTCGAGCGCCGCGGCAAGCGCGCCCTCGGCGTCGAGGTCCCAGACGGCGTTCAGCGCCGGGTTGCGTTCGGCAATCGCCACCAGATGGGCGGTGACCAGGTCGAGCGACGAGATCGCGCCGTCGTCGAGGCCGCCCGCCATCTCGGCGAGCGACAGGTCCGTCAGCCCGGCCATCAGCGGGGACGCCGGTCGATGAGGCGAAGCGGCTTCTGGCGGCGCTCGATCTCGGTGAACTCGGCGGTCGCGCCGGGGGCGACGAGGGCGACGGCGACGGTCACCCCGATCCGTGCCTTCAGGTGGCCGGTCACACGGGCCCGCATCACCTCTCCCAACTCGCCGGCTTCCGCCATCACCGTCATGCGCTCGCCTCCTCCGTCGCGGTCCACGATGCAGACATACTCTCCGACGAGCCCGTCCAGTTCCGCAAGCGCGGCGCCGATTGCGGTCGGATAGACGTTGATCCCCTTGAGCTTGACCATGTTGTCGCTGCGGCCCTGGAAACCGGCGATGCGGCGGAACGGCAGGCCCAGCGGATTGGCGCCGGCAAGCTCGCTCGACAGGTCCTGGGTGTTGAAGCGGATGATCGGGTAGATCCCGTCCTTGAACAGCACGGTGGCGCAGAGATTACCCTGGCCGCCGGGCGCGACGACGGCACCTGTCTCCGGGTCCAGCAGCTCGATCGCGTGCGCGTCCTCCATCAGGTGCAGACCGTCGCGCTCCGCCCCTTCCGCCGCCAGCACGCCGGTATCGCCGACGCCGTACCAGTCGTAGGCCTTGACCCCATCCCAGGCGGCCTCGAGCTGCGGGCGGGTGTCGTGGGCGATGTGGCCGGCGATCATCCGCAACGGGATCTCGACACCCTGCTCGCGGGCGACGGCGGCCAGCTTGAACAGGTAGTCGCCGAAGCCGACCAGGACCGTGGCCCCGAACCGCCGCATCAGCCCGACCTGCTGTTCGCTGCGGGTCTCCGCCCCGGTGCCAGCTGGGATCAGCAGTGTGCGGGTGAAGTGCAACAGGGTCTCGCGGATGTAGTGGCCGCCATTGACCGGCCCGAAGCCGTAGACCGAATGCACCACGTCACCGTCGCGCAGCCCCATGAGGGTGTAGGCGCGGGCGAGCAGCGCGTTCTGGATCTCGCGATCGCGCACGCCGTAGAGCAGCGGCTGCGGCGTCCCGGTGGTGCCGCTGGTGGTGTGCAGCACGACCGGCGGCCACTGCGAGCGATCCTCGGGCAGCCCATGAAAATCGCCAAGCGGCGGGTGCGCCTCGACGCTCGCCATGATGTCGGCCTTGGAGAACGCCGGGATCTTCGGCAGGTCATCGAGGGAGCGGATATCGCCCGGCACCAGCCCGGCCTCGCCCCAGCGCCGGGCGTAGAAAGGCACCTGCCAGGCGCGGGCCATGACCGCCGCGAAGCGCCGCTCCTGCAACGCCCGCAGCGCGTCCCGGCTCATGCCCGTGAACCGCGCCTCGAACTCGGGGCCGATGGGGTAGTCGTCGAGGATGCCGGCGGCATCGTCGAAATAGCCGCTCACGCGGGAACCATCAGGTCGAGAAGCACCCGCACATCGTCGACGCTCTCCAGGTCGTCGACCAGGGCGATCAGCCTCTCGGCGTTCTCCGCCGGCAAATCCCCACGGGCATGTGCGAGGTTGCGGCGGAACTTCTCCAGGTGGGCGTCGCGCGTCATCGGCTTGGCCGGGTTGCCGTAGACGACGTCCAGGGTGCGGACGTGCCGCGTGCCGTCCTTCAGCGTGACGGTCACGGTGATCGGGGTCAGCGCATTCGGGTCCGGGTTGCCATCGGCGGTGACGGCGATCCGCGCCCCGAGATCCAGTGTCGCCGGATCACGCATCGCCGCCTCGGTGAAATCGGTCAGGTCGAGCTTGCCGGTCAGCAGCATGCGCGCCGCCGTGTAGGGCCCGGACAGCCGGGCGTAGTTCGCCTGCATGTCCGCGCGGACCGGCCGGCCGATCAGGCGAAAGGTCAGCGGCGGCACGGCGGCCTCGACCCGCTGGATGGCGGACGGGTCGATCCCCTGCTCGGCCTTCAGCTCGGTGACCGCATCGACCAGGCCGTGGGTGGCGCGCCCGCTCGGAAACGGCTTGTGCGCCACCTCGGTGATCCGCCAGGTAGTCCCAAGTCCGTCGAGCAGCACGGCGCGGTCGTACCCGTCCTCCATCAGGTTGAGGAAGCCGAACGGGCCCTCCAGCGTGCCGCGGGTGCCGGGAATGCCCTGTTCCGCCATGCGCACGGCGACGACGGCGTCGCGGGCGCAGAACCCGGCCTGCATGGCGAGCATGGCCAGCCCCTCGGTATGGGCCTGCATGGTGCCGCCGGCCTGGCCGTAATACAGGCCGAAGGCGTCCAGCAGCGCCTCGCGGTCCAGCCCGGCCATGGCGCCGATCGCCGCCACCGCGCCGAAGCCGCCGCCGGTGGCCGGCCGGAAGAACTTGAGCCCGGTGGTGACGGCGTTGCCGATGGAGGTGGCGGTATCGACCCCGAGCACGATGGCGCGCAGCAGGGCCCGACCGTCGGTGATTGCGCCCGTGGCGGCACGGCCCTCGACCTCCGCCATCAGGGCGGAGAGAAGCACCGCCATCGGGTGCAGCACCGCGGCCTCATGGACGCAGTCGAACTCGGAATTGTGGATCAGGTAGCCGTTGACCGCCGCGGCCGCCGGTGTCGGCAGGGTGCCGCCGATCCCCCAGATCCGCGCCCCGGCGCCAGGCACCGTGCCCTGATAGCCGGCGATCCATTCATCGACATAGGGCGCGCGCGTCCCCGCCAGCCCGACCCCGAGACTGTCGAGCAGGAAGACCTTGGCGGCGTCGATGGCCGCCGGCGGGAGCGCGTCGAAGGGCGTGCCGACGACATGGTTGGCGAAAGTTTCGATGGCGTCGGGGACGGCGGTCATGAGCGTCGACTCTGCAGGGTCAGGAACCCGAACGCTCGCAAATCTCCGCCCGCCGCGCCACCCAGATCGCCGCGCCCTGCCGGCGCACATGCTCCAGCACCCGCTCCAGCGCCGCCATCCGGCCGGGCCGGCCGATGATCCGCAGGTGCAGGCCGATGCTCAGCATCTTCGGCGCGGGCGGATTTCCTTGGCGCCCTTCGCGCAGCATCCAGTCGATGCTGTCGATGCAGTACGTGGCCCACATGTCCGGCGTGTAGGCCGGATCGGTCCACATCTTCATGTCATTGGTGTCGAGGGCATAGGGCAGCACCGTGATCGACCGGCCCGGCACCGTCTCACTGTCCCGAAACGGCAGGTCGTCGGAGTAGTCGTCCATGTGGTAGCGGAAACCTTCCTCGATCAGCAGCCGCCGGGTGTTCGGGGTCAGCAGGTAGCGCGACAGCCAGCCGACCGGGCGCGTGCCGGTGGTGCGTTCGATGCTGTCGGCGGCGCGGCGGATGAAGACCCGCTCGCTCTCCTCGTCCAGGTGGAACTGGTGCACCCAGCGCCAGCCATGGGCGGCGGTTTCGTGGCCGCCATCGACGATCAGCGCGGCGATCTCCGGGTGGTTTTCCAGGCTCTGGGCGGCGGCGGTGACGGTCACCGGGAAGCCGAACTGTTTCAGCATCCCGAACACCCGGGGCGCGCCGGCCTTAATCCCGTACAGGTAGTTGCTCTCGTTGCCGTAGTTGCGGATCGGCTTCTTCAGGGTGACGCCCAGCTCGTCCACCGGCTCCGGGCCGCGGTCGCCGCGCGCCACCGACATCTCCGAGCCCTCCTCGACATTGACGACGAGTGACAGGGCCAGTCGGGCATCCCCGGGAAGGTCCAGCGCGGCCACGGCCGTTCTACTCCCCCGCTACGGCGTGCGCGTGGTCGGGCGCCGAGCCGGCCGCGCGGGCCTGTCGGAGCTCGTCCACGGACTGCCGGAGGATCTGCGACGCCGAGCGCAGGAACAGGCCGGACATCAGCAGCGCGACGATCACATCCGGCCAACCGGTGCCGCTCCACCACACCAGGCCGGCGGCGACCACGACGGCGGCGTTGCCGATCGCGTCGTTGCGCGAGCACAGCCACACCGAACGCACATTGGCGTCGCCATCGCGCCAGCGGAACAGGATCACGACGCTCGCGATGTTCGCCAGCATCGCCAGCACGCCGATGCCGCTCATCAGCGCGGCGTCCGGCACGCCGATGAAGAACACCTGGTACACGGTCGTCGCGAACACGCCGACGCCCATCACCGCCAGCGACACCCCCTTGCCGAAGGCCGCCCAGGCGCGCCAGGCGGCCGGCCGGCCGATCACCCAGAGGCTGATCGCATAGGTCAGGCTGTCGGCAAGGAAGTCGAGGCTGTCGGCGGTCAGCGCCATCGACCCGGCGAAGGCGCCGCCACCAAGCTCGACCGCGAACATCGCCGCGTTGATCACGACGACGGCGACCAGCGCCCGCTTGTAGCCGTCCGACATGCCGTCGAACGCGACGTCGGTCCCGCAACAGGATCCGGACATGGCCCACCTCCTCAATCGCCGCGACGGTGAGCCGTTGCGCGGCCCTCGGCAAGGGGCCGCGTTAAGATATAACGATGCGCCGGACCGTCCCGGCACAGGAGGCCGGTTACTTGAACAGGCGCGCGGTCGTGCGCGACGTCAGGTCGATGCGCGACAGGCAGTCACCGAGTCGCTCCTCGCCGCGCTCGCAGTCGAGGAAGCTGTTGACCAGGACCTCGCCGACGGCGTCGCACTGCATGCCGGCCAGCGTGATGATGAGAACACTGGTCTTGTTCGGGCGAATCGGGGCGAGGTCCATGGCGATACGGTTCTGGATCACGCCGTCGGTGTCGAAGACCAGAACCTCCATGTTGAACGCCGTGAAAGCCTCGTCGCTCGGGTTGCGGACCACGATGTAGGACCGGCACGCCGTCTCCAAAGGCTCGAGTTTGTTCAGCTCGATCCCGATTCGCGCCTCCTGGGCGGAGGCCGCGGTCGACAAGACGAGCCCGATCGCCATGGCGGTGACAGCGAAAATGCGAGCGGTGATCCCCATGTGTTCCTCCCGTTCCAGATCGCCAAGCGATAGCCGGAAATCATGTCAATCTCAAGGCGTTCCACGCATTTCGGAGGGTCGACCCCAAGACCGGATTCGCTTTGAAAAACAGGCGTTACCGAGGCTTCTCGAAAATGTAGCTTAAATTTAGCCGTTGCCAGACTCGGGCCAGCGCTGAGACCCTCGCAACGGTCATCTTCTCATCCAATGGTGCAGTTCCATGGCACTGATCAGCGGTACCGCCGCGTCCGACACGATCACCGGAACGACGGACGGTGACACGGTCTCGGGCGATGCCGGCAACGACTTCATCCAGGGCCTGATCGCGTCCGACCTGCTGTACGGCAACCTGGACAACGACACGATCCAGGGCAATGCCGGCGAGGACAGCATCTTCGGCGGTCAGGGCAACGACTACCTGACCGGCAGCCAGGGCGTGGACATGGTCTACGGCAACTTTGGCGACGACTTCATCTACGGCGGTGACGGCATCGACTCGCTGTTCGGCGGGCAGGACAACGACCTGCTGAGCGGCGGCGTCGGCGATGACCGCATCTTCGGCAATCTCGGCAACGACACCCTGGTCGGCAACGAGAACGAGGACGCCCTGTTCGGCGGCGCCGGCATCGATCGGATCAGCGGCGGCACCGGCAACGACACCATGGAGGGCGGCGACGAGACCGACTTCATGTTCGGCCAAGGCGGCGTCGACGTGATGTACGGCAACCAGGGGGCCGACGTGCTGTCGGGCGGTGCCGGCGCGGACACGCTGGTGGGCGACGACGACGGCGACACGCTGGACGGCGGCGCCGGGAACGACACGGCGGCCGGCGGAGCCGGGTCGGACACGCTTCTGGGCGGCGACGACGCGGACGTTCTGTACGGCGGCGCCGATGCCGACGTGCTGTCGGGCGGTGCCGGCGCGGACACGCTGGTGGGCGACGACGACGGCGACACGCTGGACGGCGGCGCCGGGAACGACACGGCGGCCGGCGGAGCCGGGTCGGACACGCTTCTGGGCGGCGACGACGCGGACGTTCTGTACGGCGGCGCCGATGCCGACGTGCTGTCGGGCGGCAATGGCGCCGACAGCATCTACGGCGGCCAGGGCGACGACCAGATCTACGCCGACGGGTCCTCGGTGACCGATACGTCCGACGATCTGCTCTACGGCAACCTGGGCAGCGACACCATCGTCGGGTCCTACGGCAGCGACACGGTGTTCGGCGGCCAGGACAACGACACCATCGACGGTTCGCGCGGCAACGACCTGCTCTATGGGAACCTGGGCGACGACACCCTGAACGGGGCCGTCTCAGGATCCGACGCCTCGGTCAACGATGCTGACACGCTGTACGGCGGCGGCGGGCTCGACACTTTCGTCATCGACGGTGACCAGCAGAGCTATGCCGAGATCGACGTGATCGGCGATTTCGAGATCAGCGAGTTCATCGACGTTTCCGGCGCCTTCGCCTCCGGCGTCTCCGGCTCGACCAACTATATGCGTCTGGTGGACGAGGGCGATGACCTGATGCTGCAGATCGACCCCGACGCGGCGGCAAGCACTTACGACTATACCGACGCGGTGCGTCTGATCGGCGTGCAAGACATCGGCCTAAGCGACATCAATTTCATCTTTTGACGCGCGGAATGATGGCGCGTCGCGCACAATCTGCGCCCGAAAAGCATTGAATTTTACCGGTATTCGATGGTACGAGTATTGTCGTGGGGATTGAGAGGCTTCCGCTGGAAGCTGATTTGATTGGGACGTCACATGTCCGACGAAGAGCCGCTGAGCGACATCGATCGCCGCAGCCTCAGAATTCTCGCCCGGTCGAGCAAGTCATCGACATCGGGGGAGCGATTGTCCGCGCGACTTGAGCGCGCGGCGGAAACCGGCTCGCGTCAGGACTACGAGAAAGCCGAACAAACTTTCGACAGCCTGCCGCCCGAGGACCGACAGAAGATCGGCGCGAAGGCGGAGAAACAGGCCGAGACGGAGCGCGACCTGGTGGTCAGCCGCAAGCGCCGCGCGGCGCGCCCGGCCGCCGCACCGCCTCCCCCGCCGTCCGATGACGCCCTGGAGTGGAAACCGATCTTCGCCCCCGCGAGCGACGAGGCGCCGGCGCCCCCGGCAAAGAAGCCTAAGGCCAAACCGCAGACCGTCGAGACGGAGAACGAAGCCGGCATGTCCTGGAAGCTGGGCAATATTCCCGGCAACCCGAAGATGCCGAAGACCGGCAGGGCCGAGCAACCCGCCGAGAAGCGGCCGATCAAGCCGATCCCCGAGGACTGGGACCCGGAAGACGATGAGAAGCCCTGGGACTGGCGGAAGATCCCGGACGACCCGGTCCTCAACGGCGGCAGCAAGAAGAAGGACGGCGCGGTCGATCCGATCGAGGAGTTGCGGCGCCAAATGCTCGGCCTCGACGCGAAGTACGGCAAGAACTGACGGTCCTCAGTAGCTCCGGGGCAGCCCGAGCACCCGTTCCGCGATGTAGCATTTGATCAGTTCCGGCGAGACCGGCGCGATGCGGGTGATCAGCACTTCGCGGAAGTAGCGTTCGACATCGTATTCCGCCGCATATCCCATCCCGCCAAGCGTCATCACCGCCCGCTCGCAGGCGCGGAACGCGGCCTCGCCGGCGAGGTATTTGGCGGCGTTCGCCTCGGCGCCGCAGGGCGACCCAGCGTCATACAGTGCCGCCGCCTTGAGCACCATGAGCCAGGCCGCCTCCAATGCCATCCAGCAGTCGGCCAGGGGATGCTGGATCGCCTGGTTCCGGCCGATCGGCCGACCGAACACCTCGCGCTGCCGGGCGTAGTCGGTGGCTGCCGCCAACGCCTGGCGGCCGACGCCAACCGCCTCGGCAGCGATCAGGATGCGCTCCGGATTGAGGCCGTGCAGCAGGCATTCGAACCCCTGCCCCTCCGCGCCGATGCGATCGGCGGCGGGCACCTCCAGCCCGTCGATGAACAGCATGTTGGAGTCCACCGCGTGCCGCCCCATCTTGTCGATCGCCCGGATCTCGACCTTCGAGCGGTCGAGCGGCGCGTAGAACAGGGTCAGCCCGTCGGTCGGCTTGGCACCGGCCTCGATCGGCGCGGTCCGGGCGATGATCAGGACGCGGTCCGCCTCCTGGGCGGTCGAGGTCCAGATCTTGCGGCCGGTGATCCGGTAGAGATCGCCCTCGCGCGTCGCCCGGGTCTGGAGCTGGCCGGTGTCGAGGCCGGAATCCGGTTCCGTCACGGCGAAGCAGCCCCGCTCCTCCCCGGCGATCAGCGGCGGCAGGAAGCGCCGCCGTTGCTCCGGCGTGCCGAAGACCACGACCGGATGCAGGCCGAAGATGTTGATGTGGATCGACGACGCGGCGGCCATCGCCCCCGGCGACCGCGCAACCCGCTCCATCATCAGCGCCGCCTCGGTCACACCGAGCCCGGCGCCGCCCTCCTCCTCCGGCATGGCGATGCCGAGCCAGCCCCCAGCCGCCATCGCCTCGGCGAACTCGTGGGGGAACTCGGCCGCCGCATCCTTGCCGCGCCAGTAGGCGGCATCGAACCGATCGACCACCCGCCCGACGGCGGCGACCAGCTCCTCCTGATCCTCGGTCACAAGGCCGCCAGGCGATTGAACCAGGGGCGGGCCTGTTCAAGCTGGGCGGCGAGACGCAGCAGCAGATCCTCCCGGCCAAAGGCGGCACCCACGTGAATGCCGATCGGCAGCCCCCCCGGGGTCCAATGCAGCGGAACCGACATGGCGGGGCATCCGGTCATGTTGAAGTATTGCGTCACCGGCATCTCCCGCCAGCCGGAGTCCAGGAAGTCCTCGGCATCGCCGTCGTCGGTGCGGATCGTACCCAGCGGCACCGGCGGATGGCGTAGGACGGTCGACACCAGCACGTCGTAGCGCTGGAAGAAGGCGCCGAAGCGTCGGCCCAGGCCGTGGAAGGCCTGCAGGGCGGCGGCGTAGTCGGCGGCCGACACCCTGTCGCCATACTCGGCGAAGGCGCGGGTGATCGCTTCGACATCGCCCTCGACCGGCGGCCGTCCGAGCTCGGCGTAGCGGCTTTCGAGGGCAAGCTTCTGGTTGGCGCCGATCACCGCCATCATCGCCGGCCCGAGCGCCGCCGTGTCGATCTCGGGATAGGCCTCCTCGACCTCGTGGCCGAGATCCTGCAGCAGCTTGACGGTCTCGCGCACCGCCGCCTCGTTGGCGGGGTCGAGCGGCTCGCCGTCCAGGCCGGTGACGTGGTAGGCGACGCGCAGCTTGCCGGGATCGACCCCGACCTCCTGAAGGAAGGGGCGCGCCGGCGGTGGGCAGGCGTACGGTTCCCCCGGCTCCGGGCCCTGGGTCACGTCCAGCATCGCGGCGCTGTCGCGCACGCTGCGGGACAGCACGTGGTTGGTCGCCAGCCCGGCCCAGCCCTCGCCGACGAACGGGCCGAACGGATTGCGCCCCCGGCTCGGCTTCAAGCCGAACAGGCCGCAGTTCGAGGCCGGGATCCGAATGGACCCGCCGCCGTCGCTGCCATGGCCCATGGGCACGATGCCGGCCGCCACCGCCGCCCCGGTTCCGCCGGACGAGCCGCCGGGCGAGCGCTCCAGGTCCCACGGGTTGCGCGTCGGTCCGCAGGCCGCCGTCTCGGTCGAGATGCTGATGCCGTATTCCGAGGTCGTGGTGCGGGCGACCGGGATCGCCCCGCTCGCCTTGACCCGCTGGGTGTGGGTGAAGTCCACCGGCGCGATGAACCCCTTCCACAGGTTGGAGCCGGCCTCCGCCGGCCACCCCGCCTGCCAGCAGAACAGGTCCTTGAACACGAACGGCACCCCGGCGAACGGACCGTCGCCGAGCGGGCCCGCCGCCTGCGCGCGGGCGAGGTCGTCGCGGCGCGCGACGATCGCGTTGACCGTCGGGTTGACGGCATCGGCACGGGCCAGGGCCGCCTCCACCACCTCAGTCGCGGAGACCTCGCCGTCGCGGATCAGCTTGGCGAGCCCGAGGGCGTCGTGGCTGACGTACTCATCGAACGACAGCATCGCCTCACACCTCCGGACGCTTGTCGGCCCAGGGGGCGGCCTGTTCGACCTGCGCGGCGAGGCGCAGCAGCAGATCCTCGCGGCCATACGCGGCCCCGACATGA